>Ga0187807_1000669_pt1 | contig 10917 bp, 10 predicted proteins | sample NC_wetland_sal_i_4_FD_132432 | JGI IMG/M metagenome (GOLD analysis project Ga0187807, IMG submission 132432) | Wetland sediment microbial communities from Neuse River Estuary, North Carolina, USA - ASW_2 | ecosystem: Environmental > Aquatic > Freshwater > Wetlands > Sediment | place: USA: North...
ATCAGGCCGATGAACGACCCGGCGATGGCCGCGATCGAGTTCACGCTGAGGGCGGTGCCGCGCTGGTTGGCCGGGAACGCGTCGGTGACGATGGCGGCGGAGTTCGCGAACAGGAACGCGCCGCCAACGCCCTGCACGACCCGCCAGACGATCAGCCACATCGCCCCGTCCGCGCCGTGCATCCAGGTCACGGTCAGGAAGATCGAGGCCACGCTGAAGACCGCGAAGCCCAGGGTGTACATCCGCACCCGGCCGAACATGTCGCCAAGGCGGCCGAAGGACACCACCAGGACCGCGGAGACCACCAGGAATCCCATGAACATCCACAGCAGGTAGCTGGTGTTGCCGGGGCTCAGCGGGTTCAGCCCGATGCCGTGGAACACGTCGGGCAGCGCGATCAGCACGATCGACTGGTTGATCGTCGCCATCAGCATGCCGAGCGTCGTGTTGGACAGCGCGATCCACTTGTAGTGCGGTCCCAGCCTATGGCCAGCCTGCACGGGTGCGCCTGCCACGTCGGAATTAACCGTCATGCGCGGATATGCTCCCCACCTGAGACTCGAGGGTACTTGCTTGCCCTCAACTAACAATGACCTATCAGACCAGGATCCGCATCCGCCACCCTCTAAGCCCGAGCGGCGATTTCCCGCTCCTCGGCTCGGCGGATCGGCGCACTTGCCTGCGCCCGAGGCACTCACCGTATCGTTGTGGGGTGCGCCCTGGGCACGCCTGGCATGTCGGATGGCGCTGGATCGTCGTACTGGCCGGCGTCGCCTTGCTCTGCTGCCTGCCGGTCCTGGCCAGCGCGCTCCCGGCGAGCGTGCCGAAGCTGACGCCGCGACAGCTGGAGAACCGCATCCTCGGCTCGCAGCGGCTGTCGTTCTCCGGCTACGCCGAAAGCGACGCGACCTTCGGCCTCCCGCCGCTGCCTGCCTTCTCCGGCGTGACGCCGCTGCTTGACGGGGTCACCCGGATGCGGGTCTGGCAGGCCGCCACGGATCACTGGCGAGTGGACACGCTCTCCGACGCCGGCGAGAACGACACCTACCAGATCCGCGACGACACCTTCGTCTGGGACTCGGGCGAGCAACTGCTCACCGCGATCTTCGGCCCCCAGGTCATCCGGCTGCCCAGAGCCGCCGACCTCGTGCCGTCGGCGCTGGCCGTCCGGCTGATCGATGAGGCAGGACCGAGTGCGAGGCTCGCCCTGCTGCCTGCGCGGCGGGTGGCCGGACAGAGCGCGGCCGGGCTGGCGATAACCCCGGCCAGCCCGCAGTCCACGATCGCGCAGGCGGACGTCTGGGCGTCCCCGGTGACCGGACTGCCGCTCCTGGTGGAGGTGTTCAGCCGCGGCACGGCGCAGCCGGCGCTGGTAACGCAGTTCCTCGAGGCCGGCCCGTGGCAGCCCGACAGCGACGTGCTGACCCCGCAGCTTGGCCCCGGCACCGGGTTCACCACCACCACGCCAGCCGACTTCGCCGGGGTGCTGAAGAACCTGGATGACGAGGTGCTGCCCGGCCGCCTCGCCGGGTTCGCCAGGGAACGGTCGCCAGTCGCCCAGATCGGCGTGTATGGCAGCGGGCTGACCGTGTTCGCGGTGCTCACCTTCCGCCACGGCACCGGGGGACAGTTGCTCTCCGACGCGCTGGACGCCGGCGCGACGCAACTGACGTTCAATGACGGCATCGGAGCGGTCGCCAGCGCCCCGCTCGTCAACCTCGTTATCGTCCACCCTTACGCCTCGCCCGACACGTTCCTGCTGGTCGGGCTCGTCAGCAAGACCGCGCTTGAGCAAGCCGCCGCGGTCCTTGCGGCCAAACCGGATCAGGACTTCGGCGAATGATCACCACAAGGAACCTGACGAAGCGCTTCGGCCACGTCGAGGCGGTCCGCGAGGTCAGCCTCGACGTCCGCGAGGGCGACAGATACGGCCTGCTCGGCCCGAACGGCAGTGGCAAGTCCACGCTCGTGCGCATGCTGCTAGGCCTGGTGTACGCGACGAGTGGCGAGATCTCCGTGCTGGGGCAGCGTGTCCCGAAGCACGTGAGCCGCGTGCTGCCCGAGATCGGCGCACTGGTCGAGGAGCCCGCCGCGTACCCCCATCTGTCCGGGCGCGCCAACCTGCGGCTACTCGACGCGGCGGGACCGCACGGGGCGCGGCGGACCCGGCGCCGCCGGGTCGACGAGGCCCTGGAGCAGGTCGGCCTGGCCGGCATCGACAGGCGGCCGGTCCGCAACTACTCGCTAGGCATGCGGCAGCGGCTAGGCCTGGCCGCCGCGCTGGTGCGCCGCCCCCGGCTGCTGATACTCGACGAGCCGACCAACGGCCTGGACCCGCGCGGCATCAGGGACATCCGCGACCTGCTGATCGGCTTGAACGCCTCCGGCGTGACCGTCTTCCTGTCCAGCCACTTGCTGCCCGAGGTCTCGGCGCTGTGCACCCGGATCGGCGTGCTCGACTCCGGCAAGCTAGTGCTGCAAGATCAGCTCACGGCCCTGCAAGAGCCGACCGGCCGCGTCCTGATCTCTACCGATGATCCCGAACGTGCGGTCGCGGCTCTGGACGGCCTCGTTGAGCGCCGGGACGGAGCGGACCTGGTGGTCCTGTCTTCCGATCCGGCGGCGCTGAATGCCCGCCTCGTGGGGGCCGGCGTGCCGGTCCGGTCACTGGCGGTGCAGCGGCGCAGCCTCGAAGAGATCGTGCTTGACGTGACGGGGGCCGGCTCAGACCAGTTCGGCGTGCCAACCGGGGACGCATCGTGATCACGGTCGAACTGTTCAAGCTGGTCCGCCGGCTGCGGACCTGGCTGTCCATCGGGCTGATCTGCGCGCTGCCGCTGGCCGTGGCGATCTTCATCGCCGTCACGCACCTGGCGCCGCCGCCGGGGCAGGGAAGTGCGTTCCTTTCGGCTGTGCTCGACGAGGGACAGCTTTATCCGGCGGCGGCGCTGGCTCTCGTGCTGCCGGTGTTCCTGCCGGTCGCCGTCGCGGTGATAGCGGGCGACTCGATCGCGGGCGAGGCTTCGGCGGGCACGTTGCGCTACCTGCTGGCCCGCCCGGTCGGCCGGACCAGGCTGCTGATCGCCAAGCTCATCGCGGTCATCACCTTCACGATGCTCGCCGTCGTCGCTGTCACGGTTACCTCCTACGCCACCGGCGTGCTGATCCTCGGCCCGTCCCGCGCGGCGGCCGTCGGCAGCAACGGGATCTCCGGGTCGATCGCGCCCGGCGCCGGCGGAGCCCCCACGGCCGGGCTGCAGGCCGGCGCGGCCATCACGTCGCTGTCTGGCGCGCCGCTGACCTTTCTCGAGCTCATCGAGCGCGTCCTCGGCGCGATGGCGTTCATCACCGTCTCGATGCTCGGCGTCGCTGCGATCGCGCTGTTCCTGTCGACGCTCACCGACTCCGCGATCGGCGCCGCGCTTGGCGCCCTGGCTGCGCTTGTCACCAGCGAGATCCTGGTCACGCTTGACGCCGCGAGCGCGGTGCAGCCGTACCTGCCGACCCGGTACTGGCTGGCGTGGATCGACTTCTTCCGGCAGCCCATCTTCTGGCGGGACATCCAGCGCGGATTCGCTATCCAGGCGGTGTACGTGGTCGTGTTCCTCGCGGCCGCCTGGGCGAACTTCGCGACAAGAGACATCACAACGTGACCGGGTCAACGGCCGAGGGTCTCCAGAGCCGTGCAGTCGCTGGGGGCAGGCGCGGTGACGTGGTTGCTGGCCAGCGTGCGGAGCACGAGACCGACGACGAGCGGCGCGGTAGGCAGCTGACTGTGCTGGATGTCCACGCCCGGGCAGACAGACTGCAGCGGCACGTTCACCGCGCCTGACAGCCGGGCCGAATCCGGTGGCTGCACCGTCTGATCGGCGGTGCTCCACAGCGACAGCCACGGCGGCCGGGCCTGCGCTGACTGCTGCAGCCGGGTCAGCAGGGCGCTGCCCGGCGCGAGCTGCTGGCAGGCGACCGGGCACTCCGCCGGGTCGTACGCGGTGCCCACGGCCGCGATGCGCGCGCCGTGCAGCGGGGATCCCATGGTGATGATCATGCCTACGCGTGACCCGCCGCCGTAGTCGACGTCCCAGAGCCAGGCCACGACGCCGCCAGCCGAGTAACCGATCACGGTGACCGGCCCGGACCCCGCACCGATTGCCTGATTCACATACCCGTCAAGCACACGGGCTTGCACCGTCAGGTCACCCGTGCCGTCGCCCGCCAGCTGCACCACGGTCGCGGTCCGGCCAGTGCCGCGGATCCGAGCCGCCAGCTCATTCAGTGAGGTGGTCGACCCGCCGTACCCCGGAACGAGCAGCACCGCGCCCGGCCGGCCGGGTGCCGCTTCCGGCTGGCCTCGCGACACCTGTATCCCGACCACGACGCCAGCCACGGCCACGACAAGCGCAAGCCCTCCCAGGAGCATCCGGCGCCGCGGGCTCAGCCCGGTCCACCAGCGGAGGGTACGCATGCGACTCATCTCATCGACGTGCCCGGCCACCCGGCCGTGACACTGTTAACCCTGCCCTTCGAGGCGGACGCGCACGCCGCGAAACGAGAGCGATCTGCTGAGCTGGAAACCGCGAGGGAGGCGGCACCGATCGTTCGGGATGATGAAAGACGGCAACGCGACGGGACTGTCAGTTTCGATGCGGCCTGTACCGGATACGGACGGGGCCGAGACTGTTGGTTAATTGCTTCCGTATCGGGGATGCGGGCGCAGCCCAGGCGCCTCCGGCGCATCACGAGAACCCGCGGGCAGGGGTCATCATCGCGGAGACATTTATCTTTCCGAAGAGATTTGGCGGGAATCCGCGTGAAATGCCTTCATGTTAAAAATAGTTTTCACGATCATGGCGGTGTTCTGCCGGTTTCGTGGCAGGCGTGGTGCCAGTGACGGACCGGCAGTCTTCCGAGTGACGCTGGCAGACATCGCGGCCGGCAAGTTCTGACCGCGCTCGGCGGGTTGCGCGGTGTCCGGGGCGTGATCAGGCTGGTAGACATGTCAGCTGGCGAAGTGATCGCGGCGTTCGCGGGCGCGTGGAATGCCGACGATGATGTTGAGCGGCTGCGGTTGCTTGCCGCCTCGTGCAGTCCGGATGCGGTGTTCGTCTCACCTGGAGGGTCGGAGCTGGGAGCCGCCGCACTCAGTGACAGCATCGGGCAGTTCCGCAGGGCATTCCCGGCCTCGGTGGTAAGTTTCGGCAGCCCCGACGAGCACAACGGCTTCGTACGCGTCGCCTGGGTCACCGAATTCGGCAACGGGCAGCTGCCGCTGGCCGGGGACGACTTCGCTCAGCTTGCAGCCGACGGGCACATCACGCTCCTGGTCTCGTTCAACGGGACGGCGGCAAGCCCCCTGGCCGGCGGAACCTCAGCCCGGCCGGGCTGACCGGCGGCCCGGTCACCAGCCGGCGCGCATCCCGTACGGGAACGCGGCGCCGATCGCCTCGATCCGCCGGATCTGGCCGCCGGCCACCTTGAAGAGCTCCCAGATCATCATGCTGTTGGGACTGGCGATCGGCGAGGTGAAATCGGCCTCGCGAGGCTGCCCGGGATGGTCGAAGAAGCAGCAGACGAGCACCATGCCGCGCTGGGTATCGGCGGCCACGATGCGCCGGTCCCGGATGTTCTCGATATAGCGGAACGCGCGGGTGCGGATCTGCGCGCGGACTGCGAGCCGCAGCCCTTCGCTGTCCCGCAGGGCCTCAGGGAAGCCGGCACCGTCGGCGTTCAGCACCGTCTGCAGGCCGTTCTCGATCCGGGCGCAGTCGTCCGCGGCGGGGATGAGATCGGCGTCGTCGCGCGACACGCCGTCCAAGTATCCGTTCGCCGCGGCGGTCAGACCCTCCCGGCTGCCGCGCTCAGCCTCATCCAGGATGTCCGGCACAACCGGGCTGGTCTGGTACAGGCCTTCGGGAAACGTGGCCCGGCCGAGGGGCGGGGTCTCGATCTCGCGGATGGCCTTGCCTGTCGTCCGCAGCCGGACCCCGAGCAGCGCCTCGGCTTCGCCGCCCTCGGTGACCATCCCCCAGCCGGCCACCTGCCCCGCCGCATCGTCGGCCACGGTCACCGCGCGGCTGTCCGACGCGCCGGTCGCGGTCGCCCACAGCCCGGTGCCGATCGCGAGCTGCTGGCCGTTCTCGGTGAACCTCACGTCGGTGGCCAGCGGCAGCCGCCCCGGATCGCCGGCCGCGAGCGCGGCGTAGTACGCGTCCAGCAGGCCGTGCAGCCGGGCTCCGGCCGCCGTCGTCACCGCGCCTCCTGACCCGGACGCGCGGGATCCCAGCCCCATCGCATGCCGTAGGGAAATACGGAGATGATGGCCTCGATGTGGCGGATGAGGCCGGACCTCACGAAGCGCGGCAAGTGTAACGGCACCGGAGAAGGAAATCCACGGCACCGCGGCGGGGACCGCCAGCCCCCGGCGGCGAGGCGGAGGCGCAGAGTGCCGTCAGGCTGATATTCGATCCGTGATCCGAATCCGCGGCTGATCCGGCTCAGCGTCGCGGCCATCCACCTGCTGTCGACGGCGCTGGCGTGCCACAGCCGCATTTTCCGCATCCGCATGGGCACCATTCGCAGGCCCCGCAGCGTGCCGGTGCCTGGCGTCAGGGACACGAAGTACAGCAGGCGCAGGTCGTCTCGGAACTCCTCGTAGCCGCTGATGCCCTCGTAGTCGTTGATGCAGTCGCCGCACCCATAGAGGATGAGCCTGCCCCGGTACACCTCGGCCGGGCGGGGGTGATGGGAGGAATGGCCGTGGATGAGGCCGATGCCGCCGTCGATCAGCTGGTGCGCGAACCTGACCTGATCCGGAGTCACGCCGTATCCCCAGTTAGCTCCCCAGTGGATGGACACGACGACGATGTCGCCGTCCTGCCGGGCGGCCTTGGCCCGGGCGATGAGGGCATCGGCGATCGCGCCGGACAGGCTGGGCAGGAAGTTGACCCCGGGCCGCGCGGTCGCTGCGGCCCAGCCTGACGGGATCCCGCTGGAGGCGGTCCCGCATGAGAAGACCAGCATGCGGCCGCCGCCCGGCAGCGGGACCACCGCGGGCTGCCAGGCCGCGACGGCATCCCGCCCGGCTCCGGCCGCGGCCAGCCCGGCGCGGGCGAGGGCGGCGAGGGTCTCCTCAAGGCCTGCCCGGCCGAAGTCCAGGACGTGATTGTTCGCCAGCGCGCACACATCCGGCCGGGCCGCGGCCACGCACGGCAGGTTTCGCGGGCTCATCCGGTAGTGCACGGCCTTGCCTGGCGCGAAATCAGCCTGACAGGTGACTGCCGTCTCCAGGTTGATGAGCCGCACGTCCGGTGCCATCGCGTCCAGGATCTTCAGCGCATCGCCCCACGGCCAGGCGAGGCTCACCGGCCGCGGGATCGGCCCATTGGCCTGCTCGGCCAGCCGCACATAGGCTCGCGCGTCATCGGCATAGGCTTCCCGCAGTCGCGGTTCGCCGGGATACGGCAATATCTGGTCCACGCCCCGGCCCGTCATCACATCGCCGCAGGCGAAGAGCAGCACAGGCGCACCGGCCATCGGAGCGCAGGACGCGGTAACGACCCCGCGGCCCGGTCAGCCGCCCCGCCGGGTATCCGGCTCACTGGCACGCTGCCCGGCCACCAGCAGCAGGTCATAGGCCTGCCGGGCGGCCTCGGCCGCCCGTCGCCCCCCCGGCCCAGCCGCGGGGATATCCTCCAGGCCGTGTGCCAGGACGCGCAGCGCCTCAGTCAGCGCCGCGACACGGTCCTCGAGAACGAGCACGCGTTCGTCCACGGCGGCCAGCCGTTCCCGGTCACTCCCTCCGGTATGCATCGTCATGAGACCCCCCTTCCCGCCGATCACATCGGCCGCCAGCTGCCAAGCCAGCTGCCTACTCTTACAGAACACCACGACGGGAGTCGGCCGGGCTGGGCCGAACGGCCCCTATCGGGGCCGCGATCGAAGGACAGCAGTCCCGCCAGCCGGGACCTTGCGAAATCGACGTGGGATCAACGCCCCTATCCCGCAGCTGCCGTTAGCCGGCAGCCTGGACCTATGGAGAGGCCAGACGCCCCCAACGGACGGCAGACTGACAACGACGCCGCCGCGCCGGTGCAGCGGTTCGCGGTCACCGTTGGCAAGCCTGTCGGCGGTGCTGCCTGCCGGATAGAAGCGCCGGACCGGCTCCTGCGCGTCTGGTCGCTGCTGCATGCAACGCATGAGCAGATAGGTCGCGCCGCCTTGCCACCAGAGGCAATACCCGGGTTGCGGCGGCAACTCGAAGCACTCCGCCAGGAACTTGAGAACACAGTATCCCCGTCGCTGGCCGCGGAACTCCGGCGGATTGCTCCGCCCGGCGACGAGGCACCGAGCGCGGCCGGGCTACGGATCGAGTGCGCACTGCTTACGAGCTGGACTAGCAGCTTGACGATGCAGATGCTCAGCACCCTCGAGGCGGCGCGCGAGCGCCTAGCACACCCGCCAGCGGCCGCTTGACCAAGGCCCCGCGGTCAGCTGGCCTTTCCGGCTGACCAGTCGCCCGCCGCCGGCAGTTGCCCGAGTATGGTGCGGCCGAGCGCGGTCAGTGAGTGCCGCACCGCGCGGCCCTCCCGGCGGGTTTCGATCAGGTTCGCGTCGCGCAGGACCTTCGCGTGCTCCGAAGCCGAGGCCGGGCTGACGCCCACCGTGGCGGCCAGGTCCGCGGTGCCGCGCGGCGCGCGCAGCGCGCGGAGCACGGCGGCCCGGGTGGGACCGAGCAGCGCGGCCAGGCTGTCGCTCGCGGCCGGATCGGCCACGAGGCCGTCGTGGGCAAGCTGCCCGTTGGGCTGCGCGGCGTAGATGAGGACGGTGGGGCGTTGCCCATCGTCGGTGACGCTGGCGAGCGGGTCGCCGGTCCAGAACGCGGACGGCAGCAAGACCATGCCCTGACCATGCAAGTCGTATTCGCCGTCGAAGCCCGTCCGCTCCAGCCCGTCGTCCCGCCAGCGCAGCCGTGGGTGCAGCGTGCCGAACATGGCCTCGGGGCCGCCGGCGGCGAGCACCGGCATCCGCCTGGCCACTTCGGCGTGAAACGCGACGAGCACGTTGTCCCAGCGTGGCGCGACGACGGCGTGATGCAGATCGTGCAGCGCGCGGACCACGAGCTCAACCGACTCACGGTCGCCGTCGGCCAGGTTGCGGACCCAGGTCGGCGGCCTGCCGGGGCGGTCCTGCCAGTGGTGGCTAAGCTCCGAGCGCAGGACAGCCCGGGGGGTTGCGCGCACCTCCTCGAGCCCCTCCTTGAGGTCAGGCGCGAAGGCGTCAAGGAAGTCCGGCCACGGCGGGCACGGCCTGAGCAGGTCGAGCAGCGGTCGCGCGGTCGCCGGGAACGCCCGCCGCGCCTCGCGCAACCACCGGCTGGTACGGCTGTGGCCATGCGCGGCCGCGTGGCCCCGTAGTTCCGCCATCGCCAGCACGGTCTCGGCCACCGGTGCCGAGGCCGGGCTGAACCGGGTGCGGGCCACATCGTCGGGGGTGAAGTTAAAGCGAGCCAAAACCGTCTCCTGTGTGAGGCTGCCGGCGAACGCCGGCCGGCAGCTGGCCAAGGATCGTGCGGCCGAGCGCGGTCAGTGAGTGCTGCACCGTGCGGCCCTCGCGGCGGGTCTCGATCAGGTACGCGTCGCGCAGCACCTTCGCGTGCTCCGAAGCCGATGCCGGACTGATGCGCACCGTGCCGGCCAGCTCGGCGGTGCCGCGGGGCTCCCGCAGTGCGCGCAGCACGGCGGCCCGGGTGGGACCGATCAGCGCGGCCAGGCTGTCACCGCCGGCGGGGGCGCCAGGGTCCGTCATGAGGCCGTCGTGGGCCGGCGCGTGGCCGTTGGCCTGTGCGGCGGCGTACAGCATGGTGCTTGGCCGGTGTTCGCCGTCGGTCACGCTGAACAGCGGTTCCCCGGTCCAGAACGCGGACGGTATCAGCACCATGCCGTCACCCCGCAGATCGCACACCGTGTTGGTGCCCGGCCGGTCCAGCCCGTCGTCCCGCCAGCGTAGCCGTGGGTGCAGCGTGCCGAACAGCGCCTCATGGCCGCCCGCGGCGAGCACCGGTATCCGCCTCGCCACGTCGGCGTGAAACGCGACGCGCACACTTTCCCACCGTGGCGCGACCACGGCGTCATGCAGATCGCGCAACGCCCGCACCACGAGGTCAACCGCCTCCCGGTCACCGTCGGCCAGGTTGCGGACCCAGGTCCGCGGTCTGCCGGGGCGCTCTCCCCAGGCATAGCTCAGGTCAGCGCGCAGGTCCGCACGGGGTGTAGCGCGCACCTCCGCGAGCGCTTCTTCGATGTCGGGGGAGATCGAGTCCAGGAAGTCCGGCCACGGCCCGAACGGCCTGAGCAAGTCGAGCAGCGGGCGCGCGGTCGCCGGAAACGCCCGCCGCGCCTCGCGCAGCCATGAGCTGGTGCGCACCAGGCTGCGCGCGGCAGACGCGCGCCGTAGTCCCACCATGGCCAGCGCGGTCTCGACCAGCGGCGCCGGGGCCACGCCGAACCGGGTGCGCGCCACGTCGTCAGGGGTGAAGTTCACACGAACCAAGACTGTCTCCCGTATGCGGGCTCATCGCTCGTCTCGCCATCGCCGGGCGATGCTTCGGCCGTGCCCGAATTCATTGTCCGGAGCACGGAAACAGATTTCGCTATATACCCAGAGTCCACCGAACACGCCCGCAAAGCCAAGCGGAACATTGGTCACGGGACCGCAACGATTCGGCCGGGGAATTGAAAACAATTGCAGTACTCCCCGGTCGCCGCCCGCAGTCGTATGGAGGGAAATTCGCTATGCACAGCCAGCAATTGCACCGTCACAACAGGCCGCGCTTCAGGATCGCGGCGGCATGCTGCGCCGTGCTCGCCATGGCGATCGCGGCGTGCAGCAGCAGCGGCGGAAGCAGCGGCACCAGCGGCA
>Ga0187807_1000671_pt1 | contig 10911 bp, 9 predicted proteins | sample NC_wetland_sal_i_4_FD_132432 | JGI IMG/M metagenome (GOLD analysis project Ga0187807, IMG submission 132432) | Wetland sediment microbial communities from Neuse River Estuary, North Carolina, USA - ASW_2 | ecosystem: Environmental > Aquatic > Freshwater > Wetlands > Sediment | place: USA: North...
AATCGGCCACCGTCCGGCCCAGCCGCCGGGCCTGCGGTCTCGGGCCCAAAGGGCTCATCACCCGAATGTAACCCAGCGCCAGGGAAAACAGCCCCAACTCCAGCCCTCAAAACGGCCCGCCCAACCGTCGCTGATGGCCCCAAGCGGGATGGTTGTGTCACCGGCGGGTTTCCCGTAACCGCCGACAGCCTCCCACGCTGTCATCAGGCGGCCACCGAAGGATGCGGAATGCCGTGCAGTCCGGCGTCAGGGCGGCACCTGTTGTCCGGTGCCGACCACGGTGATGCCGCCGCTGGACACTGTCAGGCCGCGGGCCCGGTCACGCTGCTTGTCCACCCCGACCGTGGCGCCCTCCAAGACCGTGACGTGCTTGTCCAAGATGGCGTTCTGGACGATGGCATGGCGGCTGACGCGGGAATTGTTCAAGATCACCGCCTGGTCCACCCGGGACCAGCTGTCTATCCGGGTTCCCGGTGACAGGACGGAGTTGCGCACCAGCCCGCCGGAAACGATGACGCCGTTGCTGACGAGGCTGTTGACTGCCCGTCCCACCCGGTCGCCGTCGTCATGCACGAACTTGGCCGGGGGCTGCACAGGCACGCTGGTCAGGATCGGCCAGCGGTCGTTATAGAGGTCGAACTTGGGCACGGTCGCGCACAGGTCCATGTGCGCGTCGAAGTAGGAATCGAGCGTCCCCACGTCTCGCCAGTAGCCCCGGTCGCCCGGGTCGGCGCCGGGAACCTGGTTCTGCAGGAAGTCATAGGCGTGCGCGGCTCGTTCCGCCACCAGCATCGGGATGACGTTCCCGCCGATGCTGTGCCGGCTGCCCGCGTCGGCCGCGTCCTTCGTCAGCGCCTCCACCAGCACATCGCGTTCGAAGACGTAGATGCCCATAGCCGCCAGCGCCTGGCCGGGGTAACCGGGGCGGCCCGGCGGATCGGCGGGCTTTTCCCAGAACGCCTCGATGCGGTGGCCGCCGGGCGTGGTGCGCACCACGCCAAAGCCGGCCGCCTCCGTCCGCGGCACCGGGAGCACCGCGACCGTCACCCCAGCCCCCCAGGCCGCGTGCTGGCCGATCATCTGCGCCGGGTCCATCCGGTACACATGATCGGCCCCGACGACCACCACAAGGTCGGGCCGGTCCTGATCGATCAGGTTCAGCGACTGGTAGATCGCATCCGCCGAACCGGCCTGCCAGTGCGGTCCCAGCCGCTGCTGCGCCGGCACCGCCATCACGTAATCACCGAGCAGGCTGCTCAACCGCCAGGCGGTGGCCAGATGCCGGTCCAGGCTGAGGCTCTTGTACTGGGTGAGCACGCAGATCCGCCGGATGCCGGCATTGACCAGGTTGGACAACGCGAAATCCACCAGCCGGTACACCCCGCCGAACGGAACGGCCGACTTGGGCCGGTGCGCGGTCAACGGGGCGAGCCGCTTCCCCGGCCCGCCCGCCAGCACAATGCCCAGAACGCGCTTGTCAGTCATCTTCCGCTCCGCCGCCCGGTCGCGGCTCGTGAACGCCGGGCGCACAGCCCTCAACAGGCCAGCGCCATCCACTACGCCCCATCCTCGCCAACCGTAACAAGCCAAATACAGGGACCAACGTCCCGACCTGGACAGACGGACCTGGACGGGCGCCGGCGTCCGCCATACGATCCCAGTGCAGGCAGGGGGCGTCATCATGCGATTCACCGGCTACTCCTTCGGTTCAATACGGGTCGACGGCGTCAGCTACGATCACGACCTCGTCATCGATCGCGGGAAGATCCGCAAGCGCAAGAAAGCCGCGTCGCGCAAGTTCCGCGACGCGTACGGGCACACCCCGCTTTCGGTCGAAGAGGACATCCCGTGGCAATGCCGCCGGCTGGTCATCGGCACCGGCGCGGATGGCGCGCTGCCGGTGATGCGGGAGGTCCGGGACGAGGCTCGCCGCCGCCACGTCGACCTTGTCGTCCTGCCGACGGCGGCGGCGATCAGCGCGCTGGCCAAGGCCGGACCCGACACCAACGCCGTCTTGCACCTGACCTGCTGAACCGGCCGACGGTAGTCAAGGCAGTCCACCTATCCCGGGATGGGACTGGCAGGAGCCAGGGCTTTTGCCAGTGCTGACATGATCGCCGGTCCGGCATCGGTGACGTCTCCGTGGCTGTTGAACGCCGCGGGCTGGTAGGTGGTGACGACTGCGATCGCGATCTTCTTCGATGGCAGATACCCGAAGGCTGCACCGCCGCCCGCATAGAACTTGTTTCCGGTAATCCAGGGGCCCTGCAGTATGATCCCCAGCCCGAAGGAATGCGCGGTAGTGTTCTGGGCGCACGCAGGGCAGCCGGGAGCCGGATGGCCGAACCCAACGAGGTTGGGACCGACCTGCGCGCGGTGAGACTCCGGCGAGAGCAGCTTCCCGGAACCGATCGCCTGGATGGATGTCGTCAGGTCGGTGACGTCGGTCGTCTGCACGGCACCCTCGGGGGCGGTCCATGACGGATCCCAGAACGTGGTCTCTTCGTAGAACGGTGTGCCCGGCGGAATTCCGAGCGCCTCGCGACGTTCGGAGCTGAAGGTGTGCAGTACAGGCTCGGGGATCTGCGGGGTGATCGCCGCGGTCCAGCGTGACGGCGTCGGCATCTAACCTGGAAGCAGGGCGGGACGATGACGTAGGAGGGTGCTTTGGTGGACGGAACGCTCGCTGGCGCTGATCTGGAGCGACTGCGCAAGGATTTTTCGGCCAACCCGATCTACCGGCTCGCCCAGAATGCCGTGACCCGGGTGACCATCGACGACGTCGCCATCAACCGGGAGATCGTCAGCAGCATCGACCACTCACTGTCGACGACGCTGGATGACTGGAAGGTCACGAACCAGGAGCGGAGCGGCCGCTGCTGGCTGTTTGCCGGGCTGAACCTCCTGCGCGTCGGCGTGATGCGCAAGACCGGGCTCAAGGACTTCGAGTTCTCGCAGAACTACATGATGTTCTGGGACAAGCTTGAGCGCGCCAATTACTTCCTCGAGGCGATCATCGAGACCGCGAGCCGCGACCTGGACGACCGCACGGTCGCCTACCTGCTGGAGTCGGCGGCCGGTGACGGCGGCCAGTGGAACATGTTCGCCGCTCTGGTGGCCAAGCACGGCCTTGTTCCTAAGGGCTACATGCCGGAGACGCAGAGCTCGTCGGACACGGCCCGGATGAACTCGATCCTCCGCTATCAGCTTCGCCAGGGAGCGCGGGCCGTCCGCGCAGCCATGGCCGAGGGTCTTGAGGCCGCCCGCGCGGCCAAGGCTGAGATCATGCAGGTCGTCTACCGGATCCTGTGCATCCACCTGGGGACGCCGCCGGAGCGCTTCGACTGGCAGTGGACGGACAAGGACAAGAAGTTCTGCCGGGACGGTGTTCTCACCCCGCAGGAGTTCGCCGCCAAGTACGTGGACCTGCCGGTCAGCGAGTATGTCTGCCTGGTCAACGACCCCCGGCCGTCCAGCCCGATCGGCCGGACCTTCACCATCGAGTACCTCGGCAACGTCATCGGCGGCCCGCCGGTCATCTACCTCAACGTCGACATGCAGGTCATCAAGGACGTCGCCGCGGCCGCGATCCAGGGCGGCGAGCCTGTCTGGTTCGGCTGCGACGTCGGCAAGATGATGAGCAGCGAATACGCGTTCTGGGACGCCGGGCTCTACGACCTGCCGTCGGTCTACGACACCGCGTTCGACCTTGATAAGGGCGCCCGCCTCGCGTACCACGAAAGCGCGATGACGCACGCGATGCTCTTCACCGGGGTCGATGTGCTGGACGGAGTGACCAGGCGCTGGCGCGTGGAGAACAGCTGGGGCTCCGACCGCGGTAAGGACGGCTTCTTCACGATGAACGACTCCTGGTTCGGCCAGTACGTCTTCGAGATCGCCGCCTGCAAGAGCACGCTTCCCGCCGATCTGCGGAGCGCTCTGGATGCCGAGCCGATCGTGCTGCCGGCCTGGGACCCGATGGGCGCCCTGGCCCGGTAGCCAGGCGATCGGGAAGTACCCTTGGGCGGTGTTCTCGCCTCAAGGCCCGTCTTTGCGTGAACTGGCGACGCAGGCGCTGTCCTCGGTCGACGGTGGCTACGACCTGCTTGCCCCGAAGTTCGACCACACGCCTTTCCGCACCCCCGATGGCGTGCTCGACGCGACCGCCGGCGCGCTGCGCCCGCTGGGCTCGTTCGGCCGGGGACTGGACGTGTGCTGCGGCACCGGCGCGGGCATGCGACTCCTCACATCCCTGTGCCAGGGAAGGATCATGGGCGTCGACTTCAGCGCTGGCATGCTCGGGCAGGCGCGCAGTGCGCACCCGGACGCCACGTGGGTACGGGCTGACGTGCGGGCCCTGCCCTTCGCCGGGGCTTTCGACCTGGCAGTCAGTTTCGGAGCACTCGGGCACTTCCTGCCCGCCGAACGGCCCGCGGTGTTCGCCGGCGTGTACCGAGCGCTGCGGCCTGGCGGGGTTTTCGCTTTCCCGATCGGTGCGCCGCAGCCCATCACCTCGATCTGGTACTGGGCACTGCTCGGGTTCGACCTGGCCATGCGCGTCCGCAATGCCGTGTGGCGTTTTCGGCAGGCAGGTTCAGGGCACGACGACAGCGCGTCCTTCGACGAGGCCGTGCTCGAGGCGTTCCAGGACCTGATTGATGTCGTCAAGCCGATGGCTTTCGGTTATCGCCGCGAGCTTGCCCTGCTGCGCCAGGGCGATCACCTCGGCCAGGTCGTTGCGGCTTCCCCAGGTGCTGCTGGTGATGACGACCTCGGATGCCTGGGTGAAGAACCCCACCGGCACGGTCCCGCCGGCGAGCCCGACGAGCACCAACAACCCCTGCCGGCCCAGCGAGGCCAGGCCAAGCCTCATCGTGGCGTCGATGCCGACGAAGTCGAGCACCGCCGCCGGTCCCTCACTGGCGCTGAGCTCGCGGATCTGCTCCAGCGTGCCGGCAGCGGTCCCGTCGATGGCGTGATCGGCGCCCAGGCTCAGCGCGAGATGCCGCCTGACCGGTGAGGTCTCCACTGCGATCACGGTGGCGCTCGTCATCAGCTTGAGGTACTGGATGCCGTACTGGCCAAGCCCGCCAGCCCCGATGACCAGGGCCGTGGTGCCCGCATACAGGTACGGCAGCGCCTTCTTCACCGCCCGGTACGAACTCAGGCCCGCGTCCGTCAGGCCCGCCGCCTTGACGAGGTCCAGGTTGCCGGCCGGCAGCAGGTGGCGGGTTGCCGGAACGAGAAGGTATTCGGCGTAGCCGCCGTCCGGTCCAAGACCCGCCCAGCGCGCGCCGTCACACAACTGCTCCTGGCCGCCCAGGCAGAAGCGGCAATGCCCGCACCCCCACCCGCCGTAGACCACGACTGGGTCTCCCTCGGCCAGGCCCTCGGCTGCCTGCCCGAGCCCGGCGACCCAGCCGGCGTTCTCGTGCCCCATGATCAGCGGGATACGATGCGGCGGCACGCTCCCGTCCTGCTGATGCAAATCGGAGTGACACACTCCCGCGGCGGCGATCTTGACCAGCACCTGCCCCGGCCCTGGACGCGGGGTGGGCACCTCCTCGATACGCAGCGGCTCCCCGATGGCGTACAACACCGCAGCCCTCATCTCGTCCTCCCTGACGCCTGTGTGCGAGCGGCTGCTGTGAGGTTAACCCGCCGACTCTGCCCGCCAAGCGCGATGACGGCCCTGGCGGTGACCAGGTGGTACAGGAGCAGGAGCTGGGTAAGACCGAGTGCTTCTGAGCGGTGCAGGTCGGAGCCGATAGTGAACTCGCCGAGCCGCTGCGCGCGCAGGTGGCTGGCGAACTGCATGCGGTCCCAGATTGCCTCCTCCAGCTCTACGGCCCGGCTCGCGGAGATGGTGCCGGGAATCCGGAGTTCCTGCTCGCCGGAGTGTTCAGTAAGGGTCAGGTCGTCGGCGTCCGCTCCGTCGCCGACGACACCGGTCAGGTCGGGATGAGGCAGCGAGTCGCGCAGAAACAGGTGCGCGTCGAGCTGGCCCGGGTCTTGTGACTGGCCCGGCATGAACGAGACCACGATGTCGGCGTGATGGCGCTGCGGGCGAATGTAGGCTTCGGAATCGCGCTCGCGCCGGTCCAGCTCCTGGAGCACCTGGTCGGTTGAATACCCGCGGCGTGAGCAGTCGCGGCCCACCTTCCAGCGCCGACGGAGCTCCTCGGGCGGGTTCAGGTAGACGCGGATGTCGAACATATCCCGTAGTTCGGCGGTGTAGTTGATGAGCAGCCCTTCGGCTATCACGAAGCGGGCGGGGCTCATGTACACAGGCGGCCCGAACGTGCCGTCGGTGTGCCGGTAAACCGGCTTGAGGATGGCCTCGTTGTGCCTCAGGTGCCTGATGTCGCAGGTCAGTACGTCAAGGTAATTGCATTCCGGGTCGAGCGGCGTGATGCCGCGTTCAGCCCGCTGCCGCCGGTCGTAGCGGTGGTAGTCGTCGGAGCAGAAATGGGTGACTTTGCCTTCCCCGAGCACGCGGACCACGCCACGGGTGATCGTCGTTTTACCGGAGCCCGAGTCGCCGGCGATGCTGAGCATGATCGGCCGGGGCATCAGGTCACCGGTTCCGGGAGCTTTCACATCGTCCAGTAGTGGTCATAAGGGACTCCTGGGCCATCTCGTTCCTCCGCCAATTGATAGGGCTCTAACTCATAGAGAATCACCTATCATCCCTCGGACATCAGCGGCAAACCGCTCCGGCGCGTTTCATGCCGTCGCGGGGATGCCTGGGCAGCGGCCGGACGGTGGGATGGATTCCGCAGATAGCCGGAAATCCCGTCGATGTTCTGGCTATTCCGGCGATACTGGAGGCAACCATGACGTCGGCAGCATACAGATCAGCTGGCGCGGGGGGATCACGCTCATCATCGCCATCCTGCAACTGGTCGCGGCGGCGGGGGTGGTGGCGGGCAACCAGCTGGCCCGCTGGTTCGGGGTGACCATGCTCGGGCTGAACGCCATCGACATGATGTTCTTCCTCCCGGCCTACCCGTTCTGGTCGGTGATCATCATCGCCGCGGACATCATGGCGGTCTGGGGGCTGTGCGCTTACGGCAGCCGCGAGAACGTGGAAGCCGCCACCTGACGCGAGGAGCCCCGACCGGGCCGCGTTAGGCGGCCCGGCTCATGGCTCTCGAACAGAACTGAACACAAGGGCGTAGTCCTCAACCGCGCGGATCTCGCTGCCCGCTTCATCGGGGACTTCGGCCCGGATGATCGCGGCGACGTTGGGGGCGGCCGCGCGCGCTCCGGGGTCTCGCCACACCGTCTCGCTGATCAGGCGCCCCGAAGCGGGGTGGGCGAACAACAGCGCGTCACGGAAACCAGGCGTCTCGGTGAGTGCCGGCACGGCGATCTCCCCGACCACCTCGATGGCGTCGTCTACCTGCGACGGCTGGACCTGTATCCGCGTCAACCGGACCGCATGGCCGCGAACGGGTGGTGCCTGCTGTTCGAAGAGCTCGTAGATGGGAACCTGATAATCCTCGACGGTCACCGGGCCGCCCGCCCGCCGGGCCAGCTCGCCGCGCAGCGGCGCCTCCGTGTCCTCACTCCCGCTCATCTCGTCCGACGTAGCCCAGACCGATCCGAATATCAGCACTCCCCGCTCCCGGTCCTCCAGCACCGAGATGCCCAGGCTGCCCGGCCGGGCCTCAAGCGCCGGGCGGACCTCCCGTTCGATGTAGGCCGCGCATTCGTCCAGCGCGGCCGCATCCGCGGTGATCTGGTTGAGTCGTGTGTGCAGCACCGCACCCCCCTTTTTTGCTCCTGATACTAACGCGCGGTGACCCCGTTATTTCCTTCCGGAGCAGGGCTCGCGAGTCGTCGCTGAATGGGTGGGTTGACGCTGAGGAGACGCCACGCTCCGTTCGGGATAAAAGGGGAAGTCACCGGCCAGGCGAAATCATCCCGTCGGGATGATGCCGGTGGCCGCGCGGCGGGCGACGGTAGCTGGGTACGCGTACCGGAGCGCGAAGGAGACAGCGTGGAACGCTACCCGAACATCAGTGACCACGGGATCATCGGCGACCTCCAGACGGCGGCGCTGGTGACCACGGACGGAACCATCGACTTCTTCTGCTGCCCGCGGTTCGACTCGCCCAGCGTGTTCGCCTCGCTGCTTGACGCGGAGCGGGGCGGCTACTTCTCGATCAAGCCCGCCGCCGAGGGCTACGTGACCCGGCAGTTGTACCTGCCGAACACCGCGATGCTGATCACCCGGTTCATGACACCGGACGGTGTCGGTGAGGTGCTCGACTTCATGCCGGTCATCGAGGGCAAGCCCACCGACCGGCACCGGCTGGTCCGCCTCCTGCGGGTGGCGCGCGGCATGATGCGGTTCGAGATGGAGATCCAGCCCCGGTTCGACTACGGCCGCGCCAGGCACACGATGGAGCCGAACGAGGCCGGCGCGGTCTTCCGCGCGGAAGGCGGCGGCATGCACCTGACGGTGCACACCGCGCGCCGCAGGCGGGATGCCGCCGAGGGCGGGGCGGTGATCGAGCAGGCCGGCGACGGGCTGCGCGCCACTTTCACCCTGCGCGAGGGCGAGAGCGGCCGCGGCGTGGTGCTCGAATCCATGGGTGGCGAGCCGCAGTCGCTGTCGCCGGAGGAAATCGACCGGCTGGCCGACGACACGGCGGCGTACTGGAAGAGCTGGCTTGGCCGCTCGGCGTACCTGGGACGCTGGCGGGAGACCGTCAACCGGTCCGCGATGACGCTCAAGCTGCTCACCTACGAGCCGACCGGCGCGCCGGTGGCCGCCGCGACCTTCGGGCTGCCCGAGCAGGCCGGCGGCGAGCGGAACTGGGACTACCGATTCACCTGGGTCCGGGACGGGTCGCTGTCCATGCACGCCCTGGCCAACCTGGGTTACCTGGAGGAGGCCGCCCGGTTCGGCATGTGGCTCCGCGACCGCGTGACCGAGCAGGCTGGCGAGGCCTCCGGCCCGCTGAAGATCATGTACCGCGTGGACGGCAGCTCCGACCTGACCGAGGAGAACCTCGACCACTTCGAGGGCTGGCGCGGGTCGAAGCCGGTCCGGATCGGCAACGGTGCCGCCGACCAGCTCCAGCTTGACATCTACGGCGAGGCGATGGACGCGCTCTACACCGGCACCGAGCACGGACTGCCGATCGCCCTTCAGGGGTGGCAGTCGCTCACCGAGATCATCGACTGGGTCGCCGACCACTGGGACCAGCCCGACGAAGGGGTCTGGGAGACCCGCGGCGGCCGCCAGGACTTCACGTACGGCCGGTTCCAGTGCTGGGTCGCGCTGGACCGGGCGATCCGGATGGCTCAGCGCACCGGGCGGCCGGCCAACATCGCCAAGTGGGTCACCGAACGGGACCGGCTGTACAACCAGATCAAGGACCGCGGCTGGGACGAGAAGACCGGCGCCTTCACCCAGCACTACGGCACCGACGTCGTGGACTCCTCGCTGCTCCTCATGCCGCTTGAGGGCTTCATCGCCCCGCAGGATCCGATGTGGCTGTCCACCATGAGGGTGATTGACGAGCAGCTGGTTTCCGACAGCCTCGTGTACCGCTACAACCCGGCCTCGTCTCCTGACGGGCTGCACGGCGACGAGGGCACCTTCTCGCTCTGCACGTTCCTGTACGTCGACGCGCTCGCCAGGGCCGGGAAGCTCGACGAGGCGGTGCTGATCTTCGAGAAGATGCAGACCTACGGCAACCACCTCGGCCTGTTCTCCGAGGAGATAGGGCCCACCGGCGACCAGCTCGGGAACTTCCCGCAGGCGTTCACCCACCTGTCCCTGATCAACGCCGCGATCACGCTCAACCGGGAACTGGACCGGCGCGCGACGCACGCGGACCAGGTCGCGGCTTTCGCGCACATGGCGGGGGTCGCCTAAGGATGCTGCTGTGACAAGAGGGCGTGTTTACTCCGCGTGCGCGGAGGTGCGCTTGACGTGACTACACGCTGCGGATGATCCTTGACAGCGGGGGATGTCGCAGCATGAACGAGGATGTTTCGCGGCGACGGGCCGGGGTGCGCCGTGCGGGGCGGCCCGTGTTCGAGCTTGCCGCGTCCAAGCTGCGCCCTCCCGTTGTCCAGCCTGGCAGCGTGCCCCGGCTGGCCCTCATTGACCGGCTGCGGCAGGGCGAGTCTTCCCCGGTCGTGTCTTTCCCGGTCGTGTCGGTGGTGGCGCCGGCCGGGTACGGGAAGACGACGCTGCTGGCGCAGTGGGCGGAGCGCAACGGGCAGGCGTTCGCCTGGGTGTCGCTGGATGAGCGGGACAACGACCCGAAGGTGCTGCTGACCTATATCGCCGAGGCGCTGGACGCGGTCGAGCCGGTCGGCCGGCGGGTATTCGACGCGCTGGCCTCCCCTGGCAGCTCGGTACCGGGGTCGGTGGTGCCCCGGCTCGGTGCGGCGCTGGCGGCGAGGACCTCGCCGGTGGTGCTGATCCTGGACGACGTGCACGTGCTGCGCAACCGGGAGTGCCGGGCCGCGCTGCCGGTGCTTGCCGACCACGTGCCGGACGGTTCGCGGCTGGTGCTGGCCGGGCGGGACGAGCCGCCGCTGCCGGTGGCGCGGCTGCGGGCGGAGGGCCGGATCCTGGAGATCGGCCCCCGCGACCTGGCGCTCACGCTCACCGAGGCGGCGTCGCTGCTGCACGCGGCGGGGATCACCCTCGGCCCAGGCGATGTGGCGGAGCTGCACCGGCGGACCGAGGGGTGGCCGGCCGGGCTGTACCTGGCGGCGCTGTCCCTGCGAGAAGGCGGCTCCGTCTCCGCCGCGGCGGCCTCTTTCGGCGGCGACGGCCGGCTGGTGAGCGAGTACATGCAGGCGGAGTTCCTGGGCCGGATCTCGCGGCGGGAGCGGGTGTTCCTGACCCGGACCGCGGTGCTGGAGCGGATGTGCGGG
>Ga0187807_1000672_pt1 | contig 10902 bp, 11 predicted proteins | sample NC_wetland_sal_i_4_FD_132432 | JGI IMG/M metagenome (GOLD analysis project Ga0187807, IMG submission 132432) | Wetland sediment microbial communities from Neuse River Estuary, North Carolina, USA - ASW_2 | ecosystem: Environmental > Aquatic > Freshwater > Wetlands > Sediment | place: USA: North...
CAGCCCTGGGACTTCATCCTGGTCCGCCAGCGCGACCAGTTGCTGCAGCTCTCGCACGTGTGGCGGGGCGCCGGGCACGTGGCGCACGCCGCCGCCGCGATCGCGCTGATCGCGACGGTGCCGGCGGACGAGCGGCAGCGGGACCGGCTGCAGTACGACCTCGGCCAGGCCACGATGAGCATCATGCTCGCGGCGGCCAGCCTCGGGATCGGCAGCGGCCATTCGGCCGTCGGCGACCAGGACCTGGCGCGCACCCTGCTCGGCTTTCCTGACGAGAAGTTCTGCGCCTACCTGATCTCGCTCGGCTACCCGGCGGACCGGCCGCTCACCCTGATCCGCCGCCCGGACCGCCGCCCCTTTGACGAGGTAGTGCACCGCGACCGCTGGTAACGTCAACTGACCTCGATCAGCTGGGCGTCGACCACAGTGCCGTCGGCCACGTGCAGGACGCCGATCGTGCCGTGCGGGTGGCGGCGGCGGTCGGTCGGCGAGCCGGGGTTGAAGATCCGGAACCCGCCGGACGCGGCGTCAAGCGGTATGTGCGAGTGCCCGAACACGACGAGGTCCGCCGCGGGGAACCGGGCCCGCATGCGGGCCAGCCGGCCGGACGCGGGACCGCTGTCGTGGATCATCGCGACCCGAAGGCCCTCGACGGTCAGCTCGGCAGTCTCCGCCGCGCCCCAGGCGGCGACGTCCGGGCCGTCGTTGTTACCGACGACCGCGGTCACCGGGGCATACTGGGCAAGTTCGGCCAGCACGGACGCCGTGCAGACGTCGCCGGCATGCAGGATCAGGCCGGCGGTGCGCAGCTGCGACGCGACCGCCGGCGGGCAGGACTTCCAGCGCCGCGGCGCGTGCGTGTCGGCCAGGACCACTACCCGCACGCCAGCACGCCGCGACGGACTCATGCGACTCTTCGCGGGCCCTCGTGAGCCTGCTGTATCGCCGGAAGCACCGTGGTCAGCGCGCGGTCGAGCAGGAACAGCAGTCCGGCGACGAGGACAACGGCCACAGCGAACAACACAAACATACGCATCAGATTCCATGTGGCGGACAGGACAAACCGATCGCGGGTGTCAGTGTGGGGCGATAACGCTCAGGTTACAACAGCCCGAGCAGCCACCCTGGACCGGTGACCGACGCGCCCGCCGCCGCGCAGCGTCGCCGCAGCTCGCGATCCGCCGTCACCACCAGGCACGCCCCGTCGGCCGAGGCGACCTCGCGGACGATCGCGTCGTCGCCGGAACCCGGCGCGGCCACCACTCGCACCCGCGCCACGCCGGCCGCGGCTTCCGCGCAGTCATCGGCCGCGTCCCTCGCGCGCCCCTCGAGAACGAGCACCCAGACTCCCGGGGCGGGCAGCCCGCCGGGCATCCGGTCCGCCGCGATCCCGCCGGCGGCCAGCGCCGCGACCTGCCGGCATAGCCGCAGCGCGGCGCCGGCCCGGTCCCGCCACCAGCCGTCGGCGCGGGCACCCATCACGTTCGCGACGTCAACCACGACGGTGACGACGGGCTCTTGCTGACCGATGCCGGACACCCCCTAGGGTTCAGGTATTAGTGACGATCTTGCACCGCGCGTAAGCTGACCGCATGGCAGACGCGAACCCCGCCACGGCGGCGGGACCGTCCGGGGGGACTATGGCCGGCCAGCTCACCGGACAGCTGATCAGACTGCGGCAGCGCAGGACGGGTCCGCTAATTCTCGAACTCGACCTGACCGAAGGCATCGTCGAAGGCCCGCCGCAGGACCCCCTGTCCGCGCTGCTGACGCTTCGCCGCACGCGGCTGCCTGACCTGCTCGAAGGCCTGAGGCGGGCGAGCAAGGACGACCGGGTGCGGGCGCTCGTGGTCAAGGTAGGCGGCAGCAGGATCGGGCTCGCCACGATCCAGGAGCTACGCGGCGCTGTGCTGGACTTCAGGCAGTCGGGCAAGCTGGCCATCGCCTGGGCGGAATCATTCGGCGAGTTCGTCCGCGGGAACTTGCCGTACTACCTGGCCACCGGCTTCGACCGCATCTACCTGCAGCCATCGGGCACGCTCGGCCTCACCGGGGTCGCGGTCGAGCAGGTATTCCTGCACGACGCGCTGGCCAAGCTCGGCATCGACTTCCAGAGCGCCAAACGGCATGAGTACAAGTCGGCCGCCGATCAGCTGACCGAGACGGGCTTCACCGGTCCGGCCCGCGAGGCCGCGCAGCGGCTCACCGAGTCCGTCGCCGAGCAGCTCACCGCGGCGATCGCCGAAGGCAGGCAGAAGACTCCTGAGCAGGCGCGCGCCCTGCTCGACCAGGGCCCGTTCCTCGCGCAGCAGGCTCTCAACGAGGGCCTGGTCGACGGGCTCGCCTACCGTGACGAGGTTTACGACCGGCTGCGCAAGGAGGCCGGCCTGGACGCGACGCTGCTGTACCTGCAGCGGTACCAGCGCTCGCACGCGCTATCCGACCTGTCGCGGCGCATTCCCAGGAGCACGCACGAGCGTTTCGTGGCGATGATCTACGCGCACGGTGCGATCAGGCACGGGCGCAGCGGCCGGGGACCGGCCGGCGGGGGCAGCCTGGGCTCGGACACGGTGGCCGCCGCGCTGCGCGCCGCCGCGGCCGACGAGCGGGCGCGCGCGGTCGTGCTGCGGGTGAACAGCCCCGGGGGTTCGTACACGGCGTCGGACGTGATCTGGCGCGAGGTCGTCCGGCTTCGCGCGGCCGGCAAGCCGGTCGTGGTGTCGATGGGCGACGTGGCCGGGTCCGGCGGCTATTTCATCTCGGCCCCGGCCGACGTGATCGTGGCGCAGCCGGGCACTATAACCGGCTCAATCGGGGTGATACTCGGCAAGCCGGTACTCAGGGACATGTTCGGCCGGGCGGGCGTGAACACCGACACGGTGGCCGAGGGCGAGAACGCCACGATGTTCTCCTCCTCGCGCCCGTTCTCCGAGACCGAGTGGGAGCGGATCAACGCCTGGCTCGACGCGGTGTACGCGGACTTCACGGAAAAGGTGGCGGCCGGACGGCGGCTGTCCGTCGAGCGGGTGCACGAGCTGGGCAGGGGCCGGGTCTGGACCGGCGCGGACGCGGTAGCCAACGGCCTGGCCGACGAGACCGGCGGGGTCAGCGACGCGATCGCGATCGCCCGCCGCCGCGCCGGGCTGCCCGACGACGCCGCGGTCCGGGCCTACCCCAGGCTCGGCCCGCTCGACCAGCTGCGCCCGGCGGAATCAAGCGAGGCACGCCCCGCCGCGGCCCCCGCGCTGAGCCCGGCAAGCGTGCTCGCCGCGCTCTTCCAGGACGGCTGGGGTCCGGCATGGCAGTTCGCGGCCCGCGCCGGCTTGCCGCCGTACGGACCGCTTGCGCTCCCCGGCAGCTGGCATATCAGTTGACCGAACGGACCGTTGGTGACTCCCCCGCGCAACTCCCGCGCCATGCCGTGGCATCCGCCAAGCCGCCGGTGAGCGCGGCGGCGAGCGCCAGGCTCGCCAGCGCGCTTTCGGCGTGGGCCGCGGGCGTCACGCTTGTGACCATCGCCGACGGGCGCGACGACGTGGGAACCACGGTCAGCGCGTTCTGCCCGGTGTCGCTCGATCCGCCGCTGGTGCTGATCTCGCTCATCGCGGACTCGTATCCGGCGGAGGTGCTGAGCAGGCCTTCGCTGCCGGCCCAGCGGTTCGCGGTCACGCTGCTTTCCGTCGCGCAGAAGATGCTGGCCGGCCGGTTCGCCGCCGAAGGGCGGCCGAGCGCGCGGCTGCTGCTCGACGACGTGCCGCACGCCCGCGGTGCCGACTCGGGCGCGCTGATCCCGTCCGGTGGGCTGGCCGCGCTCGAGTGCTCCGTCGCCCGCCGGGTTCCGGCGGGCGACCACCTGCTCGTGGTCTCGGCAGTGACCGCGGTCGCGTACGTGGCGGAGTCCGGCGACCCGCTGATCCGATTCCGCGGCCGCTACCCCGCGCTATGACCGGCTAGCGGCCGCGGCAGTCACGGGCAGGCGCCGGCGAGAATGACGTCGCTGCCGTTGTTGAAGTCGACGTACCAGTGGCCCGCGCTCCGCACGGCCACGAGCCACTGCGCGCCGCCGCTGCCCGGCAGGAAGACCGGGATGTCGTTTCCGCCGAGGCTGGCCTTGGCGTTGACGGTGAACCGGACCGTCGCCTTACCGTTGCCCGCGGGCTGCGCCGAGACGATATGGACCGAGCCGACGGTGAACTTCGGCGCGCCGGCCGCCAGGACCGAGGTCACGCACGACCGCTGGGCGGGCAGTACCGTCCGCGCGACCGCCGCTGGGTCGTTGCGCCCGAGCGCGGCCAAGAACGCGGCCACCGCTTGCCCCGCGGCGGCCGCCTGCGCCGGGGTCAGCGACCCGGACACTGCCGGCAGCGGCGTGGCGGGGCCACCGGTTGCCGACACGATCCCGGACCCGGACGCGATCCCAGACGAGATCACCTGCGACGAGCTGGCGACCTGCGCGGCGGGCGGCGCCGACACCTGGACAGGCACGCCGTAGTCGTAAAAGTCGGCGGTCGCGGTGAGCTGCGGGTTCCCGGGAATGTCCAGCGCGCTGGAGCCGCCCGGCAGGTGCACAGAAAGCCGGACCTGCCGCACCAGGTTCTGCGCATCCACCCAGACGTCGACGGGGATCGTGCCCTTGCCGAGGCTCTGCAAGGACTGCCTCAGGCTCGCACGCTCCTGGCTCGGGAACTTGGCTGCCACCTTCGCGGGGTCGATGTCCACCTGGTACTCGGTCACCGGGACGCCGCGGACGGTACCGGTGCCGAGCTGCCGGTCGCTGCCCGCGATGTCCTTCAGTGAGGCGAGCAGGTCCGCCAGGTTGGCGCCGACGCCGGACGTGTCCGTGGCCCCGCCATGCGACCCGGAGGTGTCGATTTCGAGCCAGGATTTTCCGTGCGGCAGCGTCGCGACGATGCCGCCGGAGAGCTTGATGTACACCTTCGGCGCTATGAAGAGCGCGGTCACCCCGACCGGGGCGGCGATGGACAGCATGCCGCGTGCGTGGGCGAAATCGAAGGCGCCCGTGACGTCGTACGTCATCGACATGCCCTGCGACTGGATTGTCAGCGTAACGGCGATCCGGACCGTCTGTGTCGCGGTCTTGTTGACCGCCGCCGTGAGCGGGTCGGCAGGTGCCCGTGTCGTGCCGCAGCCCGCGGCCAGCATGCCCGCCGCGGCAATAGCTACCAGATACCTGCCACCGCGCACGGTGCCCGCCTTCCACCCACCCATCGTGTCGATCCTAAGGATGGCGTACCGGTGCACGGCACCACAATCCGGCACCTTCATTCGTTATCCGACAGCCGCTGTTAAACCGAAGCCGGCCCGGCGTCCGGACTGCCAGACGGCTCGTACGAGCGGCACTCCCGGGCGGTAGGCCAGGTGGGCGTGCGACGGGGCGTCCAGCATGATCAGGTCGGCTCGCGCGCCGGGCGCCAGGTAGCCCACGTCGGTGCGGCGCAGCGCCCGCGCGCCACCCGCGGTCGCCGCCCAGACGGCCTCGGCCGTCGTCATGCCCATGTCGCGAACGCCGAGCGCCACGCAGAACGGCATGCTCGAGGTGTACGAGGACCCTGGGTTGCAGTCGGTCGCGAGCGCGACCGTCACGCCTGCGTCGAGTAGCCGGCGGGCGTCCGGGTACGGCTGCCTGGTGCCGAACTCCGCGCCGGGCAGCAGCGTGGCCACCGTGTCACAGGATGCCAGCGCCGCCACGTCCGCGTCGGAAAGGAACGTGCAATGGTCGGCGGACGCGGCGCCCGCCTCCACCGCCACCGTCACGCCGGGCCCCTGGCCTAGCTGGTTGGCGTGCACCCGGGGCAGCAGCCCGCGGGCCTGGCCGGCCGCAAGCACCGCGCGCGCCTCGTCCGCACCGAACGCGCCGCGCTCGCAGAACACGTCCACCCAGCGCGAATGCGGCGCGCACGCCTCCAGCATCGGCCCGCACACCAGCTCGACGTACCGGCCTGGGTCACCGTCGAACTCCGGCGGCACCACGTGCGCGCCCAGATAGGTCACCTCCGGAGTGACCTCGGCGGCGAGCGCGACCGACCGTGCCTCGTCGTCGACGGTCAGGCCGTATCCGGACTTGCATTCGAACGTCGTGGTGCCCTGCCTGAGCATCTCCATGGCCAGCCGGTGCAGCCTGGCACGCAACTCCGCGTCGGTGGCGGCCCTGGTGGCGGCCACCGTCGACCTGATGCCCCCGGCCGCGTACGATTCGCCGGCCATCCGGGCCGCGAACTCGGCGCTGCGGTCGCCAGCGAACACCAGGTGCGCGTGCGAGTCGACGAAACCGGGCAGCACCGCCCGCCCGGCGGCGTCTACCACGCCGTCGGCGGCGGGCGCCCGGGCCGAGGACCCGGTCCACGCGACGCGTTCGTCCTCCACGACGAGCGCGGCGTCGCTGATCACCGCGAACCCGCCCGGCCCGGCTCCGTCATCGGCAGGGGCGTTCGTCACCAACTCACCGATCCGCGTGATCAGCAGGCTGCCGGCCACCGTCGGCGCCCCTCAGCAGAGCACCGCGCGGACCGCGGCTGCGAGCTCACCGGGCACGTCATCCACCAGCAGGTGCCGCCCGTCACGGACCACGTCCACGCCTGAGGACACCACGTCGCGCACGTCGGCCGCGGTTCCCGCGGCGAACAGCGCGGTCAGCGGGTCACCCGCGTCCGTGCCGGACAGCCGCGGGCCGTCAAGCGACACCGTCACGAGGTCGGCGTACTCGCCTGGCACGATCTCCCCGGCGTCCGGCCAGCCCAGGCAGGTGTGCCCGGCTGCCGTCGCGGCCGCGGCAAGCTCCGCCGCGGTGAAGTGGCCGCGTCTCCTGGTCACCAGGCGCTGCGACAGCTCCATCCAGCGCGCCTCCTCGAGCAGGTCGATGACGCTGTGGGCGTCGCTGCCCAGCGTCAGCGCGCACCCGGCGGCGGCCAGCTCGGGAGCGGGCCCGACGCCGTCCGCGAGGTCCGCCTCGGTGACCGGGCACATGCAGACCGCGGCCGCCGTCCCGCCGAGCAACTCGATATCGCGAGCGGTCAGGTGCGTGGCGTGCACCATCGTCGAGCGCGGGCCGAGCGCCCCCGCCTCGAACAGTACTTCCGCGGGCGTGCCGCCGAACGCGGCGCGGCATTCGGCGTTCTCCAGGGGCTGCTCGGACAGGTGCGCGTGCACCGGCGCGCCGTGCGCGTGCGACCACGCCATGACCTCGGGCACCTGGTCAGGGTGCACCGCGCGGACCGAATGGATCGCCGCGCCGATGCGGGCGTGCGGGCTCACCATGCCGCGTGCGTCATAACCGAACGCGGCGACTCGTTCCGCCCAGGCCGCCGCGGATCCGTCGCCGAATCGCAGCTGGGCCCCGGTGAGCGGCCGCGGGACGCCGCCCGGCTCGAAGCCGCCTGCCAGGTAGCAGGTGTCGAGCAGGGTTATCCGCAGGCCTGCGGCGGCAGCTGCGGCGATGAGGAGACGGCCCATCTCGTTCGGATCGGAATATCTCTTGCCCCCTGGACCGTGGTGCAGGTAGTGGAACTCGCCAACGCAGGTGATTCCGGCGAGCGCCATCTCCGCGTAGACGGCGCGGGCGAGCGCGAAATAGCTGTCCGGGTCCAGCCGTTCCGCGACACCGTACATGCGGTCGCGCCAGGTCCAGAAGGAATCGCCAACCGGCGAGCCGCGCAGTGCGCGGTGGAACGCGTGCGAGTGCGCGTTCGCCAGGCCCGGCAGCGTCAGGCCGGGCAGCCGGATGGTGCCCGGCGGCAGCCGCCCGGCCGGCGTGTCCGGGGTGACCGCGGCGAACCGGTCCCCGTGTGCCTCGATCAGCACGTCGCGAGCCAGCCCGCCGCCGGCGCCGCGGGCCAGCCAGGCCCGTTCGGCATGCCAGCGGCGCGGCGCGTCGTTCACCGCGCCGGCCACCCGCCGCGGGCAGGCGCGGCACCCCGCGGCGCACGGTCTGCAATCACATCCACATCATCGCGTAGCCACCGGCGCTATCGCACGCCGGCCCGCGGGCCGCGGCCGTCGCGGTGCGGCCGGGCACCGGCGGTAACCGGCAGGTGGCCCATAGAATTGGCTGGTGACCATCTCCGACAAGCAGCACGCCGACGCGCACGGGCACGAGCACAGGGACGTGTCCGGCGGGTGGCTGCGGCCGGCCGTGTTCGGCGCGATGGACGGGCTCGTGACCAATGTGTCCCTCATCGCCGGCGTCGGCGGCGGGGGCGGCTCGCGGCACGCGATCGTGCTCACCGGCCTGGCCGGCCTCGCGGCCGGCGCGTTCTCGATGGCCGCGGGCGAGTTCGTCTCGGTCTCGTCGCAGAACGAGCTGATCATGTCCGAGGTGGACAAGGAGCGGCACGAACTCGCGCACAACGCGGTCGCCGAGCAGGCGGAGCTCGCGGGCATGCTGCGCCGCCGCGGGGTGAGCGCCGCCACCGCCCGGCGGGCCGCCGCGGAGATCTCGGCTCACCCGGAGAAGGCGCTCGCCGTCCACACGATGGAGGAACTCGGCGTCAATCCGTCGGAGCTGCCGTCCCCCGTGATCGCGGCAGGCGCGTCGCTAGCCACGTTCGCAGTCGGCGCGGTCATCCCGCTGCTCCCGTACTTGCTCGGCTTCGACGCGCTGGGCGTGGCGCTCGGCCTGTCCGCGCTCGCCGCGCTCGTCGGCGGCGGCCTGGTGGCCCGGCTGACCAGCAGGCCGGTCTGGCGTGGCGCGGTACGCCAGCTGATCCTCGGCGTCGTCGCCACCGGCATCACATACCTCATCGGCCGCGCGGTCGGCGGCCTCGCCTCCTGAGAGAACGCCATTACCGTGGAAGATGCGGCCAGGCATGGGTCGCCCAAGCTTCCACGCTAACGGCGCGCGCGCCTTAGCAGGGGTACGCACGCGGCTGCTGTGACGATCGCGGTCAGGTGGCCGACGGCCGAAACGTCCAGATTCGTGAGGCCGGCGAAGATACGCGCGACGAACACGAGCAGCAGCAGGTCCAGAGCGGCGAGGACGCGCCACGACCATGTCGCGCACAGCAGGGCGATGACCGCGGCGGACACCACGACATACGACGGGCCGACGTCGACCAGGTGCCGGTAGCTGGCGGGCAGCGCGCCTGACGAGACTCGCCAGGCGACGATCCCCTCGCTGACCAGCGTGCCCACGACCTGGCCGGCCGCGCACACGAGCGCCGTCCGCCAGTTGCCGACCGCGTCCACGGCGCCGAACATCGCGATCGCGATCACCGGCAGCCACGTCACGACTCCCCAGGCGCTGCCGCCGGTGATGAAGGCCGACACCAGCAGGCAGCCGACCGGGTCGTGCTCGAGGTTCGCCACGCTGGTGGACGCCCACGAGACGAACGAGGCCTGAGCGCGCGGATCGAGACGTGCGTAAACCACCTGAACGACCACGAAACAGCCCAGGTAGGCCCACGCGACGGCGTACCGCCGCACAGCGGCAGCCAGGCGATACAGCCGTCCATGAGGCACCTGGGACATGCCCGAAGGCTACGGCGCGACGCGCTGCGGCGCGAGAAATTACCCTTTGGTAAGGTTCCCCGTGGCCTCCGTGAACCGTCCACTGCGAATCGCGCTGCTCTCCTACCGCAGCAAGCCGCACTCCGGCGGCCAGGGTGTCTACGTTCGGCACCTGAGCAGGGAACTGGCCGCGCTCGGGCACTACGTCGAGGTGTTCTCCGGCCAGCCCTACCCGGTGCTCGACGACGGTCCGCTGCTGCGCCAGGTGCCCAGTCTCGACCTGTACCGGGATGACGACCCGTTCCGCACCCCGCGACGGGACGAGATCAGGGGCTGGCCGGACCTGCTGGAGACCGCGATGATGTGGGCCGGGGCCTTTCCCGAGCCGCTGACGTTTAGCATCCGGGCGCTGCGGCAACTGCGCCAGCGCCCCGGTGAGTTCGACGTCGTGCACGACAACCAGGGGCTCGGGTACGGCATGCTCGGCGTGCCGCGGCTCGGCCTGCCGCTGGTGACGAGCATCCACCACCCGATCACCGTGGACAAGCGGCTCGACCTGGCCGACCGGAGCTGGCTGGAACGGCTCAACAAGAGCCGCTGGTACGGCTTCGTCCGCATGCAGGGCCGGGTCGCGCGGCACGCGGGCCCGCTGATCACCGTCTCAGAGTCGGCGAAGCGCGACATTTGCGAGGACTTCCGCGTCAGGCCGGACAGGGTGCACATAGTGCCGCTTGGGGTCGACACGAGACTCTTCCGGCCGCGTCCCGGGCCCCGCGTCAGCGGCCGGATCGTCACGGTCATGAGTGCCGACTCGCCGCTCAAGGGCCTGCCCACCTTGCTGCGGGCGGTCGCCAAGCTGATCACCGAACGCGACGTCCACCTCGTCGTCGTGGGCACACCGTCGGCGGCCACCAGGAAGCAGGCGGCCCAGCTGTCGCTCGGCGACAAGGTGACGTTCACCAGCGGGCTGCCCGACGACGACTACGCCGGGCTGCTCGCCTCCGCCGAAGTCGCCGTGATCCCATCCCTGTACGAGGGGTTCTCGCTGCCCGCCGTGGAGCACATGGCGTCGGGCACGCCGCTGATCGCGAGCCGGGCCGGCGCGCTGCCCGAGGTCACCGGCGACGCCGCGCTGCTCGTGGCGCCGGGCGACCCGGAGGAACTGGCCGCCGCGCTGCGCCGGCTGCACGACCACGCGGAGCTGCGCGAGACGCTGACTGAGCTGGGCCTGCGGCGCGTAGGCGAGCGTTTCGCGTGGCCCGCCGTCGCGGCCGCGACCGTCGGCCTTTACCGTAGGGTCATCAACGGGGAGCTCGCGTGCTGACGGTCGACTTCAGCAGGTTTCCGGTAGGCCCCGGCGACCGCGTCCTCGACCTCGGCTGCGGCGCCGGCCGCCACGCGTTCGAGGTATACCGGCGCGGCGCGCACGTGGTCGCGGCC
>Ga0187807_1000674_pt1 | contig 10894 bp, 10 predicted proteins | sample NC_wetland_sal_i_4_FD_132432 | JGI IMG/M metagenome (GOLD analysis project Ga0187807, IMG submission 132432) | Wetland sediment microbial communities from Neuse River Estuary, North Carolina, USA - ASW_2 | ecosystem: Environmental > Aquatic > Freshwater > Wetlands > Sediment | place: USA: North...
CCAGCCGGGCACCGCACAGGCCCTCGCCATGTCACAGGCCAGGGTCCACTGCCGCGCGCTCACAAAGGACCCAATTTCGTGTCAGTACGGAGACCCGCGCTCCCCGGCATTGGACTCACCACCTCAGCGCTCGCACTCACACGATCACGGCGGTTGACGACGGCAGTTTCTCATGGTGACCGAGGAAGAGGAAGCGAGACGAGTCCCCTGCGGCCCCGAGGTCCACGACCATCACGCTGTCCTCGGACGCCTTCATGAGGGCTTCGATATCGCCGCGCATGATGACTTTCTCCTGGTCAGACAAGTCGCACACGAATACGGAGTACTGGATCCGCGTGCCGAACCCCTCCATGCACCCGGCGATGCCACGGAGCCGACGATCGGAGCGACGGGAAGGCGTCGAAATACAACCGCGCCGCCGTCCCTTCGATACCCAGCAGCGTGGCGGCCTCCTCCGCCCGCTCAGCCTGTTCGGCCAGCGCGGCAAGCTGCGCCACGCGCCGCGTCATCGCGTCTCCCCCGTTACGCCGCAGCAGGACCCGGCAGTTCTTGATCTTGCCCGCGATCATCCGCCGAGGCTCACCGAGGTCGCCGCGCGCCGCCGTGGTGGTCTGCCGGATGCGCAGCATCACGTTCTTGCTCGGCAACCCGGTCGTCATCCCGAGCAGCCAGCCGCCATATGAGAAGTGGAAGACATCGACGTCACGCTCGAACAGGGCCCGCATCGCCTGGGCGGTGACCTGCACGTTCCCGTATGCGCACACGTGCAGCACGTCGATCAGCCGAACGCTGGCCAGCACCTCGCGGTACTTGGAGACGGTGAGCCTCCCGCCGTCGATCCCCACCGCGGAACCTGGTTCCATCACGTACAGAGGCACCGCGTCCGGGTCGGCTGCCATCAGCCGGCGCGGGCGGCTGTCCTGCCGCGCCGAGAGCACGTTCACCTCGTCGGGAAGGCAGATACCGACCAGCGAGCAACGCGAGCACTTCGGGTCGGATCGCAACGGCGGGGGCGGCGCCAGCCGGGTCGCGGTCGCTCGCGCCTCGCCGACGATCCTCATCGTGCGCGCCACAAGCTCCGGCGTCACCTCGACCGGCACCCGCTGCCGCGTCTCCGCGTAGAAGATCTCGCCTTGTTCCGCCGTGTAGCTGTGCTCTCGGAGCAGCAGCACCTGGGCACAGACCTGCACGGCGTCGGCCTCCCATGCGGTGCCGTCCCGTGCGGGCCGCCCCTTCTTCGTGTCGATTGGGACGACGCCGCCGTCCGAGCCCTCAAGCAGGTCCAGCTTCGCGGTGATGCCGAGCCGCTCGCTAGCGAGCTCCACCGACCGCGCCGCCTTCAGTTCGCCCTCACCGGGCAGCGGGGCGGCTCCTCCGCCGGCATCAACGCGCCGGTGCCGCCGGTCGCCTTCCGCCGTGTCGCTGCTGGAAGCCCACAGCGAGTCGACCCACTCGAGGAAGAACAACCGAGGGCAGTAGGCGTACTCATTGAGCATTCGTGCCGGCACCAACTCCGGCACCTCTGCGATCATCATGCACCCACCGGCGTGAGGATGCCGCCCACGCCGCCCCGGCATCCAGGTGGCTCGGACACGGTGATGACCGCGGCGGCATCATCCCGCCGTAGCCCATGCGGCAACCAGATAACCGGATACCGAACGGGCCATGGTTCCTCTGTGATCTCAACGGACTCGCTCATAGCGGCGACCATACTCTTATCCGCACTATTCCAGCAAGTTCCACTATTTTCTTTGATGCTGCCTCGACATGCATGCTGGAAGCGTGAAAGTCAGCGGAGTCGACCGCGTGGTGGCGTGATGCCACCGAACGACGCGACGCTTCCAGTGAGGGGGTTCGCGAGGGCGAGAACGAGCGAGGTCTCTACGAGAGCCAGTTCAGGCGTCGCTTTGCCTACCTGTTCCGTAGCACCGGAGCCGCGTGACCGACACTGGTGCCCGCTCGTTCGCCGAGAGCTACCCCGGCTGGCCCACCTCACCGCCGCCAGTCCCTTCTCTTACATTTCCGGTCCCGCTGCGCCCAGGGCGTCTTCTGCCGTCTGGTGAACGTCGTCGAGTGCGCAGACGGCGTCCGTTACTTCCGGGTCGCGCCGCATCGCGGCCGGGGAAGCAAGCCCGGGCGTGCCGAAGGGCGCTCCCGGACGCGAGAACGCCCCCTTAGAGTCCTGGCCCCAGCCTCAGCCAGGGCTCATACCTGCCGAACAGGTCAGCAGCTCATCCCTTGACGGTGCTGGTGAACGCCTTCCACTCCTCCGGGGTGAACGCCAGCTTGGGCCCGTTGGGGTCTTTCGAGTCACGCACCGCGACCACGCTCGACGCGCCGCTCGCTACCGCGGCAGTGTGATCCCGCGGCGTCGGCTCTCACTCTCCAGAGCGTCGGCGAGGTCACCAGCACGGACGGTCAGGTTGCAGGCGATGAGGGCGATGTCGATCAGGTCGTGGAAGCGGGTGCTCCGCGCGGGATCAGCATGCTCGTAGGTAGCGCACACCTTGTCAGCTAGGTGGTCCGCAACCGGATAGACGCGCCATGACGGTCCCGCGTATGCCGCTGACGGGATTGGCGTGGCGGGAGGAACGGTATCGAGCGGCTGCGTGTTCGTCCAGTCAACAACGACATCTACCCTGAACGCAGCCAGGCGGTACGGGCCGATCCGGGCCTCGGCAGTAAACCGGCGACCGCGATTGTTCCCGGTGATCGGGCGCGACCCGGACATGATGGTAAAGGCGAAACCGTCTTCAAGATCCACTGCGGCGGCCTGCCGCAGCCGGTCCTCAACCATTTCCAGGCTCGACCTGGCGACAAGGTCGAGGTCATTGCTCGCCCGAGCTACTGGAATCCTCGCTAGCAGCGCCCCTGCACCCTTAAGCGCCCAGTCATCAGGCTGATCGGCGAAGACTCTGGCCAGGAAGCGTGAGAAGGCGAAGAAGCGAAGTCTCTCCTGGGCACTGTAAGAAGGGTCTTGCGCAGCCGCATTGCGCGCGTGAGCGCGCAGCGACTGATGTCGCGCTCTGGCACTGCTTGGATTATTCATGCTACATACCGTGACAGGTGATCCGGTTTGGCCGCGATTTGTTCGTTGACACACTGCAAACATGGTTTTTTTAGACCAGTTTCGAAGTATGTTTGGCTTATGCGGCAAAGTGTTCTCATCGGCGCCATCGCGGACATCGCCGCTGGGCAGCGCGGGTTCATCGCGCGCGCCCAGGCCGTCACGGCCGGAGCCGACGATGACGACCTGCGGCGCGCCGTCCGCAGCGGCTGGCTCGAGCGGGCGGGTCACGGTCTCTACCGGGTCGCCGGGGCCGGCGTGCGCGCGAACGACGAAATTTACGCCGCATGGCTGCGGCTCGAGCCTCGCCGGGATGCATGCGAACGGCTCGCCGAACCGGATGCGATCGTGGCGGGCGCCAGCGTGGCGGCCGTCTATGGCATCGGCGATATACCCGAACGCGTCCATGAGTTCATCGTGTTTCGCCGCACACAGACCAGGGATCCGGGTGTCCGCCTCCACCTGCGCGGTGACGTCGGCGCTCAGCGGTGGCGTGTGGCCGACGATCTGCCAGTGCAGGAGCCAGCCGACGCCGCCGCATGGATTCTCGATCATGGTGAGGGCGATCCGGCGCATGTCGGCCAGCTCATGCAAGAGGCCATCGCCACCGGCCTCGCCGACCCTCGCGAGGCCGCACAGGCGCTGGCCCCGGTCGCCCGTCGCTGGAACGTTCACGTCGGGACCCTGCTCGGAGACACACCCGCGGATGCGGCCTTCACGGCGCCTTCACCTTCCATTGCTGCAGGTGGGACATGATCGACTGGTGGGCTTCCCAGCCGTCGGGGAACTTGACTGGGACGTTCAGGTGGACGGGCTCGGTGGAGGGGTGGGCGTCGAGCAGTTCGGGGATGCCGGCCCGGGCGACGACGATGCAAGCGTGGCGATGCCTGGTGGTGAGCACGCACAGCCGTCCGGCCTCCAGGTGGAACGCGGTGGCGTCGCGGCGGCCGGACAACGGGTGCAGGACGATCACGATGTCGAACTCCCGGCCCTGGAGGCGGTTGGCGGTGTCGACGGTGATGCCGGGCAAGCCGTTGGCCCGCAGGATCGCACGGATCGCCTGGGCCTGATCCCGGTGCGCGGCGCCCACAGCGATCCGGTCCGCGGTGACCGGGGCTCCCGCCGCGGCCCGTTCGGAATAAGAAAGAGCACCGCGTTGAAGGACGCGCGCGGCTAGGGCGGCGCATGCGGCGACGGCTTCGGCGTCGGTGCGCACGGTGTGCCTGGCCGGCAGCTCATAGAGCGCCCACCCGGAGGTGGCGGCCGTCTCAACGGCAAGGTCGAAAGAATTATTGCCGAACGGGCTGGTGCTGAACGCCACCCGGCGCTGCTCCGCACCGGTGGCGGCGCGGAATCCGGTGAACGGATAGAACGCCTGCGCCACGGCGGTGGCGGCGGATTCTGGCAGCCGCCACGAGACGGGCAGCGCGTGGACCGGGACGTCCGGGTTGTGGCGCAAGGCGCTGCTTGTCGACGCCGGCCGCGTCCATGATCGCACGCCGGGCGCAGCCCGGGTTGGTCGCAAGCGCGGCGATCGTACGCGCGTTGTGGCTCTTGGGCAGGGCACGACCGCGGAGGCGGGCCAGCCGGGCCTCGGTGCCGGTCCGGGCCTCGGTGCGGGTCAACTTCTCCTCCTCCGATCCGCGCTGGCGGTCAGGCGGCTGCCGAACAGCTGCTGCGCGTCGTCAAGCTGGGCGCGCGCCCGGGTCGCGGCGGCACGGCGCGTGCCCTGGTCAGCGGGCTCGTGTACGTCCAGCTCCGCTTGTGCAGCTCGCGTCACCGCGCTTGGTTCCATCTGAGCCGCGTTCTCCGCCGCGCCGGGAATGCTGGCGGCGAACCGCCACAGCAGCCGGCGGGCAGCGGGGACGGGCGCCGGGAGCCGCTCGATAGCCTCGGCCACCTGGATGGCGGCCGACAAGAAATCGACGCGCGGGGACAGCGATCCGATGACACGGCGCTCCATCGGCCAGGTCGATATGGCCAGCAGGCCACGCGCGGGGGCCAGCAGGTCGGCGGTCAGCGCGGCGCAGATGTAGTACGGCCGGGCGAACGGCGCGGTCCGGAACGAGCGCTCCTCGTCCCGGCGCAGGCTGGTCAGCCGGGCGTTCGGGAACGTGCTCGCGAAGAACGCCTCGTGCACGGTGGCGATCAGCCGGGGCGAGGCCGGGACGGTGAGCAGGCTCAGGGCCTGGTGCACCTGCTCGCGGAGGGGGAGCAGCGAGCCTTGCTCTCGGACTGGGATTTCTGCTGGGGCTTGGCCTTCGGCTCGGGCTGGCGCCTGAGCGGCCTCGGCGGCGGCCTGCTCGAGGGCCTCGTCCCAGGCACGTTCGGCCTGCCCGAGCTCGGCGCGCAGAGCGCGGGCGTGTTCCCGGTCACCGGCGAGTACCGTCTCGCGCACAGCGACCCGGAGTCGCTCAATGCGCCGCTCCAGCGCCTCGACGGACTCGTCCATGGGCGGAACCATACCGCTTCCAGTAGATTCCAGCAAGTTCCACTGTTTTTCTACTGCGAAGCTGGGAGCGTCGACTTCCCGGGACAAGCATCCGTTAGCACCCGCGTGCAGTTCGACCAATAGGCGGCTAACTGGATACAGGGGCGGCTATCGGCGCCGGGTGCCGCCGTTTACAGGTTTGCGTCAGGGGATGCGGATGTCGTGGTGTTCCCGGGCGTACTGGCGTTCCTCCTCGGTCAGGCTCACGTCCCGGACGGGAACCACGAGGCTCCAGTGCTTGCCGACCGGGCAGCGCTGCACCCGGGCCACGACCAGGTCGAGCTCCTTGAGCTTGACGCCGGGAATCCAGATGGTCGTGAACAGGTGACCCTGGCGGCACCGCACGACGGTGTTGGTGCCCAGGTTGTAGCCGAGACGCCGCCCGATCAGGGTGGCCCCTGCGACGACGCCGACAATGATCAGAACGGTTCGTACGACTCGCCGCGACATTCTGTCATTATGGCACTGGGCTCACGCGGGCACCGCGCTTGACCCACGGCACGGCCGGACCGCTGATCGTGTGCAGTTACGGCAGCAGGGCGGTGACGGCCACCGTGGCGTAGGAGTACCGCAAGATCTTCCGCGCGACCGCGGCGGGCGTCCTTTCTTTCTCGTCCACTGCGCTCTACATGGCGTAGGACAAGAACCAGAACAGCAGCGCCATCAGGGCCAGGAAGTTCCAGACGGCGGAGAAGGCGCTCAGCGACGCCTGGAACCGCTGCACCGTGTACACCTCGGCGTACGTCGGCGGCTGCTCCACAAACGAGATGGCCGGGATGAACCGCGTCCTGGCCAGCAGGATCTCCAGCCAGATCAGCCCTGACAGCAGGATCACGACGAACACCGGGTAGAAGCCGGTGAACACGCTCGCGAAGCCGGAGCTGCCGGGAGGGAACGGCAGGTAGATCAGCTCGACGATCTGCGTCGCGACCGCGCCCAGCCCGAGGATCAGGGCGATCAGCCCGCACACCTGCCAGATCCTCTTGTGCCCGGCCTTGATCCGCTGCAGCCCGTAATAGTGCACGCCAGCGCTGGTCAGCACGGCCAGCATGATGATCGTGCCCAGCAGCATCGACGGCGCGTGATACCCGGTGTTCGCCCACCGGCCCTCAGAGTTCAGGGAGCGCAGGTAGAAGTAGGCGAACGCGAACGCGCCGAACAGGAAGGCCAGGCCGCCGATGGCCAGCCGGGAACCGGTCCAGGCCGCGTTGAGCGCGGACTCGTGGTAAAAGCCCTCTTCCTCAGCCGCCCGCGCGGCTTCGGTCGCGGCCGGCGTGAGCGCGGGCATGTCGGCCATGATCTACGCCTCCGCTCCGGTCGCCCCGGCTCTGGCGTAGGCCCCGCCGATCACGCCGACCGGCGGGTTCAGGTCGGCCACCGGCCCGGCGTCCTTGAAACCGTACCGGTACGGCCCGGTCAGCACGACCGGGATACGCGCGAAGTTCTCCGGCGGCGGCGGCGAGGGGATCTGCCATTCCAGGCCGCGGGAGCGCCACGGGTTCCCCTCTTCGCGTACGCGGGCGAGGACGGTGGACCAGACGAAGTTGATCACGAAAAGCAGGATCGAGCCGCCGAGCAGGAACGATGAGATCGACACCCAGTCATTCAGGGTTTCCAGGTTCCGCGCGTATTCGAATACCCGCCGCGGCATGTCCATCTCGCCGAGCGCGAACAGCGGCAGGAAGGTGGAGTTGAAGAAGATGAACATAGTCCAGAACTGGATCTTTCCGAGCCGCTCGTTCAGCTTCAGGCCTGTCATCTTGGGCAGCCAGTAGTAGATGCCGGCCATGAACGCGAAGATCAGGCCGCCCATGATCGTGTAGTGGAAGTGCGCCATCACGAAGAACGACCCGTGCTCGGTGGTGTCCGCCGGGACATCGGACAGCATGACGCCGGAGATCCCGCCGATCAGGAAGTTGAAGTACATCCCGAGCGCGAACAGCATCGGGACGGTGAACCTGATCCTCGCTTTCCAGAACGTGCCCAGCGCCACCAGGTAGATGAACCCGGTCGGGATCGATATCAGCTCGGTGGTGAGCATGAACAGCGGCCTCATATCCGCGTTGATCCCGCTGACGAACAGGTGGTGCTGCCACACGAAGAAGGACAAGATGCACACCCCGAACATCCCGGCCGCAGCCACCCGGTAGCCGAATAGGGGCTTGCGGCAGAACACCGGGATGATCTCAGAGACGATGCCGAATCCCGGCAGCGCCAGGATGTACACCTCGGGGTGGCCGAAGAACCAGAACAGGTCCTCATACAGGTAGCTGCTGCCGCCCAGGTCGGGGACGAAGAACGCGGTCTGCGCGGTACGGTCGGTGAGCATCATGTACATGCCGGCGACGAGCACCGGCGCCGCCAGCACCATCAGGAACCCGGTAGTAAACATCGACCACACGAACATCGGCAGCCTGCTCCACCGCATCCCGGGCGCCCGGTAGCAGATGATGGTGCAGATGAGGTTGAACCCGGCCAGGATGATCGAGATCCCCATCAGCCCGAACGCGACCGCGTAGGAGTCCGCGCCCTGGGTCGCCTGGATGGATAGCGGCGCGTACCCGGTCCAGCCGAACGGGAACCCGCCAAACAGCAGGCTGGACAGCAGGATGAGGAATGCGCACGGGGTCAGCCAGAACGACAGCGCCTCGATCCGGGGGAACGCCACCCGCTTGGAGCCGATCATGATAGGCACCAGGTAATTGCCGAACGGCCCCAGGACGACCGAGCTCATCAGCATCATCATCATCGTGCCGTGCTCGCCGACGATCTCGATGTAGGCACTGGGGCTGAAGACGTGGTAGGTGGGCGAGAGCAGCTCGGTCCTGATCGCCATCGCGAACAGGCCAGCGGTGCAGAAGTAGATGATCATCCCGACCAGGTACTGGATGCCGACCACCTTATGGTCAAGCGTGTACCTGAAATACCTGGCCAGCCCGGGCGGTTCGGCCTCGTGGGCCGCCATCGGCCGTCCGGCCATCTGCCGCAGCAGGTCGTTGAACACCCCGAGGCCGACCAGGAAGCCGACCGTGGCGGCGAGGTAGCCGAAGACGATGGCGAAATTGTTCTCGTCGCCCTCTTTGACCTGCTGGTAGCCGGAGGCGAGGAAGTTGCCGAGCCAGTGGCCGATGAAGTAGCCCAGGACAGCTCCCAGGATCGCGGTGTGGATCGCGGGCCGCAGCCACCACGGCCGGGCAGGCCGGGCCGCGCCCGGCCCGCCGCCGCCAGGATGCTGGGCTTGCTCCGGCTGTATCTTGGTCGCCATCCGGTCACCTCTCCGACGGGCGAAGGTATCTGGGCGGGTACTCCATGGCGGGACGAATCAGGGCTCGTTGGGGTAGTACTGGTTGCCGTAGTAGCCGCCGCCGGCGCCGGGCAGGCCGGCCTGGTAGAAGAAGTTGGCGAGTCCCTTGATCTCGTTGGGGGTATAGGTGAGCGCGTACGGCGGGAGGGTCTTGGTGATCTTCGTCATCGCGACCTCGGTGTGATTCGCCCAGGCCTGGAAGGCTGCCACAGAGACGACCTGGCCGTAGTCGAACATCGCGCCGTGCCACAGGCCGCACAGCTCCGCGCAGCGCACGGTGACCTGGCCCGTGTGCCCGGGGGTGGTGTATGCCACGTTGTTGACCTGCGGGTTGGCGTCCGCCTTGACGCCAAGCTGGTAGGCCCAGAAGCTGTGGATCACGTCCAGCGACGTGACGTTGAACTGCACGGGCTGGCCGACCGGGAGCTCGAGCTGTGCCGTCTCCATCCCGCCGTACTGCGGGTAGCGGTAGGTGAACAGCCATTGCTGCGCGATCACCTGGACTACCAGCGGCTTGCCGTCCGGCTTCCAGATGGGCGAGGGCCCCTCGCCGGCCCCGGCGCCGGCGGGAACCACTAGCTCGTAGGTGCCGAACGCGGCGAGGAAGAGCACCAGCACCGTGCTGATCGTGATCCACGACAGCTGCACCTTCGTGTTGCCCTCGATGGGCGGGCCGTCCTCCTCCTCATCCCCGCGGGCCCGCCAGGTGATCATGGCGTACGCGGCATAGATGAGCACGCCCAGCATGACCGGGGCGGCCATAACCGCAAGCACCTGCAGGTCGAACTGCTGGCTGGCCGCCGAGTTCGACATGGCTCCCGGCGGCAGGTGCGGTCCCCAGATGAACCAAATGACCAGGTCGGCGGCGAGCGCGGCAGGCAGCCACAACAGGAAGATCCGCAGCCCGTGATTCGGCCCGGCACGGCCTGCCGACGGCGCGGTCGGCTCTGCTGCCGCGGCCATCAGGCGACCACGTCCAGGTAGCCGGTCATGAACCCGAGCGTGGACATCGCGTGCCCGTTGCCGTCCACGGTCGCCAGCCCGCACGGGATGAAGCACTGCCAGCGGTACAGGCCGGGCCCGGGCGTGATGAAGCTGAAGGTGGTGGTGGTATGGGTGAACGACATCGCGCACGGCCCCTGGGTGCACTGGTTCTTCGCGGTGTACAGGACGCCCTCCAACGGGACGTTGAGGCCCAGTTCCGGGGCGCTGAAGGTATGAGCCACCCCGCAAGTGGTATCGGAATTGACCACCGAGATGCCCGTCCCGTTCACGCCATTGGCCTCTCCGCTGACCGTCATGACATCCCCGATCGTGCCGGTGACCTCGCCCATCAGCTGGTTGCGCAGCGGGTCGCAGGTGTCGAACTCATACGCGGTCACGTTGATCCGGGTATGCGCGGGCAGCTGCCAGATCGTCGAGTGCACCCACTGGCCGGTCTGCGGGCTCCTGGCGAAATAGGAGACCCAGTCCGGGTGCGAGGACACATCGTTGACCGGATCGGTCATGAACGTCATGCTCACCGGCTGGCCGGGGACATGGCCAGCGGTGAAGTCGACGGTAGGCGGAGTCGCGAGCAGATAGTGGGCGAGCACGAAGACGACGCCCCCGACGACCGCGAGGAATGCCACCACGACCGTTGCGATCCTGGCGGGCAGGGACATCGGCCACCACCTCGCTTGCGTGATCCCTCCTGTCACTTGCAAGCCAAGACCAGCGGTGGGCGCAGGTCGATGAAACTAAAAAGACTGTCATGTCACGATTCGGCGACAAGCTGTGGCCACCGGCGGTGCCCGGAGCGCACTATTCAGCTATGCACCCAGTGACGCGGTGCCTGCCATGAGTCCGGGCTCGCGCCGGTGACACCTGACCTGGCAGGATGACCATGATCGCGATGGGAGAAGTCGCAGCTGGTCAGCCGGGCGCGGCCGGGTCGGCCCGTTACCGGGTGCTGGTGGCCGATGACGAAGAACGGCTCCGCCGGGTCCTGGTCCGGATCCTGCGCGGCCACGGCATTGACGCCGAGACCGCC
>Ga0187807_1000676_pt1 | contig 10869 bp, 10 predicted proteins | sample NC_wetland_sal_i_4_FD_132432 | JGI IMG/M metagenome (GOLD analysis project Ga0187807, IMG submission 132432) | Wetland sediment microbial communities from Neuse River Estuary, North Carolina, USA - ASW_2 | ecosystem: Environmental > Aquatic > Freshwater > Wetlands > Sediment | place: USA: North...
AGGTCGCGGACGCGGCCGCCATCCAGCTCGAGCACGACGGCCGCCCGGGCGGCGCCGCAGGCGCGGCCGCCATCGGTGGTGGCGCGGCGCCGCTCCGCCAGCTGCCCGGCGCGGCGCCGCGTGCTGCCGCACCGCGGATCTCCGCAACCGCTCCCGACCTGGCGGAACTGGAGCGTTCCGGCCGTGATGATCTGCTCGCTGGCGAGGCGGAGCTCCAGCGCCACGCGGCGGCTGCCCTGCAGCGCTCGGATGCGGCCGCCCTCGTCGGCTGGATCCCGGTCAGCCGCCTGCCGGCACTCACGGCCGCCCTGGCGGAGGCGGGGGGTGCCGTGATCCCGTTGTCGCGGCCGGCCTGGTCCACGGCTCCGACGCTGCTAGCCGAGCGCGGGCTGCATCACGAGCTGACGCCGCTGGTGCAGACGTACGGAACGGTGCCGTACGCCGACGTCGATCCGAGCTGGCCAGCCTGGGCGAGCTACGTGCTGATGTTCGGGATGATGTTCGGCGATGCTGGTCAGGGCGTGCTGCTGATCGCTGTGGCCGTAGCGCTCCGCCTCGGCTGGCCGAGATGGCTACGCAGATTTCGCGCGGCGTGGCCGTTCGTCGGCGGCGCGGGCCTGGCCGCAACGGCCTTCGGCCTGCTGTACGGCGAGTGCTTCGGCCCGACCGGGCTGGTCCCGGTCGTGTGGCTCAACCCGCTCGCGCAGCCTGTCACCCTGCTGCTGGCCGCCGTCGGCTTCGGCGCGATCTTGCTCGCCGCAGCTTACGCGCTCGGCACAGTCAACCGCTGGCGCGAAGGCGGCTGGCGCGCCGCCCTCTACGCCCCGTCGGGCATCGCCGGCAGCTGCCTGTTCCTCGGCGCGGCGGCCGCAACAGCCGGCTGGCATTTTCATCACAGCCTGTGGCTGGCCGCCGGCGGTATCGTCGCGGTCGCTGGCCTGGCGCTGGCCTTTGCGGGCTTCCTGGCCGAAGCGGGCCGCGGCGGTACGGCCGTCACGCAGGCATCGGTCGAGGGGTTCGACCTCGTCGTCCGGCTAGTCTCGAACGTCGTGTCCTTCGCGCGGCTGGCCGCGTTCGGCCTGACGCATGCCGCGCTCGGCATGCTGGTCTATGACGGCACCAAGGCCCTGTGGCATCGCGGCGGCCTGTTCGCTGTCGCCGGCGTGCTCGTGTTCGCAGCCGGGACCGCGCTCGCGTTCAGCCTCGAGGCACTCGTCGCCGCTATCCAGGCGCTCCGGCTGGAGTATTACGAGCTGTTTTCCCGCGTCTTCGTCGGACAGGGAGATCCATTCCGACCGTGGCATGTGCCGGTGGCGCGAGACGCGCTAGAACTGGAACCGGGCGAGATGGCTCGCCGACTCGATGCGGAGGTGGCACGTCCGTGATAACAGCCTGGCTCCTGGGACTGCCGGTGGTCGCCGTGCCGGCCGCCGTGCTGGCTCGCCTGGCGGCGCGCCGGGCACAGCGCGGCGCCCTGACCCTCGCGGTGGTTGGCGGGCTGCTCCTGGTGGGCGCCACCGTCCTGCTCGTGCTCACCTTGACTGGCGAGTCGGCCAGCGCGGCCAGCTTGTCCGCCGGGACCGCGGCGGCTCACGCAGCGAGCAGCGGCGGGAACGCGGCAGCCCTGATCGGCGCCGCGGTCGCGGTTGCTGGCTCGACCATCGGCGCGGGGATCGCCGTCGCCTACACCGGGGCCGCTGCCCTGGCCGCTATGAGCGAGCGGCCCGAACTGTTCGGCCGGGCCATGGTGGTCGTCGGCCTGGCCGAGGGGATCGCGATCTACGGCCTGATCATCGGCATCATCCTCGTCGGGAAGGCCTGACCGCCATGGCCACCGCCGCAGTCATCGGCGAGGCGCTCGCAGTGGAGGGATGGGCGCTGGCCGGCGTCCTCGTGTACGCCGCGGAGAGTCACGGCGAAGCGGCCGCTGCCTGGGCGGCGCTGCCGCCCGACACGGCTCTGGTCATCATGACCGTCAGCGCGGCCGGGTGGCTCGACGCCGAACTCGCCAGCAGACCGGACATCATCACGACGGTGCTGCGGCCATGACAGCAGCTCCAGCCGCGGTGGCGATCGAGCCGGTGGCGGCGCGCCTGCGGCGCGACGCCGAGGAGAAGGCGGCCGCGCTCCGATCGGCTGCGCACGCCAAGGCGGCGGAGATACTCCGGCAAGCGCGCCGTGACGCAGCGGCGGCCCTCGGCGAGGCAGCCGCCACGGCCGCGGCCATCGCGGCCCCGCTCACGGCCGCCGAGCTGGGCCGGGCCCGCGACGGCGCCAGGTCCGCCGTGCTAACCGCGCAGCGCGAGGCGGCCGACGAGCTGCGCAGCCGGGTCCGGGCCGAGGTGGCCGCGCTGCCCCGGCAGCCCGGGTATGACCGGCTCAGTCAGCGGATTGCCAACCTGGCCGAGCAGGCGGCTGGGCCGGGTGCACAGCTCGGGCCGACACCGGACGGAGGCGTCGTGGCCCGCTGCCCCGGGGTGATCGTGGACTGCTCACTCGGCCGGCTGGCCGACGTCGGCGTGACGGAGCTTGGCGCGGCGATCCGGGAGCTGTGGGCGCCGTGACGGCTGCTGACACGCCGCAGGTCGTCCGGGTGAGTGGTCCCCTCGTCGAGGTAACGGGCCTCAGCCAGGCTGCGATGTCCGATGTCGTCGAGCTCGGCACCCGCCGGCTGCCTGGTGAGGTCGTGGCCGTGCACGGGGAGGTCATCACGGTCCAGGCGTATGACTACACCGGCGGCCTGGGCCCGGGTCATCCGGTCCGCTCGCGGGCCGAGCCGCTGTCCGCCATGCTGGGCCCGCATCTGCTTGGCGGGATCTTCGACGGCCTGCTTCGGCCGCTGGCGGGAGCGCCTGCCTGGCTAGAGCCGGGCGTCACCGCGGCGTCCGGCGCGGACCGCGAGTTCACGTTCGCGCCGGAAGTGGCCGACGGCACAGCCGTGACCGGCGGCACGACCCTCGGCAGGGTACCGACGGCAGCAGGAATCGATTACCGCGTACAGGTGCCCCCGGGGCTGAGCGGGCGGGTCGCGGACATCCGCGCGCGCGGGCCCGTTCCCGGTCACGCGGTCATCGCGACGGTCGGCGGGGTGCCGGTGCGCCTGACCTCGGCCTGGCCGGTCCGACGGCCACGGCCAGCCCACGAGCGCCGCGACAACGAGGCCCCGCTGATCACCGGCCAGCGTGTCATCGACCTGCTGTTCCCGGTCACCAGGGGTGGCACGACCGCGGTTCCCGGTGGATTCGGTACCGGAAAGACGCTGCTGCTGCAGCAGATCACCAAGTGGTGCGACGCCGACGTGATCGTCTACGTGGGCTGCGGAGAGCGCGGCAATGAACTGGCCGACATGCTCGACGAGCTGGCGGGGCAGACTGATCCGCGGACCGGAGGGCCGCTGGCCGAGCGCACCGTCGTGATCGCCAACACGTCGAACATGGCGATGATGGCCCGCGAGGCCAGCATCTACACCGCGGCCACGGTTGCCGAGCACTTCCGCGACATGGGACTTGACGCGGTGGTCATCGCCGACTCGACCTCCCGATGGGCCGAGGCGCTGCGCGAGTTCGCCTCGCGCAGCGGCGAGCTTCCGGCCGAGGAGGGCTACCCGGCCAGCCTTGCCTCTGCCCTGGCCGCGTTCTACGAACGGGCCGGGTGCGTCGTCACCACCGAGGGCCGGGCCGGCTCAGTGACCATCATCGGAGCGGTCTCCCCGGCCGGCGGCGACATGACGGAGCCGGTCACGACCTACACCCAGCGCTTCGTGCGCTGCCTGTGGTCACTCGACCGCGACCTGGCGTATGCCCGGCACTACCCGGCTGTCTCCTGGGCCGGCTCGTTCGCCCGCGACGACGCCGTCGTCGCCGACTGGTACGCCGACCACGGTGATCCTGAGTGGGAACAGCGCCGGGCACGGCTGGCGGCGCTGCTCGCCGAGGCAGACCGGCTGGGCTCGCTAGCCGAGCTGATGGGCGTCGGCGCGCTCCCGCCACCTGAGCGGGCTACGCTGCTGGCCGGCCGGCTCATTCGGGAGGGGCTGCTACAGCAGAGCGCGCTCAGCCCCATCGACGCCTCGTGTGACAGCGCGCGGGGAGCCGCGCTGGCCCGCGCGATCCTCGCCGTTGCCGACCGCTGCCTGGAGCTCGCCCACGCCGGCGTGCCCGCCGCGATGATCGAGGAAGCAGACTTCTCGCCCATCCTGCGCGCGCGCGAAGACGCCGCGACCCCGGCGGACGTCGCCGACCGCGAGCGCCTCATGCTCGCCAGCCTGGGCCGGCTGAGCCAGTACCTTCCCGGCGGCCAGCAGCAGCCGGGTGTTCCGGGCGCCGTCGCCGGGCCGGCCGACCAAGGCAGCGCGGCATGACCTCCCGATGGGCACGACGTGAGTACACCGACATCGCTTCGCTACGCGGCCCGCTGCTCGTGGTGCGGGGCGTAGCCGGGGTTGGCTGGGACGAGTTTGCCACCATTCGCGATGCCAGCGAGGGGGAACGCCACGGCCTCGTGCTCGAGGTCGATCGCGACCTCGCGGTCGTCCAGGTGCTGGAGGGTACGGCGGGCCTCGCCGCGACGCAGACGCGGGTCGGGTTCAGCGGTGCGCCGCTGCGCATACCGGTCGGCCCTGACTGGCTGGGCCGGGTCTGCTCGGGCCGGGGCGAGCCGATGGACGGCGGACCTCCCATCACCGGCGAGGCGACCGCGGCCGTCGCTGGATTCCCGATGAACCCCGTGATCCGTGAGCCGCCGGCGCAGCCGGTGCTGACCGGCGTCTCGGTGATCGACGCCCTGACGACGCTGGTCCGAGGCCAGAAGCTGCCCATCTTCTCGGTGGCCGGCCTGCCGCATCTGGACCTGGCGGCACAGGTGGCCGCTCAGGCGTCGGCCGGCGGTGACCCGTTCTGCGTTGTGTTCGCCGCGATGGGCCTGACCCACGCCGACGCGGCCGCCGTGCGCAGGGTGCTCGAAAAGCGGTCCGCCGCGGCCGAGCTCGTCTTGCTGCTCAACCTCGCGGACGCCCCGGTGATCGAGCGGATCCTCACCCCCCGGATCGCGCTGACTGTGGCCGAGCACCTCGCGTTCACGCTCGGCCGCAACGTGCTGGTCGTCATGGCGGACATGACGAATTACTGCGAGGCGCTACGAGAGGTGTCCGCGGCCCGCGGCGAGATACCGGCCCGCCGGGCGTATCCCGGCTACCTCTATAGCGACCTGGCGTCCCTGTACGAGCGGTGCGGCCGGATGCGGGGCGTGCCCGGTTCGGTGACGCTCGTCCCGGTGCTGACCATGCCCGGCGGGGACATCACCCATCCGGTCCCGGACCTGACCGGCTACATCACCGAAGGGCAGATCGTGCTGTCGCCGGAGCTGCACGCACGCGCCATCTATCCGCCGGTTGACGCGCTCTCCTCGCTGTCCAGGCTCATGCGGCATGGCGCCGGTCCGGGCCGCACCAGGGACGATCACCTGGACGTTGCTGCCCAGTCGCTGGCAGCGCTCGCGGCCGCCCGGCGGGCCGGCGAACTTGCCGAACTCGTCGGAGCGGCGGCGCTCAGCGCGTCCGACCGCCGCTTCCAGGATTTCGAGCAGGCGTTCGCGAGCCAGGTGATCAGCCAGACGCGCACCGAGGACCGCAGCCTCGATGACACCCTCAGCCGGGTGTGGCGGGCACTCGGGGTACTGCCCCGCCGCGAGCTGACCATGATGTCAGACGCGCAGCTCGACGCCTACTATCCGGCCAGCCCGCCGGCGGGCCGCGGCCAGCCGTGACGCCGCCGAAGCTGGCAGTGCCGCCGGGCCGGGCGGGCCGCCTGTGGCTCGTGCGCCGGCTGGCGACCGCGCGGCGTGGCGCCGACCTGCTTGACCGGAAGCTGCGGATCCTGCAGGGCGAGCTAGCCCGGCTGCAGGCCGCGGCAGCGCAGACCGCTGCGCAGTGGGACCGGTGCCAAGACGATGCGCAGGCGTCGCTGCTGCGGGCAGCGCTGCTCGGCGGCGAGCGCGCGATCCGCCTCGCTGACGACGGCCAGCCCGCGGACGTGCAGATCAGCTATGAGACGACGATGGGCATCCGCTATCCGAGCGCCGCCGCGTGCTCGATCCCGCCGCCCGCTACCTGGGACGGCCCCGTCGTGGCGCAGACCCGCCAGGCGCACCGCGCCGCGCTCGCGGCTGCCGCGCAGCACGCGGCCGCGGCGGCAGCGGTGAGCGTGGTCGCAGCCGAGGTTCAGGCGACGCGTTACCGGCTCCGGGCCGTTGAGCACCGGTGGATCCCCCGGCTCGAGCAGGCGCTCGCAGAGCTAACCCTCACGCTGGAAGAGCAGGAGCACGCCGACGCCGCCAGGCTCCGCCTGGCCGCGGACCGGGCCCCGACCTAGTCGCGAGGTCTACCGAGCCTGGCGCTGGATCTCGCGCCGGATCTCGTTTTCGGAGATCGGCTTGTGCCAGAACACCGACCAGGCGTGCGCGCTCGTAATAAACACCCACGCGATCGCAGGGTAGATGATCCAGATGTTCCACACGTCGTGGATACCGGAGCTCTGGCTGAACCCCTGCGTCGGCCAGCCGCCGGCGTTGTGATACTCGGTTATCGCCCAGATCGCGGCGAGCACGAGCATGGCGAGTGTCGAGGAGATCGTGGCCAGCCGGAACCGCCGCTTCCGCTCGATCTGCCTGATTGCCTGCTGCCGGACTAGCTGCTCGGCGTCGGCGGGCTCGGCCGGGCTCGCGTCGGCCGCCTTGTCATGAAGAATGCTGGACATGGCGAACCCCCTTGTTCGCACGTGACAGCCAAGCCGTCACTACCTTGAGCATGCTGCCTGCGGTGCGAGCGGAGTAGGGCCAAATGTCACCGGCTCCGCACCGTCACGGCGATCGCCGGCCTCGCGGCCAGCCCGCTCACCCGGCCGAGGCAACCACCAGCGCGTGCAGGTCGTCCAGTGTCTGGGCCATCCCGGCCGTGAATGCGTCAAGGTCAGGCATCGCGCCGTCGGCGACGACTGCCAGGTTCAGCTGGCCGGCGTACGAGATCGCACCGACGCTGACCGGCACGTTTCCCTGCACGAGCCCGAGCTGGAACAGTTCAAGCACCCGAGCGTCGGCGAACGACAGCGGATCGACCGGACCGGGCAGGTTGCTGACCAGCAGGTTGATCAGACGCTGGCGCGCCATGGTGGCAATCATCCACCGCTGCAACAGACGCGAGCTGGGCTGATAGGCGGGCCGGGTCTTGCGCTGGGAAGTAGCCGCAGCGATCTTGATCAGCCGCCGGTCGGCATCAGGCTCCCCGACGGGCAGCGGCGCGATCATCACGCCGACCCGGTTCCCGCCCGCCGGCATGTCGTCGCGTGCCCGCAGCGACACCGCGACCGAGGCCTTCAGCACCAGCGCGGGCGTGAGCTCGCCGCGCGCGCCGAGCAGCGCGCGTGCCCCGCCCGCGACCGCGGCCAGCACGACGTCGTTCACCGTCCCGCCGTGCGCGTGCCCCGCGGTCCTCGCCCGTTCCAGGTCAGCCCGGACGAGCGCTAGCCGGCGCAGCCTGGTCACCGGCACGTTGACCGACACGCGGGGCGCGCGGCCCTCTCGTGCCAGCTCAGCAGCCTGCCGGCTGATCCGTCCAAGCTGGGCGGCCGCAGCGCCGGGCTCGCGCAGCCGGCTCAGCGCGCGCCGAGCCGCGCTCAGCCGGTCGGCTGCAAGCTCGCGGAGCCCGGGAGCCGGCGCAGCCATCCAGGCCGATCCTGGCGCGGGCTCGTCCTGGCCCTCGCCGGCCAGCGCGGAGAGCATCGCGAGCGCGGCGGCACCGTCGGCGAGCACGTGATGCAGCCGGATCAAGATCGCAGCGCGGCCGCCCGCAAGGCCGGTCAGCAGCCACATGTCCCACAACGGCCGCGACCGGTCCAGCGGGCTGAGGTTCAGCTCGGCGCACGTCGCCAGCAGCGTTGCCTCATCCCCCGGCTTGCTGACCGGGCACCCGTGCACGTGCTGGCAGATATCGAAGTCCGGATAGTCGGTCCACACCGGCAGCCCGAGTCCCGGTGGTGGCCGGTAGAGCACCTGGCGCAGCCGCGGAGCGAGGTAGAGCCGACCCCCGACCCGGGCGCGCACCGCTGCCAGCCCCGTCAGCCGGCCAGCATCGACGGCGGGTGGCCGGTCGAGAATCAGCAGCGCGGCGACGTGCGCGGGGGCGCCCCGGTCCTCAATCCGCAGGTTGCTGACGTCTAGGAAGCTCAGCCGGTCAAGCCGACCCCGTTCCCCCATGAGTCCGGCTCCGATCCGCACCCGCCGCTGCCGGCCGTGGAAAGGTTCGTTCTGACTGTAGCTGCGGGACGCGTCGCGCGACGCAGATGGTTACGCCGGAGGCTGGCGCCGCAAGCCTGACCATCTGCTGAGTCGCCGGATGGGGGATAACGAGGACATGTCTCAGCAGCCGTTCGCCGGAGTGGCAGAAACGCACTCCGGAGTTGTGTACTTCGCCGGGGACCGCGCCTACAAGCTGAAGAAGCCGGTGCGGCTTCCATTCCTGGACTTCAGCACGCGTGCCGCGCGCGCGGCGGCCTGTGCGCGTGAGACCGAGCTCAACCGGCGGTTCGCGCCCGACGTCTACCTGGGCGTCGCCGAGGTGCGCGACCCAGCCGGCGAGATTTGTGATCATCTAGTCGTCATGCGCAGGATGCCGGATAACCGGCGCCTGTCATCGCTAATCCGGGCGCACGAGCCCGTCGGGCCGGTGGTCCGCCAGATCGCCAAGATGGTCGCGGCCCAGCACGCCGCGGCCGAGCGCAGCCCGCAGATCAGCGAGCAAGGCAGCCGGGACGCTACCCGGCGCCGGTGGCAGGACAACATCGGGGAGCTCCGGGCCGCGCACGGCGATCTGATCGACGACGCTGACATCGACGAGATTTCTCACCTGGCGGACCGGTTCCTGACCGGACGCGAGCCGCTTTTCGACACCCGCTGCCGCGCCGGACACGTCCTGGACGGGCACGGCGACCTGCTGGCTGACGACATTTTCTGCCTCGACGACGGCCCGCGGATACTGGACTGCCTGGACTTCGACGACCGGCTGCGCTGGCTCGACGGGCTCGACGACGTCGCGTTCCTGGCCATGGATCTGGACCGACTCGGTGCACCCGAGCTGGCCGAGCGGTTCACCCGCTGGTACAGCGACTTCTCCGGCGATCCAGCTCCCTCGTCGCTGCGACACCACTACGTGGCGTACCGGGCCGTTGTCCGCGCCAAGGTCAGCTGCGTGCGGGCGCACCAGGGTGATCCGACGGCACCCGGCGAGGCGCACCGGCTCATCGCGGCCGCCATCCGGCACCTGCGCGCCGGTGCGGTGACGCTCGTGCTTGTCGGCGGTCCGCCTGGGACTGGCAAGTCCGCGCTGACCGGCGCCATTGCCGACAAGCTCGGATTCAGCGTCCTGAACAGCGACGAGATCCGCAAGGAACTGGCTGGCATCCCGCCGCAGCAGCGCGCGGCGACCGCGCTTGACGCTGGCATCTATACCAGGCAGTGGACCGACCGGACCTATGAGGAGATGCTCATCCGGGCCGCGAAGCTCCTCGCGCTCGGCGAATCGGTGGTACTGGACGCCACCTGGACCTCTGCCGACCACCGGAATCTGGCCGCCGAGGTAGCCAGCCACTCGGCCGCTGACCTCGTGCAGCTGCGCTGTACCGCAGCGCCGCAGGTGATTACCAGCCGCATTGCCAGCAGGGTCGGCGGCGTGTCCGACGCGACCCCGGCTGTCGCCGCCCAGCTGGCCGCCAGCCAAGCCCCGTGGCCGGACGCAGTCGTGGTCGACACCAGCGGCGAACCAGGGCTGGCTGACCCGGTTGACCTCGCGCTGCGGTCTATCCGCCCGCACGGGCCCGAGCACGTCTGGCGCCCGGCCCGGTCCTACATGCCCCCCGGCTGAGCAAGTCGTTCTGCAGCGCACGTTTGCTCTTTGGCTGGCATCCTTTCTCCGTTCGGGACTAAAGACCCGTTCGCACCAGCTTTTTGTCTCTTCCGTCATGGCTATCGCCGCCCTACTCTAAAGATCTAAATGACGCAGCCGTTGTCTGCGCGAAAGAGAGGGTCACATGTCAGGCATCGTGGTCGGCATCGACGGCTCCCACAACGCCAGTCGCGCCCTGGATTGGGCGATCGCAGAGGCCGCCCTGCGCAAGGCGGACCTGACCGTCATTACTGTTCACCCCGTTCCGGCTAGCTACTGGACCGGGCAGCCGACACTGCTGCCTGGTGACGAGACCAAGCTGGCTGAGGTCCGTAAGTCGGCCGACGAGGCCGTCGGCAACGCCGTAGCGGCTCAGGGTGACACACAGCCGGCGTCGGTCACCGTGAAGGCCGAGCACGGCTTCCCCGCCACGGTGCTCATCGACGCTTCCGGCGACAGCGACCTGCTCGTGGTCGGCAGCCGCGGTGGCGGCGGGTTTGGCGCCTTGGCGATGGGCTCGGTTAGCAGCCAGGTGGTCCACCACGCCAAGTGCCCAGTCGTGATCGTGCCGGCTGGCCGGTAGCCGGGGGCAACCAACGGCAGATCAGGGCTGCCGCGCCAGTTCCCCTAAGCTGGCGCGGATTGCCCAGAACACAGACTCGGGCCGGCTCGCGCGGGACGACCGCTACGAGCCGGCCTGATGCCACTTTTCCGAGCGTTCGCGCGGTAGTCCATTCCAGCAGTTAATGCGTATTCGTAATTTGCGCGTGAGCTTTTCGCGGGTCACAAGTCCTTCGAAGTCGGGTCCCATAGCCCTGCGCCGTGGTGGCGGGGAGGCGGGATGCTCTGGCCAGTTAAGTCCGCTGGCCGGGCCGGGAAAAGGGGCCCGGGGAGAAGGCAAGGAGATCTGACAATGCGCAGGAGGACTTTCGACGCGC
>Ga0187807_1000677_pt1 | contig 10860 bp, 8 predicted proteins | sample NC_wetland_sal_i_4_FD_132432 | JGI IMG/M metagenome (GOLD analysis project Ga0187807, IMG submission 132432) | Wetland sediment microbial communities from Neuse River Estuary, North Carolina, USA - ASW_2 | ecosystem: Environmental > Aquatic > Freshwater > Wetlands > Sediment | place: USA: North...
CGGCGCAGGTACGAGGCCGTGCACGCGGGTGCCACCCGCCAGGTCGAGCGGCAGCACGCCAAGGGAAAGATGACGGCGCGCGAGCGCATCGACGTCCTGCTCGACCCCGGCTCGTTCACCGAGTTCGACGAGCTAGCGCGGCATCGGGCCACGGACTTCGGCATGGCTGCCACCCGGCCCTACGGCGACGGGGTGGTGACCGGATACGGGACGATAGACGGCCGCCCGGTGGCCGTTTTCAGCCAGGACTTCACAGTCAACGGCGGGTCGCTCGGCGAGGTCTTCGGCGAGAAGATCGTCAAGGTGATGGACTACGCGCTGACGACCGGCTGCCCGGTCATCGGCATCAATGACAGCGGCGGTGCACGGATCCAGGAAGGCGTCGTGGCCCTCGGCCTGTACGGCGAGATCTTCTACCGGAATGTCATCTCCTCCGGCGTCATCCCGCAGATCTCGCTGATCATGGGGCCGTGCGCGGGCGGCGCCGTCTACTCCCCCGCCATCACCGACTTCACCCTGATGGTCGCCGGCACCTCCTACATGTTCATCACCGGCCCGGACGTGATCAAGACGGTGACCGGAGAGGAGGTCAGCCAGGAGGAACTCGGCGGCGCGCACGCGCACAACGTCAAGTCGGGCGTAGCGCACTATCAGGCCGTGGACGAGCAGGACTGCCTGGACTTCGCCCGGGAATTGCTGTCCTACTTGCCGTCGAACAACATGGACGAGCCGCCGGCCGGGCCGGCTGCCGCCGATCCGGCCGCGGTCCTGGAGCTCACCGCGGCAGACACTGAGCTCGACACGCTGATCCCCGACTCGCCGCGGCAGCCGTACGACATGCACGCGGTGATCCAGCACGCCCTCGATGACGGCGAGTTCCTGGAAATTCACGCCGGCTTCGCGCAGAACATCCTGGTTGGCTTCGGCCGCGTCGACGGGACGTCGGTCGGGGTCGTGGCCAACCAGCCCATGCACTCGGCGGGCACCCTTGACATCGACGCGTCCGAGAAGGCGGCAAGGTTCGTCCGCACCTGCGACGCTTTCGGCATTCCGGTGCTCACGTTCGTGGACGTGCCGGGCTTCCTGCCAGGCACCGGGCAGGAGTGGGGCGGCATCATCCGCAGGGGCGCAAAGCTGATCTACGCGTACGCCGAGGCGACAGTCCCGAAGGTCACCGTTATCACCCGCAAGGCCTACGGCGGCGCGTACGACGTGATGGGCTCCAAGCACCTCGGCGGCGACATCAACCTCGCCTGGCCCACGGCACAGATCGCGGTCATGGGCGCCGACGGCGCGGTCGACATCCTCTACCGGCGCGACCTTGCCGCCGAGACTGACCCGCAGCAGCGCGCGGCGATGCGCAGCCAGAAGATCGCTGAGTATGAGGACCGGCTGTTCAATCCCTACATGGCTGCCGAGCGCGGCTACGTGGATGCGGTTATCCGGCCGGCCGAGACTCGGTCCCAGGTGATCAGGGCACTGCGGGCGCTGCGTAATAAACGCCAGACGCTGCCGCCCAGGAAACACGGCAACATCCCGCTGTAGCAGGACTTTCCGCAGCGGCTAGGCCGATCAACCCCGGCCCCATCCCGCCGGCCCCGCCCCGGGGAACGGGCAGACGCGAGGTGTCCGGCAGTGCCCGGGCAGGCGGAAGCCGTGAGCTGTGCCAGAACACCACAACGTGACCGTCCGCTCGCGCTGCGGTACCACTTCTGCTGCCTCTGCGCTCCGCTGAGCGATTAGAGTCGGGAGTGCTATGACGGAATCCGGCCAGCCGCTGCCAGTGCTGTCCCGCTACGCGATCATGGTCGACGTCGGATACATCTACGCGGCTGCTGGCGAACTGCTGTTCAGCGCCGCGTCGCGGCGCGAGTACCGGGTCGACGCCGACAAGCTGATCCAGGCTCTGATCCGGCACGCCGACGACCACGTCCAGGGCGAGTTGCTGCGGGTGTACTGGTACGACGCGGCGAGGGACCGGGTGCCGACGATCGACCAGCGGGTCATCGCGCAGATGCCGTGGGTGAAGCTGCGGCTGGGGAATCTGAACGCCCGCGGCCAGCAGAAGGGCGTCGATGCCCAGATCCGGGCTGACATGGAGGCGCTGGCCAGGCACCGCGCTATCACCGACGCGATCCTGGTCGCCGGGGACGAGGACATGGTGCCGGCGGTGGAGGCCGCCCAGGCCTACGGCGTCCGCATCCACCTGTGGGGGGTAGAGCCGCCATACGGCACAAACCAGGCGGAACGGCTGGTCTGGGAGTCGGACACGGTCGACGTGCTCGAGCGGTCCTTCGTCGAGCCCTACTTCACCCGTCAGCTGACTGAGGCGGCTCAGACCGGTGCGGTAGAGCCCGGCCAGGCCAAACTGACCCCGGCGGTACCGGCGCAGGCCGCGCAGGCAGCACCGTCGCCAGCCCAGTTGTTCGGAGAACGGCACCACCTGAGCCGGCCGTTTGCGAGGCCGCTACCGGTTACGCACGTGTCGTCGGCCCGCCTCGGCCCAGACCGGGAGCGGGTCGAGGAGGCCGGAGAGCACGTGGCCCAGAAGTGGATTCTGACCCGGGGCGAGGACAACATCCGGGACCTGCTGCCCGGCCCGATCCTGCCGCCGGTCATCGACAAGGAGTTGCTCGTCGACGCGGAGAAGGAGCTAGGGCTGTCGCTGCGTGCCTATCAGGAGGCGCGGGAATGGCTACGCGATGCCTTCTGGGCTAGAGTGCATCGCCAGTTCGGCGTCGGGGTCGGCAAGTCGAAGGGCTGAGTGCTAGTGACCGAGTTGGAGTCGGACCGTCACGCCGGGCCGGTGCTCTCGGTCGTACGCGGCGAGCCGACGCCCGCGGAGCTAGCGGCGCTCGTTGTCGTCTTGGCCGGCCGGGCCGCGCAGCCAGCGATCCGTGTCAAGCTCTGGTCGGGCCGGCCGCAGTGGTCCGCGCCCGCTCGGCTGCTGCGGGCACCGGTGACGCGCGGCCCTGGCGCCTGGCGGGCTAGCGCCCTGCCTGGGTAGCTGCCCACGACGCGGAGCCCGGGCTCCGCCAGCCGGGGCAGCCCGGCACACCCAGGGCCGGCCCGCCGCCCCCCGATCCACGGCGGACAACCCTCCCCTAGACTCCTCAGAGTCGAAATGGGAGAGACGTGCGCAAGGTCCTCATCGCCAACCGCGGCGAGATCGCCGTTCGCATCGCACGGGCGTGCCGCGACGCAGGGCTGATCAGCGTGGCGGTCTACGGCGAAGCGGACCTGGATGCGCTGCACGTGACGATGGCCGACGAGGCCTACGCTCTCGGCGGCCTGACGGCCGCGGAGAGCTACCTGGATATCGGCAAGATCCTCCAGGCCGCTGCTGACAGCGGTGCGGACGCGGTGCATCCCGGCTATGGCTTCCTGGCCGAGAACGCGGACTTCGCCCGCGCGGTCTCTGACGCGGGCCTGACCTGGATAGGTCCGCCGGCGGCGGCCATCGAGGCGCTCGGTGACAAGGTCCGGGCGCGGCATATCGCGCGCCAGGTCGGCGCGCCGCTCGCGGCTGGCACCGACGGGCCAGTCAGCGGGGCAGACGAAGCCGTAGCCTTCGCGGCCGAGCACGGGCTGCCCATCGCGATCAAGGCCGCCTTCGGCGGCGGCGGCCGCGGGCTGAAGGTCGCCCGCACCGCCGCGGAGATCCCGAGCCAGTACGAGTCGGCGGTCCGCGAGGCGGTGGCCGCCTTCGGCCGCGGCGAGTGCTTCGTCGAGCGCTACCTGGACAGGCCACGGCACGTGGAGACGCAGTGCCTCGCAGACCGCCATGGCAACGTCGTGATCGTGTCCACCAGGGACTGCTCGCTGCAGCGACGCCACCAGAAGCTGGTGGAGGAGGCGCCCGCCCCGTTCCTCACCGCAGCGCAGGACAAGCTGCTGCGCACGGCCTCGGCCGACATCCTGCGCGCGGCCGGTTACGCCGGCGCCGGGACGTGCGAGTTCCTCATCGGCCACGACGGGACGGTGTCGTTCCTCGAGGTGAACACGCGGCTTCAGGTGGAGCACCCGGTTACCGAGGAAGTGACCGGCGTCGACCTGGTGCGCGAGATGTTCCGCATCGCCGACGGCGAGCCGCTGAGCATCAGCGACCCCGAGATCCGCGGGCACTCGATCGAGTTCCGGATCAACGCCGAGGACGCCGGCCGCGGCTTCCTGCCCGCGCCGGGCACGATCACCGGCTGGCGGCAGCCGTCCGGTCCCGGAGTGCGCCTCGACGCGGGCTATGCCGTCGGCATGACGGTTCCGCAGGCGTTTGACTCGCTGATCGCCAAGCTGATCATCACCGGCGCGAATCGAGAACAGGCGCTGCAGCGCGCGCGGCGCGCGCTCGCGGAATTCGAGATCGACGGCATGCCCACCGTGCTGCCGTTCCACCGCGCAGTGGTGGCAGATCCGGCCTTTACCGACGAGCCGTTCCGCGTGCACACGCGCTGGATCGAGACGGAGTTTGCCGCGGCAATCCCGCCGTATCACGGCGAGGCGGGCGCGGCACCAAACGACGCCCCGCCGCGGGAGCGGATCGTCGTCGAGGTAGGCGGCAAGCGGCTCGAAGTTATCGTTCCGGCCGGCCTTGGCTCTGCCGGTCCCGCCGCGCCGGCTCCCGCTGCCCGGCGCCGGCGAGCCGCTGGCAGAGGCGGCGATGGCGGGGGCGGGGCGCCAAGCCGTGACGAGCTCGTGAGCCCTATGCAGGGCACGATCGTCAAGATCGTGGCCGCGGACGGTGCGCAGGTCAAAGCCGGGGACACCATCGTGGTGCTGGAGGCCATGAAGATGGAACAGCCGCTCACCGCGCACAAGTCCGGCACCGTGACCGGGCTCAGCCTTACCGTCGGGCAGACGGTGCCAGCCGGGGCCGTGATCTGCCAGCTGCGCTGATGGCCAGAATTCCGGGCGATCCCGGTCCGCTCCGCTGGTTCAGGTTTGCCGCCGGGTTCCGGCTGCCGAGCGAGAACCTGGACTGGGTCAGGCACGAGCTGACCGACGCTGGCTGGCGCGGCCGCACGGTGCTACGGCACCTCGCGGTCATCATCCCGATCTGCGTGCTGCTGGCCGTGCTGCTGCTCGTGCTGTCCCCGGCGCCGACCTGGCTGGCGCTGATGATGGTCGGGCTGATCCTCTGCGGCAGCGTCTTCACGGTCGCCGCCTACGCCGACGACATCCGCGCGAGCCGGCTGCGACAGCACGGTTTGGACGTGCCCGACGACCCGGACCTCGGCCACCCGTCGCACTAGGCAGGTAGTCCGCCAGTTACGCGATGGCTCCACGGCCGTACCTGGCGCACAGCTGCCCCAGCTGCCTCGCCTTGTCATCGAAGTCGGGATCGGCGGCCCAGCCGCTGACCAGCGGAGCACGCAGCCTGACCTTGTGTCCGTCGGCCCGGACGACCGCGATGCCGGCCAGGCGCGACATTCCGCCCCCGATGGCCGGCAGGCTGTCGCCGGCCAGTCCCCCGAGCCTCGCGCGCGTGTACTGGGTCGTGCCGAAGCTCTCGTCGAGTCCCAGCCGGTCCGAGCCGAACGACGTCACCTGGATGTCGCGCACCTGCTCCCACGGCACGAAGTGATTGAAGTAGCCACGGACCTCGATGCCGCGGCTCGTCACCCTCGTCCGGAACCGGCCGCGCCACAGGTAACTGACCCCGAAATACAGCGCGAGCGCGCCGAAGATCGCGGCACCTGCGTCCAGGACCGTCAGCGGGGTGAGCACGCACACGACGGCCAGCACCACCGTCACCACGAACTTGATCAGTGCCGGGCGCCGGTATTGCGGGCTGAGCCGGTACTCGACATCGGGTTCGCGACCAGGCAGCGTGCTGCCTGCCTGATGGTCGCCCGCGTGGCCGGTCATCGTCGCTCCCGCCATCGCTCGCTCGGCCCAGCGTACGCCGTGCGAGTTCGCGCTGCGAAGGTCAGCCAGCCCTCGCCTCGGCCGACTGCATGAGCCGGCGGGCGGCTTCGGTGATACTGCCGGACAGCGCCGGGTACACCGCGAAGGTCTGCGCGACCTGGTCGACGCTCAGCTGCTGTTCCACCGCGAGCGAGACAGCCAGGATCAGCTCGCTGGCGCGCGGGGCGACGATGACACCACCGACAACCGTCCCGGTGCTCCGCCGTGCCATGAGCTTGACGAAGCCATCCCGGAAGCCCTGCATCTTGGCCCGCGCGTTGGTCGCGAGCGGCTGCTTCACCACCACGGCGTCCGGGATCTCACCGGACATGACGGCCTGCTCCGGGATGCCGACGGTAGCGATCTCCGGCTCGGTGAAGATCGTCGCGGCCACATTGCTCAGCTTCAGCGGCGTGACCGCCTCGCCGAGCGCGTGCCACATGGCGATCCGGCCCTGCATCCCGGCGACCGAGGCAAGCATCAGCACGCCGGTGCAGTCGCCAGCCGCGTACACCCCTGGCGCCGAGGTGCGGGATACCTTGTCGACCCGGACGAACCCGCGCTCATCCACCTCGACGCCGGCCTCGGCCAGGCCGAGGCCGGCGGTGCTCGGCAGCATTCCGACCGTCACCAGGCAGTGCGTGCCACGCAGCGTCCGCCCATCGCTCAGCGTGACCGTCACTCCGCTGCCGTGCCGACTGACCCGCTCCGCCCGCGACCTGCTGAGGACGGTCATGCCGCGGCGGCGGAATACGTCCTCTACCACCATGGCCGCGTCCGCGTCCTCGTGCGGCAGCACCCGGTCCCGGGACGACACAAGCGTCACCTGGGAGCCCAGCGCCTGGTAGGCGCTGGCGAACTCGGCCCCGGTTACACCCGAGCCGACGACGATCAGCTCTTGAGGCAGCTCGGTCAGGTCGTACAGCTGACGCCAGGTCAGGATCCGCTCGCCGTCGGGCTCGGCACCGGGCAGCACCCGCGGCTCCGCGCCAGTAGCGATCAGCACCACGTCAGCCTCGATGCGGGTGTCAGCGACAGCGACCGTCCGGGGCCCGATCAGCCGCGCCGTGCCGGCGATTACCTTCACCCCCTCGGCTGACAGCCGGGAAGCCACATCTGCGGACTGCGCCCTGGCCAGAGCCCTGACCCGAGCGTAGAGGCGAGGGGCATCGATCTGGATGGCCTCGTTCCCCTCCGAATTGATCCGCAGGCCGAGGCTCGGCGAGGCGTCCAGCGCTGCCATCATCCCGGAGCTGGCGATGAGCGTCTTCGACGGCACGCAGTCGGTCAGCACGCAGGCGCCGCCGAGGCCATTCCGCTCGACGACAGTTACCTCGGCACCAAGCTGCGCGGCGACCAGGGCAGCCTCGTAGCCGCCCGGCCCGCCGCCTACGATCGCGATCCGGGATCGCGGCTGGCTCATGATGTCTCATTCTGTCGCATCGGGGCGGCGCGGGCGGCATCGGCACCGTCGGCGGCCCGTTGGCCAGCCGGGGGCCGACGCACCTCGTACGCTTAGCAATCGTGGTGATGTACGCGGCGTACGGCAGCAACATGGATCCTGCCCAGATGAGTCGCCGCTGCCCGCACTCGCCGCAGCAGGGCACCGGCTGGCTGGACGGCTGGCGGCTGACATTTGGCGGCGAAGACCTGGGCTGGGAGGGCGCGCTGCCGACAGTCGTCGAGAGCGCGGGGAGCCAGGTGTTCGTCGTGCTATATGAGCTGTCCGAGGCGGACGAGGCTGCGCTGGACCAGTGGGACGGCGCGACGCTTGACTACTACCGCAAGACCAAAGTGCGAGTCAGGACGCTGGACGGCGACGTCGTCGCCTGGCTATACGTGGTCAACGACTACGAGGGCGGCCTGCCATCGGCTCGTCACGTGGGCATGATGGCGGACGCGGCCGAGGCCGCGGGCGCGCCGTCGGACTACGTCGCCTGGCTGCGGAGTCGGCCGTGCACCTCGGCAGGCAGCTAGCTGCCGGTGTCACCGCGCCAGCACGAGCGCGAGCAGCGCCGCGGCTGGCACCAGCAGGCAGCCGAGCGGCAGCCAGGCCCAGGCACTTTCCAGGACCGCCGCCGGAGCGCCGCGCTGCCGGGCATCCGTCGAGCGGCGGCCCAGTTCCGCGGCCATGAGCTGCACGGCGTCCTGCCGCGCCAGCTGCTCTGCCGCGGTCGGGGCGCGCCGGGTGACGCGGCTCATCTTGGCATGACGCTCGGTGCGGAGCTGGGACCGCACCCGTCCGCTCCGGCTCGAGTACAGCGCCCAGCAGTAGATCGTCTTGTCCTTCTTCTGGGCCGACCGGGCGCAGCTGAGCTCGACCGAGTCGCCGAGGTAGACGGCGTTGAGCCCACCCCAGCCGATGCGGTGGTCCCGGTACGGGTTGCAGACGTGGATGCCCCCGTCGTCAGCACTGACCCGCGGTCGCAGCGCGCAGGCGTACACCAGGCCGGTCACCGCGAGTAGTCCCGCGGTCAGCTCCAGCGAGAAGTAATCGTGGTCGGCGACCAGGACCTGCACGATGGCGTAGGCGGTGATGATCACCCATATCCACCAGACGACGAACGGCGTGCCGCGGCGGAAGACGGTACGGCCGTCCGCGGCCGACTTCCACGGCGGCTGGAGGCTGGGTCGCCAGCCGGATGCCTGCCCGGCCGGAGCGGCCTGGTCCTGCCGCGGCCGCACCGGACCGGCCGGCTCCGGCATCGCCAGCGGGACCGGCACGTCGGGCCCCGCCTCCGGCTCATCCTGCGGCGACGACACGGGGGTCTCACTCCAGTAGCGCGGCTCGGGCTAGCCGGCCGGACCGGGCCTCAGCCGGGCTGGCCCGCCAGCCACGAATGACCTGGGTTGCCTGGTCTGGGTCGACCAGACGGCACCCACTGTATGCGCAGTACGGCCGCGAGCCGACCAGCCCGCGCGGTGAGCAGGCTGCCAGCGTCCGGCACCGCCGACGCCGGCTCAGGCTAAAAGCGTGTCCGCGAGCTGCTGGCGGTTCGCGGTAGCACCCGGCAGCGGCGTCGGGAGCTCCGACCCGCCATCGCGCAGCGCGGTGAGCGCCGTGGCCGCCATCACCCGCACGCCGTAGCCGATGGCGCGCTCGTCGACGTTGAAGATCGCCTGATGGATGTCGAAGTCCACCGCTGAGCCCGGCGTCCGGGTACCGAGCCGTGCCAGCGCCCCCGGAATCGAGTCCAGGTACCAGGCGAAGTCCTCGCCGCCGAGGCTCTGCGGCGCCTCGGTGATGGCGTCCGGGCCGAGCACGCGGTCGGCCGCGGCCTCGAACATCGCGGTGCTGATCGCATCGTTGACAGTCGGTGGCACATTGCGCTGGTAGCTGATCTCCGGCACCACGCCGTAGGCGCTCGCGACAGACTCCAGGAGCGCCTTGACCAGTTCCGGTGCCTCGTGCCACGCCGCATCGTCCAGGCACCTGACCGTGCCCTCCACGACGCCGTCGTCCGGGATCGCGTTGGCGGTGGAGCCGGCGCTGACCCGGCCCCACACCAGGCTCAGGCTGGAGCGCGGGTCGATCCGCCGGGACAGCGCGGCCGGCAGCTCGGTAATGATCTTCCCGAGGGCAAACACCAGGTCAGCCGTCAGATGTGGTCTCGAAGTGTGCCCCCCGGGGCCGGTGACCTTGACCGTTAGCTTGTCGCAGGCCGCCGTGATAGGACCGACCCTGGTGCCGATCTTGCCGACGTCGAGCCGCGGATCGCAGTGCAGCGCGAAGATCCGGTCGACCGACGCAATCCCGCCAGCGGCCATGACGTCGATGGCCCCGCCTGGAACCTCCTCGGCCGGCTGGAAGATCAGCCTGACCGTTCCGGGCAGGGCCCGGGCGGCAGCTGTCTTGGCGAGGAAGAGCCCGGTGCCGAGCAGGACGGCCGCGTGCACGTCGTGCCCGCAGGCGTGGCACACGCCGCGGGTCAGCGACCGGTAAGACACGTCTTTCTCGTCGTTGATCGGGAGCGCGTCGATGTCAGCCCGCAGCGCTACCACGGGCGCGCCGGCCGAGTCGTCACCGATATCGACGGTCAGGCCGGTGCCCTTGGGCAGGATGGCGGGCTTGAGCCCGGCCGCCTCGAGCCGGAGCGCGATCCTCCGGGTCGTCCGGTACTCGTGATAGCCGGTCTCCGGATGCGCGTGCAGGTCCCGCCGGAAATCCACGAGCTCAGGCTCGTGCCCGGCAAGAAACGCGTCTAGCTCCCCGCCGAGATCACGCTCGACCATGCGCTGCCTCCCCGTCGGCAACGAGTACTAGCTGCCCGGAACGCTGTGTGACTATTCTGCGCCACTCAGTTACGGCGCTCAGCAGGATATCCATCAGAGTCCGAACTCACTCCAGTCCGCTAGCAAGCCTGGCCAGGCCGCGGGCGGCGCCTGCCGCCCGCGGCATCCAATCCCGGGCACCAGCCCGGACAAACAGCCCGCTCCAGAACTGTGCCGACGCCCTTCTAGCCGGAGAAAGCGACAGGAATTGCGCCGGCTTCGTGCCTCTACCAGCTTTCACCGCTGCTAAACGTCCGCACGCGCCGGGTAATCTCTGGTCGTGCTCGCAAGCAAACTTCAGCTGGCCGACTAAGCCCGGCGACCTCAATCAGCATCCCGCAGGCCGTCTTCAGTCGCTTACGAGATCCATTCGCTCTACTGGCCAGCATCGTACCGCTCAGATGCGCGTTGCGCTGAGGATGCGTGATTGTCAGCCGACGCCCGCACAAGCAGGTGAGTGGCGTGACATTCCCCCGATCGCGGTCGGCTTAGTAGACCTCGGACGGCTTGTAGACGCCCCAGACATCGCGCAAGGCGTCACTCACTTCGCCGATCGTTGCCATTGACTTCAGCGCCGCGCGCAGCGGGTAAAGCAGGTTCGCGTCACCTTCGGCCGCCCGCCTGACATCGTCTAGCCGCCGCCGGACCTCCGGCTGGTCGCGCTGCGAGCGCAGGTCGGCGAGC
>Ga0187807_1000681_pt1 | contig 10802 bp, 6 predicted proteins | sample NC_wetland_sal_i_4_FD_132432 | JGI IMG/M metagenome (GOLD analysis project Ga0187807, IMG submission 132432) | Wetland sediment microbial communities from Neuse River Estuary, North Carolina, USA - ASW_2 | ecosystem: Environmental > Aquatic > Freshwater > Wetlands > Sediment | place: USA: North...
AGCGGAGCTTGCGTCGCGGCTCGACGGCGGGGGTGGTTCTGGGCGCCAGCGCGTGCGACTGGAGAGCTACAGTCACTTCATGTCGCACTACTTCGCCTTCGTTGCGCTCGTGGCGGTGCTCGTGCTGATACCCGGCCCAGCGGTCATCCTGGTCATGCAGAAGGCAGTGACGACGGGGTCCCGCGGCGCTCTGCGCGTCGCAGCTGGCGTGCTTGCCGCCGACCTGGTGTGGGCGGCTGCGGCAGCAGCCGGCGTGTCCGCAGTGATCGTTGCCTCCGAGCCTGCCTTCCTGGCGCTGCGGTTCGCGGGCGCCGCGTACCTTATCTACCTCGGTGCGCGCCTGCTGCTCGCGCCGGGGGACAAGCTGCTGCCAGCCGCGCCCGCCAGGGGTGAGGACGAGACCCCGGCCCGGGCCGGACGTCCGCGGGCCTTCCGTCAGGGATTCCTCTGCGACATGACGAACCCTAAGACGCTCCTGGTGTTCACCAGCGTGATGCCCCAGTTCATCCCGGCTGGGTCCTCGCCGTTCCGGCCGGCGCTGCTCGGGGTGACGTTCGCCGACCTCGGATTCGCGTCCCTGACCTTGTATTCCCTTGTGCTGGCCCGGGCCGGCGGCGTGCTCCGGCGGCCGAAGCTGGCGCGCCGTCTCATGCGTGGGTCTGGCGGCATCCTGGTCGGCTTCGGGGTCGCTCTCGCCGCCGAGCGGTAACGGCCATGACGCTGGCATAGCCCTTCGCTTAGAGCGCGGATCCACTCGTGAGCAGAGATAGACCCCCTGGTCAGCGAGCCGAGTCCGCCGATCGTTCACGATCGTGAGCCAAGTCAGGTAAGGCTCAGTTTCGCAGCCCGGCCGAGAACCGGCCCTGGGGGGTTACCCCGGGCGGACCGGGGGACCGTGGCTGTGCAGCACCTTGGTTCTGTCCGGGTTCCAGGCGGTGGTGGTACCGTCGGGATTCAGGACCAGGGTCCAGCCCCACCGGTGGATGACAACCTGGTGGTGGAAGAAACAAAGTAGAACACAATCTCGAGTACCGGTCTTGCCGCCATTGGCCTTGTGCCTGACATGATGCACCTCGCAGGCGCTGGCGGGCTGGTTGCAGCCGCCGGCCCACCGGCAATGCTGGTCGCGCAGGGTGACGGCGTTGCGGATCCCGGCGGGGATGGTCTCGGCGTAGCCGATGTCCAAGGGCAGGCTGGGGCCGCCCAGCCGGGCGCCGAGCTGTCGGCGGCGCAGGAACGACGCCAGCCCGCCGGGGCCCGACAGCAGGTCGACAGCCTGGCCGATGATCGCGCGCTCGAGGGCCTCCCACGCCCGCGTGGTGTCGGGGGCGGGCGCGCCCGGGCCGCCGCCGTCGCCGTCGTCGGTGCCAGTGCCGCCGGAGCCGGTGCGGGGGTGGTGGCGGACCCGGTCCAGCTCCACGCACAGCCGGACTAGGTCCTCCAGGGCAGCCGGGTTGACCTCGCCGGTGACGAACGGCGCCATCGCCGCATCACACGCCACCGCCCCGGCGGCGTCGCCGTCCAGCCACGCCCCGCCATCACCGGCGCCCGCCGAAGCCTGCGCCCGGTGCCCGGCCCACAGCGCCCGCACCCGGGCCGTCCACTCCTCCAGCAGCGCCGAGCTGCCCTCCAGCACCATCAGCTCGGCCAGCGACATGTGGACCCAGGCTTTCACCGGCTGCCCGGCCCGCTCCGGCAGCAGATCGGCCGCGACCAGGCGGCGCATGGCTTCCTGCAGGCCGTCGTGGAACCGCTGCGCCTGGCTGCGGGTGTCCTCCGCCCCGGCCAGGGCCGACAGCGCATCCAGCACCGCGCCCACGACCGCGGCGCACTGCGGCGTCAGATCCCCGTGCAGCACCCCCGCGCCGCCGAACGTCGTCTCCAGCCGCACCGACCGGTCCTCAAACGCCTCGTCCTCGTCGTTGTCCGGGTTCGCGGCCCGGCACCGGGCGTAGATCTCCCCGGCCAGCCCGGCCAGATCCCCCAGCCCCATCCCGGTCCCCGCCGCGCCCAGCAAGATCGCATCCGCGTCCGCGCGGCAGTCCTCGGGCAGCTTGTCGGTCCAGGTGCAGATCGTCCGGGCGAACGACTCCGGCATCTTCCCGGCGGCCAGCGCCGCCGCGACCTCCGGGTGCGCCGCGGCGCGGCGGACCCACGCGGTGTAGGAGACGGCGGCGCCTTTGGTGATGCGGGTCTGGTTGATCAGCCACGCCCGCGGGCTGTAGTCCCCGTCGGCGGAGTACCCCTGGGCGGCGGTGAACGCGGCCAGGACGCAGGTGCGGGCCGCGGTGTACATCGCGTGCGCCTGCTCCAGCATCCGCAGGCACTGCGCCTGGGTCTCCGCCGCCATCGCGGTCGCGTCCGCGGCGGCCAGGTAGCCCAGCCCGGCGCGGACCATCTCCATCGCCTGGCTGGCCGAGGCCGGGGCGGCGGTACTCACCTGGGGTCACCTCCCTCCGGGAATGCTCGCAGACCGGAGTCGTAGCTGGTCCTGGGGTTCTCCTTCGTCCCGGCCGGGATAGCCGCACCGACCGGGCATTTCTCTAGGATCTAAGTTCGATTCTAGACGATGGCTATGACATTTACCGGGAACACCACGCCGACTGGGTGCGCGTCAACCTTGGAGGTGACTGGCGGGTTACTTGGGGCTGGCAGGGTGCCCTACCCGTCCGGCCTTGGGGGCAGGGGACAATCATCTGGAATCTCAGCGCCTGGCGGACCGCCGGAGGGAGGGAAGGCCCATGAGCGCAGAGCGACAGGTGATGCAGGATTACATTGACGTGCTCTGAGCGCGCCCAGGCAGGCAGGCAGGCAGGCAAGCAAGCAAGCAAGCAAGCAAGCAACGGCTCCGGCAGTCAGCCGCCGGGAGCACCCGAGCGACATTTACTACGCTTTGCACAATTATGCGAAGCGTTTCCGCGGAAACGTCGACGGCACCTTATGGTCGCTCATTCCACACGGGAGATAGCGAGTGCCGACGCGCCAGGAATAGCGCTCGCCGCAGCTGCTGGACAGCTATCGTAAGCGGCGACGCGCGATTCACGTGGTGGTTAGGGATGACAATTCGGGTGCTCGCCGGGCGGCTTTGCCTGCTGACCATGCGTGATCTCCGCCGTCGGCGGGCAATTCGGAAGCACGCCCACCGTCAGCGCTCCCTATCCGGTCGAGACGGCCAACCTGGAGGCCGTCGCCGCCGGCGACATCCTGGGCGGCCTGCTCGACGCGCCGTGAGGCCGGGCTAACCGAGCAGCGGGCCTTCGAGGTCCCGGCGCAGCTCGGCGCACGCCGGATTGTTCGGCGGGATGTCGTGCACGCTCAGGATCAGGTTGAAGGCATTCAGGAAATACCGGTCCGGCTGGCGGAAGTCGCCGAAGACCCGTCCGTGCAGCAGCGGCGGCAGGGCCGCCTCCATCGTCCCGTCGACCAGGATGGGCAGCACCGTCCGCTTGCGGCTCTCGCTACCGGTCAGCCGGTGGCCGATGAGGTCTCCCTCGGCGGCCACGACGAACTCGCTCATGGGCGTGTCGTTGTCGTACTTGGCCCGGTAGAGCGGTGTGCCCACCACGACCACCCGGTCCGCGCTCGCCACCCGTTCCACGAACCGCGGCACGCTGGCCCCGATCCGCGAGTTCTCCCAACGATCCAGGATCACGGTGATGCCCGCCTTGGCCAGGTCCGTGGCCAGTTCGCGTTCCACCCACTGCTCGTGCTCCGGGTCGCCCCAGGCGTAACTGATGAAGCAGGTCGGCTGCGCGGCCAGGTCAGCCGCCAGCAACGTCTTGAGCCGGAACAGCGCCTGCTCGAACCGCGACCGCTGGTCCGCGGCGTGGCGCTGGGTGTCGAGGTCGGCCCGCAGCTGGCGGCCCAGCTGGATCGGGACGTCAGCGCGGGGCAGCGAGAGCCGCTCGCCGCAGCGCGTGCAGAAGACGGTGTCGCTGCCGTCGGCGAGCTGTTCGCGCACCACGGCGCGGTTGAGCTGATGCCCCTTACTGCACGTCACGGGCTCGAACCGGTGCACGGTGAGGTCGCGGCGGCCGAGGAAGCTCTCGAAGAGGCCCTGGAAGAGCATCCTGATGGCGGCGTCGGCGGACGGCCCGAAGTACAGGACGAAATCGAGCTCGCCCTCCCGTTCGGCCTCAAGACGGAAGCCGCACACCAGGCTGTCGCCGACGACGTACTCCGCCTGGTTGCGCCACTGGTTGGTGCGGGCGAAGACGTCGGTGTAGCCGAGCAGCACGACCAGCGAGGCGTACACATTCTCCACCGCCCCGGTCACCGTGTAGGCGACGCCGTCGCCGACCGGCTCGGGGTCCTGCACCGCAGGCCGCTTGAGGTTGATCAGCTCGGGGAAGACCAGGTAGACCCGGGAGCTGAGCGGATCGGTCTGGCGGAAGCACACGTGGTGCGCGAGGAACATCGCCACCGCCGAGTCCAGCAGGGTATCCCGCTCGGCGGCGTCCAGGCCGTGCAGCTCGGGGAAGCCGTAGTCGCCGGCCAGTACCCGCTGCTCCTCCAGCGAGCCGAGCCCCTTCGGGTTGCGGCGCGCCTCCAGGACGATCGAGGCCGCCATGTTGTTGAGCAGCTCGGGAGCGAGCAGGATGCGCGGCTCGCCGCGCGAGGTGCGCAGCAGCGCCACGTAGCCGTGGTTGACCAGGTGACCGACGGCCGCCAGCAGCTCGGCGTCGGTGAAGCGCCGGTCGGGGTCGTCCCGCTCCAGCATCGCGCGCAGCCCGGCCGGGCTGAGGATCACCCGTTCGGCGGCATGGCTCTCCTTGAGCCCGAGTACGGCGTCCTTGATCCACTTGAACGTCGCGGTGGTGACCGTGGCGGGCCGGGATTCCCAGTCGACGGCGCCGCGCATGAGCGCGACGAGGCCGGCCAGACCGTCTCCGGTGAGCGCGCTCGTGGTCACGTGGGACCGGATGCCGCGCTCCGCGCAGAACCGGCCGATCTCGCCGTCGGTCAGCCGGGCAGCCCCACGATCCGAACGGGCCGCCACCAGGATCACCGCACGCTGCCTGCCCTCCGGGGCGGGCCCTTCGGCGGCGCCGAGCTGGCGCAGCCAGTAGTCGACGCCGCTCAGCGGGTCGTCGTGGCGGGTCGGGTCGAACAAGACCAGCGCCAGGTCGGCGTCGTCGAGGAACAGGGCGTGGATGAGCCGGTAGTCGGGCTGGCCGGCCAGATCCCACAGGATCGCCTCGCACTCCGCGCCGTCCGCCCGGGTGGCGCCCAGCTCGTCGAGCAGCCAGAACTGCTGGCCGTGGGTGGAGGGATGGTCCTTGAACGCGCCGTGGGCGAGCCGGTAGCCCAGCCCGGTCTTGCCGACCCCGGATTCGCCGACGAGGACGATCTTCGCTGAGGTGTACGTGACGCTCGGCGGCCGGGACTGGCCGAGCAGCCGGTCCGGGTCGAGCTGCCAGAGATGGACGACGCCGCCGTCGTCCTTCCCTTCGTCAGACCCGGGCGTAGCCAGCAGGGGCTGGCTCGGGTGGAACGCGAGCCGCGATATCCACGTGCTCGCGCGGGGCTCGGCGATCACCCCGGCCGGGGTCCAGGTTTCGCAGTCCCACAGCCGCACCGTGCCGTCGAGGCCCTCCGAGGCCAGCAGCCGCCCGTCAGCGAGGAACGAGACGCTGCCGATGTTGTCGGCGTGCCCCTCAAGCGTACGGACCAGCTCGCTGGAATGGGGATCCCAGATCTTGACTGTATTGTCCGCGCCTCCGGTGGCGAGCAGCCGACCATCGGGACTGAAGGCGACGGCTTCGACGTCGTCGGCATGACCGGTGAGCGTGGCGAGAAGTTGGCCGTTCGAGACGTCCCACATCCGCACCAGGTCGTCCCAAGCCACAGTGGCCACCGTCGCACCTGTCGGATCGAAAGTGACTTGGGTGACGAATGTGTATTCGGCCGTCCCGCGAAGCCGATGGCGAATCTTTCCGCTAGCGGTGTCAATGAGCACGGCACCTTCCCTGCCGCTGGCGGCGAGGATGTCGTGGCGCGGGCTGAATGCGAGCGACACGCAGTCTTCGAGATCGGCCGAGAGGTCCAGCGTTTTCGTCCGCGTCCAGCTGCCAACTTGCTGCATGTTGACGATGCCGTCGGCGTCCCCGGTGGCGAGGACCTGCCCGTGCCGGTCGAACGCCACCACAAGACGCGCCGGCCCGGTCAAGGTGATGGTGTGCAGGTGACGGTGCGAGGCGCCGTCCCAGATGCGCACGGTGCCATCCTCGGACGCCGTGGCCAGCAGGCTTCCGTCGGGCGACCACGCGACCTCCCAAAGTGTGCCGCGATGGCCGCGCAGCGTGCCGACGAGGCGGACCCCATCCGGGACCGTCCCGGAGGCCGGCGACGCGGCGTTCGCGGAGCGCCTTTTACGAGACACGGTCCCCCCTTTGTCGCGAAGGTGGCACCGATGGTAGTCGGCGGCACACACCCTGATCTTCGTCGGCTCGGCCGGCCACGGGCAACGGGAGTGGCAAAACCGGAGGACCTGCGGGGATAATGAACCACCTGCCACTAATTGGGGTGTACCGGCGTTGCCGTTGGCAGCGTAATGAAACCGGGAACGGGTTGGTGCCAGCTTCAGACGAAAATCCTCCTGCGCGGGCCGATGCACCGTCCGGACGGGATGTCGGCTCACCGCAGGCTGCGCCATCGCATTCCCCGCGCGTTTTCATCAGCGGCGCCACGGGCGCATTGGCGGACTACCGAAAGTCCGCGGCCGACATATGTCACCGGCTCGGGTCAGCTTGGCGACGCGGCCGAGATGTGGCCGGAATTCGCCCAGGCACTGCTGGTCAACCTGGGCGAATACGCCACGATCACCGAACTCCTCACCCCGCTGGCGCTGCGCGGAACCCCCAGAATACGTGGCGACCTTGGGATCGCCTATTACTTCCTGGGTCAGTACGACAAGGCCATCAGGCACGAGCGACTGCTTCTCGCTGACATGATCCGCGCCAAGGACGCCGCGCAGACCGCAATATCCCTGAGCAGGCTCTCCAGCTGCCTCAGCGAGACAGGGAAGGATATCGCCGCGGTCCGCTGCCTCGACCTGTGGGCTGAGGTCAACGCCGGGGACGACGGCGAGCTATGCCGGCACCGCGCCACCCTAGCCGCCGCGCAAGGCCGGATCGAGCAGGCCCGCCAGCTCATCGACCAGGCCGAAGAACTCGGCCCAGCCGGACTCAGCCCGTGGTTTGCGGAAGCGATCGGATACCAGCGCCTGTACCTCGCCTTGATGGCGGACGCGTCACTCACCCACGACCAGCTCGCCGAGGCCGTCGCCCGGACCCGCTCCTGGCACTACCGCCGACGACTGGCAGGCCTCGACTATGAGATGCGGGTGAGGCAAGGGCAGTTCAGGCAGGCTCTCGCCGCCGCCAGGCGAGAGGAGCAGCTCGGCCGTAACGCCGGCCTCGAGGTCGCCCCGGCCAAGAGGGCGTTCATGCTCGCGAAGCTCGGCCGGACCTCTGATGCGTCAGCCCTGGTAGAGGAGTCACTAGCCCGCTTTCCGCGGATCCACCCGGCCCTCCGGGACCACTATTTCCTCGCCCAGGCGCTATGGGAGCTGGGCCGGGATGATAAGGCCGCCGAGCACGCGCGCGACGCCTATAAGCAGTCCTGGCACGACGGGCCGCCGAACTGTGACCACTGGGGCCTACGCGACGCCCGCGAGCTGCTGCTGGCCATGGGCGAACCGGTGCCCGCCCTCACGACAGTCGACCCGGCCAGCGTGAAGGCCCCGCTGGAAGGCAGGATCCGGGCCTTCGTCGCCGAGCTGAGGTCTAAACGATCGGGCCGGTGACGCCGGAGCCCGCCGCGGTCACGGCGGTCAGCAGGGCCTTCCGGGCGGCGGGAACGTCGCCGCCAGCGGCGTCGAAGCCCTCGCGGTAGGTGGCCCGGCCGAGCTCGCCGGACGCGGGCTCGCCAGTCAGCAGATCACTAAGCTTCGACATCTAATTAATTGACATCTAATCCTTAGATATCTAATATCCTGTCGTGGCGACCGCACACTCGGGCTGCCGCGGCACAGCGAGAAGGGACTTGCGTGATGAGCAAACCCGCAGTTGAGGCCCGCGGCCTGCGGAAGGCCCTCAGCGAGGTGCAGGCGCTGGACGGGCTGAGCCTGGCGGTGCCCGCCGGTTTTTCCGGTCCACTCCGCACTTCTCCAGGAGAGCGCGGGTGCTTCGGTTGGCGATCTCGTTATCCTGACGTTGATGCTTTCCGATAGTCCGCGGCACGGGCCAGGACCGGAATGGCGTGGCCGCGATTACGCGCTGACGGCTGTGGTCATTATCGCCGCGGCAGGATTCTGCGCGCTGGTCCAGGGACCGGTGTGGAGCCAGGATCCCGCTCTCGCCGGGGCCAACCTGACCGTCTCGGTTCTCTTCGTCTTCACCGGGTGGATGCTGCGCAGGGAACCGGGGCAACGCGGTGTGGCGTGGGCGCTCATGATCGCCGGATTGCTCCGCTCACTGGATTTCGTCGACGCCTGGAGCGGAGCCCCGTGGGCTATCTACGATCTGCTTTTCGGTGCCGCGGACCGTGTTCTGGGCGCCTACGCCCTGCTGCGTTACCCGAATCCCTCGCTGCTGCGGCACCAGCGGGTCTACCTCGTTCTCCTCGCTGGCTGGATGCTGGTGGGCCGGATGCTGATCGTGGTGACCGCCATCCCGCAATGGGATGGTGCCCCCGCGTCGTCCTGGTGGCTCACCCTGGTTCGGGACATGCAGCTCAACGACGTCATCAATTATGTCGTCAACGCGGGCCAGGGACTCTTCGCCGTGGCGCTCCTCGTGCTTCTCGCGATGCGGCTCCAGCGGACCGCGGGCCTGGACCGGATTGTGATCACGCCGATCATCGTGGCGGGCATGGCCGCCGTTATCGCGGCCGGGGCGTCGGCCGTCACGCAGATGCTTTCCGCCCTTAACGGCACTCCGAACGGCGTCTATACCGTCGAAAGCGCGGTGGACCTGGCGGTACCGCTGGCTTTCCTGGTCGCGGCCATGCAGCGCACCCTCCTGCTCAGGAACATAACCGCGCTGACGGCTCAGATCTCCGGCGGGGCCGACATCGGCGCGGTCCGCTACGCGCTGCGAAGCACCCTTCATGACCCGACCCTGGAAGTCCTCGATCTGTCCGCTCCCGGACCTGTCCCGGCCAGCCCGGGCGACGAGATGGCGGCCAGCGGCAGCGACACCGACCATGCTGGGCCCGTGCTGGAGGAGCAGCCACCCGGCCGTCTGGTCGAGTTCATCCGCACCGAAGAGGGCTCCCCCATCGCGGTCGTCATCGCCGATCCCGCCCTGGCGAGGTACCGGGGGCTGTTCGACGCCGCCGTCCAGACGAGCGGACTTGCACTGAAAAACGCCCAGCTCCAGGCGCAGGCCGCGCGTGAGAAGCTGGAACAGGTCCGCGCGTCCCGGGCGCGTATCGTCGAGGCCGGGCTGGCGGAACGACGGCGCATCGAACGCGACCTGCATGATGGCGTGCAGCAGCACCTGCTGGCCCTGGCCGCCCAGCTGACGGTGGCGATGACGGATACGTCCGACGCGGCGGCGTACGGGAACCTGGCCCAGGTGCGGGACGGGCTCAGGGAGGTACTGGCGGAGCTGCGGGACCTAGCTCACGGAATCCACCCGGCCGTGCTGTCGCAAACAGGCCTGGCCGCGGCGCTGGAGGACGTGGCCGAGAGGCTCCCGTTGCCGGTCCGGGTGACCGCTCCGGCCACGCGGGTCGCCACCGCCGTGGAGGCAACCGCCTACTTCGTCGCCTGCGAAGCGCTCGCCAACGTCGTAAAGCACGCCCAGGCGGGCAGCGCGACGGTTACGGTGAGCGTGGATGAGTCACGGCTGGACCTCCAGATCGCCGACGACGGCGTGGGCGGTGTCAAATCGAGAGGTCACGGGCTCTCTAACATCGTGGACCGCGTCAACGCCCTCGACGGAGAGGTCACTATCGTCAGCCCGCCCGGCCAGGGAACACGTCTCGAGGTGAGAATCCCATGCGGTTAGCGATCGCCGATGACTCCGGGTTGTTCCGCAGCAGCCTGACGTTGCTCCTGAAGGCATCCGGCGCCGAAGTCACTGCCAGCAGGGCATCCGGCGTTGAGCTACTGGCGGCCATCCGGATCAACCCGCCCGACGCCGTCATCCTCGACATCCGCATGCCGCCGAGCTTTACCGACGAGGGCGTCAGCACGGCGGCTGAGCTACGCCGCCGTAATCCGCGCGTCGGCATCCTGGTGCTGTCCACCTACGCCGAGACCAGCTACGCCAGCCAGCTCCTGGAGACCGTGCCAACCGGCGTCGGTTACCTGCTGAAAGACAACGTCACCGACGCGGGCACCCTGATGGATAGCCTGGCTCGGGTGGCTGACGGGGAAACGGTGATCGACCCGACCATCGTCCGGCGCCTGCTGCAGCGGAACCGGAAGCCGAGCAAGATCGACGCGCTCAACGAGCGCGAGCGCGCGGTCCTTCGCCACATGGCCGAGGGCCGGTCCAACTTCGGGATAGCCAAGGAGCTCTTCCTCAGCGCCCGGACGGTCGAAGCGCATGTGACCAGCATTTTCCTCAAACTGGGGCTCGATCAGGTAGATACCGATAACAACCGCGTCCGGGCCGTGCTCGCCTTTCTTCGCTCCGCAGACACGGGGAACTAAAGGGCCGGAGGGGAGTCTGCTCCCCCCCGGTGCAGACTCCCCTCCGGCCCTGGTCATTTCAGGATGATCACGTCCTTGGACCCGAACGCCGCGGCCAGATCCGCGCCGAGCTGACGTGCGGTGAAGGCCGCGACGA
>Ga0187807_1000683_pt1 | contig 10797 bp, 10 predicted proteins | sample NC_wetland_sal_i_4_FD_132432 | JGI IMG/M metagenome (GOLD analysis project Ga0187807, IMG submission 132432) | Wetland sediment microbial communities from Neuse River Estuary, North Carolina, USA - ASW_2 | ecosystem: Environmental > Aquatic > Freshwater > Wetlands > Sediment | place: USA: North...
CCTCGCGTGGCGTGGCGTCGCGAACGGGCGCGGCCTGGCGAGGCACACAGTCCGGGGCTGGCACCGCCTGGCGCCGGGTGCAGTCCGCGACCGGCTCGGCGGTCCGCCGAGCTCAGCCAGCACGCGAAGCGGCCGGACGAACGGTACTGTCCGGTCGCGACGCTGCCGCCCGGCGGGCGCAGGCGACCGGCGCGTTCGCGCGCAAACGCGCGCGGGCCAGCGGCGGCGCGACGCTGCAGCTGATGCGGGCGAGCAGTCAGTGGCTGACCGCCCAGACCATTGAGATGGCGCCCCGGGTGCCGATCCGCAGTCTCGCGACACTCCGCACGCAACATCCAGGCCTGGACACCGAGCAGCTGGCAGATCGGCTCATCGCCGGTGCCGCGCGCGCTTCGGCAGGGATCGGCGCTGCGGTCGGGGCGGCGGCCGCGGTGCCGTTCGTCCCGACTCTGCCGATGGAGCTGGGCGTGGAAACGCTGGCTCTGGTCGCCGTCGAACTCAAGCTGGTCGCCGAGCTGCACGAGGTGTACGGCCAGCCGGCGCCCGGCTCGACCGCGCAGCGGACGCTGGCCTATCTCACCGCCTGGTCGCAGCGCCGGGGCATACGCCTGACCAGCAACGGCTTGTCGCTCGCGGTGGGCTCGCCGGTGCGCAGGCAACTCGAACGCAGGCTACTGGTGAAGGCAGGCCAGAGCACGCTCTCACTCGCGCCGCTGCTGGCCGGCCTCGCGGCCGGCGCGGCGATCGACCACCACGAGACGCGCAGGCTTGGCACGATCATCCGGGCCGACCTCCGCAAGCGAGCGACGCCGGGCCAGGGCTAGCCCGAGCCTCACAGCCGGGCCAGCTCCTCGGTCAGGTCGTCCAGCCCGAGCGACCCGAGCGAGAGAGCGGCCATGTGCCAGGACTTCAGGTCGAAGCTGGCACCCCTGGCCGCCTGCGCCGCGGCGCGGCCCGCCAGCCAGGCCCGTTCCCCTAGCTTGTAGCTGATCGCCTGCCCGGGCCCGCTCAGATACCTGACGACCTCGCTCTCCAGGAATTCCCGGCTGCGCCCGCTGTGCGCGACGAAGAACTCCAGCGCCAGCTCCGGTGTCCAGCGCTGGTCGGCTCCCGGCGCCCAGTCGCTCGTCACCGGCAGCTCCAGGTGCATGCCGATGTCGATGATCACCCGGATAGCGCGCATCAGCTGCGCGTCCAGGTAGCCCATCCGGGCACCGGGCGGCTCGAGGAAGCCGAGCTCGTCCATCAGTCGCTCGGCGTACAGCGCCCAGCCCTCCGCGCACGCGCTGGTCATGCCGAAGCCCGTCTGGTACCGCGAGAGCCGGCTGGACAGGTACTGCCACTGGGCCAGCTGCATGTGATGACCCGGGACGCCCTCGTGATACCAGGTGCTGTACAGATTCCACAACGGGAACCTCGTCTTGCCGAGCGTAGGCAGCCAGGTACGGCCCGGCCGGGAGAAGTCCTGAGACGGCATCGTGTAGTAAGGCGCCGCGGCGCTGCCCGCCGGCGCGATCCGCGCCTCCACCACCTTGATCGGGTCGGCCAGGTCGAAGTACGTCCCGGACAGGCTGGTCATCGCCTCATCCATCAGCTGCTGCAGCCGGTCCCGGATTTCGTCGACGCCCTCGACCACCTCCCCGTGGTCGTCGAGGTGGTGCATGGCCGCCGCCGGCGTCGAGCCCGGCAGGATCCGCTCCGCCTCCGCCTTCATCTCGGCCAGGATCTGCCGGTACTGAGACCAGCCCCATTCGTAGGCCTCGGCGACGTTGAGTGTCGCTCCGTTGAACAGCCGGACGCCGATGCGATAACGCTCCGCTCCGACCCCGTCTGGCGTACCGGTCGCGCCGGGCAGGTAGTCCGAGATCAGCCAGTCGCGCAGCCCCGCGACCGCGGCGTCGGCGGCGGCGCTGGCCGCCGCCAGGTCAGTCCGGAGAGTCGCGGGCAGGTCCGCGGGCGCGCCCGCCGCGAAATCAGCGAACCAGCCGCGGCCCTCGCCGACTTGTCCCCACTCGGTGAACTGGCTGGCGACGGTCTGCACTTGCCGTGGCGCTGCGTAGAGCCTGCGGCTCGCCCCCTCGGCCAGCGACGCCCGGTAGCCGGCCAGCGCGGCGGGCACCTTGCCGAGCCGTCTCGCGATCACGGCCCAGTCGTCGGCACCTGCCGCTGGCATCAGCACGAACACGCCGCGGACCTCCTGCGGCGGTCCGAAGATGTTCGAGACCGCGCGCAGGTTCTCGCCGCTCGCGCTGACTGCCAGCTGCGCCTCGAGTCGCTCCCGCAGCAGCCGCGCGCACCGGCGATCGTCGTCATCGGCAAAGCCACCGGACCCGGCCGCGTGCGGCAGGCCGGCCAGCTTGGCCAGCGTCGCCCGGTACAGCTCGTCGTAGGCTTCCTGGCCAGCCGGCGACAGATCGGGCAGCTCATCCTGCCGCTTCGGCAGCCCGAGAAAGGTGGCGGTCACCGGATCAAGGTCGGTGAACTGCTCGACGAAGGCATCGGCCGCGTCGCGGACCGGGCGGCTAGGCGCGCCAGAGTGCTCAGGGATCTGCGTCATGGACGGACATTATCCTGGTCGGCTCGTTATGCCTGAGCCAGGTACCGGACGTTAGGGTCAGTAGGTGGCTAATCGCAAGATTCTGGTAACTGGCTCCTCCCGCGGCATCGGCCGTGCCGTCGCGGCGGCATTCGCCGGCGCGGGCGACGTCGTCGCCGTCCATCACCGGGCCTCGCCGGCCCTCGCCGCGGAGGTGGCCGCCAGCCTGCCCGGCGACGGGCACGTCGTGGTGCAGGCCGACATCACCGACCCGGCCGCGGTGCGGGACATGGTCGACGCGGCTGCCGCCCAGCTGGGCGGGCTGGACGTGCTGATCAACAACGCAGCCAGCTACGGCCGTACCGGGCACCCGATCACCGAGACCTCTTATGCGCAGTGGCAGCAGGTCTGGCAGGATACCATCGGCCTGAACCTGATCGGCGCCGCGAACGTGACGTGGTGCGCGGTCCAGCACATGATCGCGGGCGGCGGCGGCCGGATTGTGAACGTGTCATCCCGCGGCGCGTTCCGCGGCGAGCCCAGCCATCCCGCCTACGGAGCGAGCAAGGCGGGCCTGAACGCCCTCGGCCAGTCACTGGCCGTGGCCCTTGCGCCGCTGGGCATCACCGTGGCGGCGGTCGCGCCAGGCTACGTGCAGACCGACATGGCCGCGCCGCACCTGGGCGGCGACAGCGGTGCCGCGATCCGCGCGCAGAGCCCGTTCGGTCGTGTTGCCCGGGCCGAGGAGGTGGCGGCCGCAGTGCTGTTCCTGGCGTCGCCGGCGGCGGAGTGGGCCAGCGGTGCCATTCTTGACCTCAACGGCGCCTCGTACCTGCGAACCTGATGCCATGCAGACCACCAGCTTCGAGGTGCACACCGGCCGGTCGCCCGCGGTGGCGGACATCACCACGCGGTGCGCGCAGTTCGCCCGCGAGGCAGCCGCCGGCGGCGACGGACTGCTGCACGTGTTCGTGCCGCACGCGACCGCTGGCCTGGCCATCATGGAGCTTGGCTCGGGCAGCGACAGCGACTTGCTATCTGTCCTGGCTGAGCTGTTGCCGGCCGACGACCGCTGGCGGCACGCGCACGGCTCGCGCGGTCACGGCCGGTCGCACGTGCTGCCCGCGCTGCTGCCGCCGTATGCGACGGTGCCTGTCATCGGCGGCCGGATGGCACTCGGCACCTGGCAGTCGGTCGCGCTCGTTGACCTCAACGTTGACAACCCGGACCGCGAGGTCCAGCTTTCCTTCTTGGGGTGAGCCGTGGCTCGTGACGCCGCGATCGAGGTCCGCGAGTACCGGCCGACCGACCGCGCTCAGATCATGGCGCTGGCGCCCCGGTTGCTGGCGGGCATGCCGCCCTGGCGGGAGCGCACCCACTTCACTGGTCAGGTGGACGCGTACGTCGGCGAACTCGTCACCGCCACGGGACACGAGCGTTCGAGGCGGCCGTGCGAAACGAGGGCGAGCGATGAGTGACCAGGCCGATGCTGCGGTGGCTGACGAGCAGAAGGTGCACCGCAGGTTCGGGGTCGACCTTTTTAACGGCACGTGGACGCTGCTTGAGAAGGCTGACCGCACGCCGGATGAGGACGCGCTGATGATCCACATGGTGCACGCCTCTGCCTATCACTGGCTGCAGATCGGCGAGCCCGAGAACTTCGCCCGCAGCCACTGGCTGTGCTCCCGGGTTTACAGCGTGCTCGGCCGGCCCGAGCCCGCGATCTACCACGCCAAGTTCGTGCTGGACATCTGCCAACGGCACGGGATCGGCGACTTTGACCTGGCCTACGCCTACGAGGCGCTCGCCCGGGCGCACGCGGTCGCCGGACATCAGGCCGAGTCGGGGCAGTGGCTGGCCCGGGTCCGGGCAGCAGCGCCGGAAATCGCCGAGGAAGATGACCGGGAGCTGCTCATCAGCGACCTGGCGACCATCCAGACGATTCCGCCGCCAGGCTCGGTGACACCCGGCTGAGTTGGCTCGCGCCGCAGCGGTTCCGGGGGCCGCACCCCGGGATAGCTGGCATGATCCCGTTCATATCAGTCGATCGAAAGGGTGCCGCATGGATGTACGCGAGGCGCTGTACACGACGAGGGCGATGCGCCGGGTCCGGCCCGACCCAATCCCGTCGGACGTGCAGGCGCGCATCCTGGACGCCGCTATCCGGGCGCCGAGCGGCGGGAACACGCAGGGCTGGCGGTTCCTGCTGATCGATGACCCGCAGGTCAAGGCACAGCTCGGGCCGCTCTACCGGGACGCACTCGGCACGTTGTGGAAGACCGCGTATCGTGACCGACTCGAGCACGCCCGCGCGACGCCGGACGATGCCGCCAGCGTTGCCCTGCTGAAGGTGCAGGCGTCGGCGCAGTACCTGGCTGACCATTTTGAGGCCGTGCCGCTGTTTCTCGCCGCGTTCTCCCGTGGTGACCCAACCGGCGGTTCCATCTTCCCGGCGGTGTGGAGCGCGCAACTGGCGGCGCGGGCCGAGGGCGTGGGCAGCGCGCTGACGTCGGTACTGGGCATCTTCCACGGCGCGGAGGCATTCCGCATCCTCGGGGTCCCGCAGGACAAGGGCTGGACGATGAACTGCCTGGTTTCCTTCGGCTACCCGACCGGGCGGTGGGGTGTCGCTCCGCGCCGACCGGTGCACGAGGTGGCTTACCGCAACACGTGGGGGACAGACATCGGCCTCGCGGTCAGCGAGCCGCTGTGGTCGCCTGGCTAGCGCGCCGCCGACTGCGCTTTACCCGGGCCGGTCCGGCTTCAGCCAGATCATGACCCGTCTCGGTGCCGGGCAGCCGCGGGAGCGCGGACCAGCAGCGCACGCGGCAGCACGCGTACCGACAGCACGTCGGCTGGCGCCACGATCTCGCCATCCACCTGACGAGACAGCGCGCTGCCGCTGGCGCGGACCTCCACCGTGGTGGCCTGGAAGCGTTCGAGCTTAGAGTCGTCGCGTCTGCTGCCGGTGGCTACCCGGTAGCCGACGTGCGCCCAGCCGAGCGGCCCCGCTGGCGCGAGGATGACAACGTCGAGCCGGCCGTCGTCCAGCCGAGCGTCCGGCATGATCGCGAAGCCGCCCGGGAGGCGGCCGGAGTTCCCGACCGTCACCGACCGCGCCTGCCGCTCCAGCGGTTCGCCATCGTCGAGCCTGATGGTGAACCCGGACGGGGGTCGCAGCAGCTGCCCGGTCGCGGCAGCCGCGTAGGCCGGCCACCCGGCAAGCCGCTTGCCCAGGCCGCGTGCCGCCGCAACCACGGCAGCGTCGAGGCCGATCCCGGCCATGGCGGTGAACACGGTCCCGTCCGCGCTGCCGAGGTCGATCAGCCGGTCCTGGCCGCCGAAGGCCACCCGCAGCGCCGGGCCGGGCCGGCGCGGGACGCCGAGCGCGTGCGCCGTCAGGTTGGCCGAGCCGGCCGGGATGATGGCGAGCGGCACCCCCGTGCCGGCTAGCGCGGACGCGCACGCGCTGACCGTGCCGTCACCGCCGACGGCGATGACCAGCGACGCGCCGGACTCCAGCGCGCGGCGGGTCAGCCCAGCGCCGGGCTCGTCCGGCGTCGTGGCGAGTACCAGCGGGCTCCGCCATCCGCTCGCCGCCGCGTGCTGCTCGAACTCACGCCGCAGCCGCGCTAGGTCCCGGACGCGCGTGCTGTTGACCACGACCGCCGGCCGCAGTCCAGAGTCACTCGGCACGGCGCGCCCGCCACGGATCAGACACCTCTCCATCATCGGAGATGCCGCCGCTGCCCCCGCTGCGCCGTCGGCAGCTGACCTGCTGGCAGCGGCGGAGCCGGGCTAGCCCAGTACGCCCGCGAGCAACTGGCGTGCGTCGTCCTGGATCCGGGCCAGCTGCGCGGTTCCGCGGAACGACTCGGCGTACAGCTTGTACACGTCCTCGGTGCCGGACGGCCGGGCCGCGAACCACCCCGACTCGGTAACGACTTTGATTCCGCCGAGCGGCTCCCCGTTACCGGGCGCCCGGGTCAGCCTGGCCAGTACCGGCTCACCGGCTAGCTCTGCGGCGCTGAACCGATCAGGCGACAGCTTCGCGAGTGCCGCCTTCTGCTCCCGGCTGGCTGGCGCGTCGATGCGCGCGTAGGCAGGATCACCGAGCCGGTCGGCGAGCGCGCGGTACCGCACGCTCGGCGTGCTGCCGGTCACCGCGATGATCTCGGCCGCCAGCAGGTTCATGATGATGCCGTCCTTATCGGTGGTCCACACTCGTCCGTCGCGACACAGGAACGAGGCGCCAGCGCTCTCCTCGCCGCCGAACGCAATGCTGCCGTCCAGCAGCCCGGGCACGAACCACTTGAACCCGACTGGTACCTCGGTCAGCCGTCGGCCGCAGTCCGCGGCGACTCGGTCGATGATCGAGGAGCTGACCATGGTCTTGCCGACCGCGGCCCCGGCAGGCCAGCCGTCGCGGTGCTGGTACAGGTAGTCGATGGCGGCGGCGAGGAAGTGGTTCGGGTTCATGAGCCCGGCGTCGGGAGTAACGATGCCGTGCCGGTCCGCGTCGGTGTCATTGCCCGTCGCGACCGCGAAGTCGGCGCGCCGGCTGATCAGCGACGCCATGGCGCTCGGCGACGAGCAGTCCATCCGGATGCGGCCATCCCAGTCCAGCGTCATGAACCGGAAGGTCGGATCGGTAGCCGGGTTCACCACCGTCAGCTCGAGCTCGTACCGCTCGGCGATCTCGCCCCAGTAGCCGACGCTGGCGCCGCCGAGAGGGTCGGCGCCGATCCGCACTTTCGCCGCCCGGATGGCCTCGAGGTCGACCACAGACGGCAGCGCGGCCACGTACTGGCCGAGGAAGTCGAACCGGCCCGCGGCCTGGCGGGCTTTGGCCGCCGGGATCCGGTGCACCCCGCGCAAGCCCTCGGCGAGCAGTTCGTTGGCCCTGCCCTGAATCGCGGACGTGATCTCGGTGCCGGCCGGCCCGCCGTCCGGCGGGTTGTACTTGAACCCGCCGTCTTCTGGCGGGTTATGCGAGGGCGTGACGACGATCCCGTCCGCCAGGCCAGCCCGACGCCCGTCGTTGTAAGCGAGGATCGCCCGAGACAGCGCCGGTGTCGGCGTGTAGCCGTCCCTAGAGTCGATGAGAACCTCTGCACGGTTGGCCGCCAGCACCTCGAGCGCGGTGATCATCGCCGGCTCGGACAGCGCGTGCGTGTCCCGGCCCATGAAGATCGGGCCGGTGGTGCCCGCAGCCGCCCGGTACTCGCAAATCGCCTGCGTGATGGCTGCGATGTGGTCTTCGTTGAAGGACAGCCGCAGCGCGCTGCCCCGGTGCCCCGACGTGCCGAACGAAACCTGCTGGGCCGGGTCGGCGGAATCAGGATGTTCGCTGAAGTAGGCGGTCACCAGCGCCGGGACGTCCACGAGGTCCGCGTCGCTGGCCGGCTGGCCTGCCCGCCTGGTCATGACCGTGCCGGAACCTCCAGGCCGGCCCGGCCAGTGCTGACAGCCGTGGCCAGCAGCCACTCGACATAGTCAGCGGTGTCCTGCCAGCAGGTGACCTCGACGCAGCGAACTCCGACCGCCCGCACCGGGTAGTCGTTCCCGCCCTCCTGCAGGCGGTCACCGACGAAGAGGATCTCCTCCGCCGCTATCCCGAGCTGCTGCATCAGCTTGCGCATACCGTAAGCCTTGTCGATGCCCTTGCGCGTCACGTCAACCGATGTTGACCCGCCGACTCGTACCTCCAGGTCCGGCAGCAGCTCGGCGGCATAGCGGCGCAACCGCTGCTTCTTCTGGCTGTCGGGATCCCACTGGTACTTCGCAGCGGCCGGCGCTTGCTGGCCGAGCGCCGAGAACGTGATCTGGCTGCCCCGGTCCTCGATCCGCTCGCCCCACGGCCGGTCCTCCCAGAGCCCCAGTTCCTTCGCGCCCTGCTCCAGTACCGCGATGATCCGGCCCTTGTCGGCATCGGACAGGTCTTCCGCGTAGATCATGTGCCACCCGCCGCCGGCGAAGCGGTAGTAGCGGGTACCGCACGTCGGCATGAGGTGCAGCGACTCGAGCGCCCCTGGCTCGGCCTTGAGATAGCGCAGTACCTGGCTCTCGAACTGCTCGAACCGCCCGCCAGAGATGATGCAGACGTCGGTGGCCGCGATGAGCCGGGCCAGGAGCCCGGCCATCCGGTCGTCGATCCTGGACTTCGACACGGCGAGCGTGTCGTCCAGGTCGAAGGCCAGGGCCCGAACGCTGTCTGTCACTGGCTGTCCAGCTTCCTCGCAGGGATCTACCGGCGAAAGGCTACCCGGCAGCCGTCGGCCCGGACGACGCGACTGACCGATACGCCGCCTGCCCGCCCCGTCTGCTGCCTGCCAGCCGGCGGCTAGCATGCTGACCATGAGCCAGCCGGAGGCCCACCGCGCCGCGTCCGGCCGCGACCTGATTACGTCGCCCGACAAGGTGTACTTCACCGAGCGCGGCGAGACCAAGGGCGACCTGGCCGACCACTACCTGCGAGTTGCCGGACCGCTGCTGCGCGCGATGGGCGGGCGGCCGGTGCTGCTTGAGCGGTTCCCGGAGGGTGCCAGCGGGCCTTCGTTCTTCCAGAAGCGGGTGCCGAAGAACGCGCCCGGATGGCTGCAGACCACTATCGTCGCGACGCCGAACGGCACTACCTCGCAGGCTCTGGTGGCCGCGGACATTGACCACGTGCTGTGGGCTGTCAACCTGGGCTGCCTGGGTTTTCACGTCTGGCCGTACCTGGCGGGCGATCCTGAGCACGCCGACGAGCTGCGGATAGACCTGGATCCGACGCCGGGCGTCACCTTCGCCCATATCCAGGCGGCGACGACGGAACTGCGCGTGCTGCTGGACGAGGCCGGCGTGACGGGCTACCCGAAGACGACGGGAAACCGCGGGCTGCACGTCTACGTCCGCCTGCAGCCGCGCTGGGACTCCTATCAGGTGCGCAGCGCCGCGGTCGCGATCGCTCGGGAGCTCGAGCGCAGGCGGCCCGACCTGATCACCGCCGCCTGGTGGAAGGAGGAGCGCGGCCAGCGGGTCTTCGTGGATTTCAACCAGAACGCGCCGCACAAGACCGTCTTCGGTGCCTGGTCCGTCCGGGCCAGGCCGGGTGCGCCGGTCTCCACGCCGTTGACCTGGGATGAGATCGGTGAGATTCACCCAGATCAGTTCACGATCTCCTCGCTGCCGAACAGGCTGGACAGCGTCGGCGACCCGTGGTTGCCGATGAGCGACAACCCGCAGTCACTCGAGCCATTCCTGGCGATGGCTGAGCGGGACATCGCGGCCGGGCTACCGGACGCACCGTGGCCGCCGGTCTACCCCAAGCAGCCGGGCGAGCTGCCGCGGGTGGCACCGAGCCGGGCGCGGAAAGTCTGATCGCGCGGGCAGCACACCCGCTCCAGGAGTCCCGCTAGGCGTCTGCGGTCCCGCATCCGGTCGCCGAGGACTCACCGCCCTAGGGGCAGGACGGGGTGACGCAGGGCCCTTTTCAGGCCGAGGCGGACGGGCGAGCCGCTGGTAGGTTGAACAAGACGACCCGAGACGTCGCTGAGGAGGGACCCGCGGATGGACGGAACGCTAGCTGCTGCCGACCTGGAACTGCTGCGCAAAGACTTCTCCGCCAATCCGGTGTACCGGCTAGCCCAGAACGCAGTGACCCGGGTTTCGGTCGATGACGTCGCCATCAACCGGGAGATCATCAACAGCATCGACCACTCCCTGTCCACGCACCTGGATGACTGGAAGGTCACCAACCAGGAGCGCAGCGGCCGGTGCTGGCTGTTCGCCGGGCTGAACCTGCTGCGGGTCGGCGTGATGCGCAAGACCGGGCTGAAGGACTTCGAGTTCTCCCAGAACCACGCGATGTTCTGGGACAAGATCGAGCGCGCCAACTACTTCCTCGAGGCCATCATCGAGACCGCGGACCGCGACCTGGACGACCGGACGGTTGCGTTCCTGCTGGCGGAGGTGGCCGGCGACGGCGGGCAGTGGAACATGTTCGCCGCGCTGGTGGCCAAGCACGGTCTCGTGCCCAAGGGCTACATGCCCGAGACGCAGAGCTCGGGCAACACGGCCCGGATGAACTCCGTACTCCGCTACCTGCTGCGGCAGGGCGCCGGGTCGGTTCGCGAGGCCGCGGCCCGCGGCCCCGAGGCGGCCCGGACGGAGAAGGCGGAGATCCTGCGCTCGATCTACCGGCTGCTGTGCATCCACCTGGGCACGCCGCCTGAGTGCTTCGACTGGCAGTGGACCGACAAGGACAAGCAGTTCCACCG
>Ga0187807_1000684_pt1 | contig 10791 bp, 11 predicted proteins | sample NC_wetland_sal_i_4_FD_132432 | JGI IMG/M metagenome (GOLD analysis project Ga0187807, IMG submission 132432) | Wetland sediment microbial communities from Neuse River Estuary, North Carolina, USA - ASW_2 | ecosystem: Environmental > Aquatic > Freshwater > Wetlands > Sediment | place: USA: North...
CGAGGAAGCCGCAGCGGAAGCCGAACCCCAGCGCGGTGGAGGTCTCCGGCTCGTAGACCAGCGACGCGTCGTTGAGCTGGAGCTTGTCGAGCGCGTCCCGCAGCTCCGGGTAGTCGTCGCCGTCGACCGGGTACAGCCCGGAAAACACCATGGGCTTGGGGTCGGCGTAGCCCGGCAGCGCTTCCTTCGCCGGAGCCGACGCGACGGTCAGCGTGTCGCCGACGCGGGCGTGCCGGACGTCCTTGACGCCGGTGATGAGGTAGCCGACCTCGCCCGCGGCCAGCCCATCCGAGGGCGACGGCTCCGGTGAAATCACGCCGATCTCGAGCGTCTCGTGCACCGCCTTGGTGGACAGCATGAGCACCCGCTCGCGGCGGGTCAGGCGGCCATCGACAACCCGGACGTAGGTGACCACGCCGCGGTAGGTGTCGTAGATCGAGTCGAAGATCAGCGCCCTGGCCGGGGCATCCGGATTGCCGGACGGCGGCGGCACCTGCTCAACGACCGCGTTGAGCAGTTCGGTGACACCCTCACCGGTCTTCGCTGACACCCGCAGCACGTCGGCGACGTCGCAGCCGATGATGTTCGCGAGCTCGGCCGCGTACTTGTCGGGCTGCGCGGCGGGCAGGTCGATCTTGTTGAGCACCGGGATGAGGTGCAGGTCGGCGCCGAGTGCCAGGTAGAGGTTGGCCAGGGTCTGCGCCTCGATCCCCTGCGCGGCGTCGACGAGCAGGATCGCGCCTTCACACGCAGCCAGCGACCTCGACACCTCATAGCTGAAGTCCACGTGGCCGGGGGTATCGATCAGGTTGAGGACGTACTGGGTGCCATCGCTGCCGCGCCACGGCAGCCGGACCGCCTGGCTCTTGATCGTTATGCCGCGCTCGCGCTCGATGTCCATCCGGTCCAGGTACTGCGCCCTCATCTGGCGGGCATCGACCACGCCAGTGAGCTGGAGCATCCGGTCCGCCAGCGTGGACTTGCCGTGGTCGATATGGGCAATGATGCAGAAGTTTCGGATCACCGCCTGGTCGGTTGCCGCCGGCAGCGGCCCGGTTGGTTGCTCGGTACCTGGGCGCACGCCGTCTATGGTCCCATGTCCCGGTTGTGCGGAGGACGCACGCCTTGCCGGGCCCGGCAGTTGCCGGGCCCGGTTCGCGTCGAATGCATCAGCCCGAGTCCGGGTCCTGGTAGCGAGCGACCGAGAAGCCGAGCAGCAGAGGTATGTCGAGCGCAAAAACCAGGAGCGACAGGGTCAGCACGACCAGCAGCGAGCCGCGCGTGTGGTCGTAGACGAAGGTGAATTCCAGCAGCCCGGCAATCACCGCGTAGGCCACTAGCGCCCAGCCTGCTACCCGGAAGAAAATCCGCCACGCGAACGGGCGCAGCAAGCTGACCAGGACCGCGGCGGCCACCAGCAGTGCTGCCCCGGCGGCTAGCAGGCCGGCGGCCAGGCCCAGCGGCGCACGCTGCGGCAAATGCGCCGCCAGGTAGATGCCGCCGGCGATCACGCAGGCCATGGACGCCATCAGCAGCTCGCTGATCGGCGGGAGACGGCGCGCGGCGACCGAGCCGGGCGCGCTCTCCTGCAGGCCCGCGGTCATGTCGCCAGCCTTGTCATGATCACCAGCGTGGCCACCTGCATGATCCCGGTGATCCCGGCGGTGTAGATGAAGCGGCGCATCAGCCGCTCGATGAGCGCACCGTCTGGTTGCGGCTTCTTCAGCTCGAACAGCACCCCCAGGTTCGCCGGCTCTAGGACGCCGAGGGCGATCACCGCCATGACCCCGACCACTACCATGGAGGCCACCACCCAGCCGTGGTGGGGACTCGACACGAGGATGTTGCCCTCGTGCCGGGCCAGCTGCCAGCCCGCGACCAGCGTGCAGATCACCAGGGTCGGCATCAGCAGGACCATCTTCGGCATGAAGCGCGAGGAAAACGCGGCCCGGGCGGGGATGGGCAGACGGCCGATGATGGGTCCCACGATGAAGCCGACGAACAGATCGATCGCGGTCCACAGACCGCCCGCGACGACGTGGAAAAAGTCCAGCCCCCAGAGGGCGTTGGTGCCTACCGCGGCGACAAGCCCGGCCAGTGCCACCGCCACGAACGGCAGTCCCAAGAGGGGCACCACCTGCACGGGGGGCGGGGCCGGCTCGGCAGGCGCCATCACCGCGCCCGGCGCGGCGGAGGTCATATCGGTCATGCGCAAAGCCCCCCAGCTCAACGTTCGCCCGGCGAACCAAGGAGCGGGCTCCTAGGTGCCCAGGCCGCTCGCCAACAGCCACTCTCCCGCATCGTAAAGGCCAGGAACGGCCGGTGTCATGGGCAAGAACTACCTATATTCGGCTGCCCTGAGCACCGATAGTGAGATCCGCCCGGGTGCCGTCGGCAGCGGGAGCCGCCACCGGGTCCTCCCTCCTGGCGGCCGGTTTGGGCACCAGTCGTGATCTCGGCTATCCTTACTGAGCTGTCTGCATGCCCCAGGCCTGCGCCTGCCCTCGGCTCGCGCCCTGTGCTTGGGCCGGCACCGCCAGACGATCAAGACCCAGACCTAACGAGGCATTTCGCGTGGCAAACATCAAGTCCCAGATCAAGCGCAACAAGCAGAACGAGAAGGCCCGGATGCGCAACAAGGCGGTCAAGTCCGAGCTGAAGACGTCCGTGCGCAAGTTCCGCGAGGCTGCCGACGCCGGCAATGCCGAGGCTGCGGTCGCCGCGATGCGGGCCGCGTCCGTCAAGCTGGACAAGGCCGCGAGCAAGGGCGTCATCCACAAGAAGCAGGCTGCTAACCGCAAGTCGGCGATCGCGCAGCGCGCGGAGCAGCTCGCTAAGAGCGCCTAGGTATTCGCCCTCAGCCGGCCATGCCCTGGACGGGGCAGCGCCGGCCACGCGGCGGGCTCGCGTTTCAGGCTTGAGCAGCCGCGAAGTTCACCTGGGCATAGTCCGGCCCGCGGGCAGCGGGCCGTGGTCGTGGGGGCTTGATGTCCAGGCTGACTGCCACCCGGATTAGCGTGTCCTTCGGCGGCCTCGTCGTGCTCGATGAGGTCAATGTCAGCATCGGCGCCGGAGACCGCATCGGAATCATCGCCCCGAACGGGGTGGGCAAATCGACGCTGCTCAGGGTGCTGGCCGGCGAGCTGGAGCCGGATAGCGGCAGAGTGCTGCGGGCACCCGCGACGACGACCGTCCTGCGGCTGGCCCAGGAACCTGATATCAGGCCGGGCGAGTCGCTGGCTGCCCATCTCGCGCGGCGCACCGAGGTCGCGGCCGCGGAGGCCGACTTGCACGCCGCCACCAGTGCGCTCGCGCACGGTGGCCCGGGCGCCGACGACGCCTACGACGGGGCCCTGCAGCGCTGGCTGACGCTGGGCGGGGCTGATCTGCCGGAGCGCATGGCTGAGGTCACGGCGCAGCTGGGCCTCGCCGAGGACTTGCTGGGCCGGAATGCGGCCGAGCTGTCCGGAGGACAGCAGGCACGTCTTGGCCTCGCGACGGTTCTCCTGGCCCAGCCCGACATCCTGCTGCTCGACGAGCCCACGAACGACCTCGACGACGCTGGACTGGCCCTCCTCGAGGGGCAGCTGCGCCGCACCCCGGCCGGGGTCGCGCTGGTCAGCCATGACCGAGCGCTCCTGGCCGCGGTCACGAACCAGATCCTTGAGCTGGACGAGTTCACCCGCCACGGCTCGATGTTCGCCGGCGGCTGGGATGCCTACGTCGCCGAGCGAGAGGTCGCCACGCGGCGCGCGGTCGAGGTGTACTCGGCCTACGAGAGCGAACGTGACCGGCTGACAGAGGCAGCGCGGCGCCAGCGGCAGTGGGCGCGGTCTGGTGAGCAGCGTGCGAGCAGCGCGCGGCAGTACCGGGATGATCCCGACAAGTACAGCCGCGCCTTTCACGTGGGCATGGCCCAGCGAACCGGGTCCGGCGCGGCGAGCATCGACAAGGCGATCGCCCGGCTAGACGCTGACGCCCCGGACGCTGTCCGCGAGCCCTGGCAGCTGCGGCTGTCGATCGGCGAGACGCGCCGGGCCGGCCACATCGCGGTGTCGCTGACCGGCGCTGTCATCAGCCGTGGCGAGGTGGTGCTCGGGCCGGTGAGTCTGACCGTCGGACCCGCCGACCGGATCCGGATTACCGGGCCGAATGGGTCGGGCAAGACGACGCTGATCGAGGCCCTGCTCGGCCGGCTGCCGCTGACGGCCGGGCAGCGCTACCTCGGGCCGGGCACCGTGTTTGGCGAGCTTGATCAGACCCGGCGGGAGTTCGCGACCGGCGCGCCGGTGGCGGACGTGGTGCGCTCGGCTGCTGGGCTCAGCGAGGAACAGACCCGCACGCTGCTGGCCAAGTTCCGGCTCCGTGGCGACGCGGCGCTCCGGCCATCGAGCGCCCTGTCGCCCGGCGAGCGGACCAGAGCCGGCCTCGCGTTGCTCCAGGCCCGAGGCGCCAACGTCCTTGTGCTCGATGAGCCCACCAACCACCTCGACATCGAGGCCATCGAGCAACTGGAGCAGGCCCTGGCGACGTATTCCCGCACGCTGATCCTGGTCACCCACGATCGCCGCCTCGCCGAAGCCGTCTCCGTGACCGAGACCATCGACATCAGAGCTCTCGTAGCAGGCCAGCGCTGAACCGGCCGGTGATCCGAATGCGGGACTCTGAGCCAGGCCCATCTTTCCGCGACTGAAGAACTGTGCCCGTCACCGTCATCGAGCGCCGGTGAGGCCAGGTGCGCGCCCGGGGGCGGGCGGCCGATGACCAGGGCTGCCCGCCGGTGCCGGGCCCGACGACGGTAGATCGGGACCAGCAACTCGCCAGCCAGCAGCAACGTCGGGACGGTTGCCCCGGCGGCGACACCTGCCGCCGGGAGCTCCCAGGCGGTCCCGCCGCCGGCCCTCGGTGTTGCCGCCGATGTGGATGCCGGCCAGCGCGATGCGGAAGGTGGCACTAGTGACTCTGCCGCCAGAGACCATGGTGGTGCCGGTCCTGCCGGCGCGCGGCGGCTTGTTGTGCCGGAACGATCCGGAAGACGGGATACTGCTCCGAGATGGCCTCGAATGCGGCTTCGGGTGCGTGCCTGTCAACCGGAACGTGCGGGCGTGCGCCTGGCACCTTATGCAGGTAGCGCCTGATGATAGGCGAGCGCTCGCACGCCGGAACTTCGACCAGCCGGCACGAGACGGGCCGAAGGTGCCAGAGCACCGCGCGGCCTTCGGCGGCGCGCACGTTCTGGACCCAGTTGCACTGCTCGCCGAGCATCGACACCAGATACCACTGGCCGTCCCAGTCGGCCATCCCGAGCGGGAAACGCACGAGCTGGCCTGACCTGCGCCCGGTGACCTCGAGTGTGACCCAGCGCCTGGGCACGAGCCCCAGGGCAAAGAGGCGAGCCCACTGGCGGGCAAAGCGGCGGGCTGTGGCGTCAGCCTTGCCTGCCGGATACATGGCACGCAGCTCGTCAGCTGAGAAGAAAGGTCGGATTCTCATCGTCTGCTCCTGTCCGGCGTGGCTAGCCAGGGCCTGCTCAGTACCTACTACACTTGTTGAAAATACGGAAGTTGAAACATAGAGTCCAAAGTCCTTAAGGACTGTACAGATGAGAGACGAGCTGCGGGCGCCTGAAGCGCCCACGGGCCTTGCCCGTAGGGGGCGTCGGCTGCCTGATCAAGAGACGGAGCGGCGAATGCTCCGGGCTGCGGTGGCCATGGTGCACAGGACCGGCCTGACCGTAAGCCTGGATCACATCAGCCTCGAGGACGTGATCCGCGAGGCGGACGTCTCCCGGAGCTCGGTCTACCGCCGCTGGCCGTACAAAGACCTGTTTTTCAGCGATCTGGTGAAAGAGCTCGCTAAGGAAGCCACCCCGGTGATCGTGACCGGCGAGGCGGACCTGATCACCCGTATCGTGACGGCGCACCTGGACTGGCTGGCTACGCCCGAGCTGCGCCGCGGACTCATTGTTGAGCTGTTCCGCGAGCTAGCCCTGTTCGACTTTCAGGCCCTCTACGAGTCGGCCGAGTGGCGGACCTATATCGCCTTGCACGCGACGTTCATGAGCCTGGCCGACGGCGGACTCCGCGACCAGGTGCGGGTGGCTCTGGCTGAGTCCGAGCAGCGCCGCACTGGCCGCATCGCGACGGCATGGGAGCAGCTGGCCGGCCTGTTCGGCTACCGTCTGCGGCCAGAGCTCGGGGCCACTTTCGAGACCGTCGCCACGCTGATCGACGCAACCATGCGCGGGCTGGTCATCATGGCGCTCTCCATTCCCGGCATCGCTGCGCAGCGGACACTGGCCAGCCCGTTCGGGGCGGCAGGCAAGGAGGAGTGGTCACTGCCGGCCGCCGGCCTCGCGGGCCTCGCAACGGCGTTCCTGGAGCCAGACCCCGCGATCCACTGGGACCGCGAACGTCTTGCCATCGTTCGCCAGGCACTAACCGCCCTGACTCCTCCGGACGCGTGACAGCGAGCTCCGTCACGGCATCTGGTGCCCGAACGTCCCGGCGAGCCCGGACCTCCGCTCCTGTCGTCTGCGCGCCTCAGGGGCTGAGATGGGTAGATGCGGAAGCTAGCCGCACAGCCTGGCGGAGAGGTCGCCGTTGTCACACCACTTGCGCCTTGCGACATCGAGCAGGGACCGCTAACCGCGGCTGAGGTCGGTGCGTACGTGGTCGGGGCGGCGGTCTGGGCGCCGTCTGTGCACAACACCCAGCCCTGGTGGTTTGCTGCCGAGGGCGCCGAGATCGCCCTGTACGCCGATGCCGGCAGGCAGCTGAACATCGCCGATCCGGACGGCCGCGAGATGATGATCAGCTGCGGCGCCGCGTTGTTTAATGCCAAGCTCGCGCTCCGGTCACTCGGATACATCGTCGACAGCCAGGTGCTGCCGGACCCAGCCGATCCGTTGCTGATCGCCAGGCTGCGCTGGCGGCGGCGAGCAGCGCCGGCCGGATTCGAACTGCGGCTGTTCAGCCAGGTAACCCGCCGGCGGACACACCGAGGCGGGTTTCAGCCCGTGCCACTGGTGCCACAGCTTCTGGGAGCACTGCGACAGGGTGCCACCCGGGACGGCGCCGCGCTGCGCATTGCGAGCAACGAGGGGAGCAGGGCGGCGCTTGCTGCTCTCGTCGAGATGGCTGAGCGCGTACAACGGTCTGACAGCGGCTATGTTCGCGAACTCGCCGCGTGGGCCCCGCCTCCGGGCAGCAGGAGGCTGGATGGAGTATCACCCTCGTCCTACCCGGCGCATCCTGAGCGGACAGACCCGAACTTCCCCGGCCGGGATTTCGCCCGCGGGCACGGCTGGGGCCTGCCGGCGTCCAGTCCCGCTGCAGCTGCCCGGTTCACTGGAGTCGCCTGCGTGCTGACCACGGCGGCCGATACCCCGGTTCACTGGGTGAACGCAGGACACGCCGTGCAGCGGATATTGCTGACGTCTGCCAGCTACGGCGTGGCCGCGGCTCTCTACAGCCAGCCGGTGGAGGTTGGCTGGCTGCGCGAGATTATGCGGGATCAGCTAGGTGATGGCAGCTACCCGCAGCTCGTCTTGCGGCTCGGAACCGTGATCCAGAGCGCGATCAGTGTGCGCCGCCCGTTGAGCAGTGTCCTGGTGGGCGCTGGCAGCAAGCTGACTGCCCCGGCCGCCATCTAACTGTCCCGGCACGCGAACAGGCGGGCATCACTTGCCATTGCCGCCGCTGCCTGAGCCCGGTGCCCTGAAGACGTGATCGCGGATCTGGTGGATCACCTCATCAAGGCGCAGCAGCGCATCGGTGATCCGCTCTCTGGCTAGGTGAGCGGGCTGACCCGCGGCGGCCTGGAGGCTGACCCCCACATGGAACAGGCTGCTGACGACCCGGTCCAGCAGTTCTCCGATTTGCTTCTCGTGATCGGATGCTGCCGCGCGGGCCAGGCTCGCCAGGTCGTCCAGACGCGGAGCCCTCGTGGCGTCCCTGACTACGGCCAGGATGAAATGTCCGGTCGCGGTTGGGACAGGGCTGAGCGTAATCGTCACGGGCACGGTCGCGCCGTCCTTGCGGACACCGGCCAGCCGGACTCTTGCCGCCATCGGGCGGGATACAGCTTCCCGCGCATAAGCCGCGCGGTCCTGGCGATGCGCGCTCCGCAGGTCCGCCGGCACCAGCGCCTCCACCGGCTGACCTGTCAGTTCGCCATCCGCATAGCCGAACATCGCCGCCAGCCGCCGGCTGGCCAGCACGATCGTGCCGTCCTCGTCAGCCAGCATGATGCCGTCGTCGAGCGCGTCGATCAGCTGCCGCAAGACCACAGCATTCAGCTGCACCGGTTTCGAGCCGTTGGGCTGCCCCGCGTGAGGGCTCGCTGGCCACTGCCTCGCATAAGTCTGAAGCACCGCTTCGTCTGATGCGAGGTATCCGCCCGCACCCCCGGCTGCGGCTGCCTGCACAGAGCGGAAGACGGCCACCAGCCGGTCCAGGCCCGCGTCGCTGACCAGGCGGCTCACAGCCGACGCGCGCACGACCAGGCGCAAGTCCGCATTGCTGACCGCCGCCTGATGGTAGGCGTGGATCAGCGCGTCAACGCCGGCGCGATCACACGACTCCGTTGCCGACATATCTGCGATCACCACCGCGGCGCCTTTGCCAAGTGCTGCCTTGAGCTGATCGCCGACGCTCGCGGCACGGGCGGCATCCACGTGCTCGGGAAGCGCCACGACTGCGATTCGGCCGATCCACTCGGCTGGCGCGATGCCATCTGTCATGGCAGCAGCCTGGCACGTAGGTTACCCGCGCGACACTCTGGAGCTTTCGCCGCACTGCCGCCGTCCGCACGTGCAGCATGTCGGGCCCGCCGATGACCAGGGCGGCGGGACCTTCGCAATGCGCGGGCCGGCCGTCCGCCCCTGTCAGCTCGAGCTTGTACCAACGACTCTGGCTGGAATGCGAGAGCGGGGTGAGCAGCTTGAGCGGCGAACCAGGCTTGAGTCGGACGCCGATGACGCCTGACCAGGTGCACTATCTGGTCGCGACGGCAGCTCGCGCGCCATCTATACATAACACTCAGCCGTGGCGATTCCGTGCTACTGACTACTCAGTCGAGCTATACGTCGATACAGGTCGTAAGCTCCGGGTGGATCCGCTCGGCCGCGAGCTCATGATCAGCTGTGGCGCCGCGCTGTTCGGTCTGCGCCTCGGCATACGGTCGCTGGGCTACATGCCAGCGGTCGAGCTGCTGCCATACCCGGCCCGGCTGCGCCTGATTGCCCGCGTCAGCCTCGGCGAGCCGGAGCCCATGGACGCGACGGAGCGCAAGATCCTGGAAGCGCTGCCGCACCGGCATACGCACCGCGGCCCATTCGCGCCAGGCGGGCTGCCAGCAGGGCTGCTAGCAGACCTGCAGCAGGATGCGCTCGCAGAAGGCGCGACACTCGCGCTCGTGGACCGCGCCCACGCCTACGAGCGGCTGGCCGACATCGCCACCACCGTCGCACGCGGGCAGGATCTGGACCCGGAAGCGCGCGCAGATGTGAGGGACTGGACACGCGACGCGGTTTCTCACGCACGCGACGGAGTGCCATCGAGTGCGTTCGCGGCGGCGCATGATCGGCACCGCGGCCGCTTGCCGCAGCGCGACTTCGACCTAGGCCGCGGCCTCGGCCGGCTGGAAACCGGCGGGCCGACTCCGGCCGCCACTGCGGTCCTTTCGACCCCAGGAGACGGCCGCGCCGACTGGCTTTGCGCTGGTCAGGCGCTGCACCGTGTGCTTGCGCACGCGGCGAGCAGATGGGTATTTGCCAGCATGCACACCCAGCCACCGGAGGCCGCCGCGGTCCGCGAGCTCATTCGGGATCAGCTCGCACTGCCCGGAGCCCCCCAGATGATCCTGCAGCTCGGACCCGCCCGGACGACGAGCGTCACTGCTCGCCGGCCCCCGTCTGAACTACTAGAGCCCTGAGAATCTTAGCCAGAGCGGGCAGTGCCCGCTGATGCCGCAAGACCAGGCTCAAGGAAGCGAAGCAAAGCGAATAGCGGAGGTGAATGCAGATGACAACCATGAAACGGCTGGCGGACAGCCGCGAGGCGCCGGGGGTCTTGCCCGCCCGGGAGTCCACGGCCTCCGGGCCAGCCGCAAACGAGGCCACGCTGCGGACGCTGAGCCCAACCGAGTGCTTCGACCTGCTGGAACCGGGCGGCGTCGGCCGGGTCGGGTTCACCTGCGCAGACGGGATCATGATGCTGCCGGTCAACTTCGCGGTAACGGGGAAGACCCTCATCTTCCGTACCGCACCGGACACGCTGCTGGCCCTGCACGCCGATGGTCGTGTCGGTTTCGAAGTCGACCACATCGACGAGGCACTCCAGCGAGGCTGGAGCGTTCTCGTGCAAGGTCACGCACAGCGTGTCACTGAGGAGCGTGAAGTGCAGCGCCTTGAAGACGGAGCGCACCTCGAGCCGTGGGCCGGCGGCGCACGCGACGTGTACGTACGCATAACGCCGAGCCGGATCAGCGGGCGGCGAATCCAGCCAGACTGACCCATCTCTCGAGCGCACGACCAGGTAGGCAAGCCCGACCTAACTGTCGCGGCACGCGACGATTGCGGTGATAGCGCGCTCGAGGGCGTACCCGGCGCTGGCTCCCTCGCCCTTGACCTGGACGTCGGCCTCGGCGACCGCGGCGTGCGCCCTGCCGAGCCCCTCCGATGTCCAGCCACGCAGCTGCTGGCGCGCCTTGTCGATCTTCCAGGCGGGCATGCCCAGATCCGACGCCAGCGCGTTCGGGCTGAGACCGCGCCCGGCGGAGCCAACCAGC
>Ga0187807_1000685_pt1 | contig 10788 bp, 10 predicted proteins | sample NC_wetland_sal_i_4_FD_132432 | JGI IMG/M metagenome (GOLD analysis project Ga0187807, IMG submission 132432) | Wetland sediment microbial communities from Neuse River Estuary, North Carolina, USA - ASW_2 | ecosystem: Environmental > Aquatic > Freshwater > Wetlands > Sediment | place: USA: North...
GACGGCGGCGAACGGGTCGTGGACTTCCGTGACGTCACCGCCGCCAAAGAGCTCGAGGAAGCCAAGGACCTGTTCCTCGCCACCACGAGCCACGAACTGCGCACCCCGATCACCGTGGTCCAGGGCTTCGCCTCCACGCTCGCCAGCCGCTGGGACCAGCTGTCCGACGCCGACCGGCGCGTCGCGGTCCGGACGATCGCCGAACGCGCGGGCTCGCTCGGCCGGCTCGTCGAGCAGCTGCTTCTGGGCGCGCGGGCAGGCGCCGATCAGCTCCCGGTCAACAACGGCCCGTTCGACCTCGCCGCGCTGCTGCGAGCCACGGTCGTCTCGTTCGGCGCGCTGTCGGACAAGCACGAACTGATCGCGGACGTCCCGGCCGACCTGCCGCTAGCCCACGGCGACTCAATGGCCACCGACATCATCGTCGGCCAGCTCCTGGAGAACGCCTTCAAATACTCCCCGGCCGGCGGCACCGTAACGGTCCGGGCAAGAGTCACGGGCCCCGTGATCGAAGTAGAAGTCGAAGACAACGGCATAGGCATCGCCCCGGGCGACCATGAACGCATCTTCGAGCGCTTTTACCAGGGCGAAACCGGCGACCGCCGCCGCTTCGGCGGCGTAGGCATCGGCCTCTACATCGTCCGCCGCCTGGCAGTAGCCCAAAACGGTACGGTAGTCGCCGAATCCCGCCCCGAGGGCGGCACGATCATGCGCCTGACCCTCCGCCGCGCCGACGCCTAAAGGGGAAAGCGGGGGGCGCAGTGGTGTTAAAGCGCGTTGTTCGGGGCCGCTGAAGGCCCCGACTGAACGCGCGCGAACACCACAAGCCCTACGCGCCCCACGCTTAAAGACGCGCTTGCTCCCGATGCCGGGGCTCCCCGCCAGTGGCGGCCAGGTACTCGTCGATGACCCCGGGCACGTCGTCGCTATCCCGCAGGATCTGCCCGGCCTCCATCCAGATCACGCGGTTGCAGCTCTGCTCGATCTCGCCGAGGTTGTGCGCGACGAGGAACACGGTGCCCGCCTCGTCCCGCAGTTCCTGGATCCTGTTGTGGCTCTTGGTGCGGAAGGAGGCGTCGCCCGTGGCGAGCGCCTCGTCGATCATCAGGATCTCGTGACTCTTGGCCGAGGCGATCGCGAACCGCAGGCGCTGCGCCATGCCGGTCGAGTAGGCCCGCATGGGCAGGTCGATGAACCGGCCGACCCCGGAGAAGTCGACGATCTGGTCGTACCTGGCCTTCACTTCCGGGGGCGGCATGCCCATCGCGAGGCAGCCGAGGACCACGTTCCGCTCACCGGTGAGGTCGTCGAGCAGCGCCGCGTTGACACCGAGCAGCGCCGCCTGGCCGGATGAGTAAACGGCGCCTTCCTCGGCGGGCAGCAACCCCGCGATGGCCCGCAGCAGCGTGGACTTGCCCGAGCCGTTCCGGCCGATGATGCCCACCACGTCTCCGTGGCTGACCACGAACGAGATGCCGCGGATCGCGTGCACCTCGCGGATGGACGCGCGCTTCTGCCGCCTGACCAGTCGCATCAGCGAGGTGGCCGCGGTGCCCTTGTTCCCCCCGGCCCCGTACACGCGGTAGACGACGTGCAGGTTATCGACCACGACGGTGGGGTCAGCCATGGCACCGCCCGGCCGGTTTCGGGCAATCAGCGAACGTCACGAGCAGACGTTACCTCCTCCGCGCGGCGCTTGCGTTAATACGCTGCGGACAAACTGTCAGATAACACCCGCGAAATATGAAGTTCACGGTTTCACGGCGTTCTCAACGGGCATGCCGCTGATGCCGGGTTCGTTCAAGTTCCGCGGACGGGGCGGGGTGACTATGGAGGTGGCTACGTCGAGCGCGCTACTGCTCCCGTTTACACCCTCTAGCGTCGGCGTGGCTCGCCGCCGCCTGATTCGTGACCTCACCGAAGCAGGCGTTTATGAGGGAACGGCTTGTGACGCCGGGCTGGTGATTAGTGAACTTATCAGCAATGCGCTGCGACACGCTAGCCCCCTGCCGGGGTCTGCTGTGAAAGTTTCGTGGACCCTGCTTCAGGACACCGTGGAAGTCGCGGTGAGCGACGGTGGCGGTCCGACGGAGCCGGCGGTCAACGAGCCGACGAGCTGGTCCGTGGGCGGGCGCGGGCTTGGCATCGTCTCCCGCCTCTCGCTGCGCTGGGGGGTTCGCGGACCCGAGGACGGAGACGGGGACGGCGAGGGCCCGCGGATCACCGTGTGGGCCGAGCTACCCGCGCGGTATGGCAGGCAGGCCGGATTGGTAACTGCATCGTCACGCGATGCGTAAACGCGTGCGTAAGTGGTGATACTTTCCCGCGGGGGACGCTCGCACTGCGAAGTGAAGGTAATTACGAAGTGCGGCGATCGAGCGTGAAGACATGATTTCCGGGGGGATTCGTGTCCCGCATCTACGGGGTAGACAGCGAGGTCGGCCGGCTTCGCACGGTGCTGGTCCACCGGCCGGGAGCGGAACTGAGAAGGCTCACGCCGCAGCGCAGCTGCGGGATGCTGTTCGCGAGCCCGCCGTGGGCTGAGCGCGCGCAGGCTGAACACGACGCGTTCGCCGGCGCGCTGCGGGCACGCGGCGTCGCGGTCCTCTACCTGACCGAGCTGCTGCAGGACGCGCTCGAGTACGCGGTCGCCAGGCAGCACGCGATCGAGCAGGTGCTCGCCGACCCGCGACTGGGCGATGAGCTCCGCGGCCAGCTCAGGGAGCACCTCGCCGGCCTGCGCCCAGAAGAACTCGCGCAGCTGCTCATCATGGGACTTCTCAGGGACGAATTCCGCGGCGGCCGGGGCGCGGTCTTCGGCCTGCTCGGCGCCTGGGACTACATCATCGAGCCGCTGCCCAACCTGGTGTTCACCAGGGACTCCAGCGTGTGGATCGGGGACAGCGTCGCGGTGACCAGCCCGCCGGGCAGGCGCGCCGAAGCGGAACTGGCCTCGATCGTGCTCGGCTACCACCCGCTGTTCGCCGGGACCAAGCGGCTGTGCGACCCGGGCCGCGAGCCGCTGGCCGGCGGCGACGTGCTGCTGCTCGCTCCCGGGGTGCTGGCCATCGGGACCGGCGCGCAGACCTCGCCGGCCGGCCTCGAGCGGCTTGCCAGGCGGGTGTTCGACTCCGGGTTCGCGCACACCGTGCTGGCGGTGCTCACCGATCCCGGCGGCACCGAATGCCTGGACACGCTGTGCACGCTGGCCGGGACCGACACCGTGGTGATGCGCCCGGCGGTCGCCTACTCGCTGGTCGCGCGGACCATCACCCAGCGCGGTGACGGGTTGCGGCTCTCCCACCCGCAGCCGTTCCTCGGGGCCGCGGCGCGGGCGATGGGAATCGACCGGCTGCGCGTCATCGAGACGGGCCTCGGCTCGAGCAGGCTCGGACTCGGCGGCCTGGACGGCCCGGCCTGCCAGTGGGACGACGCAGGAAACCTGCTCGTGCTCGGCCCGGGGACGGTGATCTCGTACGAGCGCAACTCGCTGACCAACGCCCGGCTCGAAGCCGCGGGCATCGAAGTGATCCGGGTGCCGGGAGGCGAGCTGGCCGGCTGCCGTGGCGGCCCGCGGGCGATCTGCTGCCCGGTGGGCCGGGACCCCGCCAGCATGCCGGATGAGCGGGACCGGGCTGCCTGAGGCTAGCTTTCGGCTGGCAGGGACGGTAAGGTTCCAGCCGTGGAGCTCAATGTCTCAAGTCGATCTCACGGAGATCACGCAATTGTGATCGCGGCCGGAGAAATCGACCTCTATACCGCTCCGCGGCTGCACAGCGAGCTCTCCTCGGTCATCGCCAAAGCAGCTCCGGCAGCCAGGGTCACCGTCGACATGTCGGGCGTGGAGTTCTGCGACTCGACCGGCATGAACGTCCTGCTGTCCTGCCTGCGCGAGGTCCGGGAGCGGGGCGGTGAGCTCGAACTCGCCGCGCCCCGTCCACCGGTCATGAAGATCCTGCAGGTCACCGGGCTCGACTCGGTGTTCACCATCGTCGCTGCGCCGGCGACCATCCCCGGCAAGTAATCCCTCCCGGGCAGGCGCGACACTACGATCGGCCTATGACACAGGTCGCCGTCGTGATCCCGGCGTACAACGAGGCCGACCGGGTCGGCGCGACCGTCGCGGCGGCAGCCACGCTCCCCTGGGTCGATGTGGTCGTGGTCGTTGACGACGGCTCGCGCGACGACACGGCCCGCGTCGCCGGGCAGGCGGGCGCGGCGGTGCTGCGGCACGCGCGGAACCGCGGCAAGGCCGCGGCGATGGAGACCGGCGCGGAGGCGGTGCGCCTCCTTGACCAGCGAGAAAGGGACCAGCGCGAACCGCAAGCCGTCCCGCGGCACCTGCTGTTCCTCGACGCCGACCTCGGCGCGACGGCCGGGGCGGCGGGCCCGCTGATCACACCGGTCGCCGAGGGGGCGGCCGACCTGGCCGTCGCCGTATTCGCCACCCGGGTCAAGCAGGGCGGCCACGGTTTCGTCGTGCGCCTGTCCGCGGCCGGGATCCGCCGCGCGACCGGGTGGACGCCCGCGCAGCCGCTGAACGGCCAGCGCTGCCTCACCAGGGCGGCCTTCGACGCCGCCAGGCCGCTGGCCCGGGGGTTCGGGGTGGAGACCGCGATGACCATCGACCTGAAGCGCAAGGGGCTCCGGGTCACCGAGGTCGAGGTGGATCTCGCGCACCGGGCGACCGGCACCGACCTGCGGGCCCAACTGCACCGCGCCCGCCAGTTCGCCGACGTCGCCTGGGCGCTCGCCACCCGGCTGTGACGGGCGCCGGCGATCCCAGCCGCCGCGCGGGCCTGGCCGGCTGCGCCGGTCTCGCGGCGATCGCGGCGAGCATCGCGGGCACGGTCGCGGTCGGCGCCGCCGGCCCCTCGCTGATGGAGCCGCCGCTGCCGGGCGCCCCCGCCGCCGCGACGGGCCATGGCGGGCTCAGCTGGCTGCCCTGGTCGCTTGACCTGGGCCTCAGCCCGTATCTCGCGGTCGGCCTGGCCGCCGCGAGCCTGGCCGCGGGCGCCCTCGGCCTGCTGCTCACGCTTCGCGCCTTGCGGTCGGGCTGGATGGTCACGCCGCGGAACGTGCTGCTCGCCGGGGTGCTCGCGGCGGTCGTGGCGGGAACCACGAGGCCGTTCGGAACATCGGATTTTCTCTCCTATGCCGCCTACGGCCACGAACTGGTGACCGGGCACAACCCCTACCTGGTCGCGCCGCGGGCGCTGCCAGGCGATCCGGTCGCGCGCGCGGTGCAGGACTGGGCGGGCACGCCGTCCGTGTACGGGGCGCTGGCGACCGGCCTGTTCGGGGCCGCGTCGCTCATCGGCGGCATGTCCGCGCGGCTGACCGTGTTCGCGGGTGACCTGCTGGGCGCCGCGGCGTTCGTCGCGACCGGGGTGCTGCTGTACCGGCTCGCGCGCGGTCCGGCCGCGCGGCTGCGCGCCGCGCTGCTCTGGACGTGCAATCCGCTGCTGCTGCAGGTGCTTGTCGCCGGAAGCCATGTCGACGGGCTCGCCGTCGCGTTCAGCATCGGTGGTCTCGCGGTGCTCTTCCCCATCATCCCGAACGCGCCCGTGATGACCCCCTCGGCCACAACCCTGACACCGGACACGGACTGGACGCGGCGGGCGGCGCTGCGCGGCCTGGCGGGCGGCCTGCTGCTCGGCTGCGGCTTCGCCGTGAAGCCGACGGTCCTGCTGGTGGCGGTCGGCCTGCTGATCGCTGTGGCGCGCGCCCGGAGTGCCGGTCGCGGCGCGGTCGCCTGCCTCGTGGCTGGGTTCGGCGTCGTGGCGACCGCGGATCTCCTGCTGATCGGCCGGGCGGGGATCGCGCAGACGGCGCGGGCGAGCGGCCTGGTGTCGGCGGGGTCTCCGTGGCGGGCGGTGCGTACGGTGCTGGCTCAGTTGGTCACCGAACCCACCGCCAACGACATCACGCGCTGGTGCGCCGTGGCGCTCGCGGTGTTCCTCGCGGCGGTGCTGCTGCGCCGGATGGCGGGAGCGCAGCCGGGGGCGGGAGCGGCGTTCGCGCTGGTCCTGGCCTGGCTGATGGCGTGGCCCTACGTGTTGCCCTGGTACGACGCGCTGGCGTGGGCGCTGCTGGCCTTGCTGCCCGCCTCCGGGTTCGACTGGCTGCTGCTCGCGCGGACCGCGGTGCTCGCCATTGGCTATCTGCCTGCCCGGGCGACGGACATCACGATCCCGTGGGGACTGCGCTGGATGGAACCGGTGCTGCGCTCCGCGGTGACTCCGGCGGTGCTAGCGGCGCTGGTGACGGTGCTCTTGTGGCGAATAGCACCTCCCGTGACTATGCGTGACGTGTATAGTGCTGAGGGTGATAACGATCGTGATCTCTGTGATAGCGGCGGTGGCCGGGGTGATCGGCGTGGCGGTCGGCGTGGCCGCCCACCGGCGGACCGCCCGCGTCGTGCGCGAGTGTAACGACATGATCCAGGGCGCCGTGGGGTCACGCGGTACGGTCGACCCGCACGCGCTGCGCGACGTGGCGATCGTCCGGTATGACGCGCTTCAGGAGATGTCGGGGCAGCTGTCGTTCTCGCTCGCCCTGCTCAACGCGCTCGGCGACGGCATCGTGCTCAGCTCGATCAACGGGCGCGCGGAGACCCGCACGTACGCCAAGCCGGTGCGCGCGGGCAAGGGCATGCAGGAACTGTCGCCAGAGGAGGCGCAGGCGGTGCATTCGGCGCGGCTGGGGACGGGCCTCGCCGAGGTCGTCGCCGCGCCGTCGGGGCGAGTCGACCTGGTGACGAGGCGCACCGCCGCTACGGCATGATGGGTGCATGCGCTACGCCTATCTCGGCCCTGAAGGGACGTTTACCGAGGCCGCCGTCGCGAGCCTGGCCGGCTCGCGGAACGGCGAGGTGGAGCCGGTGCCGTATCCGTCGGTCGGCGCGACCCTGGCCGCGGTCAGGTCCGGGGCGGCCGAGCGGGGTGTGGTGCCGGTCGAGAGTTCCGTCGAGGGCATCGTCACCGCCACGGTGGACGACCTGACCGGCGCCGGTGACCTGCTGATTCACGCCGAAACCGTGCTGCCGATCGAGTTCGCGCTGCTCGCCAGGCCGGGGACCGCGCTTGGCGACGTCAAGACCGTGGGCGGGCACCCGCAGGCCGAGGCGCAGTGCCGGCGCTGGCTCGCGGCCAACCTGCCGGGGCGGGAGTGGGTGCCGCTCGCCTCGAACGGCGAGGCCGCGCGCAGGGCCGCGGAGGGAGACCTCGACGCGGCGCTGGCCGGCGAGTTCGCGGCGGCGCGGTACGGCCTTTCGGTGCTCGCTCCGGCGGTGCACGACCGGTCCACCGCGGTGACCAGGTTCGTCGTGGTCGGGCCTCCCGGCGAGTTGCCGGCGCCGACCGGAACCGACCGGACCTCGCTGGCCGCGTTCCTCGCCGACGACCATCCCGGCGCGCTGATGGAGATCCTGACCGAGTTCGCGGTGCGGGGCGTCAACCTGTCGACGATCCAGTCGCGGCCGACAGGAGACAGGCTCGGCAGCTACTTCTTCTTCATCGACTGCGAGGGGCACATCGACGACGCGCGGGTCGGCGAGGCGATGATGGGCGTGCGCCGGGTGTGCGCCGAGGTCCGGTTCCTTGGCAGCTACCCGAGGAGCGACGGGGGGCGGACCCAGGTCCGCCCCGGCACGTCCGATCCCGAGTTCGCCGAAGCCGCCGCGTGGCTCGGCCGGCTCCGCTACGGCCGGCCGTTACAGGTACGGGCCCGAGCCGCGGGGCTGCTGTTCCTGCTCGGCGGGGATGATCCCCGGCGGCAGCGCCCTGCGCATCTGCTCGAGCTGCGCCCGCGCCGCCATCTGCTGTGCGAACAGCGTCGTCTGGATGCCGTGGAACAGGCCCTCGAGCCAGCCGACGAGCTGCGCCTGGGCGATCCGCAGTTCCGACTCGCTCGGCGTGACGTCGTCCGCGAACGGGAGCGACAGCCGCTCGAGCTCGTCAACCAGTTCAGGCGCGAGGCCGTCTTCGAGCTCCTTGATGGAGTTCTGGTGGATCTCCTTCAGCCGCGCCCGGCTCTTCTCGTCCAGCGGCGCGGACTTCACTTCCTCGAGGAGCTGCCGGATCATGCTGCCGATCCGCATGACCTTGGCGGGCTGCTCCACCATGTCGGTGACGGACTTCTCGGTCACGCCACCGTTTCCGTCTTCCTGGCCGCCTCCGACGGCCATGCCGTCCGGCCCGACCACGACGACCTGCGGCCTGCCCTCGTCTTTCGGGCTAGTTTCGTCGCTCATGTCTCCCACGCTATCGGGTCCTGGCCGTTACTTTGCAGCCAGCAGGATCTTGCCGGTGTGCGTGCTCGCCTCCATGATGCGGTGAGCCTCGGCGGCCTCGGTGAAAGGCAGCTCCCGGTAGACGACCGGGCGGATCTCGCCCGCCTCGACCAGCGGCCATACGTGCGCGCGCACGGCGCTGACGATGGCGGCCTTCTGCTCCCGCGGGCGGGCCCGGAGGGTGGTGCTCGAGATGGTGCCGCGCTTGGCCATCAGCTTCCTCATGTCAAGCTCCGCCCTGGCGCCTTGCTGCAGGCCGATGTTCGCGATCCGGCCGTCGGGAGCGAGCGCGTCGATGTTACGCGCCAGGTAGGCGGCCCCGATGATGTCCAGGATCACGTCCGCGCCGCGGCCGCCGGTGGCCTCTTTGACGCCTGCCACGAAGTCCTCGTCGTGGTAGTTGATCGCGATGTCCGCGCCAAGCTCGCGGCAGGCCTTGAGCTTGTCCGCGGTGCCCGCGGTCACCGCCACGGTCGCGCCGGCCTGCTTGGCAAGCTGGATCGCCATCGTGCCGATGCCGCTGGCGCCGCCGTGCACGAGGAGCGTCTCGCCAGCCTTCAGCGCGGCGCCGAGGAACACGTTCGAGTACACGGTGCAGGCTGTTTCCGGTAGCGCCGCGGCGTGCGTGAGGCTGACGCTTGCCGGGGCCGGGAGGAGCTGCGCGGCGGGAACCGCGACCTTTTCCGCGTAGCCGCCGCCGGCCAGCAGCGCGCAGACCGCGTCACCCGGCCGCCAGCCCGTGACCCCGGGTCCGACGATCGCTACGGTGCCCGAGCACTCGAGCCCGGGGTAGGGCGGCGCGCCTTCCGGCGGCGGGTAGAAGCCCATGCGCTGCATCAGGTCCGCCCGGTTGACCCCGCTCGCGGCGACGTCGACGAGCACTTCGCCCGGGCCGGGCACCGGATCCGGGACCTCGGTCCACCGGAGCACGTCCGGGCCGCCTGGCTCGGTGATGACTACCGCGTGCATAGCTGCCTCCTCGCGCGGGAACCCCTTGTAGCAAGGGTCTGTCAACTAGGTCGTCGGGTCGGGGTGGTCTGGTGCGATAAGCGATTGCGTTCGCGAACAGTATGGCAAGAGCAGCTAGACGCGTCTTCGTGGCAGGGGACCACGATGACCTCCTGGAGACGAGGGGGGCGACCTAACCCGTGACGCCGGACGAGCACGACAATCCGATGACAATCGGTGAGCCTGAGCAGGGCGACGCTGGGGCTGACGCCGCCGGCCAGCTCGATGACTACCTGGCCGCTGGGGAGAACCCGTTCGCTTCCGCGTACCCATCGGCGTACCAGCCCGGGACCGGGGTGTTCCGGCAGCTGCCGGTGCCGCAGGAGGAGCCTGATCCGGGCGGCTTCCCGCGCGATGAGCTGCCGCGCGATGACTCCGCCTGGGGCGAGTTCCCGCGGGATGACATGCCGGCTGGCGTGCCGGTGATGGAGCCCTTGCCGGATTCGGACGCGCTGCCCGATCCCGGTTTTCTCGGCATGACCAGTTACCAGCCCGCGGCCGCGCCGTCGGCCTCGCCTTTCCCGCCGCCGGTTCAGCCCTCCGCGTTCCCGCCGCCGCCCGCTTTCCCGCCGCCCCCGGCCCCGCCGGCGGCGGCTGCGGGCTGGCCGCCCGGGCTGGCCGCCGAAGAGCTGCCCGCGTTCCCGCCGCCGCGCTACGAGCAGTCTGATCCGTATCCCCCGGACGCTTACCGTGAGCGGCCTGAGGATGCCTACCAGGAGCCGCCCGGGGACGCCTATCCGGATCGGCTGGCCGGCCGTTACCGGGACTGGCTATTCGAGGACCAGGAACAGCCGGGCGTCGCCGATACCGACCCGTACCAGGCGCCGCGCGCGCCGGGCGAGGCGCCGCCGCTGCGCGGCCCGGCCGTGCCGCTGTCCGACATCCAGGCGCCCGCTCGCCCAGCCGGTGCGCCGCCGCTGGCCGCGCAGCCCGCGCCTCCGCCCGCGGCCGGATGGGACCCGGAGGCGGCGGGCAGCGAGCCGCTCGGCGCGCCCCCGCCGCTGGCCGCGCAGCCTGTGGCTGAGCGGCTGCCCAGGGAGACGGCGGAGAGCCTCACCACCGACCTGCTGCTGCCCGGCAAGCGCGCGGCACCGGGCGTGGGCTGGCGGCGGACCATCTACCGGGCCTCCGGCGGGCTGATCCGCGTCGGTGAGTCGGCCGCGGACCTGCGGCACCGCGACCTGGTCAACCGGGTCCGCACCCCGGTGGCGGGCGGGCACCACCGGGTCGCCGTGATGAGTCTCAAGGGCGGCGTCGGCAAGACGACGGCGGCCGTCGCGCTCGGCTCCACGCTGGCGTCGCTGCGCGGCGACCGGGTGATCGCGGTGGACGGCAACCCGGACCGCGGCACGCTCTCGGACAAGGTCCGGCTCGAGACGTCGGCGACCATCCGCGACCTGCTCAACGAGCGCGCCCAGGTCAGCAGGTACGCGGACGTCAGGGCGTTCACCTCCCAGGCGTCCAGCCGACTCGAGATCCTCGCGTCC
>Ga0187807_1000687_pt1 | contig 10766 bp, 10 predicted proteins | sample NC_wetland_sal_i_4_FD_132432 | JGI IMG/M metagenome (GOLD analysis project Ga0187807, IMG submission 132432) | Wetland sediment microbial communities from Neuse River Estuary, North Carolina, USA - ASW_2 | ecosystem: Environmental > Aquatic > Freshwater > Wetlands > Sediment | place: USA: North...
GAACTACGACGGAGACGTGGAGTCCGACATCGTGGCGCAGGGTTATGGCTCGCTCGGCCTCATGACCAGCGTGCTGATGACACCGGACGGCCGGACCGTCGAAGCTGAAGCGGCGCACGGCACCGTGACCCGGCACTACCGGCAGCATCAGCAGGGCAAGCCGACCTCCACCAATCCCATCGCGTCGATCTTCGCGTGGACCCGGGGACTGGCGCACCGCGGCAAGCTGGACGGCACGCCTGAGGTCACCGCGTTCGCCGAACTGCTCGAGCGGGTGTGCATCGAGACCGTCGAGAGCGGAATGATGACCAAGGACCTGGCGCTGCTCGTCGGCGCTGGCACCGGCTTCCTGACCACCGAGGAGTTCCTGGCGGCACTGGACCGCAACCTGCGCGCTGCCATGGCCGCGTCCTGACCGCTGCGCAGATTCTCACCGCAGTGCAACCAACCGCAGGCCGAAGGAGATCACGCGAATGGTCCGCGCAGGGAAGGTAACCGTCGTCGGTGCCGGCTTCTACGGTTCGACCACGGCGCAGCGCCTCGCCGAGTACGACATCTTCGACGAGGTAGTGCTGACCGATATCGTCGAGGGCAAGCCGGAAGGCCTCGCCCTGGACATGAATCAGTCACGCCCGATCGAGGGCTTCGAGACGAAGGTCACCGGGCAGACGACCGGTCCCGCGGGCGAAGGCTACGAGGCGATCGAGGGTTCGAGCATCGTGCTCGTCACGGCCGGGCTGCCGCGGAAGCCGGGGATGAGCCGGATGGACCTGATCGGCGTCAACGCCAAGATCGTCAGGAGCGTGACCGAACAGGTCGTCACGCACGCGCCCGAAGCAGTGCTGATCGTGGTGTCCAACCCCCTGGATGAGATGACCGCTCTCGCCGCGAAGGTCTCCGGCTTTCCGTCGCACCGGGTGATGGGCCAGGCCGGGATGCTGGACACGGCCAGGTTCAGCTACTTCGTGGCCGAGCGGCTAGGCGTCCCGGTCGGCTCGGTCACCACCCTGACGCTCGGCTCGCACGGCGACACCATGGTGCCGGTCCCGTCCGCGTGCTCGGTGGACGGCAAGCCGCTCGCTGACCTGCTGCCAGCCGCGGACATCGACCAGCTGGTCGATCGGACACGCAACGGCGGCGCCGAGATCGTGGCCCTGCTCAAGACCGGTTCCGCCTACTATGCCCCGTCGGCTGCGGCGGCCCGGATGGCCAGGGCGGTGGCCGAGGACTCGGGCGCCATTATGCCGGTCTGCGCGTGGGTCGACGGCGAGTACGGTATCTCCGGCGTGTTCCTCGGAGTTGAGGCCGAGATCGGCGGCGCCGGCGTTCAGCGGGTGGTGGAGCGTGACCTCACCGACGCCGAACTCGCCTCGCTGCGCGAGGCGGCCGAGGCGGTCCGGGCTAAGCAGGCGGACGTAGCGAGCCTGTGACCGCGCCAGGCCGGCCGCAGGGTAGCCGGCCTGCGCTAGCCGGCCTGCGCCAGCCGGGCTCTGGCCAGGCCGGCGTACAGGGCCGCCCCGTCCGGCAGCGCCCCGTCGTCGAAGACGGCGCTGGCCGAGTGATTGAACGGCAAGCCGACTGGGTCAACACCGGCTGGTACGGCGCTGAGCATGAGGAACGCGCCCGGCACCTGGTCAAGGACGTACGAGAAGTCCTCTGACCCGGCAATCGGGTTGGGCGCGGCGACGAACCGGCCCGCTCCGAGCACGTCGCCGACGGTCTGCTCGGCGAACGCCAGCTCGGCTGCGTCGTTCACGGTCACCGGGTAGCCGTCGGTGTACTTGGCAGTCGCGGTAAGGCCGTGCGCGGTCGCGATGTCGGTAGCCAGCTTCGGTGCGGCCTGCCGGATAACTGACCTGGCCGCCTCCGAGAACGAGCGAACCGTCGCGGTAAACCGCGCGTCGTCCGGGATCACGTTGTCGACCGTCCCGGCGTGGAACGCGCCCACGGTGAGCACGACCGGGTCGAACACATCGAATTTCCTGGTCACCATCGCCTGCAGGGCGAGGACGATCTCGCAGGCGGCTGGCACCGGGTCCGCCGCCTGGTGCGGCTGGGAGCCGTGACCGCCGCGGCCGTGCACCGTGACGCTGAGGTTATCCGCGGCGGCCATAACGGTGCCGGCGCGGCTCGCAACCAGTCCCGTCGGCAGCAGCGCGGACGCGACGTGCAGCGCATAGGCGGCGACCGGCCGTGGCCCGGCCGCGTCCAGCACGCCCTGCTGGATCATGATCTCGGCGCCGCCCGAGCCTTCCTCGCCCGGCTGAAACATGAATATGACGCTGCCGCTCAGTTCGTCTTGGCGCATCGCCAGCAGCCGCGCGGCACCGGCCAGCATTGCGGTATGGAGGTCGTGGCCGCAGGCGTGCATCGCGCCGTCGATCCGCGACGCGTACGGCAGCCCGGAGCGCTCGGTGACCGGAAGGGCGTCCATGTCCGCGCGCAGCAGTACCGCCGGCCCCGGTCTCCCGCCGCGCAGCACCGCGGTCACCGAGCTGAGGCCCTGGCCGAGGATGATCTCCAGCGGCAGATCGGCGAGTGCGTCCAGCACCTTGCGCTGGGTGCGGGGCAGGTCGAGCCCGAGCTCCGGCTCGGCATGGATCGACCGGCGCAGCTCGGTCAGCTCGCCGGCGATCGCCACGGATTCGTCATGCAGTCCGGCCACGGCCAGCATCCTTCCCTGCGCTGTCAGCGGGTACCCGCAGCTGGCGCACCGTGACCCGGCCGCCGCTAGCAATTCCGCCAATAACGGTCGCGGTCGGCCCGGCGTCCGGCCGGGCTCGGCGAGTACGGTTCACCGGAGCGGGCAGACTGCATAGACTATTGCAAATTACCGCTGCAGCCGAGTTCGGCGCGGCTGGGTTCCGGGGGTCGTCCTCCGGGAACGAGCAGGCGCGGGGGTTCCGGGGCCGGACCTGGGTGCGGACGGCAGCCTGCACGCAAGCCGAGTTGACGAGGGTCGGGGATCCGGACGTGAATGGCGTCGGCTGGGATATCCTCCTCGTTCTTGCCGTGATCCTGATCGGCGGCTTCTTCGCGGCCGCTGAAATGGCGCTGGTGTCGCTGCGTGAGGGTCAGGTACGGTCACTGAGCCGGCGCGGCCGGCGCGGTCAGCGCACGGCGCGGCTGGCCCAGGACCCTAACCGGTTCTTGTCGTCGGTCCAGATCGGCGTCACGCTTGCGACCCTGCTATCCGGCGCGTTTGGCGCCGCGCTGCTGTCAGACCGCCTCGGGAACGAGCTCAGCAAGTACATGCCGCGCGCGGTCGGCGACCCGCTGGCGCTGATCGCGGTGACACTGATCATCTCGTTCTTCACGTTGGTCTTCGGTGAGCTAGCGCCGAAGCGGATCGCGCTGCAGCGGGCGGAGCGAGTATCGCTGGTCGCAGGGCCGGTGGTGGACCGGCTGGCGACGCTGGCCAGGCCGCTGGTCTGGCTGCTGTCGAAGTGCACGAACCTGGTCGTCGGGCTGGTCGGCGGCGACCCGGCCGCCGGCCGCGGCGTGATGACCGAGGAGGAACTGCGCGACCTGGTGGCGGGGCACCAGGCGCTCAGCCCGGACGAGCGGCACATTGTCGCGGAGGTCTTTGACGCGGGCAAGCGCCAGATCCGCGAGGTACTGGTACCGCGGACGGAGGTGGAATTCCTGCCGGCGTCCATGCCCCTGGCGCAGGCCGCCGACATCGCCGAGCGCGCCCGGTACTCGCGCTTCCCGGTGTACCAGGAGTCCTACGACGACGTGATCGGCTTCGTGCACTCGCGCGACCTGCTGGACGGCCGGGCGGAACTGGACTCCCGGCAGGTCGGCGAGGTATGCAGGCCGGTCAAATTCCTGCCGATCAGCAAGATGGTGCTGTCCGCATTGTCGGAGATGCGCCGCGACCGCGCGCACCTGGCGATTGTGGTCGACGAATACGGCGGGACCGCGGGGATCGTGACCCTCGAGGACCTGGTCGAGGAGCTGATCGGCGAGATCCAGGATGAGTACGACGCCGAAACCAGCCATCCGCGCCAGCTGCACGGCGGCGACCTCGAGGTCGACGGTCTGCTCAATCTGGACGAGTTCGCTGAACAGACCGGGCTTGAACTGCCCGAGGGACCGTATGAGACGGTGGCTGGCTATCTCCTCGCGGCGCTCGGTCACCTGCCCGACAGCGGCGAGTCGGCCGAGGTCGCGGGCCGCCGGCTGACCGTGACCCAGCTGGACGGGCGGCGGATCGCCAGGGTCCTGGTCAGTCCGGCAGCGGCCGCGCCGGAGCCGACCGCCGGGAAGTCGGGTCCGCCGACCTAGCGACCCCCGCCACTAGACTTCAGTCATGGTGGACGGCGGCCGGGGCGGGCAGGTCAGCCTCGAATCGGGTCCCGTGCTCGTGGTGGACTTCGGCGCCCAGTACGCGCAGCTCATCGCCCGCCGGGTCCGCGAGTGTCACGTTTACTCCCAGATCGTGCCGAGCACGATAACGACGGCGGAGATGCTGGCCCGCGGGCCGTCCGCGATCATCCTGTCCGGCGGGCCGGCCTCGGTCTACGCGCCGGGCGCGCCGCCCGCGCCGGCCGGCCTGCTGACCACCGGGGTGCCGATCCTGGGCATCTGCTACGGGTTCCAGCTGATGGTTCGCGACCTAGGCGGCGAGGTCCGGCGCACCGGTGGCGGCGAGTACGGGGCGACCGGCCTGCGCGCTGCCGCTGAGGCCGGGGCGCTACTGGCGGGCCTTCCCGGCGAGCAACGGGTGTGGATGTCGCACAGCGACACGTGCGCGGTCGCGCCGCCAGGATTCAGGGTCACTGCGACGACGGCTGGCACGCCGGTCGCCGCGGCGGAAGCGCCGGGCCGGCGGCTGTACGGCATGCAATTCCATCCCGAGGTACTGCACACCGAGCACGGCATGGCGATGCTGCGCGCGTTCCTGAACGCGGCCGGATGCCAGCCAACCTGGACCATGCGCGGTGTGATCGAGGAGCAGACCGAGCGCATCGCGGCTCAGGTTGGCGACGGCACGGCGATCTGCGGGCTGTCCGGCGGCGTCGACTCGGCGGTGGCCGCTGCGCTCGTGCAGCGGGCGATCGGCCCGCGCCTGACCTGCGTCTTCGTCGACCACGGGCTACTTCGGTCGGGCGAAGCCGAGCAGGTAGAGAAGGATTTCGTGGCGGCGACCGGCGTCGCGCTGGAGGTGGTCGACGCGGCCGAGGTGTTCGTGACCGCGCTAGCCGGGGTGGCCGATCCCGAGGGAAAGCGCAAGATCATCGGTCGCGAGTTCATCCGCGCGTTCGAGCGAGCGGCGCGCGAGATCGCGGGCGAGAGCGACGCGCCGACGTTCCTGGTCCAAGGCACCTTGTACCCGGACGTGGTGGAGTCGGGCGGTGGCACCGGGACGGCCAACATCAAGTCTCATCACAATGTCGGCGGCCTGCCAGCGGACCTGGCGTTCGAGCTGGTCGAGCCGCTGCGGGACCTGTTCAAGGACGAGGTGCGCGAGGTCGGCAGCCAGCTGGGGCTGCCCGCGGAAATCATCTGGCGGCAGCCGTTCCCCGGGCCAGGCCTCGCCATCAGGATCGTGGGCGAGGTCACCGCCGAGCGGCTCCGGATCGTCGCGGCCGCTGACGCTATCGTCCGGGCCGAGCTGTCGGCGGCAGGGCTCGACCGGCAGATCTGGCAGTGCCCGGTGGTGCTGCTCGCCGACGTGCGGTCGGTCGGCGTGCAAGGCGACGGCCGCAGCTACGGCTACCCCGCCGTGCTGCGACCGGTTACCAGCGAGGACGCCATGACGGCCGACTGGGCGCGGGTACCGGACGCGGTGCTGGCGGCGATCTCGACCCGCATCACCAACGAGGTGCCGGAGATCAACAGGGTCGTGCTCGACATCACCAGCAAACCCCCCGCCACGATTGAATGGGAGTAGTCGGTCAGGCCCGAGGTCAGATCGTGAAGCGGAGATTGCGGGCTGCGCGGTCGCCGAGGTCGCGGTCACCGGTCCAGGTGACGCGGCCCGCGTCTATCTGGGCTTGGGGGTCGATGCGGCCGGCGGCCAGTTGGATGAACGTCACGGTGTCGGTGGTCAGCTCGACGGTCGGGTTGGCGACGCGGTCGACTTGCTTGGCGCGGCCGTCGACCACCACGGATATGTCTTCCGCAATGGGACCGGTCAGGTGGAACTGGATGCTGGTGCCGTCGGGCAGGCCGACCTTCTTGCCGACGATGTAGCCGATGGAGCCGGTGACCTGGCCGAGGGCGATCTCGGCACGCGGCCCCGCGTCGTCTGTGGACCAGCCGAGCGGCGTGGTGATGTCACGCTCGTGCACCCAGAAGTCGAAGATCCTGATCTCCAGGAACTGGCCGTAGGTCTTCTGGCCGATCGGCGTCCAGGACGGCCGGTCGAGGTCGGCGGCGGTGAGCTGATCCAGATCGGACCGCCGGTCGGCGAATATCTCCGCGATCCTGCCGCCGAACGCGGTGTCATCGAGCGCGGCCGCCTGTTCCTGGAACGCCCGGGCCCGGTCGAACGATGGCCGGTCCGCCGCGCTGGCCGGCAGCCAGCCGGTCATGACGCGCTCCATCATGCCGAGATGAGCAACGACATCGCGAGCCGTCCAGTCCGGGCACAGCGACTGCGTCCGCCACTCGTCGCCGTCCAGGCGTGCGCAGACCGACTCGATCGCGTCGTAACACTGCTCAAGCGAATCGCGGACAGTGGCCAGATCCGTCACGGCGTCTCCTTCTGGATCGTGACCCAGTCGCGGGCCTCGAGATAGGGCCGGAAGGCCGAGGCTATCTCCGCTAGGTCCGCCGGGCTCTTGGGTCGCTGTACCTCATACAGATGCGGGAACTCCAGCCAGGCGATCAGCAGCTGCCAGAGCCGGATCGCGGCGTGGCCAGTCGGCGGCTGGATGAGCACGGGCCCGAACAGCGCGCGGCTGCCGCCGAACACGAGGGTCGGCACGCCCCACCCGCCGAGGCTGGTCAGCCGGTCATGGTCGGCTCTCACCTCATCGTTCGTGCTCGGATCCGCGACAGCGCGGCTCACTAGGCCCGGGTCGAGGCCGAGCTCCGCGAGCAGATCCTCGGCCACTTCCCGCCGGTGCGGTTTGCGGCCGTCAACGTGCAAGGCGGTACCGGCCGCGAGGTACCAGCGGTCGAGCAACTCCGGGTCGATGCGGCGCAGCAGCGCGCCAACGCGCATCATGGACCAGCCGTAGGACCAGTCGCGCTCCCACGGATGCTTTTTACCCGCTGCCCGGTTGATCTCCTCCAGGCTGAAGAACCGCCAGCGTACGTCGAGGCCCAGCTGGTCCCGCACGTCCCGGATCCAGAGCGAGGCCTGGTAGGCCCACGGGCACATGATGTCGAAGTGGAAGTCGACGGTCGCGACATCCGGCACGAGCTGAGGCATCCAGCGGATCATAGGCACCGTCGAGGTGCGGCCGCTAGTGCGTCACCGCCAGCGCTGGATCGTCGGCTCGAGCAGCAGCGCCTGGTAGCCGAACCTGGCCGACAGCAGCGGGAGCGCGGTGCCCGGCTCGATCGGGGTGTACCGCACGCCGCTCCAGTGCCGGCCGTCGCCGACGATGGTGCCCTCCACCTCGAATGACGTCGCTGGCCCGGTCACGACCGGCGCGGGCTCGGGTCCGTTCCAGACCTCGAGCAGGATGCGCTGGCAGTCGGTCGCCGGCAGCCCGCCCGACGACGGCAGCAGCCCGAGCACCGTGGCGCGCTCCACGCGCGGTTCCTTGGCCGCGTGCCAGTCGAGGAACTCCGGCTGGTAAGCGAGGTCGATGAACGAACGTCTGCTCGGGTAGCCGACCACGCCGACCCCGTCCCAGTCTGGGGAGCTCGCGACGACGCTGGCCGCTAAGCACACGGTGGCGCCGACGGAGGCCAGTATCGGGACCGGTGCGTGGTCTGGCATTGCCGCGGTTCCAGTTCCGGCCCGGAACTTGGTGAGACCAAGCATGTAGACAGGCCCGTCGCTGCCCGCGGCAGCCGCACGCAGGCGCACTGCGTAACCGGTATCGATCAGGCCGTACCCAGGCACTGCAGACACGCTAGAGACACGCGCTACGGCGTGTCAACAACTCTTGCATCACGTCAGATCTGGTTGCTCTGGCGGGATGTCGGTGTAGGACTTGCTCGCCGCGATCTCGCGCAGCCGGTCCATGCCGTCCCACACCTCGGCGAACGACGTCCAGATAGGCGCGGGTGCGAGCCGGATCCGGCCCGGCGTGCGGTAGTCGACAACCACGCCGGCACGCAAGAGTGCCTGGCAGAGCTGCCACGCGTCATCGTGCCGCAGACTCACGTGGCCTCCGCGCCGGGCCGTCGCGCGCGGCGAAGCGACCGCGAAGCCTAGCTCGGCCAGCCACTCGTCCGCGAGCGCGATCAGGTACTCCGTCAGCTCGCGGCTCTTCGCCCGGAGCTGCGAGATGCCTGCTTCACCGAGCAGCCGGGCACCCTCCTCGACCGCCACCGCCCCGACGATGTCGGGCGTGCCGGTGAGGAATGACGTGATGCCTGGCGCCGGGTCGTAGCGGGGCCCCATCTCGAACTGGTTGCGCTGGCCGAACCAGCCCCAGATGGGCTGGCGCAATTGGTGCTGCAGTTCGTCGCGCACGTAGAGGAACGCGGGTGCGCCCGGCCCTGCGTTGACGTACTTATAGGTGCAGCCGACAGCTAGGTCAGCCCCGGACGCATCAAGCTCGACCGGCACCGCGCCCACCGAGTGGCACAGGTCCCAGAGCGTGAGCGCGCCGGCCTCGTGCACCACTCGGGTGAGTGCAGCCATGTCGGCGAGCGCACCGCTGCGGTATGCGACATGCGACAGCTCCACCAGCGCGACGCGGTCATCCAGCGCGTGGGCCAGCGCATGCTCACTCAGGCCGGTGTCGATGTCGGTGTGGATCAGCCGAAGCTCGCAGCCGCGCTGGGCGGCGATGCCCTCGAGGACATAGCGGTCAGTCGGGAAGTTGTCGTCGTCGGTGATGATGACGTCACGGCCCGGCTGAGCATCGAGCGCGGCGCACGCGAGCTTGTACACGTTGATCGTGACCGAGTCGCAGACGAGCACCTGCCCGGCCGCCGCCCCGACCAGGCGGTCGCCGATCATGTCGCCCGCCTGCCTGGGCAGGTGCAGCCACTTATCCCAGGACCTGACCAGGCCGACGCCCCAATCCTGATCGACGACCTCGGCGATCCTGGCCTGGGTCCGCACCGGCAACGGACCGAGCGAATTGCCGTTCAGGTAGATCAGGTCCCGGTCCGGCTGCACGAACCTGTCGCGGAAGGACGAGAGCTGGTCAGCCGCATCCAGCCCCTCCGCATATGACCGATCTGCGTCGAAATTGGTCACGCTCCACCTTAACCCTCGTGCTCCGGCGACCATAGGATCGACTGGTGCCTCAGGAAGCGAACGTAGCCCGCGTCCTGGTCATCACGGCGCACCCGGACGACGTCGACTTTGGCTCGGCCGGCACGATCGCCCAGTGGACCGACGCCGGCGTCTCGGTCAGCTACTGCATCGTGACCAACGGCGACGCCGGGGGCAGCGACCGGGAGATCTCCCGCACCGAGATGGCTGCCATCAGGCAGGCTGAGCAGACCGCGGCGGCCAAGCAGGTCGGGGTGCACGACCTGTACTTCCTCGGCTATCCGGATGGACAGGTCGAGCCCAGCCTCGCGCTGCGGCGGGACATCGCGCGGATGATCCGCCTGCTGCGCCCGGAGCGGGTGGTCTGCCCGTCGCCAGAGCGGAACTATGCCCGGATGGGCACGAGCCACCCAGACCACCGGGCGGTTGGCTCGGCGTCGCTCGATGCCGTCTACCCGGACGCGCGCAATCCGTTCGCGTTCCCCGAGTTGCTGACCGACGAGAGGCTCGAGCCGTGGGCAGTGCCCGAGGTGTGGATCTCCGGTAGCCCGACGCCGACCCAGTATGTCGATATCACCGACACGTTCGGCCGCAAGATCGCGGCGCTGCGCTGTCATGTCAGCCAGATCCGCGACCCGGACGCACTTGAGCAGGTGCTACGCGGAGCGCTGACGAGGACAGCGGCGCTGGGCGGCCTGCCCGACGGGCGGCTGGCCGAGTCGTTCCAGGTGCTCCGGATCGGCTGACCCGAGATCGCCACTCGCCAAGGGTCTAGCGGGCGATCGCGCGCCGGCTTAGGTTTGGCCAGAGGCGCATCTGGTCACACGGCTGGTTATCCCGCGTCTGGCCAGGCCGCATCGGCGCATTTGGATGAACACGGAGGTGTCACCGCATGACGCACATCACCGTCACAGTCGACGGCGTCGGTTACTCCGATCACGTCGAGCCCCGCCTGCTGCTGGTCCACTATCTCCGGGAAGTGTTGGGCAAGACCGGAACGCCGGTCGGCTGCGACACCTCGAACTGCGGTGCCTGCACGGTGCTCATGGACGGCAAGTCGGTTAAGAGCTGCGCCGTACTCGCGGTGCAGGCTGACGGCTCGGATATCACCACGATCGAGGGACTGTCGAATGGCGAGCTGACTCCGGTACAGCGCGCGTTCCATGAAGAGCACGCACTGCAGTGCGGTTACTGCACGCCCGGAATGATCATGGCGGCCACCGACCTGCTGCGCGACAACCCGCACCCGACCGAGGAGGAGATCAGGGACGGCCTGGAGGGCAACCTCTGCCGCTGCACTGGTTACGAGAACATCGTCCGCGCTGTGAAGCGCGCCGCCGAGGCTGGAGTCACCTCATGACAGCGACAACCGAAGCCCCAGCCGCCGAGCTAGGCCGGGCCCGGCTGC
>Ga0187807_1000689_pt1 | contig 10763 bp, 10 predicted proteins | sample NC_wetland_sal_i_4_FD_132432 | JGI IMG/M metagenome (GOLD analysis project Ga0187807, IMG submission 132432) | Wetland sediment microbial communities from Neuse River Estuary, North Carolina, USA - ASW_2 | ecosystem: Environmental > Aquatic > Freshwater > Wetlands > Sediment | place: USA: North...
CGTAGAAACCGACCTTTTTGACCCTGCTAAAACAGGTATAAGAGGAGCTACTGTCCACGGACATTCATTAAGATTAGATGAAAACGGTTTAATGTTCGATGCTCTCCAGAGATACGTGTTCGATGAAAAAACAGGAACAGTATCCTATGTAAAGGACCAGGTTGGAAGGCCACTCGATGAGCCTGTTAACATGGGAGCACCATTGGATGAAGAACATCTCAAAGAAATCACAACCATCTACAGAAGTGACAACATCAGCATGAGGGATGACCCTGAAGCTATCGAAACAGTAGAAGCCATTCACGCAGCAAGAACAGATGGTGGATTCGGATTAGAAGTTTTCAAAGATGATTTAAAGCGCAAATTAGGTGAATAAGATGGAAAATGATAAAAAGTTGTTTTTAAAAGCTTTAAAAAATAAGTTTGATGAGGACCCTAACGAACATTACACCGATTACTACTGCTACGGTGGTTGGGAACAGTCCCCTCGTAAAAAAGAATTCAACGAATTCTCCAAAAAACTAGAAGAAGAAAGGGGAGTCCCAGGTTACAACCCAGACATAGGTGTTCCATTAGGACAGAGGAAATTAATGTCCTACAAAGTTTCAGGAACAGATACCTATGTTGAAGGTGACGACCTCCACTTCCTAAACAACAGTGCCATCCAGCAGTTGTCTGATGACATCAAAAGGACCATCATTGTAGGAATGGACACAGCTCACGCTGTATTAGAAAAACGTTTAGGTGTAGAAGTTACTCCAGAAACCATAAACAACTACATGGAAACCATAAACCACGCACTCCCAGGAGGAGCTGTTGTGCAGGAACACATGGTAGAAGTTCACCCTGGTTTAGTTGGAGACTGTTACGCAAAACTATTCAGTGGAGACGACAACCTCATAGATGAAATCGACAGCAGATTCATCATCGACATAAACAAGGAATTCCCTGAAGAACAGGCAGAACAGCTCAAAAACTACATCGGTAAAAAAACTTACCAAATAAGCAGAGTACCTACCATGGTTGTAAGGGCTTGTGACGGTGGAACAGTATCCAGATGGTCTGCAATGCAGATCGGTATGAGTTTCATTTCAGCTTACAAACTCTGTGCAGGAGAAGCAGCAATTGCTGACTTTTCATACGCAGCAAAACATGCTGACGTAATCTCCATGGGAAGTATCTTGCCTGCAAGAAGGGCAAGAGGACCTAACGAACCTGGTGGAATTCCATTCGGTGTTTTAGCTGATATGATACAGACCTCCAGAGTATCTGATGACCCTGCAGAAGTATCTCTACAGGTAATTGCAGCAGCAGCAGCAATATACGATCAGATCTGGCTAGGTTCATACATGTCAGGTGGTGTAGGTTTCACACAGTATGCAACAGCTGCATACACCGATGACATATTAGACGACTTCCTCTACTACGGTAAAGAATACGTGGAAGACAAGTTCGGATTATGCGGTGTTAAAGCAGATGCAGAAGTAGTTAAGGATATTTCCTCAGAAATTACACTCTACGCAATGGAACAGTATGAAATCCCAGCATTACTCGAAGACCACTTCGGTGGATCACAGAGGGCTTGTGTTGCAGCAGCAGCAGCTGGATGTTCAACAGCTTTCGCTACAGGTAACTCTAACGCAGGTATCAACGGTTGGTATTTAAGCCAGATACTCCACAAAGAAGTTCACAGCAGGCTCGGTTTCTACGGATACGATCTGCAGGATCAGTGTGGTGCATCCAACTCACTTTCAATTAGAAGTGATGAAGGTTTAATACACGAACTAAGAGGACCAAACTACCCTAACTATGCAATGAACGTGGGTCACCAGCCAGAGTACGCAGGAATTGCTCAGGCACCTCACGCAGCAAGAGGAGACGCATTCTGTGCAAATCCTTTGATAAAAATTGCATTCGCTGACAAGAACCTCACATTCGACTTCACAAATCCAAGAAAGTCAATAGCTAAAGGAGCTTTAAGAGAGTTCATGCCAAGCGGAGAAAGGGGTTTAATCAACCCAAGTAACTAAGCGAAATTATTGGTGGAATTATTTTCCACATTTTTCTTTTTTTTGCATCCTAATTCTCTAAATTCCTTAAAAATTTTGATCTCAGTTTATTTCAATTAATTTTCAAGTTATAATTGGATTGAGTATAAAAAAATCAAAACAAAAGTCAAATATATTAAATGGCTGTAATATTACTAATAACAAATTTAATTGGGGTAAGTATAGGGGTGAAAATCATGTCCATCACTGATCGAAGGGAACGAGAAAAAAAACAACGCCAGCATGATATTATCAATGCAGCTGAACAACTTTTCTTTTCTAGGGGCTACGATGAAGTATCTATGAATGATATAGCACTCGAAGTGGAGCTGTCTAAAGCAACATTGTACCTTTACTTCCAGAACAAAAAGTCATTATTTTTCGCTATAGTCTTGAGGGGAACCAAGATACTAAATTCAATAATTAGGGAAGCTGTCAAAAAAGAGGATAAAGGGATAGATAAGATCGCTGCCTACAGGAACGCCTACAACAATTTTACAAGAAACTATCCTGATCATATAAACATATACAACTACTTCAGATCTGGAAGATTTAACATGGATACAGACAGTTCAGACGAACGTAAAACCAAATCTAAATCCAATAAAGATTCAATTCCCTATGAAATTGCATGTGAAACTGAAATCTCCAAACTCAGAAAGGAAAGATTTTCTATTCTATGTAAATCAGTACAAACTGGCCTTGATGATGGGAGCATAAGACAGGATGTAGATCCTGTTGAAGCATCCATACTGTTATCAGCAATTTCTAAAAGCCTTTCCAACATTCCATCCGATCATTTGCAAGCCCTTGAAAAACGGGGTATAAACAGTGAAACTTACTTCAAAGATGTGAGCGATCTGGTCCATCATATGATCATGAACTGGACCTATGAAAAAAGGGAATAACCTCAGAATTATTTAGGTAACCGCTCATATCCAAGGTTTATTTTTTTATGGTAAAATTTTATTTTAAATCCTAAGCCAATACTATTTTAATTCATTTTTAGAATTAATGATCCTAAAGGTAGTTTTGGTGTTTAGAGTCGTTGTTGATAGTTTACTTCATTAAATGATACTTTAAAGAGAGTACCATTTTGGTTTTTCATGTCAAGTTTGACATTGATCTGTTCAATTAATATTAATTATGCTAAAATTTCTAAGAAAGTATTATGATCAGAAAATTGGCACCATAATGTTGATAAAAAAATTTGAGACCATGCTTAAATTTATTAATTTTTAAGGTACAATTTATAATATTCAAATGGATTTTTTATTGAAGAATGTAATAAATAAAAATACGTTAATGAGGTTACCACCATGGAAAAAGTTCTTTTTATATGTGCCAGTCCGCGTAAAAATGGAAACACATCCCAAGTGATTTCTAAATGCGCAGAAGTAGTGGAAAAAAATGGATTAGAAACAGAGGTAGTGTATCTGAGGGGAGAAAATATACAATCCTGCAGGGCCTGTGGAAAATGTGCTAAAATTCACAAGTGCAAGATCGATGATGGTTTAAACGATATCATTGAGAAAATTAAGGAAGCCAAAGGATTGATTGTGGCTACACCAGTGTATTTCGGTACTGCAAGGGGAGATCTCATGGCTGCACTCCAAAGAATTGGATATGTTTCAATGAACAGTGATAGATTTTTATCCTGGAAGGTTGGAGGGCCAATAGCAGTAGCGAGACGTGGAGGCCAAACATCAACACTTCAGGAGCTTTTGATGTTCTATTTGATAAACGAAATGATTGTTCCAGGTTCAACCTACTGGAACATGGTGTTTGGAAGGGAAAAAGGAGAAGCTCTCGAAGATACCGAAGGTATACGTACGATCGAAAGATTTGGAGAAAATGTTGCCACATTAATTAATAAGATTGGTTAATGTATAATTTAATTTAAGGTTATCAAAATGTCTGAAGAACAACTTTACAAAAACTTCGCAAGGTACTACGACAAGATCTACGATGAGGTGGATTACGAAGGAGAGGTAGAATTTATTAAGTGGGCTGTCAACAAACACAAAACCAGTTCTAGCAATCGTCTTATGGACATGGCCTGTGGAACAGGTTCACATGCACAAAAACTAACAGACAATTTCGACATTACTGGCATCGATTTAAGCTCTAAAATGCTTGAAATTGCCAGTGAAAAGGTTTCAGATGCCAATTTCATTCAGGGAGACATGAAGTGTCTGGACACCGGATCCAAGTACGATGTTATCACATGTATTTTTTCTGCCATCCACTACAACAGAAATTTAAAGGAACTGAAAAATACCCTCCAAAATTTTTATGATCATCTGAATCCTGGAGGAATTTTAATATTTGATCTAAGCCTTAACAAAAACAATTGGATAGAAGGATTGGTTAGTGTTGATACTGTTGTTGAGGAAGATCTTAAGATCGCTAGAATCTGTCAGTCCCGGCTGAAGGAAGGCATATTTAATGCCAACTTCGTATTCCTTGTGAAGGATCAAGGAAAGTTTGATTTTGACATTGATGAGCACGAATTGGGAGTTTTTGAAGTTGAAGAAGTAATAAATTTGATGGAAAACACACAACTTGAAACCTTGGTCTATGCAGGTTTCACAACTGAAGAATGGACAAACAACAGTGTTGAACGTCCAGTTTTTGTAGGAATCAAAAATTTAAGGAGTGTTAGTTTATGAGGGTTGCAGTGGCTGTTTCTGAAGATGAAAAATTCACCGAACATTTCGGACGTGCACAGAAATTTCTGATCTATGAATTTGATGGTGAAAAAGCTGAGTTGATCGACAAAAGGGAATCAAAAAAAGTTCCTGGAGAGAAACACCAGTGGGGCAAATCCCTGAAAATTGTGGATGATTCAGAGGTGGTCATATGCCATCAAATTGGAATGACAGCAAAACCCGGCCTCAAAAGTCAGGGCAAAAAAGTTGTTGAGGATGAAGGGCCTGTTGAAGAGGTTTTAGAAAGATTCATTGAACATGAGAAGTTCCTTAGAAAACCTCTCAATTTTTAAACATTTTTTTATGGAAATAATTCGAGTTTTACATGTATTAGGTGGAAATATGAAAATTTTAATAATTTACAGTTCAACACATCGCGGAAATACTGAAAAAATAGCTAGAGCAATGGCAGAATCAATAGACGCCGACATTCTAAGTTACGAAGAAGTGGACAGATACAACATTTTAGACTACGATCTGGTTGGATTCGGTTCTGGTATTTACTATGGTAAACCAGGAAAAGATTTTGTTGAATTTATAGACAGCCTGCCAATTGTGAAGAACAAAAGGGCTTTTGTGTTCACAACCAGTGGTAAAGGTGATTCAAGTTACTCTGAAAAACTCGCAGCCAAAGTTTCTGAGAATGGATTTAAAATTGTGGGAGAATTTTCCTGCAAATCATTTGATGCTTGGGGTCCTTTGAAGTTAATTGGTGGAATAAATAAGGGCAGACCAAATGCTGATGATTTGAAATCCGCTCAAAATTTTGTTAGCGAACTCGTTGGAAAAGAAGGTTCATAATCAAGAAATAGAATTTTGGTTTTGAAGAAAAGTAAATTGAATGTTAGGAAAAAACTATATACCATGAAGTTAAACTTTACTTAACCTCGGTGTGAATTTTAATCTTAACTTGTTTTTAATTGTTTACATGATCAGGTACTGGATCCTTAACAATATTTATAAACCATGAGTATGATTTATAATAAATGGTTCTTATCCAGATTGACTAGATTATGATTTTTAGAATTATATCAAAAACATGAGGTTTTTATTGATAAATTTTTACAGGTAAAAGTGATATTATGGCTAAAGCGAGACGTAGAAGAGTAAGAGATACATGGAAGGAAAAACAATGGTACACCATCATGACTCCTAAGGACTTTGGAGATCAGGAAATTGGAACAACCCCTGCAAGGGAACCAGAACAGCTACTTAAAAGGAGAGTAGAATCTTCCCTCCGTGAACTAACCGGAGACTTCAGTAAACAGTACATCAAACTTTTCTTCGAAATTAATGATGTTGCAGGTGACACAGCAACCACCAACTTTGTTGGACATCAGGTAACAACAGATTACGTTAGAAGTATGATTAGAAGAGGTACAAGCCGAATTGATTCAATTGTAAATGTTACATCCAAAGACGGTGTAAAACTCAAGGTTCATGTGCTTGCAATTACTATTAAAAGGGCTAAATCCTCCCAACAGAAATTCATTAGAGAAACCATGGAAAAGATGGTTCAAAACGCAGCAAAGGACAAAAAATTCCAGGAACTCATTGAAGATATCCTAGGTGGAAAAATGGCATCCCACATATACCATGAATCCAAAAAAATATACCCCCTTAAACGTGTTGAAACCATCAAAACTCGTGTAATTGTAGAAAAATAATAATGCGGGAGATATATGATTAATCCTCTGGAATATGTGGTCCTTATAGTAGTTCTAGGTCTTGTTGTCTACTTAAAAAAGGCACTAGATCTATTTGGATCCATTTTCATGATAGTCATGGGTATAATAATTATTTTTAGTGCCGGTGCAAACTGGCTGATGTTAATTTTCCTTTTTCTGATTCTAGGGCTCCTTGCCACCAAGTACAAACACCAGTACAAAAAGGAAATAGGAGTTTATGAAGGGACAAGAACCCTTAAAAATGTTATTTCTAACGGAATTGTCGCCTTCGTAATGGCTGCCTTTGGTAATTATGGCGGATTCATAGGATCTATAGCTACTGCAACTGCAGACACCCTTGCAAGTGAAGTTGGTGTGGTTAAACAACCCAGACTCATAACAACACTCAAAAAGGTGCCTCCTGGAACAGATGGGGGAATTTCATTGGTTGGAACAGCTGCTGGAATTATCGGTGCAGGAGTAATAGGAGTGGCTGCCTACTTACTTGGAATATACCCTGACCCATTTGTAACTCTGAAAATATCCTTAGTAGCAGGAACAGTTGGATGCTTCGTTGATAGCATTCTCGGTGCTGTTCTTGAAAGAAGAGATTACATATCCAATGAGTACGTTAATCTCATAGCAACCATAACAGGAGCCGCATTGGGAATCTTAATGGTTTAGGTGATAGAATGAAAGGAATCATAATGATCATTGATGGGATGGGAGACCGCCCTATAAAAGAACTTGGAGATAAAACACCTCTTGAAGCTGCAAAAACACCTAACATGAATAAAATGGTTGAAAGAGGAATATGTGGAATTATGGACCCTATTAGGCCCGGTATACGGGCTGGTAGTGATACTTCACACATATCAATTCTTGGATACGACCCATACGAAGTTTATACTGGGAGAGGTCCGTTTGAAGCAGCAGGTGTGGGATTGAACGTTCTTCCTGGAGACATAGCATTCAGATGCAATTTCTCAACCGCAGATTCTGACGGAATAATAACTGATAGAAGAGCCGGGAGAATAAGGGAAGGCACTGAAGAAATTGCAGCGACCATAAATGGAATGGAAATTGCAGAAGATGTTGAAGTTATCTTCAAGGAATCCACTGGTCACAGGGCAGTTCTGGTTTTGAGGGGTGAAGGTTTATCTGATAAAATTTCAGATGCAGATCCTAAACACGAAGGTAAACCCGCTAAAAATGTTGTGCCTCTGGATGATACGAAAGAAGCAGCTAAAACTGCAGAAATTCTCAACATGATCGTTTCCAAATCCTACGATCTCCTGAAGGACCATCCAATAAACCTTAAAAGAATTGAAGATGGCGAAAATCCTGCCAACATAATCATTCCAAGGGGAGCTGGAGCAGTACCATATGTGGAACCTTTTGGAGATAAGTACGGTTTGAAACCTGTATGTATAGCTGAAACTGGTCTTATTAAAGGTATTGGTAACATTACAGGCATGGATCTGATAGATATTGAAGGTGCCACCGGAGGTATCGATACCAACCTTGAGAATATTGAAAAGGGAATTCTTGATACAGCATCCCTTGACTACGATTTTTTATTGATAAATGTGGATGGGGCTGATGAAGCTGGGCATGATGGGCAGCTAGATGAGAAAATCAAGTTCATTGAAAAAGTGGATGATATGCTGGCCAGATTAATGGAGATAGAAGATGCTTACTTCATTTTAACAGCCGATCATTCAACCCCTATTTCCACAATGGACCATACAGGAGACCCAGTTCCAATCCTCATTAACGGTCCAGAAGTTAAGGTAGACGATGTAAAAATATTCAGTGAAAGGGCTGCAGCAAAGGGCGGTCTTTGCAGGATCCAGGGAAGTAATGTGATGGACATACTCATGGACCTCATGAATAAATCTACGAAATTCGGAGCCTGATGGAGCATACATACCATGTCATTAGAAATTCCTAGGTTATTTGGAACATCAGGGATCAGGGGAAAGGTTGGTGAAGATATTAACCTTGAACTTGCATTGGATGTTGGAAGGGCAATAGCGTCATACGTGGGTGGTAAAGGCAGTAAAATTGTGCTGGGATATGATTCCAGAACATCAAATGTCATGATGGAAAATGCAATTACAGCAGGAATACTTGAATGTGGTTGTAAAGTTGTGAAACTGGGAATGGCACCCACACCCCTTGTTGGTTATGCAACAATTAAATTAAATGCTGATGCAGGCGTAATGATCACAGCATCACACAACCCCCCAGAGTACAATGGAATAAAGCTATGGAACCCCGATGGAATGGCCTACAGGCAGGAACAGGAAAGATCCATCGAAGAACTCGTACATAAAAAAGCATTCAAAACAGTATCATGGCAGGATATTGGATTAGTTGAAGAAAACGAAGACGTTACAAATGACTATGTTAACGATATTCTAAAACAGATAACAATTAAACCAGGTACCAAAGTGGTTGTGGACTGTGCAAATGGCGCAGCATCCTATTTATCACCCTTAATACTTCGAAAGGCAAACTGTGAAGTTGTATCAATTAACTCTCATCCTGATGGGTTTTTCCCAGGTAGGATGCCTGAACCTTCACAAAAAAATCTTCAAGAACTCATGAAGGTTGTTAAAGCCACAGGCGCAGATATCGGTATAGCACATGATGGTGATGCCGATAGAATGATAGCCATAGATGAAAACGGGGAGATGGCAGATTTTGACAAACTTCTAGCCATTGTATCTCGTGAAATGGGTGGTGTGGTTGTTACAACAGTTGATGCATCCCTGTGTACTGATAAATGCATGGAGGACGTAGATGGGACAGTTATAAGAACTAAGGTTGGTGATGTCCACGTCGCAGAATCAATTGTTGATACAGCTGCAAACTTTGGAGGAGAACCTTCAGGTACATGGATACATCCCACATTTTGCATGTGCCCTGATGGTATTTTATCTGCCCTGAGGGTGATAGAACTTGTACAGCTCAATGGTCCATTATCCAAACAGCTGAGTGCTGTACCAAGTTTTCCAACCATAAGGGACAAAATCATCTGTGAAAATTACCAGAAGGAAATCATCATGTTGAGGGTTCAAGAGGAACTTCACAATTTATTTGATGATGTGGTCGATGTAAATCGAATCGACGGTGTCAGAATATCAATGGTTGATGGAAGCTGGGTACTTATTAGACCGTCAGGTACAGAATCCTATGTAAGGATCACTCTTGAAGCAACTAGTGATGAGAAAGCCTGGATGATCAGGGATAAATGTGCTAAATTCATTGAAGAAATTCTGTAATATTAAAATATATTTTATTTTCAATTTTTTTTTACTATATTTCAAAATCTGCGGTTTGTATATTTAATATAAATTATGAGATTTATGGCAAAAATTAATTATACATCTTAAAGAATATAATTTATACAAAATGTAGTATAATAATTAAGATTTTATTCTTTTAACGGATTTTCAATGGGGTTATAATATATGAAAGCGATCATACTCACTGCAGGTGAAGGAACAAGAATGAGGCCACTTACCATTACAAAGCCGAAAACAATGCTTCAAATAGGTGGAAAGCCTATTTTACAATATAATATTGAATCGCTACGTGATGCTGGAGTGGATGACATAACTCTTGTGGTTGGATATCATGAAGAAGTTATCAAAGACCATTTCAAAGATGGAACAGACATAGGGGTTAAAATCAACTATGTTACCCAGGAAGAAAGGCTTGGAACAGCACATGCAATAGGTTCTGCAAGAGAATATGTACAGGGACAGTTCATAACGTTGAATGGAGATATTATTGTTGATCCCGGATTAATATCAGAACTAATTGATAGTTACAAAAAGGAAAACGCCAGATCCATGCTGGTACTGACCGAAGTTGATGACACTTCATCCTTCGGAGTTGTTGAATTAAATGGAAACAGAATTATCCGAATCGTTGAAAAACCAAAAAAAGAGGAAGCCCCAAGCAACTTAATTAATGCCGGAATATACCTGTTTGATGATCAGATCTTCGATGCAATCGATCAAACAACCAAATCAGAAAGGGGAGAATACGAAATTACAGATTCTCTTCAGCTACAGATGAATGATGATGAAAACGTGGCTGGACTCAGATCAACCAACAGATGGATAGATATTGGAAGACCATGGGAACTCTTAGACGTTAACGAACACTTCCTTAAGGATCTTGAAACTGATATACAGGGAGAAGTTGAAGATGGTGTAACAATACATGGACCAGTTTTCATAGGGAAAAACACCATAGTGAGGTCGGGTTGTTATATTATGGGGCCAGTTTACATTGGAGAGAATTGTGATATAGGTCCGAAC
>Ga0187807_1000691_pt1 | contig 10759 bp, 12 predicted proteins | sample NC_wetland_sal_i_4_FD_132432 | JGI IMG/M metagenome (GOLD analysis project Ga0187807, IMG submission 132432) | Wetland sediment microbial communities from Neuse River Estuary, North Carolina, USA - ASW_2 | ecosystem: Environmental > Aquatic > Freshwater > Wetlands > Sediment | place: USA: North...
CGTACCCGAGGACGTGGTAGCGAATGAGCGGCGCATCGCCGAGCAGCTGACCCGGGACGAGGGCAAGCCCGAGCAGGCGATTCCCAAGATCGTGGAGGGCCGTGTGGGTGCCTTCCTCAAGGAGATCGTCCTGGTCGAGCAGGCATCGGTCCGCGACCAGAAGAAGTCGGTGAAGCAGCTTCTCGCCGAGCGCGAGGCGGTCGTCACGGGATTCGCGAGGTTCCAGATCGGCCAGGCGGGTTGACGCTGGCGGAGGGCGGTACCGCAGTGGTAGCAAGCCCGCTCGAGGAGCGCGAGTCACACGCGAGGCGCGCAGCCCCAGTCGCTGCGGCCCGGCCTAGCTGGCGGCGCGTGGTGCTCAAGCTGTCCGGTGAGGCGTTCGCCGGCAGCGAGCCGCTGGGTATCGCCCCCGACGTCGTCATCCACCTGGCTAAGGAGATCACGGCCGCTGCCCGCGAAGGCTTTGAGATCGCGGTCGTTGTTGGCGGCGGCAACATGTTCCGCGGTGCCGTTCTCTCAGAGCGCGGCATTGACAGGTCCCGGGCCGACTACATGGGCATGCTGGGCACCGTCATCAACTGCCTCGCGCTGCAGGACGTGCTGGAGAAACTCGGCGTCGAGACCCGGGTGCAGACTGCGATCACGATGGGCCAGGTCGCGGAGCCGTACATACCGCGGCGCGCAATCCGGCACCTGGAGAAGGGCAGGGTGGTCATCTTCGGAGCTGGGCTCGGGGCGCCGTTCTTCTCCACCGACACGTGCGCCGCCCAGCGCGCGCTCGAGATCGGTGCCCAGGCCGTGCTCAAGGGCACGCAGGTCGATGGCGTGTACGACGCGGATCCGCGCAAGCACGCCGATGCGGTGCTGTTCCGCCACGTGGACTACACCGAGGTACTGCGCCGTGAACTGCGGGTGATGGACGCGACGGCGGTTAGCCTGTGCATGGACAATGACCTCCCGATCGTCGTGTTCGACCTCATGGGGGAGGGCAACGTGGTGCACGCCGTCCGCGGCGAGCCGATCGGGACCCTTGTCAGCCGGATATCGCGCTGATGGCTGGCCGCAGCTGGCTTCTCATGGCAGCATCCTGACATCTGAGGATCTAGGAGCCACAGTGATTGACGACAGCCTCCTCGAGGCCGAGGAGAAGATGGAAAAGGCGGTCGCGGTAGCCAAGGAAGACTTCACTGGCATCCGGACCGGCCGGGTTCACCCCTCGATGTTCAACAAGATCATCGCCGAGTACTACGGCACGCAGACTCCGGTCAACCAGCTGGCGTCGTTCCACATGCCCGAGCCGCGGATGGTCATCATCCAGCCCTACGACAAGGGCGCCATGAGCGCGATCGAGAAGGCGATCAGGAACTCCGATCTCGGCGTCAACCCCTCCAACGACGGAACGATCATCCGAGTGATCTTTCCTGAGCTGTCCGAGGAGCGCCGGCGGGAGTACATCAAGGTCGCCCGCAGCAAGGCCGAAGACAGCCGGGTATCCATCCGCAACATCCGCCGGCACGCCAAGGACTCGATCGACAAGCTGGTCAAGAACGGGGAGGCGGGCGAGGACGACGGCCGCCGCGCCGAGCGGGAGCTCGATGAGCTGACTCATACCTACACGGGTCAGATCGACGAGCTGCTGAAGCACAAGGAAGCCGAGCTTCTCGAGGTTTAGCTTGGGGCCAGAGGATTACGAGCGCCCGGCCGGCGGGTCAGGGCAGGTAGACGTGCACCCGGATACCGGAGAGCACGACGCAGAGCCAGCGCGGCGGAAGATCCGGACCGGCCGCAACCTGCCGGCTGCGATCGCCGTTGGCATCGTGCTGGGCGGCATCGTGTTTCTCACGCTCTTCACGGTCAAGGCCACCTTCCTGCTCTACGTGGGGATCATCGTCGCGATCGGGCTGTGGGAGTTCAGCCACGCGCTGCGGTCGCGGGAGATCAACCTGCCGGTCGTACCGGTCGCCGCCGGCGGCGTGGCGATGGTCACGCTGGCCTACTGGACACAGACACACTGGGCGCTCGTGGCCCTGGCCCTGGCAGGGATCGCGGTGCTGGCCTGGCGGCTGCCCGGCGGAGAGGCCGGGTACGTGAGGGACGTCACGGCCGGCATGTTCGCCCTGGTGTACCTGCCATTGATGGCGACGTTCGTCGCCCTCATGCTCAACCAGCCAGACGGGTCCCGGAGGGCCATCATCTTCGTGGTTCTCACCGCGTGCAGTGACACCGGCGGGTACGCGGCCGGCATCCTGCTCGGCAAGCATCCGCTTGCCCCGAGGATCAGTCCCAAGAAGACCTGGGAGGGCGCGACCGGCTCACTGGCGTTCTGCCTGGTAGCCGGCGGTGTCATGGTTCCGCAGCTGCTGCACGGCCAGCTCTGGCAGGGCCTGGTGCTCGGCCTAGCGGCGGTGGTGGCGGCCACCCTGGGCGATCTCGCCGAGTCGATGATCAAGCGTGACCTGGAGCTGAAGGACATGGGCCACTTGCTGCCTGGTCACGGTGGCATCATGGACCGGATCGACTCGTTCCTGGTCATGGCGCCGGTGATCTGGCTGCTGCTCGCCGTCTTCGTGCCGAACGGTCACGCTGGCGTGTAGACCCAGTTGCGGCGCTGTGCCGCCAGCTGGGTGAGCAGGCTCGCCGAGCCGCGCTGGATGGCGATCCTGCGCTCCCGTTCGTTGATCGGGATGATCCACAGCCATCGGACGGGCTCGTTGCTCGCCCGGAAGCCATCGAGGCTAGGAAACTCCGGACCGGGCAGCCGCGTCGGGTCGTTCGTCAGCAGCACACTGTCATTGCCGCCGCCGAGCGGGAAGGTGGCCGGCTCGTGGTACCAGGGGATGCTGTGACCTGAGCCGAGCCAGGTCACCTCGCGCCACGGGAACTGGGCCAGCCAGAGGAAGATCCGGGCTGCCTCGGTGCTCGGCATCGTGGTGGCCAGAGCGAGCTCGATCCTGGCCCGGCCAGCTGCGCCTTCGCCTGTCTGCTCGACCACCGGCATCCGCTGGCAGCTCATCCCGACGGTCGACAGCACAGTGAACGGCCGGCCGCTCACGGGAGGTCGCTCCGACACCCCGACCGCGGGCGACTTGCCGCCGCTCACGTCCCAGTAGGCGCCGCCAGGTCCCAGCCGGTTGAGCAGGTGCCCGAGCAGGGCTTCCTGGAACAGATGCCACGAGCCCGCGCTGGCCCGCCACCGCCAGAACTGCGCCGACTGCTTCACCCGGATCGCTAGCCCGTCCAGAGCGTCGTCGAGCGACCAGCCGAAGGGGGTCTGGCCGATGACGTCCCGGCAGTAGCCGGGCATGCCGCCGGCAAGGTCTGCCCATCCGGGGATGACCGCCAGCAGCTCGCCGTCTTCGAGGACGGCGACCCCGTCGCCCTCCTCGAGCCAGACGGCCGCCAGGGACTCTGGCTCGATGGGCGGCGTGCCCTCCGGGTGCTTGGTGTACGCGGCGGGCATCTCGGGCGCGGCCCCGGTCCGAAGCCCGGCGATGTCGACGACCGCTGGCGCCTGCATGTGATTGGCGATCCAGGTGGCTGCGATGGGACCGCCACCGTCGTGCAGGTAGGCGGAGGTGGTGCGGCCGTCGTATTCGACGACGGCACGGCGACTGCCGTAGGGGCTGACATCGTCGAGGAGCACGACTGGCTCGCCGGGCGATGGCGCGGCCCGGCCGGGTCCGCTGCCCCGGCCGCGAGCGCGAAGCGACCCGACCGAGGCAGCTATCCTGGATCCCTGATCGGGTCGGTTCCCAAATCTCGGCACAAACCGAGAATCTACCGAATTCCCGCAGGTAGGTATGTCCGCGTGCGGAGATTGCCACCTAGCCGATGCACAAAGATCGCGGCAGAGTTTCGGAGGAGTAGCCATGGCGGTACCACTGCCGCTGCCTGCCTCCCGGCCGCGGCGGCCGCCGCAGCACCTTGCCGACCTGGACGTGGCCGGCCGCCGCGCGGCGGTGACGGAGCTCGGTCTGCCCGCCTACCGTGCCGATCAGCTGTCGCGCCACTACTTTTCCCGGCTGACCGACGACCCGGCGGAGATGACTGATCTGCCCGCGCCCGCCCGGACCCAGCTGGCCCGGGCGCTGCTGCCGCCGCTGCTGACGGCCGAGCGGGAGCTTGACTGCGACGGAGGACGGACTCGCAAGACGCTCTGGCGCGCGCTCGACGGCGCGCTGGTCGAGTCGGTGCTGATGCGCTACCCGGACCGGGTCACGATGTGCGTGTCGTCCCAGGCAGGCTGCGGCATGGCCTGCCCGTTCTGCGCTACCGGACAGGCGGGGCTGACCAGGAACCTGTCAGCCGCCGAGATCGTCGCACAGGTCGTCGCCGGGGCGCGGGCGATGGCGTCAGGTGCCGTGCCTGGCGGGCGAGGCCGGGTGTCGAACGTGGTGTTTATGGGCATGGGCGAGCCGCTGGCCAACTACGGCAGTGTGCTAGCGGCGCTTCACCGCATCACCGACCCGAGCCCGGCTGGGCTCGGCATTTCGCAGCGGTCGGTGACCGTCTCCACTGTCGGGCTGGTGCCTGCCATCGAGAAGCTGGCGGCCGAGAGTCTGTCAGCGCGCCTGGCCGTCTCGCTGCACGCTCCGGATGACGAGCTACGGAACGATCTCGTCCCGGTCAACCGCCGGTGGCGGGTGGCCGAGGTGCTGGACGCCGCCTGGGGGTACGCGGCTGCGACAGGCCGGCGCGTGTCCATCGAGTACGCGATGATCCGCGACATCAACGACCACGCCTGGCGCGCCGAACTGCTCGCGGATCTGCTCGCCGGACGGCTCGCGCACGTGAACCTCATCCCGCTCAACCCGACGCCGGGGTCGGTGTGGACGGCATCCGACCCGGAGGTGGCCGATGACTTCCGGAACCGGCTGGCGGCTCGTGGCGTGCCCGTGTCCGTCCGGGACACCCGGGGCCGCGAGATCGACGGTGCGTGCGGCCAGCTGGCGGCAGCCACAGGCGCGCGCTGACGCTGGCGCTGGAGTACGTTACCGCTCATGGCCTGGAGGCAGTCGCTTGGCAGGCGCCGGCGGGCGCTCACGGCGGGCATCGTGCAGAATGCCTGGCGGCGCGTGCTGCAGGCCGGGACCATCACCGCGGAGTCGCCTGCCGGGCGCAGGTTCGCCGCGTTCGGTGCGCACTCGCTGATGGCGTTCCCGACCGGGGCGGTGTACGGAGAGCGCTGGATCGAAGTCGGCGACCAGTGCATGATCGCCGAGCTGGTCACCCTCTGCGCGGGCATGGCACCGGGCCTTGATCTCGGCCCCGAGCCGGTGCTACGGCTCGGCGACAGGTGCGTGATCGGGCGGGGCAGTCACATCGTCGCCCACAGCTCGATCGAGATCGGCGAGGGCGTCTTCACCGGGCCGTACGTGTACATCACCGACCAGAACCACAGCTACGCGGACGTCGACGTGCCGGTGGGGCGCCAGTGGCCAGTCAATAGCAGCGTCAGCATCGGGGCCGGCACGTGGCTCGGCACCGGCGCCGTGATCCTGCCAGGCGCAAACATCGGACGGAACGTGGTCGTTGCGGCCGGTGCCGTCGTCCGCGGCTCGGTCCCGGATTACGCGGTGGTCGGCGGCGTTCCGGCGAGGGTGCTCAAGGAGTACGTGGCGGGCACCGGCTGGCTGTCTCCGGTCGCTGCCACTAATTCGATTGCCACGGCGGCAGAGGCTCCGTAGCGTTCACGGCCGTGGACGCGGTGGCGGATCTGTCGTGGCGAAGACTCGATGATAATGACCAGCAATCCGTCACAGAGCTAGCGCGCGACTGCCTTGCTGCCGACGGCGGCCAGCCATTCGCGGCAAGCTCCTGGTTCGTCGGCCGGTGCTACTTTTCTGGCGCAGTGACCCGGGCGGGCTTCGCCGGGACCCGTCTTGTCTGCGTGTCGTCGCTGCGTCCGGGCGATGCCGCGGTCACAACCGGGCTGGTTCATCCCGGCTGGCGCCGGCTGGGCGTCGGCGGACTCGCCTTCGACTGGGCGGCTGAGGCTGCGGGGCAGGCTGCGCTGATAGCCGAATCGGAGGCACTCGGCGAGGGCGCCCACGCGCTGTATCTGAGCAAGGACCTATCGCAAGTACTTGCGGAGGATGTGATGCAGCTTGCCGCCGCAACACAGCCGCACCCGGCGCGTCCGCCCGCTGGCCTGACGCTGTCCGACTGGCATCATGCCGATCCAGCCCGGTTCTACGCGGCCTATCAGGCGGCATTCCGCGACCGTCCGGGGGGTCCCCGCAGGACGCAGGCTGGCTGGGTGAAGTGGATCAGTGATGACGAGGACTTCCGCGCGGAGTGGACGCTGCTCGCCACGCTGGACGGCGCCGATGTCGGGTTCATCGCCGCGGAAGCGACGGGGTGGATCGCCCAGGTGGGGGTCGTGCCGTCGGCCCGGGGACGGGGCATCGGCGCTCATCTGATCGACGAGGCAGTCCGTCGCATGCGGTCGGCTGGCGAGGGGGCCATCACGCTCAACGTCAACGTCGACAACCTGCACGCCGCGGCCTTGTACGGCAGGCTCGGCTTCACCCGGATCGGCCGTCGCGCCCGGTATCAGCGAGTCCCGTCAGCTGCAGGCTGACCGTCCGCAGGCGGGCTCGCGCGGCGGCGTCGTAGGCCTGTGCGTTCGCCGTTGCCTCCTGCGTGTGGTCGAAGAACTTGCCAGTCTCGCTCGCGAGCGCCGGGTCGCTCACCAGCCGGAGAGTGGAACGCACGCCATCGGCGAGCGTGTCCACGCTCGAGCGCTCGGCCAGCACCATCTTGGTCGGCATGAAGGTGGCGGGATGCAGGCTGTTGACCGTTACCTGGCTGGCCGGCAGAAGGCCGGCCAGCTCGATGCCGGACATGATCTGAGCGAGCTTGCTCTGACAGTAGGCGCGGATACCGGAGTAATCGTGCTCCAGCATGAGGTCGTCGAAATCAAGCGGGTGCTGCCCGAGCGAGGCGATGTGCACGATGCGCGCTGGCGCCGACTCCCGCAGCAGCGGCAGCAGCCGCTCGGTCAGCAGGAATCCGGCGAGGTAGTTCACCGCGAATCGCAACTCGTACCCATCCGCGCTGGTCCGGCGCTCATGGCCGTCGGGCTGCCCGAACCCGATGCCCGCGTTGCTCACGAAGACATCCAGCCGGCTCGTGGCGGCCAGTACCTCGTCCGCGAGCCGGCGGACCTCGTCCAGTGCGGCAAGGTCGGCGCAGAAAGTGGCCGGCTTGCTGATCCGGTGCTGGTCAGCGATCTCGGCGGCGGTCCGGTCCAGCTTCTGCTGGTCCCGGCCGTGCAGCAGCAGGACATGGCCGTCTGCGGCGAGCCGGTCAGCCAGCGCGCGCCCGAGACCGTCCGTGGCGCCGGTAATGAAGATCGTCTGCTGATCGGTCACGGCGTGCTCCAGGTTCACGGGGTCTGCTCAGAGCAGTTGCGCTGGCTGCACGTCCCGGGCGACAGAGGAGCTGAGCCATGCGCGGCTTCCGGTTCTCGTTCACCATCTTCGGTATCACCAATCGCGAGGCGTTCGTCGCCCGAATGCCGCGAGGCAGAAGAGTACGGCTACGGCACGGTCTTCGCCGCCGTCGTATTGGGTCGCTGATCAGCGGCTGCGTCAGCTGCGAGCGAGGGTTTCGAGCAGGGCTCGCTCGTCTTCGTCAGTGAGCCCGGCCCGGCGTGCCTCGGCACGATCCCTGGTCAGCTCCCAGGCGAGTGTGTCTGAGAGCGTCTGCTCCAGAGGGCGCGTGCGAAGTCCGGCGCCTCGTGCCTTGCTGCTGTTGCGGGCGCCGAAGCCCAGCCAATCGGGGTCAGCCACCCACAGGGGAAGGGAGCGATCACCCATCCATTCCTGAACGCCTTGGTCGATCAGCCACTGCGGGTCAGCGAGTACGACCGGCCCGGTGTGCCCGGCCACAGTCCTGGCGGCATCGATGTGCTGGGACAGCGTCACTGTCGCGCCGGTCGCGTTGAAGATGCCGGCGATGTGGCGGGAACTGGCGTCGAGCAGCCAATCTGCCAGGTCGCGCACATCGATCACCTGGGTTGCGCTCTGGGTGTCGGGCACCAGGACCGCGCCGTCCTCGGAGGCGGGGCGCGCAAATCGCAGCGGCCAGTAGCCGGTGCGGTCGGAGGTGTCGCCGGGTCCGGCGATCAGCCCGGCGCGGGCTATCAGCGCGTGCTCGGGGCCGAACGCGCGCCAGACGTGCTGTTCGCAGGCCACCTTTGCCTGGCCGTAGGCCTGTAGGTTCTCCATGAGGTCGCCCTCCAGGGCGGGCAGTAGCGGACCGTTCTCGTCCTGCCCGGGGGTGGCATTGTCCGCGTAGACGCTGCAAGTGGAGACATACGCATAGAACCGGGCGCGGTCGGCCAGAGCTGTGACGGCGTTCTTGACCTGGCCGGGCTGGCTCGACACATCCACCACGACGTCCCAGTCCTGGTCGACGACCTGCTCATAGGCGCCGGGCTGGGTGCGATCCGCGGTCACCTGCCCCACACCATCCGGGAAGGTGCCGGACTTGCCGCGGGCCAGGCACGTCACCTGATGGCCCGATTCCTCCGCCGTGCTCGCGATGCGCCTGCCGACAAAGGCCGTTCCGCCGAGTACCAGGATCTGCATGAACGCAGCAGACACCAGCCCTCGCCGCGGGCGCAACGTGATCTGCCAAGGGCAGATGTCACCAGTCGATGCTTGCGCCAGATCGGGACTCGCGTGGCAACATGGACGGCCTGGTGAGCCCGAGGGGAGAAGCTAATGATCGAGTGGCTGAAGGACGTAGTCGATCACGACTTTCAGTCGGCGTACGACTACCTCAGCCTGCGCCTTGACGCCGACCGCGCCAAGCTGGCGGTGAAAGCCCTGCGCAAGGCCGACGTCACCACCCGGCGCGCCAACGACATCCTGCGGGCCTGCGGCTATGCCGCTCTTCCGCTGTCTGACCCTGGCGTCCACAAAGACTTGCTCAAGAGCGGCGAGCAGAAGCTGTCGCCGGTCCTCGTGGTGAGCTTCGCCCATGGCGGCGACATCGCCGACGGCTTCCACCGGGTCAGCCTGGCGTACAACATCGATCCCTACGGCGATGTGCCGCTGCGTGTCGCTCACGTACCAGAGCTTGAGCACGGGACGTAACAACCAGGAACTGCGGCGGTCCGTGTCAGGACGAATGGCCCTGACACGGGTCCGAACGACCATTGCGTGCCTGATCTGCGGGGCGCGATTCTGCGCGTGGCTAATCAGGTCGACGGCCCGTCGACCACCCGCAGTGGAGGGAGCCAACAATGCCAGGAATCGTCGTCGGGATTGACGGATCTGCGAACGCCAGGCCTGCCCTGGCCTGGGCGGTCAGCGAGGCGGCCGTCCGCCGAGCTCCGCTCACGGTAGTCACGGTGCACGAGGTCTCGAGCAGCTTCTGGACGGGCAGGCCCGTCGTGCTCTCTGCTGACGAGGACCAGCTCGCCGCCGCCAGGGCCGCGGCCGCCGAGCTTGCCGAGAAGGCTGCCAGCGAGGCCGGCGAGGCCAAGCCCGCCTCGATCACAGTCACGGCCGTCAGCGGCGTTGCGGCCGACGAGCTGCTGGCCGCCGCGAACGGCGCGGACATGCTTGTCATCGGGGCCCGCGGCGGGGCGCAGGTCGGCGGGCTAGCGGCGCATGCGCCGATCGGTTCGGTCAGCAACAAGGTGCTGCACCGGGCGAAGTGCCCTGTGGTGGTGATTCCTGCGAGCAGCGACTAGCTGCGACTTTTGCCGACCGGCCGTGCGCCGGCCAGCTGAGGCACGAACCGGTCGCCGCGCAACGCCCGGCCAACGAGCTCGACAGCCCGCGCGGTGGCCACGAGTCGGCGCCCCTCTGCCTGGTAGGCGGCGAGCACCGCGGTCAGCCCGTCTGGTGGCAGGTCCTTGCCCAGCTCGGCCCGCGCGCTCCGGTAACCGTCTCTGGCACCCTCGACGCAGGCGGTGAGGTGGTGCCGCGCCAGCGTCGCGAGTGCCACCGGATGCCGGACAAGCACGGCGTGCTGCCGGTAATCCGGCGGGACCACGTCGAGGAGCCAGCGCACCGCCGTCCGCTCGAAGCCGGGGGTGCCAGGCGGGTGCACCCCGTCCGGCCAGCCTGGGGGAGTCTGATCCGCTGCCACCCGTCCAGGATAGGCGACGTTCGAACAGGTTTTCTACTAGCGGGCCTGCCGTGGGCCGGTCGGCCGCTCCACTAGAATCGTGTTGAGCCGGACGCCCGGCGTTCCCTGTAATCCGGAGCCCTTTCATCATGCGAGCAGCCAGCCTTGCCACCCGCGATGACCTGCGCAATGTCGCTATCGTGGCGCACGTCGACCACGGTAAGACCACGCTGGTTGACGCCATGCTCTGGCAGTCCGGCGCGTTCCGGGCCGGCGCCCAGGTGGCCGAGCGCGTCCTGGACTCAGGTGACCTGGAGCGCGAGAAGGGCATCACGATCCTGGCCAAGAACACGGCGGTGCAGCACGGCGGGCTGACGATCAACATCATCGATACGCCGGGGCACGCCGACTTTGGCGGCGAGGTCGAGCGCGGCCTTGCCATGGTCGACGGAGTGATTCTGCTGGTGGACGCCAGCGAAGGCCCGTTGCCGCAGACGAGGTTCGTGCTGCGCAAAACGCTGGCCGCGAACCTGCCGGTCATCCTCGTGATCAACAAGGTGGACCGGCCCGACGCCCGTATCGGCGAGGTCATCGACGCCTGTTACGAGCTGTTCCTGGACCTCGACGCCACCGAGGAGCAGATCGAGTTCCCGATCGTGTACGCGTCGGC
>Ga0187807_1000692_pt1 | contig 10754 bp, 7 predicted proteins | sample NC_wetland_sal_i_4_FD_132432 | JGI IMG/M metagenome (GOLD analysis project Ga0187807, IMG submission 132432) | Wetland sediment microbial communities from Neuse River Estuary, North Carolina, USA - ASW_2 | ecosystem: Environmental > Aquatic > Freshwater > Wetlands > Sediment | place: USA: North...
CCTCCGCAGGCCTCCGCAGGCGGCCTCCTCAGGCGGGCAGGCGGTAGGCGCGGGCCGCGTTGCCGGCGGCGATCAGCCCGGTGACGCGCTCGGCGTCGGCGCCCGAGATGTCACCGGCGTCCAGCCGGGCCTGCAGGAACCCGGACAGCGCGTGCCGGAACAGCAGCGCCCCCAGGTAGTAGAGCTCTGGCAAGCCGAAGGCGTCAGAGGAGAACAGGAACTTCCGCAGCGGCACCAGTTCGAGGGCCTCGGCGAGCACCCCGGGCGCCCGGCTGCCGACGTTGTGGGTCGCCAGGCCCAGGTCCGCGTACACGTGCGGGAAGACCTGGGCCAGGTAGCCGGCCTCCCGGTGGTACGGATAGTTATGCAGCAGCATGACCGGAACGCCGGCTGGCTCGAGCGCCCGGAGCAGGTCCGTGAGCAGCAGCGGGTTGCACCTGTGCAGGTCGATGTCGCGGTCGCCGTAGCCGACGTGGAACTGGACCGGCAGCCCCAGGTCGGCGCCGCACCAGACGAAGAACCGGTGCAGGGTCTCGTCCGCTAGCCGCGGCAGCGCCCCGCCCGGCCCGCCGGCCCCGCCGGCCCCGTCAGCCCCGCCCGCTCCGGCTAGCCAGCGCCCGAACGCGCCGGCCACCTCCGCGTCGCTGGGGCGCCGCGGGTCGAGCTCGAGCCCGACCCGGTACGCCGCGATGGACTTGACCCCGACGACGGGCACCCCCGCGGCGGGCGACGCGACCCGGTCCGCCAGCGCGGCGCGGTAGGCGCCGGGGAACCCGGCCGCGCCCGTCCCCGCCGCGGCCAGTGACTCGGCTACCTGCTCGAGCCGGACGACCTCGTACGCGGCCGCGCCGGCGAACGCGGCCGTCTCGGCGGGGGAGAGAATGCCGCCCGGCGCGTACCCGGTGTCTACGCACAGCGCCGCGAGACCGCTCGCGCCGAGGAACCGCCGGCTGACTTCCGCCGCGCCGAGTTCGTCGCGCCGCGCCTGGTAGCTCTCGACCGGGGCGTGCGGGGGCAGGCCGAGCAGCGGCGGGCACCACCGCCGGAACGCGAGCCCGGCCAGCGAGTCGAACGCGAACCCGCGCGCCGCGGCGCCGTCGGCCTCGTTGAGGAGCGCCTCGAGGTCGCCTCCTGACCGCAGCACGCCGTGGCAGTGGTGATCGGTCAGCGGCTGGGAGGCGACGAAGGGGAGCAGTGACGACGGCACCGTACGAACATATCCTGCACACCCGTGAGATCGCCGCGTCGTTCGCCGCCCTGCTCAGCAGCGGCGTCCAGGTCTTCCTGCGCGCCTGCCAGCCAGCCGGCTGATCCGGCGCCCCTCGACGGCTATCTCATATGTGAGATACCGTTTGAGGCATGGGGGAACTCCCGCTCCTGCCCGGTTTCCGGGAGATGGCGCTGCGCAAGATGGCCGAGCGGCGCGCCGGCCTGGTCCGCGACCTGGCCGCCCAGCGCCGCGCGGCGGGTCTGTCCCAGACGGAGGTGGCCGCGCGCATGGGCACGTCCCAGTCGGCGGTCGCCCGGCTCGAGGCCGGCTCGACTGACGTCAGGACCTCCACGCTGGAACGGTACGCCGCGGCGGTGGGCGCCGAGATCAACTGGAGGCTGTATGAATAATCCGAACGTACGCGGCCGACTCCGCACCGCCCCCCTCCTGCCGGGAGCAGCCGGCCCGCACGCCGGTGCCAGTCAAGCCCCGCCGGGCGGCTCTTCCGACCCGGGCTGGCCGGGGCGCCCGGGTGGTCCGGAGATTCCGTTGCCCGGAGTCCCGTCCCCCGGCACGCCGCCTCCCGGCAAGCCGGAGCCGGGCCCGCTGCCCCCGGGCCGCGTCTGGCTTGATCCGCGTACGGCCTGGCAGGACAAGCTCTACGAGCGGCTTCTTGAGCAGCGGATCGTGCTCGCGTCGGGCATCCTCGACGACGCGGCGGCGACCCGGCTGTCCGCGCAATTGCTCACCCTCGACGCCGAAGGCGGCGGCCCGATCCGGCTGGAGCTGCAGAACCTCCAGGCAGAGCTCCCGGCGGCGCTGACCCTGATGGGCGTGCTCGATGTGGTCCGGGCCGAGATCCAGGCGTTCGCCAGCGGCGAGACCGGCGGCGCCGCGCTCGGCGTGCTCGCCTCCTGCCCGCGCCGGGCCGCCTACCCGAACGCCTCGTTCACGCTGTCAGAGCCGAAGCTCCAGTTCGGGGGGACGGTGACGGCCGTGACCGCGCGCGAGCAGCAGGCCCGCCGCATGGTCGATTCGCTGTTCTACCGCATCGCCGAGGCCTCCGGTCGCGACGCGGAAGACGTCCGCGAAGACGCCCGGCGCAACCGCACCCTCACCACCGCCGAAGCGATCGGCTACGGCCTCATCCACGAACGCGCCACCAAGCGCCCCGCCTAGCACGCCAGTACCGCCCGCCGCGCCAACCGGCCCGCGTGGCGTCGCCTGTTTCATGATCACGAAGAGTTAATGCACTTATACGATGCGAAATTTACGCGATCATGGCTGCACAGCCTGAGCCGAGTGCCATGATTCGCTAAATGAGACTCCTGGGGGTTGTGATAGCCCTGTTACCTGGCTGAATTTGCTGGAGTAATTGAGGCAGCTCGCGCATCAAGAATCTCGTGAGGCGTGTATTGGACCGCGAGATCCGAGCCGCCCAGTTTAGCGGTTACTCCGGGTAGATGTTACAGAACTACTTGTTATTTTTTTGGCTTTGAGCTCTGGGTATTTCGGCTTTCACTAGTTACCATCGAACCAACGGGCCCACGAAAAGGAGGTTCGGGCGAAGGGTCACGTCCGGGCCTACTACAGAGAGTAATGCCGCGAGGACTCGGAGTTATCGATGACCGACGCTATCCCCCCAGCGAACGGCGAGACGGCTGGTGCGGAGCCCGCGCGGCAAGCCAATCCTGACCCCGACGGCACGTCCGGAGACGACACCGCGGCGGCGGAACCTACGACCGCGGTGCCTGGATCCGGCTCAGCCACCGCCTGGCCCGCGTGGCCGGGCGTGGCACGTCCGGCGGGCTGGTTCCTGTCGGCCACCGGGGAAGCGGCCCCCCCGGTACGGTCCGGCACGGAACCAGCCCGCGCGGATGCCGCCCAGTCGGCTGCTGACTCTCCGGCGGGCGGCGGACCGCAGCCCGCGGCCCAGCCCGAGGCCGACGTCGATCCTCAGCCCACCGCCCCGTCAGGCGCCGGCGACCGGCCAGTCACCAGCCCGCAGGCCGGCAGCCGCCAGGACAGCCAGCCCAATCCCGCGCGGATGCTCGACTCGGGAAGGATCCCCGACCCGGCGAACTCCGAGCCGGCGAGTTCTCTGGCCGCCGGCTGGGCGGGACACTCTGGGGCGGAAGACGAGCGGGAAACACCCGAGGTACGCGACCGGGACGAGTCGGCCGGTTCGGCGGAGGTGCAGCGCGACGGGGCAGCGGACGGCTGGTACGTGGACCCGCAGCCGACGGCGGTGCAGCACGTCCCCCCGGCATGGTCCTGGCGGCAGGAGCCGGGGCCCGGCCCCTGGCCGGAGCCGGGCTACGGGGTGGCGCCGACCGGGGAGACCCGGGGTGCGCCAGGATACGAGCCACCGGGCCCGGAGATGTGGCCGGACGAGCAGGTCGCTGAGTGGGAGGTGCAGGCGTACGGGGTGCCGGCCGGCGAGGCGCCGGATGTCCCGGTGGTCGGCCCGACGGCGGCGCTGCTCGGGCGGGCCGGGGGACCCGGGTTCGTCGTGCCGCCAGGCGCGGTGCCCGGGCTTTACGATCCGGCGCACCGGTCCGCGTGGCAGCTCGCGCGGCAAGTCTGGGCAGAGTCAGGGATCGGCTGGGAGCCGTCGCCGGCCGAGCCCCGGCCGGAACCCGCCTCGGTCGCCTCGTTCGCTGGCGCGCCGACGTTCGCCGACGCTCCCGTCTTCGCGGACGCTCCCGTCTTCGCGGACGCTCCCGCCTTCCCGGACGCTCCCGCCTTCGCCCCCGCCTTCAGTGATGCGCCCGCGCCCGCTCTGCCCAACCGCGGCGCGCCAGCGCCGCCAGCCCGCTGGCGGGGCGGCGAGCCCCCGGACGTCCGCGGTCTAGCTGAGTCAGACGAGCTGTACCGTGCCTGGCAGGGCTCGGTCCGCCAGGCCGCGGGCCGGCCGAGGATGCCGGCGGAGCGGCGCCGCCAGGCCTGGCACGTGGTCCGGGTGTGCGTGCCCGCCGCGGTCGTGGTGACCGTCGGCGCGGGCGCCGTGATGATGCTGACCGGCAAGACCAACGAGATGCTCGCCAGCCGCGCCAACGACAGCAGCCCGGCGCCGGGCGCCAGGCACGCCGCCGTGGCGTTCGCCGGCTATCCAGGCCAGCGGGGCACGGTGACGGTGAACGCGATCGCGGGGGCGGACGGCGCCCGGGTCGCGGTCGGCACCGCCGACGGCCATCCCGCCATCTGGCGGCGCGCGGCCGGCGGCACGTGGACGCTGGTCTCGGCGCTGGCCCTGGACCTGCGGCCGGGCGCGGCGACCCTCTCCAGCGTGGCCCACGGGCCGCTTGGCTGGATCGCGATCGGTGAGGCCGGCTCCGGCGCCGCCCAGCAGCCCATCGTCGCCACCTCGTCCGACGGCGTCACCTGGCGGGCCATCGGCGCTGGCGCGCTCGCCGCGCCCGGCGCCTTCGTCACGGCGGTGACCGCCGGCCCGGGCGGCTACGTCGTCGTCGGCAAGCAGGTCACCGGCGGCCGGACGTTCGCCGCCCTGTGGTGGTCGGCCGACCTGCGCACCTGGATGGCGGGCAGCAACGGCGGCCTTGACGGGCAGGAGGCGTCCAGCGCGGTGTACGCCGTCGACTCCACCGCCACCGGGTTCGTCGCGGCGGGGACGCATGGCGGCTGCCACACAATCTGGACCTCGGCGGACGGCCGGACCTGGAGCCTCTACGACGTTCCGAAGCCACCCGGCGCGTCGGCTGCCCTGCTCCAGGATGTCGCGGTCAACGGCACCCGGATCGTCACCGCGGGCTACGTGACCGGCAAGACCGGCAACATGCCCGTCGTGGTGGTCTCCAAAGACAACGGCATCCACTGGCGCCAGATCCTGCTCCCGGCCCCGGCCGGTCTCGGGTCGGTCACCACGCTGACCCCCGCCGGGTCCGGCTTCGTCGCGGCGGGCGAGGCCGGCCCGCCGGGTGCGCAGCACCCGGTCACGTGGAGCTCACCGGACGGAGAGACGTGGTCGGCGGCCACCCCGGTCAGCGCCGGGCAGATCACCGCGCTCACGGTCACCGGCAACACGGTGTCCGGCACCGCGCAGCGCGGCGCCGACCCCTCGGTCGTGACCTTCGCCGCCCCTGACGCCGGCCGCTCCTAACGCCGGCCGCCTCTCGCGCCGGACCTCAGCCCCGCAGCGGAACACCCCGGATCGACGCGTCGAGCACCTCGGCGGTGTGCGCGGTGGCGATCGGCTGGCCCCGCGCGGCCAGCTCGGCGGAGATCTGCAGCGTGCAGCCCGGGTTGGCGGAGATCACCAGCGAAGCGCCGGAATCGAGCACGGAGTCCGCCTTCCGCGCGCCGAGTGCCCGCGCCGCCTCCGGTTGCAGCAGGTTGTATACGCCGGCCGAACCGCAGCAGGTGCCCGCGTCGCGCAGCTCCACGAGCTCGAGCCCGGGAATCTCGCGGAGCAGCGCCCGCGGCTCGCGGGTGATCCGCTGCGCGTGCGCGAGGTGGCAGGCGTCATGGTAGGCCGCGCGGACCGGCACCGGGTGCCGGGTCGCGACCGGGCCGAGCTCGGCGAGGAATTCGGCCAGGTCGCGGACCTGGGCCGACAGCGCCGCCGCCCTGGCCACCCACGAGCCCCCCTCGACCTGCCCGGCCAGCGCCGGCGACACCTCCCCGTCCTCGCCCGCCCCGCCAAGCCCGCTAGCCCCGCCGCCGTGGCTGAACAGCCGCTCGTACTCCTTCATCGCCGACCCGCACCCGGCCGAGTTGACGATGATCGCGTCGACTCCGGCCGCCTCGAAGGTCTCGATCGTGCGCGCGGCGAACCGGGCCGCTTCCGCGGTCCGCCCGTTGTGCAGCGACAGCGCACCGCAGCAGCCCTGCCCGCGGGGGATGACGACGTCGCATCCCTCGGCCGCGAGTACCCGCGCGGTCGCCGCGTTGACCTGCGGGAAGAACACCGACTGCACGCAGCCGGTGAGCATCCCGACGACGGCGCGCCGCGTCCCGAGCGCCGGTACCCGCGCCGGGAACCGCCCGGGCGGCAGCGGCCGGGCCTGCGGCGGCGCGAGCCGTAGCGCGGCATCCGCGGCGGGCGACACCCGGCCGACCACGCCGCCGCCGGCGAGCAGCCGGGCCGCGCCGGCCCGCTGCGCGGCGCGGAGCGGCGCGGTGAGCGCCCGCAACCGTCTCGGGTACGGGAACACCGCGAAGATCGCCGCTCGCGTCGCGCGGTCCCGCAGCGACCGCAGCCCACGCGGCTCGGCGTCACCCGGCCCGCCAGCCCCGCCAGGCCCGGCAACCCCCGCCGCCACGCCGTCCGCCGCCTCGGTCCACTCCCGGGCCGCCCCGATGATCTGGTCGTACTGCACCCCGGACGGGCAGGCGGTCATGCACGCCATGCACCCCAGGCACCGGTCGAAGTGCTCCGCCGCCGGCTGGGTCAGCGGCGCCCCGTCCAGGAGCTGGCTCACCAGGTGGATCCGGCCGCGCGGCGAGTCCATCTCCTCGCCCCACAGCTGGTAGGTGGGACAGGCCGGCAGGCAGAACCCGCAATGCACGCAGTCCTTGACCACCGAACGTACGCGGTCCTCCGCCTCGCTCATCACACCACCTCGGGGAAGCGGCCGGGGGACATCCGGTGGCCGGGATCGAACTGGTCCTTGACGGCCCGCATCAGGCTCAGCCCGGGCACGCTGCCGGCCATCCCGCCGCGGGCGGCGAGCGCGGCGCGCACCTCGGCCGGCGCCGCAAGCACGGTGACACCCCCGCGCCCGTGCTCGAGCGTGTCCCCCAGCGCCCCGGCGAACCCGGCGATGGCACCGGCCGGAGCCGGCTCGCCGCCGCCATCCGCCGGCGTTTCCGCGGAAACGCCGGACGCGAACCGGGCGTACAGGACACCCGCTCCCGCCGACCCGGCGACCGCCGGCGACACCCCGGCGTCGCGTGCCGCCGTGTCGATGGCGCGAAGCACCTGCCCGAGCGCCGACACCCAGAACGACACCCGGACCAGAGTGGTCCCGGCGCCGGCGACCGGCGGCCCGGGCCACCAAGCCGGCGCCGTCGCCGACACCCCGGCGGGGGACGTTGGCTGAGCGGACGCGAGCAGCCCGGCCATTTCACGAGCTCGCGCGGCCACGCCGTCCGCCGACCCCTCGAGCAGCACCGCGACCCGCAGCGGACCGCCAGGCGACGGGCGGCTCAGCTCCACGGCCGACGCGATCAGCGGCGAGTTCGCGGCCGCGGCCACGGCCTCGCTGGCGGCCGGCTCGCCGGCGAACTCCGCCGTCACGAACGCCCGCGCCGCGGGCAGCGGGTGCAGCCGGAACGTCACCTCGGTGATCAGCCCGAGCGTCCCCGCCGACCCGGCGAAGAGCTTGCCCAGGTCGTAGCCGGCGACGTTCTTGACGACCTTGCCGCCCGCCCGGGCCACGGTGCCGTCCGCCCGGACGATGGTGATCCCGATCAAGAGGTCACGCGGTGAGCCGTAGCGGAAACGCCGCGGCCCGGCGAGCCCGGACGCCACCACCCCGCCGGCGGTCGCTTCGGCCGGGACGTCGAGTGCGATCTCCTGCCCGGCGCCGGCGAGCACCGCCGCGATCTCGCCCATCCGGGCGCCCGCCTGCACGCGGGCCACCAGGTCCCCGGCCGCGTGCTCGATCACCGCGTCCATCCGGGTCATGTCGGCGACCAGGTCGCACGCGGCCGGCGGCGCGCCCCAGCCCAGCCGGCTGCCCGCACCGCGCGGGACCACGGCGAGCTCCTGCTCAGCCGCGACCCGCAGCACTGCCGCGGCCTCGGCGGTACTGCCGGGGAGCGCCACGAACGCGGGCACCACACCGGCGGAACCGCCGATCGCGTCGGCCGCGACCCCTTCGCGCACCTCCGCACAGGCCTTCGATAGCGCCCCGGAGTCAGCCGCGTACGTTCGGGATGAATTCATCAGAAGATCTCCGCACCCGGAGCAGCGGCGGGGTGGGCGCCGCGGCGCGGGCCCGGCACCTCGCCGCACAGCCGCGGGGTCGGGAAGACCTTGCCGGGGTTGCACAGGCTCGCCGGGTCGAAGGCGCAGCGGACGAGCTGCATCGTGTCCAGATCGTCCGCGCTGAACATCTTCGGCATGTACTTCGACTTGTCCACTCCGACGCCGTGCTCGCCGGTGATCGACCCGCCGTATTCGATGCAGGTGTCGAGGATCGCGCCGGACAGCACCTCCGCCGCCTCGGTCTCCGCCGCCGAGGCGTCGTCGTACAGCACGAGCGGGTGCAGGTTGCCGTCCCCGGCGTGGAACACGTTCGCCACCCGGATGCCCGATTCCTGCGACAGCGCCCAGATGCGGGCGAGCACGTCGCCGAGCGCGGTCCGCGGCACGACGCCGTCCTGCACGATGTAGGCGGGGGCCAGCCGCCCGACCGCCGCGAACGCGGACTTGCGGCCGGCCCAGATGCCGGCCCGCTGGACCGGGTCGTCGGCCGTCCTGATCTCCCGCGCGCCGGCCTTCTCGCACAGGGAATGCACCGTCGAAAGCTCCGCCTCGACCTCGGCGGCGGGACCGTCGAGCTCGACGAGCAGCACCGCGGCGGCCCCCTCCGGGTACCCGCAGTGCACCGCGGCCTCGGCCGCCTCGATGGACAGCGCGTCCATCATCTCGATCGCGGCGGGCACGATCCCGGCGCCGATGATGTCGGAGACCGCGCGCCCGCCGGCCTCGAGCGAGTCGTAGGCGGCGAGCACGAGGTGCACCGCCTGCGGCGCCACGGTCAGCTTGACGATGATCTTGGTCACGATGCCGAGCGTGCCCTCGGAGCCGGTGAACGCGCCGAGCAGGTCATAGCCACTGGCGACGCCGGTGCCGTCGCCGAGCCAGGTCAGCTCCCCGGCCGGCGTGACGATCTCGAGCCCGAGCACGTGGTTGACGGTGAACCCGTGCTTGAGGCAGTGGGCGCCGCCGGAGTTCTCCGCGACGTTCCCGCCGACGGAGCAGACCACCTGCGATGACGGGTCGGGCGCGTAGAACAGGCCGTACGGCCGGACGGCCTCGGTCACGGACAGGTTGGTCACCCCGGGCTCGACGATCGCGCGGCGCGCGACCGGATCGATCTCGAGGACGCGGCGCATCCGGGACATGACGATGAGCACGCCCTCGGAATGCGGCACCGCGCCGCCGGACAGGCCGGTGCCGCTGCCGCGGGCCACGAACGGCACGCCCGCCTGCGCGCACTCGCGGACCACGGCGGCCACTTCCCCCGCGGTGCCGGGCAGCACCACGAGAGCGGGCGTGGCGCGGTGCGAGGTCAGCCCGTCGCACTCGTAGGTGCGCAGCTCCAGGGGGTCGGTGAGGACGTTCGCCGCACCGCAGATCTGGGTCATCCGCCCGGCCAGCGCCGTCGCCTTGGTAACGGCCATAGGCAGTACCCCTTCCATGCGGGCTTCCATACGGGCCCTACGGCATGCGTTCGTACGCCGGGAGCGTGAGGAACTCGGCGAACGTGTCGGCGAGCGCGACCTCGGTGAACAGCGCGACCGCCTGCCCGTACCTGGCCGCGTCGAAGCTGTCGCCCGCCAGCTCCTGGATCTTCACGAGCTCCTCATCGATCATGCGCTCCACGAGGTCCCTTGTCACGAGCGGGCCGTCGTCGAGCGTGACGTCATTGTGGATCCACTGCCAGACCTGGGACCGGGAGATCTCCGCGGTGGCGGCGTCCTCCATCAGGTTGAAGATCGCGACCGCGCCGTTGCCGCCGAGCCAGGTGGCGAGGTACTGCAGGCCGACGCTGATGTTGTTCCGCAGGCCGGCCTCGGTGATGCCGCCCGGCGTCTTCGACACCGCGAGCAGGTCCTCGGCGGAAACGGTGACCTCCGGGCGCAGCCGGTCCAGCTGATTGGGGCGCGAGCCGAGCTTGGCGTCGAAGACTTCCTTGCAGATCGGCACCAGGTCCGGGTGGGCGACCCAGGAGCCGTCGAAGCCGTCATTGGACTCGCGGGTCTTGTCGTCGCGCACCTTCTGCAAAGCGACGGCGTTGACCTCGGGGTCGCGGCGGGACGGGATGAACGCGGCCATGCCGCCCATGGCGTGCGCGCCCCGCGCGTGGCACGTCTTCACCAGCAGTTCCGTGTACGCGCGCATGAACGGCGCGGTCATCGTCACGGCGTTGCGCTCGGGGAGCACGAAGTCGCGGCCGCGGGTGCGGAACTTCTTGATGATGGAGAACAGGTAGTCCCAGCGGCCCGCATTGAGACCCGCGCTGTGGTCGCGCAGCTCGTAGAGGATCTCGTCCATCTCGAACGCGGCCGGGATCGTCTCGATCAGCACGGTGGCGCGGATGGTGCCGCGGGGGATGCCGAGGAAGTCCTGGGCGATGTTGAACGCGTCGTTCCACAGCTGGGCCTCGTGGTGCGATTCCGTCTTCGCCAGGTAGAAGTACGGGCCCTTGCCCTTGTCGAGCTGCTTTTGCGCGGACGTGACCATGTAGAGGGCGAAGTCGGTGAGGCTGCCCGAGGCGCGCTCGCCGTCGATGAGGATGTGCTTCTCCGGCAGGTGCCAGCCGCGCGGGCGGACGACGATCGTGGCGATTTC
>Ga0187807_1000693_pt1 | contig 10752 bp, 7 predicted proteins | sample NC_wetland_sal_i_4_FD_132432 | JGI IMG/M metagenome (GOLD analysis project Ga0187807, IMG submission 132432) | Wetland sediment microbial communities from Neuse River Estuary, North Carolina, USA - ASW_2 | ecosystem: Environmental > Aquatic > Freshwater > Wetlands > Sediment | place: USA: North...
CGAGCGCGTCCCGGAGCCCCCTTTTTCCCCTCCCGCAGGAGGGGCGCCGTCGCCGGCCGCGGCCGGCGGAGCCGGCCTGGCGTCGCAGATCGCCTCGTTCACCTCCACGATCTGTTCCGTCACCGCCACGAACTGCCTGTAGCCCGCTATCTCGCGGCGCACCTTGTCCAGCTCGGCGGCGGCCAGCTGCCGGGAGCGCGTCCTGCCGCCGGCCGAGCGGGTCCACAGGTACCGCGGCCCGTGACCGGGATGACCGGGCCGGGCGCAGGCGCAGTTCGGCTTGCCGCAGCGCCGCCAGGTCTCGTTGACGCTGCCGGGACGGAAGTCGCCGGTCCTGGCTAGCTGCTCATACAACTGCGCGCGGCGCCGTTCCAGCTCCTCAAGCGGCTCTCCGGTCACCCAGGTTCTCCTCTGGAAGTCTTAACACTTCCAGACTACCGCGCCAGCCTGCAATCCCCTTGCATCCCTACATTCGTGTCGCGCACCCCCTGACCAGGCGGCCACCCTCGAATGTCAGACCCAAGATTTACTGTGGGATCGTGAGCGAGTACACGCTGCTGCCCGATCTCCCATGCCCGTTGCGGAGGTACCTGGTGACAGTCACGCTGCGGCGCTTGGACGGGGATGAAGCAGCGCTATCGGCGGGCGGGCAGGCCGTCGCGGAGCTTGCGGCCGCGGCCGTCGTGGCGGACGGGCTGGTGACGGCTTGGACCTGCACGCAGTCCCTGGTGTCGATGGTCGTGGAGTTGCCCTGCACGGCCGACGCCCTCGCCGCCGGAGTCGCACTGGCGCGCGTGCTCGGCGGCGGCGACGGGACCGCTTCGGTGACTGCCGAACCAGTCGCCAGCGATTCACTGGCCAGCCTCCCCGGCTGGCGCTGAACTCAGCACGGACGAATTCGCGTACCGGATTGATTCAGGAGCGCAGATGTACGCTGATGGCATGACCACCGCTAGCACGCTGCCGCCCGAGGAGCCGATCCGCGGACAGATGGTGCTGCTGCCGACGCCGCCGCCCGGCGGCTTCACGGCCGGCGATCTGCCCAGGCTGATCGAAGCAGTTGACGCCCGTTTCGAGTTGCTGGACGGTGAAGTTCTGATGATGGCTCCGGCCACTCACTGGCATGACGAGGTCGTGGACATCTTGAAGTATGCGCTGCGGCAGATTGCCCCGCGGACGGTGGTCATCGCGACGGAAAAGGGAATCGACCTAGGCCACACAGTGCCCGAGCCGGATGTCCTCGTCGTTTCACGCGCAGCGGTGAAGTCCGACAGTCTCGTGTTCCAGCCAGCAGATGTGCACCTGGCGATCGAGGTCGTGTCCCCGGGGACCACGACGAAGGACCGAACTCTACGTCCCGCCCAGTACGCGGGAGCGGGCATCAAGTGCTTCTGGCGAGTGGAGAACGAAGACGACGCAATGGTCGTCTACAGCTTCGAGCTGCTGCCTGAGGGCAGCTACGCGCCTACGGGGGTCTTCCACAGCAGAATCAAGCTCGATCGTCCGTTCCCAATCGACATCGAGGTTCCCGAGGTCACCTGGTAGGCCCGTTGTCCTGGCCTGTCACCGCGATCAGGGGAGGGTAAGGTCGAGTCCCCGTCGCACATCCGGGCTGAGGCCCGAAGCGGCCAGGTCCCTGAGCGGCAGCCAGCGGAATGACTCGTGCTCGGCAGGGTCCACGCGAACCGGCAGGTCATCCGGCACGTCGACGAGGAAGTTGAGCTGTGTGGTGACTCCTCGCCGCGACGGGTAGGTGAAGTCGAACAGGAATGGCCCCGCCGCCCCGATGCTGAGCCCCGTCTCCTCCCAGACCTCCCGGGCCAGGGCCTCGCGGAGAGTCTCCCCAGGCTCGACGCCGCCGCTCGGCAGTTCCTCCAGGCCGCCGTACTCGTCACTGGCCACCCGCTTCAGGACGAGAATCGCGAGGTCCCCGTCGATTCGGCGGCGCAGCACGCCACCGACCGCCATCCGGGTTACCTGGTCACCGCAGTAGCTGCCGAGCAGTTCCTGGTCCTGCATGGCCAGCAGGTTGTCCGCGGGAGCGGTCATGGCACCTCCAGAGCGGGGCGGCTACTGCTTCCTTGACAGGCCGGTACCGACCTTGCTGATGGCGTCGGCGACCACCGACGGGTCGGTGTTCGCGGTGAGATCCGCCGCCGCGGCCGGGACGAAGAACTTGATCGCGGTCGCGGTGATGCGGTGGGACACGTCCAGTTCTCCGGCTACCCGGGCTGTCGCGCCGGCCGGCCCGGGCTGGGTGAAGACGGGGTACTGCGACATCGAGTTCATCTGCCGCGGGATGCTCACCGTGTGGATGTTCTCCGCATGCATGGCGGCGGTGAAGGCTTCCCGGTCGAACCCGCACTCAGCGGGATCGATCAGCGCGACGAGAGCGTAATTGCCGTGCACGATTCCCGGCTGCGCGCTCCGCACCAGTTCGACGCCGGGGATCGACGCCAGGGCGTCGATCAGCTCGGTGGCGGCCAGCTGCCGGTCATGGAGGAGCTGGTCGACCGTCTTGATCTGCGGCAGTGCCAGGGCTAGGCCCAGCGGGTGCGCGCGGTACTTCAGGCCGGTCCCGGTGAACGCGCTGGCGAAGTTCGGCGACGACTGCGGTATCTCCTGGAGCGCGCGGCGGTTGAAGTGGCCGAGCAGCAGCGCCCGCTCGTACACGTCCTGCAGGCTGGTGGCGAGAACCCCGCCCTCTCCGGCCCAGATCGTCTTCTGCCCTTGCAGGCTCCATGCGGCGCCATCGCCCAGGCTGCCCACCACTTGGCCGCCGAAGCGCGCTCCGTGTGCATGCGAGCAATCCTCGAGCAGCAGCAGGCCTTTCTTTTCGCACAGCGCGCGGAGGTCATCCATCCGGGCCGGCTGGCCCCACATGTGAGTGACCATGATGGCCCTGGTCTTGCCGGTGACCGCGGCCTCCGCGCTGGCCACGGAAAGCGTCCCGTCCGGGGAGCAGTCCGCGAAGACGGGCGTGGCGCCGAGTTGCAGCAGCGGCGTCACCGTCGCGAAGAAGCCATAATCGCAGCAGATGACCTCGTCGCCGGGGCCGATCCGGGCGCCGTAGTACAGAGAGTGCAGCGCGGCGGTGCCGGAGGAGGTGGCCAGCGCCCTGGGCACACCGACGTACCCGGCGAAGGCGTCCTCGAACTCCGCGACGATGCCGCTGCGGCCGTATATGGACAGCTCCTCGTCCGCCTGGGCGTGCAGGCAGGCGTGCAGCTCCGGGGTCATCCGGGGCCAGACCTCGCACACCGGCTCGGCGGCGACCGGCCGGCCGCCGTCGATGGCTAGGTCGCTCCCGGGTCCGCTCATGCGGGTGTCCTCTCCGGCAGCCCGGTCAGCTCCGCCGGCCAGGCCATGTCGGGCTGGCCCGCGATTGCGGGCGGGCAAGCCATGCGGTGGGCGCTAGCGTACAAGTCATCGAGCAGCTGCATGACTAGATATTGCCGGCCCAGCGCTTGATACCAGTCGCCCCGGCCGTCCAGGAACCCCGAGGTCACCAGGGTCTGGAGTTGCGCCGCCGCCGGGGTTGACGCCGCGCCAGGCCGCGAACCGCCCCGTGCAGGCGCGACCTCGCAGGTGCGGTGGAGCAGCGCACCCGCCCGCGTGATGGACAGGTCGCTGCCCCTGGCGGAGCCTGGCCAGGAGCGGAGCCAGAGTTCGACCTGCAGCCGCCTGTGCGCGAACCACAGGGACACCAACGCTTCGCCCTCCACCTCGCTGCGGGTGTCGGCCGCGTTGGTCAGCAGGGCCGACATGTGGGCGGGTGCCCCCAGACACGCGACGAGCAGTTCCAGGTAGTGGTAACCCAGGTCAATGAGGACACCGCCGCCGGCCCGCTCGCGGGACAGCCGCCAGCTGCCGGCGCCCTGCCAGCTCGGCACGCTGGCGCTGATGCGCACCTCGGCGTCGGTCAGCTCGGGTGAGCGCAGCAGCTCGATGAATGGCTGATGGCTGGCCCGGTGGTGCAGCGGCAGCGACGTGGCTAGCGGCGTCCGCAGATCGTGGCTGAGGTCTAGCAGCCGGACCAGTTCCCGGGCGTTGCGGGCCGGAGGCTTCTCAAGCAGGGTGGGCACCCGGGCCTCGAGCAGTTCTCCGGCCAGCGGGACGTGGCTGTCATGCGGCGTGGCCACGATGGCGAGGTCCGGCCTGGGGCCCGCGAGCACGGGATCGAGGCTGTCGTACATCGGCACGGTGAGCGCCGGATTTTCGCCAAGCTGCGCGATTCGCTCTTTAGTGTCGATAATTCCGGTCAAGCGCAAATAGCCGCAGTGGTCAAGCGCGGGCAGATGAGCGCCAAGCCCGCGCCGTCCGGCGCCGACAAGGATCACCGAACGTGGCGAATTGGTTGCTCTATGGACATTGCTGGCTCCGTCGTGTGGCACCGCTTCCTGATGGGGCCGCGCGGACAGATTATTCACTGGCATCCGTTTCGGGTGCTTTGGATCCGACTCGCCTGGTTGACTCTATCGCGAACTCTAGCCACTCGTGGGTGTGCGAGGCGTATGTCCGCGAATGAAACTTCTCCCCGGTGAAATACGAGAGTACGACCTCCGAGCCGCTTGTTGTCCGGAGGAGGACCCCCTCGTCAGCCCAGGAGTGGCGCTGTACGACCTCTCCTATCACAGCCGCTCGAGGATAGCCCGGGCGGGCCGGCTGACTGAGGGTATGCAGGGCTTTTTGCCGTGATCGCGGTACGGTAAAGACGACTTCCCAGTCATACCCGGCATTGAGGGCAAACAGGAATGGCGCTATGCCGAGCGATTCGGCCAGCCGGATTACGTCCGGGTTAATAAGTTCCTCGAGTGTTTCCGGGAACAGTTCTATCCCGACGCCGGACGCGGCGCTGATGAGCTGCGCGCAGCCGAGTATGCCATCGCTGGTGTCTATCGCCGAATTCGCCAGCCCTTCCGCGGCGACTTCGCGCATGATCTGGAGTGGCAGGCCAAGGTCTGTGAAGGTAGCGTCCCTGGCGATGAGGCCGGCGATGAGGCCGGCCTCGCTGCGGGACAGGCTCGGTGCGAGTTCCTGGACCCACCGGGTGCCCAGCCCGGCGAACTCCTGACCCGGCCCGGAGGACAGGGTGAGCACGACCTTGTCTCCCGGTCTGGCGCCGCGGCGCTTCAGTTCCTGGTCCCTGCGGACGCGGCCCACGGCGGTGACGGTCAGCGCCTTCTCCGGGCGTTCCCTGAGGTCGCCGCCGACTATCTCGGCCCCGTAGCGAGCCGCCTCAGCGGCCACGCTGCGCAGGAAGGAGCTGGCCCACGAGGCGGTGGTGGTCCGCTGAAGGTGGAGGTTTACCAGGATCGCCAGTGGCTCCCCGCCCATCGAGATGATGTCGGACAGGGCGCCGACGACGGCGAACCTGGCAGCGTAGCGCGCGCTGCGCTCGGTGTCGGCGGCCACCAGCACCGGCGGTACTGAGTCGGTGCTGACGATCAGGTCCTCGCCGGGGCCCGCTCGTAGTACAGCGGCGTCATCGCCGACTCCGAGGACCACGCCCTCGCCCTGGACGCCGGATGCCTGGAGCAGGCCCTCAACGATCCACTCGTGCACCGAGTACTCGCCGACGTCGATCATCTCGGTGTCGGCGGCGATCTGGCTCTGTTTGACCCGGCGAGTACGCAGCCGCGTTATCTCGGCCCGGATCTCGCCCCGCAAGGCGTCCAGGCCGTGTTCGTTGAGCTCCCTGAGGAACTCCTCCAGCATGTGAACGGCACCCGCCGTATTGCCGAGCCGCGCGGCGCACTGGGCCATGGAACGCAATGTCCCGGCGAGTTCGGGGTACTTGCCGAGGCGGTTGAATTCCGCGCCGGCGTCCTCGTACTGCTCCAGGGCCGCGTCGTGGCGGCCAAGGGCGAATTCCAGGTCCCCCAGGGTCTTGGTCGTCCTGGCGATCATGTAGTCGTGGCCGCGCTGGCGGCGGACCCTGCGGATCTTTTCCAAGGTATCGCGCAAGCGATCAGCCGAATCGATACGGCCGCGCAGGAAGTCCATGTCGAGCTGTACCAGCGACTCCAGGACCGTGGCCAGCCGGACCGGATTGTCGAATTTCTGCAGCGACTGGTAGCTCTCCTGCAAAGTGCCCAGGGCCGCCTCGTAGTCATGTTCGGTGGAATACGCGACGCGAGCGGCCTGGTACTCGATGACCTTGAGCAGGTACTCCGCGACCGGCTTTGCGCTGATCTGCGCCAGTTCCCGGCTGGCCTCGGCGAGATGTTCCCTGGCGAGTGCCGAATCCCCGGCCCGCCATTCCGCCGCGGCAAGCTCGCGCAGGCAGTCCGCCCGCAGCGCCACCCGCGCCGCGTAACTAGGGATGCGGTCCGCCAGGAACGACGTCTCCAGCAAGTCCTCCGCGTAGTGGCAGGCGCGGTCCAGGTGATCTCGCGCCACCGAGTATTCGCCGCGTTCCTCGGCCAGCATGCCGATCTGCCGGTGCATGGCGATGATGAGCGGCCAGTCACCGGCGGCTAGCGCCTGTGACAGGAAGTTTTTCGCCCGGCCTCGGATGTCGGTCATGCGGCCGAGCTCGAAATCGAGGGAGAGCCGCTCGGCGGCGATGGCCAGCGCGGCCGGCGGGTAAGCCGTCCCGGCGTCGAAGTCTGGCACCGGCTCGGAGTCCAGCAGCCCGGCGGCGCGCCCCCACTCACCGCGAAACCGGCATACGGCCGCGTAGGCCACGACGGCTTCCAGCCGCGCCTCGTCAAGCGGGGGAAACTGGGACACGGCCAGCTGATAGGCGGCGGCGACGGCCGCCGCAGCGTCCCGGCCCGCGCAGAACTTATCACCAAGCAAGTGAAACGGAACGCCGTCGTTCAGCCGCAGAGCCTCGGTGAGCCGGGCGCGAAGCTCAACGCGGTCTCTGATCCAGCGGCTCGCGGGCCGTTCGATGCGCTCCGGGATGTCCCCGTTCGATTCCAGCCGGATAAAGGCGGCGCCGTCCGGGGAGGGCGGGCTGTCGGGACGAACCAGGTACAGGAGCTTGCGCTCGGCGGCCAGGGCGCTGATGACCGCTTCGGCCACCTCGGGGCTGCGTTGGGCCGCCGTAGTCCACAGCACCGCGATGTGCGCATCCGGCGGGACTTGCCGCACCACGTCCGGCACCCCCGCGGCCACCATGTCCGCCAGTGCCAGGCCCGCGCGCACGCACTGCCTGGCTATGGCGTCGGTGAGATGGCCGTCCTCCCAGTCGTAGATCAAAGCGAGACTCAACTGGCTGGTGTTCATCGGGTCCGGCAGCGGAACCACGCGCCGTACCAAGCGCCGTGCTTTCTTCCTGACCTGCCTGGCCAGCTCGTCGAACGATTCCTCGCTGAGGTCGGTGCGCGAGTATGTCCGGCCTTTCACGACCGTCCAGAGATTCCGGCCATTGTCCGTGGCCGGAGCCGGGTGGTCTTCGATCAGGACTGGCAGGAACATGCCGTCGTCGTCTTCGTTCATGATCGCCGCCGACACTTCCAGCCGGGTATACCGCCTGTCCAGGTATGCCGTGGAAATGAGAGGCAGGAACACTCCCAAGTTGATCGCGTGCCCGATATTGGTCAGGGCGTCCCGGCCCGGCTCGAAATCGACGTCCATGAATACGGTGATGCCGCGCCGCTCGAGGGCGGTCTTGACTGCAAGTGCCTGGGCGCGTTCTGAGCCTGCGTAGCTCACGAAGACGGCCGGCGCGGCGTCCCCCGGATCCATTGGTGCCCGTCCCCCAATCTCTGAACTGACGGCAGCGTAGTACCTTCCCGCCATCTAGTGGTAAATCGGGCGAACATAAGAATCCGTCGCGGAGTGCAGGCGCAACCGTCCGTTCGGATAAAAGTGATTTTGATCTTTATCCCGAACGAGTGGTGCCGGCTCATCAGGCGCCCGCGTTCAACCCCGGCCTCCGCAGATCGTCGACGCGGCCGGGCCCTCGGCTCCCGCTTAGTGCGCGGTGCATGTCAGGCCCGGCAGCGAACTGGGCGCCGCGCCCGAGCCGAGCATGCCGAACGTGGTCGAGCCGCCGCCCGGTATCGCCGCGTCGTAGCTGAGGTCGCCGATCGTGACCGCCGGGCCGGACTGGCTCTCGGTGGCGTTCCAGATCTGCGTGATGGTCTGCGACCCCGGCCACGAGTACCCGACGCTCCAGCCGGCCGTCGTCGCCGTGCCCGGGTTCGTCACGGTGAAGCCGAGCTGGAACCCGCCGGACCAGGAGTTCGTCACCGACCAGCTCACCGAGCAGGCCGCGCCTGTCGTGCTCGTCGCCGTGGGGCTCGGGCTCGGCGGCACGCTAGGGCTGGGGCTCGGCGACACGCTGGGGCTCGTGCTGGGACTTGGTGACTGGCTGGGGCTCGTGCTGGGACTTGGGGTCGGCGAAGGCTGTCCGCTTCCGTTAGTCAGAACGACGATCGACTCCGCCGGCACGCTCACCGATGTTCCTGAGAAGTTGCCGGCCACGACCGATGGGTTCGCCGCGGAGTAGGTGTACTCGGTCTCGGTGGTGCTCGTGATGCCGAGGCTGGACGTGGCGATCGAGTACCCATTGGACGGGTCCGCGTTGACCAGCATCACGGCGTAGCCGCCGCCGGGCTGCTGCGCGTAGTAGCCGTAGATGTTCGGCGTGGACACGAGCAGCGTGCCGACCTTGGCGCCCTTGACCGCCAGCTTGGCGGCGAGCTGGTAGCCGTAGTACGGCGGGTAGGGGGTGTCGACGGCGGGCTCGCCGCTGCTGCCCGAGGAGAACATGCCGAAGTCGCCGGTCGGGGTGCCGTAGTTGTGCACGTCCCACCAGTCCACGGACTGCGCGCCGAAGGACAGCCATTCCATCGCGTTGGCCGCGGCGAACAGCGCGCCGACGGGCTCTTCGTTCCAGGCGTTCGCGGTCTGCGACATGTTGGTCTCGCCGACGACGAAGTAGGCGCTCGGGTCGTACGTGGACAGCGCGAGGTGGACTTCCGCCGCCGCGGCCGGGATGTTGTCGACCAGCGACATGATCGACTGCACGCTCTCGGTCGGCGTCCCGTTGATCGGGTACCAGTGCACGTCGGCGCAGTTGATGTCGGCGGCGTCGGCGGACAGGATCGTGTCGTTCCATTGCTGGTAGTTGGTGACGCCGGAGCCGGGAGCGAGGTTCCCGTCCATCCCGTAGTCGTAGCAGATCTGGGCGTTCGGGTTCACCGCCTTCATCGCCTGCATGTAGCCGAGGGCGTTGCTGGCGTACGACGCCGCGGTGTGCGGGTTCGCGTGGTTGTCGATCTCCCACGAGCCGTACTCCTCGTTGCCGATCTCCCACAGCGAGACCCCCTGCCCGGACGTCTGCGACTGGGTGACCCAGGCGGCGGCATCGGCCGGGGTGTCAGAGCCGTAGTTGACGGTGACGAACTTCTGGCCGGTCGTGATCGCGTCGACCTGGCTTGAGTACTGGGCGAAGTCGACCGGGTCGGTGGTGCCCTGGTAGGTGTTCGACTGCCACAGGTACCCGTCGGCGTACGAACCGCCGGGATACCGGATCAGGCCGGTGCTGGCCGACGACAGGCTGCTGGCGATCGCCGGGTCGGTGAAGTTGGTGTCCCAGGACGCGGTGTTCACGCCGAGCGGGTCAAGCGAGCCGGTCAGCGTGGCGCTGCCGGATCCCTGCGACGGCCCGGCGCACGAGACGGCGGGGACCGGGTTCGACGTGCCGTTGTAGTCGCCGTCGAAGCCGAATGTCGCGGACTGGCCGGGGGAGAGCACCGCGTTGTAGGTGCCGCCCGGCGTCGCGGTGACCGTCGTCCCTGTCTGCGTCACGGTCGCGCTGTACGGTGAGCCCGCGACGATCGTCTGGCCCGCGGTGAACGTCCAGCTCACTGTCCAGGTCTGGATCGTGAAGGACGCGTTGTTCGTGACCGTGACCGTGGCGCCGAAATCGGGCGGGCTGTTGGACGGCGTCTGCCACGCCACCGTGAAAGTTGCACCGCACGCCGCCCCGGTATCGGCCGGCGCGGGCGGCGCGGTGAGCACGACCCCCGTGACGGCGGCCGCCGCGGTGAGCACGAAAGCCATGGTGACGGCACGGATGCGCGTGAGCGGACTGGACATGCGGGCTCCTGGTTTGGCTTGCGGCAGCTTTACCGGTTAAGCGCCGCAATGGTACGCCCGCCCGTCCCTAAGTCAACAGCGCTGGAACGGGTTGCCCGCCCGTGCCCCAGACGCGGTCCGCGACCTCGCTCACGAGGCGCAGCTTGTTCTCCTGAGCACCCTCGCTGATCGCGTTGCCCGGCCCCGCCGAGGCGAAGCCGCACTGGGTCGACAGCGCGAGCTGCTCGCGCGGGAAGTGGTTGCCCGCCTCCCGGATACGGGCGGCAAGCTGGTCGGCTGGTTCCATCGCGTCGAACTTCGGCGAGACCAGGCCGAGCACGACCACCTTGTCGTCGGGAACGTCGCTGAGTGCCGCGAAGGAGCCAGAGCGCTCGTCGTCGTACTCGAGCAGGAATATGTCGTAGTTGGCCGCCCGCTGGAAGAGCCGCTTGGAGATGGCGTCGTACGCGCCGGAGCTGATCCAGTCGCTGTCGTAGTTGCCCCGGCACAGGTGCAGGCCGAATGTCACGCCGGGGATCGCGGCCACCTCGTTCAGCATGTCCGCGCCCTCGCTGAAGACCCGGTCGACCGATATGCCGGCCCGCTCCCACGCGTCCCGCTGTGACTGGTCAACCAGCTGGCCGAAGTCCGGCGCGTCGATCTGGATGTACTGGCAGCCCAGCTTCGCGAGCTCTTCGGCTTCTTCCCGCATCA
>Ga0187807_1000694_pt1 | contig 10742 bp, 9 predicted proteins | sample NC_wetland_sal_i_4_FD_132432 | JGI IMG/M metagenome (GOLD analysis project Ga0187807, IMG submission 132432) | Wetland sediment microbial communities from Neuse River Estuary, North Carolina, USA - ASW_2 | ecosystem: Environmental > Aquatic > Freshwater > Wetlands > Sediment | place: USA: North...
CCGATCCGGGGTGCGAAAGCCGCGGCGTAGGCATCGAAATGCCGCTGCCACGCGCCCGGCTCGGGGGACAGGCCGGCCAGCCGGTCCAGGCATTCCTCCCAGCCCGCCGCGTTACGCGCGGCCCAGCTGGCCCGCAGTTCATCGGTCAGCACCAGGCGGGTGCCGTCACCGTCGGGGTACAGCTCGAACCGCAGGATCTCATCGGCGCCCCAGGTGTAGGCGAGCAGCTTCGGCTCGTCGGCGGCGAGCACGGTGCCGGTCAGCGTCATGTCGATGACCTCGGGCGGGAACGGGAACGTGATCGCGGCGCCCACTTCCCAGCGGCCGCCTTCGACGATCACGTCGCAGGGGAACCAGGCTTTGAGCTGCTCGCGATCGGTGATCGCCTGCCACACGACAGCGGGCGGGTCGGGCAGGTGCCGTTCCAGGCGAACCGCCGGCTTGGCGCCGGCCGTGTCGAGCGTGGCGTCGGTCATGCGTTCCTCCTGCGTTCCAGGTGCTCCTCGAGCCGGTCCAGGCTCTTGGTCCAGAGCTTGCGGTAGCTGGCGAGCCAGTCGTCGAGCTCGGCGAGCGGCTCGGGGCGGATGCGGTACAGCCGGCGCTGCGCGTCGGCGCGGACCTCCACCATCCCGGCGTCCTTGAGCACGCGCAGGTGCTTGGACACGGCGGGCTGGCTCATCCGCAGCCGCGCCACGAGCTCGCCGACCGGCAGCTCGCCGTCGCGGAGCAGGTCGAGGATCGCCTGCCGGCGCGGCTCGGCAAGGACCTGCAACGTGGTGGGCATCGCCATGCCCATGATAATGCCTTACCAGTTATATACGTGTCAAGGCATATGCAACTGCAATAGGATCGGGTGCCATGCCACACGAGGCGGACCTGCTGCTGGTCAACGCCAACGTCCGCACAATGGACCCGGCCCGGCCGGCAGCACGCGCGGTCGCGGTCAGCGGGGGCCGGATTACGGGCGTCTACGACGGCCGACCGGAGATAACAGCAAGAAGCGTCGTAGACGCGCATGGCGCGACGCTGCTGCCCGGCTTCCACGACGCGCACAACCACATGATCGGCTTCGGCCTGGCCCTCACCGAGGTCGACCTGCGCGTGACGAGCCTCGGCGAGCTGTACGAGCGCGTTGCCAGGCAGGCGGAGCAGGCGCCGGACGGAGCGTGGGTCGTCGGATCCGGCTACGACCAGACCAAGACCGGGGGACACCCGCACCGGGACGCGCTCGACAAGGCCGCGCCAGGTCGCCGGGTCTGGCTCAAGCACACCTCCGGCCACATGTGCGTGGTGAACAGCCAGGTCCTGGCCGACCTCGGCATCGACGCCGCGGCGCCCGACGTCGACGGCGGCCGGGTGACGGCCGACGACACCGGCCGCCCCACTGGCCTGCTCGAGGAGCGCGCGCAGGAACTCGTCGCCCGGCTGACTCAGCCGTACCCGGTAAGCACGCTCGCCGACGCGGTCGCCCGGGCCGGCGAGCGGTACCTGGCAGAGGGCATCACCAGCGTCACCGAGGCGGGCATCGGCGGCGGCTGGGTCGGGCACAGCCCGGCCGAACTCGCCGCGTATCAGGCGGCGAGAGACGAGGGCCGGCTGCACGTGCGGGTCGAGCTGATGGTGGCGAGCGACGCGCTGCACGGCATCGGCGCGCACCCGGCCGACGGCATCGAACTGGGACTTGACCTGGGGATACGCACCGGCTTCGGCGACGACTGGCTGCGGCTCGGCCCGATGAAGATCTTCACCGACGGGTCGCTGGTCGGCCGCACCGCGGCCATGTCCGCCCCGTACGACGGCCAGCCGGGCAACAGCGGCTACCTGCAGGCGGACGCCGCCGACCTCACCGCTACCATCATCGCCGCGCACCGCGCCGGCTGGCGGGTGGCCGCGCACGCGATCGGCGACCGCGCCATCGACCTGGCTCTGGACGCCTTCGAAACCGCTGAGAAGAGATATCCGGGGAAAAACCCGCGGCACCGCATCGAGCACTTCGCCGCTTCCCGTCCCGATCAAGTAATCAGGGCTTCGGAACGGGGCGTGGTGGCTGTCCCGCAGGGCCGTTTCGCCACCGAGCTTGGCGACGGGATGATGGCGGCCGTCGGCGCGCAGCGGCACTCCTGGCTGTACCGGCAGCGGTCGCTGCTGGACGCCGGGATGGTGCTGCCGGGCAGTTCGGACCGCCCGGTCGCGGCCGGCGCGCCGCTGCTCGGCATCCATGACATGGTTAACCGGCGGGCCGCCTCCGGCGCGCCGTTCAACGCCGCCGAGGCGGTCAGCGCCGAGGAGGCGCTGCGCGCCTACACCTACGGCTCGGCCTACGCGAGCGGGCAAGAGCACGTCAAGGGCACGATCGAGCCCGGCAAGCTCGCCGACTTCGTAGTCCTGTCCGAAGACCCGGCCGCCGTGCGCCCGGACCGCATCGCCGGCCTGGCGGTCGTCGCGACCATCATCGGCGGCGAGATCCGCTACGACGCCGGCCTCGCCTGACGCCGGCCTTAGCCGACGCTGGGTCTAGGCGGCGCCGGATCTAGCTGACGCCGGCCTTAGCGGGCGGCAGCACCCGCGCGAGCACCGCTGCTGATCCCGCGCAGCGAAGTCCCTGCCCGGCCGCGGCCGCCGGCGTCAGCCGGCCGCTGAGCACGGCGAGCACAAGCTGCGGCGGGCCGGCCAGCGACGCGTCCGGGTCGCGCGCCTCGCCGGTCCGCAGGGTCACGGTTCCGCCGGCGACTTCGACGACCGCGGACTCGTCACCCGCATGGATCTGGATAGTCGCCGGCGGGTCGCCGGGGCAGTTGTCGCACAGGAACATCCGGACCGGGAGCGCCAGCCACTGCGCGCGGAACGCGTCCTCGCCGGCTTCGCGCATCAGCGGGACTCCCCAGCGCCCCAGCGCGTCGAGCACGGGCCGCAGCGCCAGGCCGCGGTCGGTGAGGCGGAACAGCGTGGTGGCGACCGGCGGCGGCGCCTCCTCCCGCTCGACGACGCCGGCCTCTTCAAGCTCCCGCAGCCGGGTGGCGAGCAGGTTGGTCGCGATGCCGGGCAGCCCGGCACGCAGGTCGGTGTAGCGGCATGCCCCGCGCGCCAGCAACTCGCGGACGATCAGCAGCGTCCATCGCTCGCCGACGACGTCGAGAGCCCTCGCGACCGAGCAGTACTCGTGATAGGAGCGCACGCCCCCAGTGTAGCCGATCTGGTTGAGCTTTTATTCTTATCACTTGAATTTCTTGTCTAGCTACTTTAGATTCTCAAGCATGACACATGCTCAGCCGCAAGCCAACGACTCGGTCTCGCTACCGGAGGAGACCGCCACGCCGGGTTCCTTCAGCCCGCCGCCCGGCGCGGGCTCGCCGGGTGCGGTGTTCGCCGTGCTGGCCCTCGCCGTCTTCATCTCGGCACTCGACGTGTTCATCGTGAACATCGCGGTCCCGGCGATCAGGGCGGGTTTCCACGGCTCGACCGTGGCGGACGTGTCCTGGGTGCTCAACGCCTACGCGATCGTCTTCGCCGCGCTGCTCGTCCCGTTCGGCAAGCTCGGCGACGTCGTCGGCCGGCGGCGGGTGTTCGCCGCCGGGCTGGCCGCCTTCGGGCTCGGGTCCGCGTTGTGCGCCGCATCACCGTCGCTGGGGTTCCTGATCGCCGCGCGCGTCCTGCAGGGCGCTGGCGCGGCCGCCGTGACCCCGGCCTCGCTCGGCCTGCTGCTGCCGTCGATACCGCCGCGGCGGCGGGCCGCGGCGATCGGCGCCTGGGCCGCGCTCGGCGCGGTCGGCGCGGCGTCCGGCCCGCCGCTCGGCGGCCTGCTCACCGAGGTGAGCTGGCACTGGATCTTCATCATCAACGTGCCGCTTGCCGTGATCGGGCTGGCCGCCACCTACCGGGTGCTGCCGGAGATCCGCGACCCCGCCAGGCCGCCGCTGCCGGACTGGATCGGCACGCTGCTGCTCATCGCCGTGGTCTCGGCCGCCACGTTCGGCCTGGTCGAAGGCCCGTCATGGCACTGGGACGGCCGCGTGGCCGGCTGCTTCGCCGCCGCGGCGGTGCTGGGCGCGGCGTTCGCCGGCTGGTCGCGGCGGCACCCCGCGCCGGTACTCGAACTCGGCATCCTCAAGGTGCCCGCGTTCGCGCTGGCGAGCTTGTCCGCGGCGCTGTTCTTCGCCGCGTTCTCCGCGATGCTGCTCGGCAACGTGCTGTTCCTGACCGGAGTCTGGCGGTACTCGGTGCTGCACGCTGGCCTGGCGCTGACCCCGGGCCCGGTGGCGGCCGCCGTGTTCGCGCCGTTCGCCGGACGGCTGGCGCAGCGGATCGGGCCCGGACTCGTCGGCGGGGCCGGCGCGCTGCTGTTCGGCGCCGGCTCGGCGCTGTGGATCGCGCTGATCGGGCTGCAGCCGGACTACTGGGCCCGGTTCTTCCCCGCGATGCTGATCGGCGGCAGCGGCGTCGGGCTCGCGCTGCCCGCGTTCACGATCGCAGCCACCGCGACGCTGCCGCCGCACAAGCTCGCCACCGGAATCGGCGCGCAGACGATGTTCCGGCAGATCGGCGCCACCCTTGGCGTGGCGGCGTTCGTGGCGGTCCTCGGCACGCCGACGCTCGGCACCGTCATCGGCGCCTACAACCACACGCGCGTGTTCATGATCGCCTCCGCCGCGGCGGCCGCCGTCGCGCTCGCGCTCATCCCGCGCCGCCACGTAACCCCCGCCGCGGCTCGGGCATTATTGGCGGATGCCATTGTTCGCGTTTGAGGATCACGAGCCCCAGGTCAGCCCCGAGGCGTGGATCGCGCCCACCGCCACGCTGGTCGGCGACGTGCGCGTGGAGGCCGGGGCGTCGGTCTGGTACGGGGCGGTGCTGCGCGCCGACTTCGGGCCGATCATCGTGCGGCGCGGGGCGAACATCCAGGACGGCTCGGTGCTGCACGGCGGCGCCGACCCGGTCACCGAGATCGGCGAGGGCGCGACGGTCGGGCACATATGCGTGGTGCACGGCGCCGTGGTCGGCGCCGAGGCGCTGATCGGCAACGGCGCGACGGTGCTCGACGGGGCGGTCGTCGGCAGCCGCGCCTTGGTCGCGGCGGGCTGCACGGTGCCGCCGGGCATGGAGATCCCCGACGGCATGCTCGTCGGGGGAGTCCCCGCGAAGATCATGGGCAAGCTGACGCCGGGTGCCGCGCGCTGGGTGGAGACGAACCCCCGTGCCTACCAGGACCTCGCCCGCCGGCACGCGGCCGGCGTCAGGCAGCTTCCGTGAACGCGGGCATGACCTCGGTCGCGAACAGCTCGGCCGAGCGCAGGGTCTCGGCCGCCGTCATGTCGCCGAAGCACAGCTCCAGTGCCATGTAGTTGATCCCGCCGACGTCGCGGTGGCGCTCCACCCAGGCGCGGGCGCCGGCCGGGTCGCCGGCGTAGAAGTGGCCGGTGGCGTGGATGCCCTCGAACGTGTCCGCCGCCAGCACCGGCGGCAGCGGCACGCCGAACTTGTTCCACAGCATCTCGAAGTTCTCCCTGAACCGGACGAACGCACGGTTGGCGATCGCCATCGCCGCCTCGTTCGTGTCGGCCACGACCATGTTCCTGGTGATGCCAAGCGGCGGCAGGTCCGCTTCGGCGCGGCCGAGGGACGCCCATTCGGCCTTGTACGCGTCGGTCAGCGGCCGGACGCGTTCGGACGGGACGAGCGCCATCATCGGCATCCGCAGCCGCGCGCACCACAGCGCCCGGTCCAGCGTCCTGGTCCCGTACCACAGCGGCGGGTGCGGCTGCTGCACCGGCCTGGTCACCACCGGGGCGCCGTCGATCTGGTAGTACTTCCCGTGGAAGTCCACGGTGTCGCTGGTCAGCCCGGTCCGCAGGATCTCGAACGCCTCGTCGAACCGGTCCTGCGCCTGCTCGCCCGGCACGCCGTGGAACGAGGTCTCGATCGGCGAGATGCCGCGCCCGACGCCGAGGTCGAGCCGCCCGCCGGTGAGCTGGTCGAGCGTGCACGCCTCCTCGATGACGCGCATCGGGTGGTAGAGCGGCAGGATCGAGATCAGCGTGCCGAGCCGGAGCAGCAAGGTGCGCTGCGAGGCGGCGGCGAGCATCAGGTGCGGCGACGGCGTGATGCCGAGCGGAGTGCCGTGGTGTTCGGCCATGTGGTAGGCGTGATAGCCAAGGCGTTCGTAGGCCTCGATGAGCTCAAGACGCTCGGCGATCTGCGTGGCGGGCGGCCTGCCCGAGGCGTCGTTGTGGTCGAAAACCCCGAAGCGCATCGTCGCCTCCTCCCTGGCAGCACGGGACGGCGGCGGGAGTCGCCACCCTCCGTTCGGGATAAATGTTCTTGAATGTCTTCGAGACCGGCAACCACGATTCGCACAACAGTTTCCGCGAACTCTTGGGTCAGCGGCGCATGACCGTGCAGCAGCCGGTGATAGAGCGCGCCGTACAGCAGGTCGATGGCGGCCTCGACGTCGGTGCCGAGCGGGATATCGCCGCGCGCGAGCGCCCGCTGGAAGACGGTCCGCGCCAGCGCCCGGCGCGGTTCGATGAACCGTTCCCGGTAGACGGCGCCAAACCGTGGGTCGCTCCTGGCCTCGGTGATCAGCGCGCCGACGATCCGGCCGTACGGCCGGTCGCTCACCCGCGCGATCCACGGCACCAGCAGTTCGAGCAGGTCACCGCGCAGCGTGCCGGTGTCCGGCGCCTCGCGGCGCGGGTCCGCCCACTGCTCGTAGAGCGCGTCGAGCGCGAGCATCTCCTTCTTCGGCCACCAGCGGTAGATCGTGGCCTTGCTCACCCCGGCGAGTTCGGCGACCGCGTCCATGCTGACCGCGGTCACCCCGCGCTCGAGCAGGAGTTCCGCGGCGGCGGCGAGGATCGCCTGCCGGGCGGGCTCGCTGCGCGGCCGGCCCCGTGACCTGGGGCCCGGTTCCCCCGCGCGCGGTGCTGCGCTCATGGGAGGTACGCCTTTCGTAATGAAAAACTATACGAATAGTTTCTAATAGATGCCTGAGATTGCAACTACAGTCATGGGGTGGCCACCGACCCGAGACGATGGCGCGCACGAGCCATCCTGACGTGCGCGGTTGCCGCATGCGCGGCCGTGACGGGCTGCGGCCCGAACATCGTGGCGGGAGCGCCCACGTCAACCGCGACGACGGCGACGGCGACGCCGCGTCCGACCGCGCCCACCCCGACCGCGCCCATCCCGACCGCCGACCCGCCGACCGTGGCGACCCCGACGGCCGCCTGCGTGAACGAGGTGTACGGGCGGCTGACGCTGGCACAGCGGGTCGGCCAGCTGTTCCTCGTCGGCCTGTCGGCGGACGCGGCCGGGCCGGTGACCACGGCCGCGCTCGAGCAGTACCACTTCGGGTCCTTCCTGCTCACGCCGACCGCCGAGGGCACCGCGGCGCTGAACGGCGCGACCGCGCACATCCAGTCGCTGGCCACCTCGGCGAACACCGGCGGCGTCCGGTTCTTCGTCGCCGCCAACCAGGAGGGCGGCAAGATCCAGCAGCTGACCGGATCCGGGTTCTCGGTGATGCCGTCCGCGCTGGTCCAGGGCTCCTGGCCGGTAAGCCAGCTGCGCCAGCAGGCCGCCGGCTGGGGCGGCGAACTGCGGGCCGCCGGGGTGAACCTCGACCTGGCGCCGGTGATGGACGTCGTGCCGCCGGGCACGGCCAGCACGAACGCGCCGATCGGACAGCTCGACAGGGAGTTCGGCTTCGACCCGAACACCAACGGCACGCACGGCGCGGCGTTCATCGAGGGCATGGCCGCGGCCGGGGTCGCCACCTCCGCCAAGCACTTCCCTGGGCTCGGCCGGGTGACGGGCAACACCGACTTCACCTCCAACGTGGTGGACTCCGTCACCACGGCGACCGACCCGTACCTCGGCTCGTTCCGCGACGCGATCGAGGCGGGCGTGCCGTTCGTGATGGTCGCGCTCGCCACCTACACCAAGATCGACCCGGCGCGGCTCGCTGTGTTCTCGCCCGTCGTGATGAACCTGCTGCGGTCTGGTCTTGGCTTCGGCGGCGTGATCATCTCCGACGACCTCGGCGAGGCCGCCGCGGTGGCCGCGATCCCCGCGGGGGACCGGGCGACCGACTTCCTGTCCGCGGGCGGTGACATGATCACCTCGCAGACGCTCCAGCCGGCCGAGACGATGGCGGCCGCGGTCCTGGCGCGGGCCGCCGTTGACTCGTCCTTCCGCGCCGTGGTCGACGCCGCCGCGCTGCGCGTGCTCGACGCGAAGCAGGCCTACGGCCTGCTGCCGTGCTGACGCTTTGCCGGTTACCGTGGTGGCATGCGACGGATCGCCATGCCCGCTGGCCTGATCGCCGCCGGGTTGCTGGCGGCGCTCGCGGTGGCCGGGTGCTCCGCGGCGGCGGCAGGCGCGGCACCTGGTCGCGCGGCGCCGGGTAGCGTCAGTGGCTGCACGGCGTTCGCCTACCGCGCGATCCGCGCCCGCGAGGTCGTCTCGGACCTGCCCGCCGCCTGCCAGGGGATCAGCCGTGCCCAGGTCAACTACGCGGTGAGCCTCGCGATCAGGCAGGCGTCCGCTGGCCCGAAGTCGGTCTGGCGCAGGCAGGCCGGCGCGGCGGCGCCGTGGGTGAGCGCGCTGCTCACCGGCCCCGTTCAAGTGCCCGCCGCGGTCACGGTCGGCACCCCCTCAGGTCCTGGCGGCTCACGGCTCGGCGGGGTCAGCGAACTAGCCGTGCAGGTCGCCGCGCTGCTCGCCTGGCTGGCCACCGCGGTCAGCGGCGGCTACGTGCTGCTGCGCTGGCTGCGCGCCGGAGGCAGACTGCGCGGGCACCCGGGGCGCTCGGGGCGCTCGGGCATGGCCGCGCCGCCCGGGGTGACCGCGGGGCACGCCGCGTTCGGCCTGCTCGGCCTGGTGCTCTGGGCCGGTTTCATGATCACCGGATGGACCGTTCTCGCCTGGACCACGGTCGGGCTGCTCGGGCTCGTCGCCGGGCTCGGCATGAGCCTGCTCGCGCTCGGCCTGCCAAGCCCGCGGCCGGGTCCGGTTCCGGGTCCGGGCGCGGTGCCGGAGTCAGGGCCGGTGCCGCGGGGAGGCACCGCGACGCTCATCGCGCCGGCCGTGCCCGCCGCCCCCGCCGGTGCGAGCCGGGCGCGCGTGCCCGTCTTCGTGATCGCCTCGCACGGGCTGTTCGCCGCGGTAGTGCTGCTGCTGGTTATCACCGCGACAATAGGGGCAGTGTGAGCTGCGAACCAATTCGCCCGTGGCCCAAGGGCCGCCCTAGACCTGACATGCTGTACGCGTGAGTGAAGAAGAACAGCAGTGGCCAGCCAGCGCCCGGATGGCGCGACTGTGGAAGGCCGCCGACAAAAGCGGCGTCCCGCTGCGCACGATCATCGTCGCGGTCCTGGTCGTAGCGTTCTTCTACCTGTCGGGCAAGCTGATCTACCGGCTGCGGGACGTGGTGCTGCTGCTCCTCGTGGCGGGATTCATCGCGCTGATCCTCAACCCGCTCGTGCTTATGCTGCAGCGCTACGTGACCAAGGGCCGCGGGCTCGCCGTCATGGTGGTGACGGTGGTGGCGCTGCTGATGTTCATCGGGCTCGCCTTCGCGTTCGGCTATCCGCTGGTCAACGCGATCACGCACCTAGCGGACCGGCTGCCGTCCTACGTCGCGAGCGCGGAGAACGGCAAGGGCTGGATCGGCAGCCTGGTGAAGAAGTACCACGTCCAGCAGTGGGTGTCGAACAACGCGCCCAAGCTCGTGACATTCGCGCAGGACCTCAGCAAGCCCGCGCTGACCATAGGCAAGGGCGCGTTGTCGCTCCTGGTCGAGCTGACCACGATCTTCATCCTCGTGCTGCTCCTGCTGCTCGAGGGGCCGCGGCTGCGCCGCGGCTTCCTCGGCCTGCTCGCGCCTCGCCAGGCGGCCGAGGTCAGCCAGGTGGCCTCCGAGGTCAACCGCGCGGTCGTCGGGTACATGCTCGGCAACTTCCTGACCTCGATGATCGCTGGCCTTGTCGTGTTCGTCACGCTGTTCACCCTCAACGTCCCGTTCCCGCAGCTGTGGGCGGTGTGGGTCGCGCTTGTCGACTTCCTGCCGATGATCGGGGGCGCGCTGGCCGGCATTCCGACGGTGCTGTTCGCCTTCGGCCAGTCGGTTACCGCCGGCGTGATCACGCTTATCGTCTTCCTCGTCTACACCCAACTCGAGAACCACGTGCTCAACCCGATCATCATGAGCAAGACGGTGCGCATCAGCCCGCTGCTCGTGCTGATGTCCGTGCTCGTCGGCGCCTCGATCGGGTCGTGGATCGGCGGCCTGTTCGGCGGCTTCGTCGCCGCGCTGCTCGCCATCCCCGCGGCCGGCGCGCTGCAGGTGATCGTCCGCGAGGCGTGGCGGCGATCCGGCCCGCCGTTGCGCGTGCCCTCCGCCGCCGAGCTGGCGCCCGCGGGCGACACGCCCCCGGGCGACAGCGTGCCCCCCGCGGCCGGCGCGCCAGCGGGTGCCGGGGACACGCCTGCCGGGACGGAGACCGTGCCGGCCGACGCGGAAACACCGCCGGCAGCCGCGGAGGGTCAGGTGCTGCCCGCGGCGGGCGTACGCATCGTCCAGCCCTCCCCGCAGGCACCGCCGGCCCCAGAGGCCCCCGAGCGAGTCTCCCTCAGCCACCCGAAATAGGTCCCAGGCACGCCTTCCGCATTAGCGGGGATACTTATGGCCCCCATAGCGACCGTTTCTATCCCCGTAACCACGGTGAGGCAGCCGAGCGCAGGCG
>Ga0187807_1000695_pt1 | contig 10733 bp, 6 predicted proteins | sample NC_wetland_sal_i_4_FD_132432 | JGI IMG/M metagenome (GOLD analysis project Ga0187807, IMG submission 132432) | Wetland sediment microbial communities from Neuse River Estuary, North Carolina, USA - ASW_2 | ecosystem: Environmental > Aquatic > Freshwater > Wetlands > Sediment | place: USA: North...
CAGTAGCGCCGGGATGCGGGCCGCACGATGCGGCGGTAGCGACGCTGCGATGACGGTGCGGCAAATCGCGCGCGACTCCCTTTTCGATGGGTCGCCGCAATCGCGACATAGCCGGCTGTTCTGGGAGACAATGGCAGGGCGATGAACGGAACCGGGTGCATCAAGGCGATGTCTGCCTTGTGGTGACGACGCCTGAGCGTCAGGAAAGGACTCGCCTTGAGCGTTACCGTCGACACTCGCGCGCTGCGCGACCAGGCAGCCGCGGTGCTCCACGGCAACGACGCTGGCAGCTGGACGAAAGCGTCACCGCATCTATACCCGCACCAGTGGAGCTGGGACAGCGCGTTCATCGCCATCGGATGGGCGCACCTGGACGTCCGGCGGGCCATGACGGAACTCGAGCAGTTGTTCACGGCGCAGTGGTCGACGGGCATGGTGCCGCACATCGTGTTCCGGGCGGGCCCAGACCAGCCCTACTTCCCGGGACCGGAGTGGTGGGACTGCGCGAGCGTGCCGGCGGCGGCAGGACTGCCGGTACAGACGACCGGGATCTGCCAGCCGCCAGTCCACGCCCTCGCGCTGCAGCGGATCTGGCAGCTGACGCCGCAGGAGCAGCGGCCGGAGATCCGCGCGCGGATACAGGCCCTGTACCCGCGGGTGGTCAGGTGGCATCACTACCTCGCCACCGAGCGCGACCCTGAGGCATCGGGACTGGTCACCGCCTACCACCCATGGGAGGGCACGGACAACTCCCCGCGCTGGGACCGCGCGCTGGCGCGCATTGAGGTAGCCAAGCCAGGGCCGTATACCCGCCTGGACATCAGACAGCTTCCAGACCCCTCGCAGCGGCCTACCGACTGGGACTACGACCGGTACCTGTGGCTGGTCAGCCTGCTGCGGAAGTACAGGTACGACGACGAGCAGATCCATCGCCACTATCCGTTCCAGATCAAGGACGTGTTCTTCAGCGCCGTCCTCGTCTCGGCCAACGCGGCGCTCCTTGACCTAGCCGACGTGGCCGGGGCCAGCGACAGTGACCGCGCGCTGCTGGCCGGCTGGCTGGGGCGCGGCCGCGAGGGACTGGCGCGCTGCTTCGATCCGGAGTCCGGCCTCTGCGTCGACTATGACGTCCGCGCCGGGGAGCAGATCCGGCTGCGCACCTTCGCGGGCTTCGCGCCGCTGTTCGCGCGAACCACGGACGCCACCGTGCAAGCTGCCCAGCTGCGCAGGCTCGACTCACGGGACTTCTGCGGCAACCCCGGATTTCGCTGGCGCCTGCTGCCGAGCACCAGCCCCGCAGAGCCGGCGTTCGAACCGCACAACTACTGGCGTGGCCCGGTCTGGCCGGTCATCAACTGGCTGCTGTGGCACTCGCTGAGCCTGCTCGGCTACTCCAGCCGCGCGGACGAGCTGCGCAGCGACTCACTCGGCCAGATCACCAGCACCAGGGAGTTCGCCGAGTATTTCGAGCCGTTCACCGGCAAGCCGCTCGGCTCTCCGCAGCAGTCCTGGACGGCCGCCGTGGTGCTTGACTGGTCGGCCGCTGCTAACAGCCCCGCCGCCAGCGAAGCTGAGTGCGGCTAGCGAAGCTCCCAGGCGGGCCCGGCAGGGGTGTCGGTGACCTGGACGCCCAGCCCTTCCAGCTCGGCGCGGATCTGGTCGGCGCGCGACCAGTCGCGTTCCTTGCGGGCCTGCGTGCGGTCCGCGATCAAGCGCTCGATCGCCTGCACCTCGGCCGTGTCCAGGTCCGAGACCGAGCGGCGGCGGTCTACCTCCCGCGGGTCCAGGTCAGCCAGGCGCAGGCCTAGCAGCGCGTCGGCGGCGGCGACGACGACACGCAGCCCTTCGGCGCTGATGTCCGGGTCGCGCAGCGACTCCTGGAGGGCGGCGAGGATCTTCGGCGTAGCCAGGTCCGCGGAGATCGCGGCGTCTATCTGCTCGATATAGGCGCCCGCGGCCTTGTCGCCGTCGCCTGCCGAGTCCAGCAGCGCCTGGGCGTCCCGCAGTTTCTCGACCACGGGGAGCGGGCGCAGCGGTTCGACGCGGGTGACCAGCCGCCGCAGTGTCGCCTGCGCGGCGTCGACCGCCTGCGTGGTGAAGTCGAGCTGGCTCCTGTAGTGGCCGCCGAGCAGGAAAAGCCGGTACGCCATCGGGTGGTAGCCGGCCTCGGTGAGGTCCGCGAGCCGCGGTCCGCCGCCCGCGGACTTGGCGATCTTCTCCGCGTTCATCAGCAGGAACTCGTTGTGCAGCCAGAACCGCACCCATGGCCGCCCGTCGCCGAGATAGGCCTCGCTTTGCGCGATCTCGTTCACGTGGTGCAGTTCGCGATGATCCACGCCGCCGGTGTGAATGTCGAAGTGCTCGCCGAGCAGCGACATCGACATCACCGAGCATTCGAGATGCCAGCCAGGCGCGCCCCAGCCCCACGGCGACTCCCAGCGCATGACGCGCCGCGCGCCGGGCTCTTCGGCGCGCCACAGGGCGAAGTCGGTCTTGTTCCTGCGGCCTTCGACGTACTCGACGCGGGCGGCCTCCCGCTGCCCAGCCACATCCATCATCGCCAGCGCGCCATACCCGGGGAGCTTGGACGTGTCGAAGTAGAGCCCGGACGGCAGCAGGTAGGTGAAGCCCCTTTCGTCCAGACGGGCCGCGAACTCGATCATCTGCGGCACGTACGCGCTCGCCCGCGGGTACTCGTCGGCGGGCAGCACGTTCAGCGCCGCGATGTCATCGAAGAACGCCTTCGTGTAGAGGGCTGCGATGTCTTCTACCGAACGGCGTTCGCGTGCTGCTGCCACCTCAAGCTTGTCTTCGCCGGTGTCGCTGTCCGCGACGGCGTGTCCCACGTCTGTGATGTTCGTGACGTGGCGGACCGGCAAGCCCTTCCAGCGCAGCGCGCGGCGCAAGGTGTCGGCGAACACATAGGGCCGCATGTTGCCCAGGTGCGGGAACGAGTAGACGGTAGGACCACAGCTGTACAGCCCGACGACGTCGGCGGACGGCGTGAAGTCTTCAAGACGCCGTCCGAGCGAGTTGTAGAGCCTGAGCTGATGTCCGGTGGTCACGTGGCCATGATATTGGCCGTCACTGGTAGAGCTGGTCGATCTCCTGCGCGTAACGGTCGACGATCACCCGGCGGCGGCGCTTCATCGTGGGGGTGAGCTCGCCGGTCTCCGCGGTCCACTCGTTCGGCAGCAGCCGGAACCTGCGGACCTGCTCAACCCGGGCCAGGTGCGAGTTGGCCTCGGCGACGCCGCGCTCGACCTCGGCGAGCACTCGCGGGTCCCGCGCCAGCTCGGCGAGGGTGGCGGCCTCGATGCCGTTGGCGCGGGCCCAGGCCGGCGCCGCCTCCGGGTCGAGCACGAGCAGCGCGGACACATAGTTGCGCCGGTCGCCGATAGCGCAGGCCTGGCCGATCAGCGGGTGCCGCTGCAACTCGTACTCCACGAGGGCGGGCGAGATGTTCTTGCCGCCCGAGGTGATGATCAGTTCCTTCTTCCGGTCGGTGATCTTGAGGTATCCGTCGGCGTCGAGCTCGCCGATGTCCCCGGTGTGCATCCAGCCATCGCCGTCCAGAGCCTCCGCCGACCGCTGCGGATCCTTGTAGTAGCCCTTCATCACCAGCGGGCCGCGGACCAGTACCTCGCCGTCGTCCGCTATCCGCAGCTCGATGCCGGGGAATGCCTTGCCGACCGCGCCGTTGCGGGCCTGGCCGGGCGGCGCGAGCGTCGCGGCATTGGACAGCTCGGACATCCCCCAGCCCTCGGTGAGCCGCAGCCCGAGAGCCTGGAAGAACTCGAGGATCGCGGGGTCGATCGGCGCGGCGCCGCTGGTCGCGATGCGGCAGCGGTCCAGCCCGATGAAGGTGAGCACCCCCTGCCGCATCTCCTGCGGCATGGCGCGGACGGCCTCCGGCGACACGTCGGGCAGGGCGTTGCGGAGCGCCGCATACAGCTTCTCCCAGACGCGCGGGATGCCGATCAGCGCGGTCGGGTGAACCTGCGCCGCGATCTCGAAGAGCTTGAGTGCGTCCGGGCAGTACGCCAGGGTGACCGGCCGCGCCATCGCGCCCCAGTGGTCCACGCTGCGGCCGGTGACGTGCGCCATCGGCAGGTAGGAGATCAGCCGGGCGTTGCCATCCTCGTCGCTTTGGTCCTCGAGCGGGATCACCCTGAGCGTGGCCAGCTGGTAGTAGCGCGCGTTGGCGTGCGTGATCATGACGGCCTTGGGCTGTCCGGTGGTGCCCGAGGTGTAGATGAGCGTGACCAGGTCGTCCGGGGTCACCTGGCGCCAGGTCTCCTCGAACAGGCCGGGCGAGCGCTGCGCCTCGGCGTGGCCCAGGCCGAGCAATTGCGGCCAGCCGATGGCGTTGTCCGCGTCGCCGTCGATCACGATGATCTGGCGCAGCCTCGGCAGCTGGTCCCAGACAGACGTCAGCTTGCCGAGGAACTCCCGCTCCACGATGGCGACAGCCGCCTCGCAGTGGCCGGCGATGTAGGCGGCCTGGTCCGCGGTCACGGTGTTGTAGATGAAGACGGGGACGCCGCCGGCGTGCATGACCGCGTAGTCCGCGATCGTCGCCTCGGACCGGTTGCGCGACCAGATCACCGCGAACTCGCCGGGCCGGAAACCGATCACGCCGAGACCGAGAGCCAGGTCGCGAACCTGCTCGTGCACCTCGCGATAGGTCAGCGAGCGCCACTGCCCGTCCTCGAGCCAGCGGTGCGCGGCACAGTCGGGGGCCGCTTCGACAGTCTCGGCGTATGCGGTGAGCAGCGTGCTGCCGGCGATCTCCGCCTCGATCTCCGCTCGCTCGGCGGCGATCTCGGTTGGCGTGCCGGACCTCTCCATCGTGGTCATCCGATCATTGTGACCCGCGAGACGGGACGTGGCTAGGGCCAAGAATGCGGCTGGCCTGCCCCAACGTGGGGCAGGCCAGCCAGTCGCGAACCTCGGGAAGGCGGCTACGCCCCGAAGGACGGGTAGGCCACGAGGCCGTCGACGTTGCCTGCTCCGTCGGTGTAGAAGCCGACCAGGTCGTTCTCGTCGTTGATGCCGTTGAGCACCGTGGTGCCATTGCCGTTGGGGTCATCGATGCTGCTGAGGACGAACCCCGTCGCCGGGCTCCAGAGGAACCCGTGCGTGGCGCCGCCGCTGTAGGTCACCGTGCCCACCACCAGGTCCGAGTCGTTGACGCCGAACGCCTGGGTCATCGAGGCACCGGAGATGGCGAACTTGTAGAAGTGGCCATTGGCCAGCTTCAGGAAGCCGTCAGTGACGCCAGAGCTCGGGCTGTAGAAACCTGCCACGTCGCCGTGGTTGTTGATCGCGGCGGCGGTCAGGCTCGGCCCGAGACCGGAGGCGCCGGGCACCGTCACGCGGTTGAACGACTTGGTGTTGATGTTGTAGGTGTACCCGCGGTTGAGGCCCGAGGAGTTGGTGAAGAACCCGACCGCGACGTCGTGGTTGTTCACGCCGAGCAGCTGGTCCACCGGCGGCTTAGAGGGTGTGCCGGTCGGGAAGTTGACCTCGTGGAAGTGGCCGCCGGCCGCGTACCAGCCGAAGTTGTTGTTGGCCATGCTGACGGTGTTCTGCGTCGAGAAGAACCCGACCGTGACGCCCCGGTCGTTCAGGCCGGTGACCTGGGTCTGCACCGAGTGCGGGAAGTTCTCGCTGAGGATGTCGCCCTGCGCGTAGGGCGGGAGCATGACGTACCCCTTGTTGGGGTGGCCCTTGGCGCCCGAGCCGAAGTAACCGGCGATGACGCCCTCGTTGTTGATGCCCAGCAGCTGGTTGAACGTCCGGTCGTGGTGGCTGCCCAGCGTGACGAACTGGTATCCGCCGGACGGGGGCGTGTCCGCCACCGCGGGCGCGGCCTTGGCTGCGGTAGCGGCCCCGGCCGTGCCGGTCATTGCGACGGCCGCCGCCACCGCGAGCATGCCCGACGCCGCCGTCGCCATGCCAATCCGCAACCGCGTTGCGCGGTTCCCGATGCCCATGATTTATCTCCTTCTGGTTTCCCCGTAACTGGCGGACGGACGCTGTTGTCCGGCCGCTACGTCTGCCGATCAATGTCGCGGCGCGCACTGGGGGAAGCTGCAGGGGCTACAGGGGAAGCGTCGGGTGTGCCCGTGAGGCGCCAGGCGTCGACGACTATCCGCCAGGCGCCGTCGGCCTGGGCACGGACCACCGTGCTGCCGACCCCGCAGAGCCGGACCAGCTTCCCGTCAGGCCCGGCGCCCTCGATCCGCCGCTCACAGACCAGCATCGTCAGGCCGTCCGCCGAGAGCACCGCGAGCAGCCGGGTCTCGAGCGGCAGCCGCAGGCGCATGATCTTCGTCATCGTTTCGCGGACAGTGCCGGCTTCCGTCTCGTGGTCGGCCCAGGGCGCGAGCACTGCCCCGTGCTCGTACTGGGCGACGGCCGCGCCCAGGTCACCGTCGCTGACCGCGAGCGATACGAGCTCGGGCGCCTGCCACGGCCACCGGGCGGCCGGCGGGGCGATCGGATCCGACACCGTGCCTCCTATCTGCGGGAGCAAGAGTCTCGCAGCAGGCAGCCGGGGGAACGCTAGAGCACTGGGGGAATCACCGGGGGTTGTTCAGGTGCGGCCGGCCAGGCGCCGGTAGAGCTCCGTGGTTTCGGCCGCCGGCGGCACGCCGACCTGGTCGCGAAGCAGCGTCACGAGCTCCTCGTAGTGCCGCACCGCGCGGGCCGTCTCGCCGAGGTGCTCCCAGCAGGTCATCAGCTCGCGGTGCGCCGATTCGTTCAGCGGCTCGTGCTCGATCGCGCGGCGGAAGGCGGTGACGGCCGCCTGGTAGCGTCCCGCCTTGGCCTGCATTCGGCCCGCCGCGAGCAGCGCCGATTCGAAACGGCGGCGCAGTTCGTCGCGGCGCGAGTTCGCCCACTCCCCCGCGGTCATCCCGGCGAGAAAGTCGCCGCCGTACGCGGCGATGGCGCGCTGCAGGTCAGGCAGCGCGGCCTCGGCCGGGCGGGCACGGCTGGCTGATGCCAGCGCCTCCTCGAACGTGTCGACGTCGCAGTCATGGTCACGGTGCCGGTTGAACGAGTACTTGCCGCCGGAGTAGAGCACCCACTCAGGGTCGCCCAGGGCGCGGCGCACCTCGCGCAGCGCGGTATGCAGCGCGTTCCCTAGCTGCCTGCGCGACAGGTCGGGCCACAGCGCCGTGCCCACCTGCTCCCTCGTCATGGGCGGCGACGTGACAAGCAGGAAGAGCAGCTCGCGAGGCTTGGCGTAGCCCCAGTCCGCCGCCGTCAGCGCGACGTCGCCGAGTTCGACGGTGGCCGTGCCGAGTGCGCGGACACGCAGCGCAGCCCCGTCGCGCTGGCCGGGTCCCGGCTGCGCGGGCACGCGGGCCACGGGACGGCGTGCCGCCGGGGCGGGCGCGCCTGGCGAATCGGCTCCGTCGGCGGCCGGGGGCGCCGAACTGGCACCGGGCGGGGCTGGCGCCGCGACCGCTGGCCCTGCGGCGGGCGAAGCGGTTGCCTGAGCCGGTGCGGCGGAATCCGGCGCCGACGGGCGCGACAGCCCGACGGCGGGCGAACCGGGAGCTGGTACCGTCATGGCCGGTACCGCGGCGGGGTCAGGTTCGCCGGCCAGCGCCGCCGGATCGGCGGTCAGCCCCCGCTGCCATGCCTCGTCGAAGGCGCCGCCGAGCACCGCGCGCGCCTGCTCCGTCGCCGCGTCGTGCTGCGGCCGCTCACACGGCGCGATCACGGTGCCGATCGCCTCCCGCAGCGCCTCCGCTGCCCCGAGCAAGCCCGCTGCCCGGCGAGCCGCCGGGACCGAGGACGGGGCTTCCGCGAGCGCGACCATCGCCAGGTCCTCGAGCAGGCTGGCCATCCGCCACCTGTCGCGCAGTTCCCGGTGCGTCTCGAAGCTGCGCCGCAGCATTCCCGCCACGGAGCCGACGGGACCGGCGGACCCCAGGTCGGCCCGCTCAAGCGCAAGCAGCCCCAGCTGCTCCAGGCTCCAGGCGATGCCCTCCCGGAACCCGATCGACTCCGACAGCGCCAGGCTCTCAAGCAGCAGCGACTCGGCGGCCGCGAAGTCACGCTGGTAGCGCGCCACCACGCCGAGGCTGATCAGCGACCATGCGGTCCCCTCCACGTCGCCAAGTACCCGGAACATCGCCAGCGCCGCCGTGCACTCACTGGTCGCGAGCGCGAAGTCGCCCTGCAGCCAGGAGACGAATCCCAGGTAGCCGCGTGCGCTCGCCTCCGCCCGCTCGTCCGCGCCGCCCTTCGCCAGCTCGCGTGCCTCCGCGTGCAGCTGCGCCGACCTGGCATACCTGCCCTGTTCGCGGGCGACGCTGCCGAGCGCCTGCAGGCAGGACGCGATCCCCGAGGGGTCGCCGAGCGAGCGGTACAGCAGCAGCGCCGCGTCCAGCCGGCGCACCGCGGGCTCGTAATCGCACTGCAGGTAAGCCAGCCGGCCGCTGCCAAGCAGCGCCCGGGCGCGCAACGCGGCGGGCGCGGACGTGCCGGCGGTCACCGCCAGATCCATCCACTGCCTGATCTCCTGGTAATGGCCGCGCAGATAGGCGTAGCGGCCGAGCTGGCCGGCGATCCGCAGTGCGGCGATGGCGTCCCCGGACTGACGGGCGAAGTCGCTGGCCGCCCGCAGGTTGGACCGTTCGAGATCGAGCCGGTCGAGCTCGCGTTCCAGCTCGGCCGCCGTCGCCCGGTCCACCAGTGGCCCTGTCTCCTCGGCGAATTCGGTGTAATACGCCAGGTGAGCACGGCGCGCCGGGTCGGCCTCGCCGGAAGCGGTCAGCCGCTCGCGCGCGTACTCGTGGATGGTGGCCAGCAGGTGGTGGCGCTCGTTCTCCACCCGCAGCAGCGACTTGTCGGCCAGCCGGGTGAGCAGGTCGAGCACCTGCGCGGCGGCGATGTCGCCGAACCCGGCGACCCGCTCGGCCGCAGCGAGCGTGAACCCGCCAGAGAAGACCGCCAGCCGCCGGAAAACGGCACGCTCGTCGGCCGCGAGCAGGTCGTGGCTCCAGTCGAGGGTGGCGCGCAGCGCCTGGTGGCGGGCCGGGGCGGACCGCGCGCCGCCGGTCAGCACGCCGAACACATCGTCAAGCCGTTCCGCGAGCTGGCGGACCGACAGGATGCGCATCCGGGCCGCGGCAAGCTCGATCGCCAGCGGCAGCCTGTCGAGCTTCGCGCAGACCGCGGCCACCTCGCCACGGTTGGCCTCGGTGACATCGAAAGACGGCACGACCAGCCGCGCCCGGTCTTCGAACAGCCGCACCGCGTCGGCCGCGTCGAGCGGCGGAACGGGCCAGGACCGTTCCCCCTCGACGCCGAGCGGTTCCCTGCTAGTGGCGAGCACGGACAGCGCCGGGCACTCGGCGAGCAGCTGCTCGGTCAGCTCGGCGACGGCGCCCGCCAGGTGCTCGCAGTTGTCAAGCACGACGAGCAGCGGCTGGTCGGCGAACTGGGCCAGCACGTGCGCGGCGATCGCGCCGCCGGCGTCCAGGCCCGGGGTCTCCGGCACGCCGAGCCGGCCTGCGACGGCCGGGCCGACGATGCCCGGGTCATCGACCGGCCCGAGTTCCACCCAGGCGACCTCGTTGTTCCCCGCCAGCGCGCCCGCGGCGGCCAGCGCCAGCCGGGTCTTGCCCGTGCCGCCAGGCCCGGTGAGCGTGAGCATGCGGGAGCCTGCGAGCGCACGCGTTACCTCGCCTAGTTCAGCGTCCCGGCCTACCAGCGGCGTCAGCCGCACGGGTAGCCGTCCCGTGGTCAGCACTGCCATCTGGTGCGCCGCTCCGCTTGGCTCCGCTCATGAATCGTTCGGTACTGAATCTAACGATCGGGAGCGCCCGGTTCGAGTCTCGGTCTGGATATGGTTCCAATTCGACGCCAAACGCCCATTCCCCACCCCCAGCCCATCACTGGGCGGTCCGGCGCGTTTCCAGCCGGGCATGCCGCCGCGATGGCATGATTCGTCCGGAAGGAGGCGGCCAATGTGGGAACGGCTGGAGAAAAGGGAAATAGCGCGCCGTGCGCTGCGCCCGGGACCAGGTGACCGGCCGCGGCCCGACGTGCCCGCAGGAAGCGACCTGATTCCGAAGATTAAGCACATCGTCGTGCTGATGATGGAAAACCACTCGTACGACAATTACCTCGGCATGCTGGCCGGGCGCGGCGACGGCCTGCAGCTGGCGGCCGACGGCTCTCCCGGCGCCGTCAACGTCCTCCCGGACGGCCAGCAGATCCAGGCTCACCGGCTGCTGTCCACCGTCCAGACCGCCGGGAATCCCTCGCAGACCTGGAACGCCAGCCACATCTCCTACGCCGGCGGGACCTGCGGCGGGTTCGCGAGCAGCGTGCAGCAGACCGTCCCAGGGGCCGACCCCGCCGTGCCGATGGGCTACTGGACCGAGGCGGACCTGCCCTTCTACTACGGGCTCGCCCGGGCTTTCCCGGTCGCCGACCGCTGGTTCTGCTCCTGCATGGGACCGACGTTCCCGAACCGCCGCTTCCTGATCGCCGGAACTGCGCACGGCCTGATCGACGACCTGCCGTGGGACCTCGTCGACTACCCGGAAGCGGGGACGATCTTCGACGCGCTGACCAGCAACGGCATCTCGTGGGTGAACTATCACAACGTGCGGCCGGCGAAAGTCCTGATCAAGCGCGCGCTCGGCACGCCAGGGCTGATCGCGCTGCGGCGGGTCGCGCAACTCGGACGCTGGCTGCCCGGC
>Ga0187807_1000696_pt1 | contig 10733 bp, 8 predicted proteins | sample NC_wetland_sal_i_4_FD_132432 | JGI IMG/M metagenome (GOLD analysis project Ga0187807, IMG submission 132432) | Wetland sediment microbial communities from Neuse River Estuary, North Carolina, USA - ASW_2 | ecosystem: Environmental > Aquatic > Freshwater > Wetlands > Sediment | place: USA: North...
CATCGCTCGCGTAGTGAGCGAGGATCGCGATGGGGACGCTCAGCGGGTCCGCGCCGCGCCGGTAGGACTCGATCCGCTCGACCAGGTCAGATCGCCGCTGGGCGCCAAGCACCCTGCCGATCTGGCCGAACGCGTGGTGCAGCGTGTTCGCGTTGCGGCCCCGGCTGGCCCTCGCGGTCATCGCCGCCTGGAACACGTCCCGGTATGCGGCCTCGGTGACCTCCCGCCGGGCGTTCCCGGCCGCGGCGACGATCCGGCCCGCGGCGCGGTAGCGCGCCGGATCGTGCGCGAGCAGCTGGCGCTTGTGCCTGGCGTGGAAAGAGACCAGGTCGCATGGTTCCCACCGAGCGGAGAGCAAGTTACGGAGCCGCGCGAAGGCAAAGATCCGTTCAGAAAACTCCTCGCGCAGCACGGCATCGCTGAGCCGCCCTTCGTCTTCCGCAGGAAGCAGCGGGAACTGGGCGATCATCCGCTGCGCGAAGACGCCGCGCCCGCGGTGATCGGATCGCTGGCCGCTCGGCGCGTAACGCGGGATGCCGTGGATGCCGCAGCTCGGCGACTTGGCCTTGAAGACGTACCCGTCAAGCCCGGCGGCCTCGGCTCACCAGGTGGCTGTCGACGGTCAGCCGGAGCGTCTCGCGCGGGGTACCGAGGCCGCCGTTGAACCGGACCGGCTCGCCGAGCAGGCAGCTGGACACGCCCACCCGCGGCCGGGGGTCCTGGGTCGCACTGGCGCCTGTTCCGCTCATGGTCTCTCCTCTACCCAGGAGATTGATGGACACCGCCATCGTCCTCCTCACCCGTGACCTGCGGCTGCACGACAACCCGGCGCTCGCGGCCGCGTGCGCGCGTGCCCGCCAGGTCGTGCCGCTCTTTGTCGTGGACCCTGCGCTTACCGTGCCGCCGAACCGGGCACGGTTCCTCGCCGATTCCCTCGCGGTGCTGCGGGAAGAGCTGCGCGAGCGCGGCGGCGACCTGGTCATCAGGAACGGCGACCCGGTCGCCGAGGTGATCCGGCTGGCGACGCGGACCACGGCCCAGACCGTGTTCGCCGCCAGCGACGTCTCGCGCTACGCGGCGCGGCGCGAACAGCGCCTGGCGCGCGAGTGCGCCAGGCACCGGATAGCGCTTGAGATCATGCCGGGGCACGCGGTCGTGCCTCCGGGCGATCTCCAGCCGGCCGGCGGCGGCCACTACAGGATCTTCACGCCCTACTGGCGTGCCTGGCGCGCCGCCGCCTGGCGGCAGCCCTGTTCCGTACCGCCGGCCGTCCGCGTCCCAGCCGGCATCGAGCCCGGCGACCTGCCGGCTCAAGAGAAAGTCTGCTCCGGCGGCCTCGCGCCTGGCGGCGAGCGGGCGGGCCTGGACCGGGCTCGCGCCTGGCTGGACGGACCGCTCAAGGGATACGGCGACGGGCGGGACCTGCTCGCCAGCGACGAGACATCCCGGCTGAGCGCCTACCTGCGGTTCGGCTGCGTGTCACCGCTCGCGCTGGCACAGGCAGCGCGGCCGCGGCCCGGTGGAGAGGAGTTTTGCAGGCAGCTGGCCTGGCGTGACTTCTTCCACCAGGTGACCGCCGCGTTCCCGGACATCGCCACGGTGGATTACCGTCCTGGCCCGCACGGACCCCGGAACTGGGCCGAGGACCCCGGCGCGCTGGACGCGTGGCGCGCCGGGCGCACTGGCATCCCGGTCGTCGACGCCGGCATGCGGCAGCTTGCCGCCGAGGGGTTCATGCACAACCGGGCCCGGATGATCACCGCCTCGTTCCTCACCAGGACGCTGGGCATCGATTGGCGGCACGGGTACCGGCACTTCAGGGAGCTGCTTGCCGACGGTGACGTTGCGTGCAACGCGGGCAACTGGCAATGGGTCGCCGGCACGGGCAACAACCCGCGCCCCGGCCGGGTGCTCAACCCGCTGCGCCAGGCGGCCAGGTTCGATCACAACGGCGACTACGTGCGCCGGTACGTCCCGGAGCTGGCTAGCCTCGACGCGCCGCACATTCACGCGCCCTGGAAGCTGCCCGGCACTCACCGCAGGCAGCTTGGCTATCCGGACCCGGCCCGTCGCTTGTGACCCTACGTGTCGGTTCTCACACGCTCGGCACCGATCATCACCATTTCCGGGTGATGCGGCGATGGACCGCGGGACGCGAGCATGAGGGCTGGTAGCAGCACCGCTGGTACCGCGGTCAAGTCTTCGCGCGGAATTTGAGCGAGGCTCGGCGGCAGTTCGCGGTGCCGTGGCCTGCGGTACGAGTCGGTCGACTTGCATCGTAGGACGGCGGCACGAGACCGCACAGTTCAGTCAACCGCACAGGGGGGTTAAGCGGTGTACATCGTGATGGTGGCACCTGAATGCGCGCCGGCGGCCAAGGCCGGCGGCCTAGGCGACGTGGTATCCGGCCTCAGCCGAGAGCTGGAACTGCGCGGCAACGCGGTCGAGGTCATTCTCCCGAAGTACGCCAGCCTCCAGTACTCCAGGATCTGGGACCTGCGGCCCACCTACCAGGATCTCTGGGTACCGTGGGACGGCGGAGCGGTTCACTGCACGGTGTGGTTCGGTTACGCGGACGGCCGGAAATGCTTCTTCATCGAGCCCCACTCGGCGGCCGATTTCTTCGGCCGGGACCGTTTGTACGGCTACGGCGACGACACCGAGCGGTTCGCGTTCTTCTCCAAGGCGGCACTGGAGTTCATGTTCCAGGCCAACAAGCGCCCGGACATCATCCACTGCCACGACTGGCAGACCGGCCTTGTCCCGGTCCTGCTCTATGAGCAGTACAGCCAGGCCATGCCGGACCAGAGAGTCTGCTACACCATCCACAACTTCCATCATCAGGGGACTAGCGATGAGCGGGTGCTCTGGGCGACCGGGCTGGGTCGGCCAGATTACTTCCTCGACGCCGACCGGCTGGGGGATGACTTCCGCTATCGAGGGCTGAACCCGATGAAGGGCGGCATCCTCTATTCGAATTTCGTGACCACGGTATCCCCCAACCACGCCGACGAGGCGCTCTATGATGACGGCGGCTCCGGACTGCGCCGCACCCTCAAGGACCATCAGGCCAAGTTCAGCGGGGTTATCAACGGCGTCGACTATGAGGCATGGAATCCCGGGACCGATCCCTTCCTGCCAGCCGGCTACTCAGCCGACAGCGTCGAGGGCAAGTACGAGGTCAGGAAAGCGCTCAGGAACCGGTTCTGGATGCGCGACAGCAGCGGCCCCATTGTCGCGTACGTGGGCAGGCTCGACGAGCAGAAGGGCATGCACCTGGTCCACCACGCCCTCTTCTATGCCCTGGCACACGGCGGGCAGTTCGTCCTCATCGGGGACTCCCACTACCACGACGGCATCACCGATCACTTCTGGCACCTCAAGAGCCACCTCAACGACAATCCGGATTGCCATCTCGAGATTGGCTACCGCGAGGACCTGGCTCACCTGGTGTACGCGGGCTCGGATTTGCTGGTGGTGCCCAGCATGTTCGAGCCGTGCGGGCTCGCCCCGCTGATCGGGATGCGTTATGGGACGGTGCCTGTGGTGCGGGGGACCGGCGGCATGGTGGACACCGTGTTCGACCACGACAACTCGTGGCGCCCGCCAGCGGAACGCAACGGGTATGTCTTCCACCACACCGACAACCAGGCCATCGAATCCGCGCTGAGCCGCGCCCTCCGGTTGTGGTTCGCCCGCCCGCGCGAGTTCGGCGAGCTTGTCGCTAACTGCATGCGCGCCGACTATTCGTGGGCCCGGCCCGGCCGGGAGTACATGGACATCTACGAGCACATCCGGCACAAGTGACGGTGACTGGTTTCTCTCGCTTGCTCCGCTCGCCGCCGCCGCGGTCGTCATCATGCTCGCCATCTCACTGGTGACGCTAAGGAATATGCCGAACGGTCCCGTGGTCCCCGCAGCCAGGCCGACCGCCACCTCGGATGCGGTGCCGACGTACTACACGGAACTGCGCTGGATCGGATCGCGCTACAGGAACCCCGCCAGCCGGTAAAGGACGAGCGAACCCGCCACGGCCACGTTCCAAGGCCTCGGGCACCCACGGCAACTTCGGTACCGCCATGCATGCCCCGACCGCGTCGCACGTCCGAAGCAGCGTGCCGCCAGGAGGTATTCACGAAGAGTCTCATATTTTCTGTCACCCCGCCCCGCTCCCTGCTCGAGGCGGCCAAGGCCGTCTTCGTCACCTCAGGCCGCATTATCGAGACCCGGTGAGTTCCGCCTGGCGACCCCGCTAACTCGTGAGGGCCGCCAGGCGGGTGTCGTGCAGGCTGGATTACAGGTTGAAGGCCAAGGTCATGGTCGTCGCGGAGGCGGCCTGGCCAAGGGCGGGCAGCCCGAGAAGCTGCTCGGCGGTGGCGAGCAGCGAGTAGTGGTTGAACAGCGTGCCGGAGGTCGAGCCGGCGGGGGTGCTCGGGCTGATCACGATCGTCGCCACGCGGCAGCTCGCGTCGGTCGTGTTCGTCGCGCAGGATTCGCCGGTCGAGCCGCCGCTCCCCTCATCCCAGGTGATGAACACAGCGGTGGTTCCGCTGGTGTACGCGCTGGAATTGAGGATCGTGGGCAGGTTGCTTGACAGCCACGTGTCGCCCTGAGCGATCGTGCCGTTGTGCATGTCGTCGATCAAGTTCGGCGTGATGAAGGAGAAGGCGGGCAGCGCGTTGTTCGACAGGTCGGTGGCGAGCTGCGTGTACGGCACGTCGTCGGCTGAGCAGCCGGACAGGGTCGTGTAATAGGGCGGCGGGTTGTGCCGGACGGCGTAGTTCCCGGAGTTCGACTTGTCGCAGTTAGAAGGCATCGACTCCTCGTACGCCTTCCACGTCTCGCCCTGGCCGAAGATGCTCGCCGCCGACGTGCTGCATTTGCTCGACACGGTGCAGTCGGAGTCGAACGCCGACAGGCTGCTCAAGGCAAGCCCGGAGGTGGCGCCGATGTAGTTCGGCAAGCTGGGGTGAGTGAGGTTGTGGTAGTTGGTCGCCAGCCCGCACTCGCTGGCGACCGAGTTGATGTACGGGGCCTGCGAGCTGCCGATGATGTCGGTGTAGCTATGGTTCTCCATCCAGATCCAGATCACGTGCTTGTACGCCGGCGCCGTCGTGACCGTGCCGCACGGGCCGGCGGCCTTCGCCGAGGTCGACGTCACTGCCGTGATTCCGGCGGCAGCGACCGTGGCCGCGGCCGCGGCCACGGCCAGCCAGCGAAGCTTCGAGCGGGATCTCCAGGCCATGCAACCTCTCCTTTGGTACGAGATCGTCCGCCTTGACGCGGAACCGTCCGATAGTTTGCAGGCACGGTGCGCGGCAGGCTACCAACGGAGTGAGAACAAGGCTGTAACAGGTGGCCGGCGGGAAACGACGGCCCGGTTGGCGTCCAGTCGCGCCGTCTTCGGATAGGCGTTAGTACTTGTCAGCGGCCTTGACGATTCCGAGTACGATGCCTTGCGCCTGACCGCTGCCTGCTCAAGCCCCGTGCCGGTGCCGATGGCCGGACTTCCGCGATCCGTCCCGCTTCCGAACGTGCTCCAGACTGTCCGGTTAGCACCTTCGTCTGCCCGGTAGGGCATCCCGGAGACATGGGATGATGACATCCAGTTTGTGAATATGACACGGAAAATTGGAACCGACAGGCGCCACTTCAGTCACCTTCAGCATCAGCCGGGCGCCATGTCCACGAAGCGGCTGTAGTGACCCTGGAATGCCACGGTCACGGTTGCGGTCGGACCGTTCCTGTGCTTGGCGATGATCAGGTCCGCTTCGCCCGCGCGCGGTGACTCCCGCTCGTACGCGTCCTCGCGGTGCAGCAGGATCACAACGTCCGAGTCTTGCTCGATACTGTTGTGCGCATTGATGCCATTGGCAACGAAGTTATGTGTTTCCTTCACTGTCGCGTCGTAGACCGGCTGCGGTCCGAGTGGCTCGATGCTCACGATCTTGTCCCAGAAGACGTCGCTCGATGCCATCGCGCGCAAAGTGTCAGACTCCAGGACATCCGCGCACCGCATCAGGCGCTCCTTCGAAGGACAGCTCTTGTACAGCGTGGCGCCGCGGTAGTGCGTCCCGATCGCGGCCTGGAATTGCCGCTCGGAAAGTCCTGCCCGGATGCGCTCGGCCTTGACCACGCTCCAGACGTCGAGAGGGAGCGTGTCCACGTTCGTGTTGGCGGCGCGGTCAGCCAGCCAGGCCCCGAGCATTTGGGCGGTCTTTCCCCGCCGTCCGTGAGCCCCCACCCGGGCGCAGAAGGTCCGCAGGCTCGGGCTGTCGGCCACGATCACGTGGTACCCGGGCTGGTAGCCAGCCTTTTCCACCTGACGGATGCGCGCCGCTATGCCGAGCCGGGCCAGCAAGTGGGCCACGCCGTCCGCGAGGTCCCGGCTCGACGTTGCGTAGTAGACCTTGGCCGCCGACTTGCCGCTCGGCAGCCAGACGCACCCGTCCGTTGCCCACAGATGCCGCAGGAACAGGCAGATCTCAGCGTCGGTGGCCGAGTACAGCACGCTCGGCAGCCGTTTTTCGTGCGCGCCAAGGTACTTGATGCTCAGCTCCCGGAACCACTCGTTGATGGCGTCCCATGGCGAGGTGCCGAACTCGGCCGCGGCCGCCGCCTCGACGAACGCCAGATTCTCCGGGTCGTAAGAGGTGTAGTGGACGGGCTGGCTCCTGATCACGCAGCCATCGCCGATGAGGTGCGCGAGCAACCCGATCCGGTACTCCGACCAGCCCAGGCCCGCCGAGAGTGGCTCTGGTATCCGGCGCGGGATAGCCACCCGGTCCCCGGGCCGGAGATCACCGAGCGGGCTCCAGCCGGAGAAGGCGAGGAACGGATGGTTCGCGGTCGCCTCGACCTGCCGGCCGGAAGCCAGCCGAAGCCGGTAGACCTCCTTCGTCCCCGACTCGAAGACGTTGGTCACCGGCGCCGGAACGAGCCGGTGCTGCTCGTCCAGCGACCACACCAGGACACCGTCCCAGCCGTCACGCAGCAGTTCCCTGAACGTGACCGACGCGCCCGTGTCAGCGCGGAGCAGGGCGGTATCAGCAGTCATGCAGCCCGACTCCCGAAGGTCGGACAGCATCGGCCTTTTGTCCTGGCGCTGTTCGGGGCCGCGGTTGAGCTGGGACAGCGCGACGACAGGGACTTCGAGCTCCTTGGCCAGCAGCTTCAGGGAGCGGGAGAACTCCGACACCTCCTGCTGGCGGTTTTCCACCCGGCGGGAGGAGGACATCAGCTGGAGGTAGTCGATGATGACAAGCTTCAGGTCGTGCCGCTGCTTGAGGCGGCGGCACTTGGCCCTGATCTCCATCAGCGACATGTTCGGCGAGTCGTCGATGAACAGCGGCGCGTCCGCGACCTCGCTCATCCGGCGGGCCAGCCGGGCCCAGTCGTCGTCGCTCATCTGGCCGGTGCGCATCACGTGCATCGGCACCCGCGCCTCGGCCGACAGCAGCCGCATGGTGATCTCGTTACGCCCCATCTCCAGGCTGAACAGCACGGTGGGCAGCTGGTGCCTGATCGTCGCCGAACGCGCGAAGTCCAGCGCGAGGGCCGAATTGTGCGTCGGGATCATCGCGCGCCCCGCCAGGTACAGGTGATCCCAGCTTGACACCTGCACGCACCGCACGGGCACAGACGGAACCGGCCGGACCGCGACGACGTACCGCCACGGCAGCGCGTCGGTGAAGCGGATCACGTGCCGCCCGGGCACGGCCGCGGTGACCGAGGACTGGAAGCCGAGGCTGTGCAGCAGTTCGCGCGCGTCGGCTGCGAGCTCGGCGGTCGGCAGCGACAGGTGCCTCGGTCCCGCGACCCGCGGCACTCCCAGCAGCCCCGCGAGCAGCTCCCGCCGCTGCGCCGTGCTGGCCCGCAGGTACGCCACCGGGATGCGGCCATCAGACGCCCATGACGGCCCGGCCGGATCAGGGCCGCCGCCGATCCCTCCGCCGCCCACGCCGGCCAGCGCCCGCGCGCGGGTGCCCACGCTCGCCATGGTCCGGCCGGCCAGCGCCGCGCCGAGCAGGTACGGCGGCACCGGCAGGTGCGCCTCGGGCAGGTCGAGCGGCCGCGGGACAGCCACGGCGAACCGGGACCGGTCGCCCGGCGCCGAGCACCGCATCGCCGCGGCCATCTCCCCCGTCGTGACCACCTGCGGCGGCACGAACCCGGCGGCGTGCGACGTCCACGTCATCCACTGGTGGCCTTCATCGGCGACGATCGCCTCGCCGTCGGAGAACTCGACCTGAAAGCATGGCCGCCCGTCCATGACCTCGGTCGCGGCGAGCACCCGGACCGGCCTGCCGTTCGCGCCGAGCAGCAGGTCACCCTCGCGCACCCGGCCCATCGTGGTCCACCCGGAAGGGGTCGGCAGCGGCGTGTCCAGGGCCAGCGCCTTGCCGACGGCGGGGCGGGCCGCGATGACGATCATCTGCCCGGCGTGCAGGCCGTTGGTGAGCGCGTCCAGGTCGGCGAACCCGGTGGGCACGCCGGTGATGCCGCCGCCGTGCGCCCCGATCGCCTCGATCTCCTCGAGCGCGCCGGGCATGACCTCGGACAGTGAATGGTAGTCCTCGGCCAGCCGCCGGTCGGTGACCGAGAACACCTCGGCCTGCGCCCGGTCCACGAGCTCGTCGGCGTCGCCGTCGCCGACATAGCCGAGCTGCACGATCCGGGTGCCTGCCTCCACCAGCCGGCGCAGGATGGCCCGCTCCCGCACGATCCGCGCGTAGTAGCCCGCGTTCGCCGCGGTCGGCACGGACGCGATCAGCGTGTGCAGGTACGGCGCGCCGCCGATGCGGGCGAGCTCGCCGCGCCTGGTGAGCTCGTTGGCCACCGTGATCGGGTCGGCGGGCTCCCCGCGCGCGTACAGGTCGAGGATCGCCTCGTGCACGAGCTGGTGCGCGGGCCGGTAGTGGTCGAGGGGCCTGATGACCTCGACCACGTCCGAGATGGCGTCCTTCGACAGCAACATGCCGCCAAGCACGCACTGTTCGGCGGCGACGTCGTGGGGCGGCATCCGCTCGAATTCTTCGCCCCGCTGCGCCACCTGGGCCACGCTCACCGGACGCCACCTCCCCCAGAACAACCCCCGGAACAAACAAGACTCGCCCCCGTCATAGACACCGTCATACCGGGAGGCTCTGACATTCTGGCGGTAGGCGCGCCAGGCGGCTAGGCCACGTTGTGGATAACCCGTGGAAAAGCAGCCGGCTAACTTGTGCGCAGCCTGGGGATCGCGCTGTGGACCGGGCCGGATTCTGACTCGCCACAGCCGTTATGACCTAGCCGAACAAACTGCACAGCATGTGCAGGAGAAAAACCCTGCGGAATTTTTCCCGCAGGGTTATCCACAGAAATATACACAGGCCGCATTCGCTTGCCTGTGGAAAACAGGTGCGGCCTCGCGGCTGGCTGAGGTTTTTCCCCAAATCCCGAACGGGCCCGTGGCGTCTCTCCGGATCGGCTATCCTTCGCCTGTGTGTTCGATCATGGGGGACGCGATCGACCGGATCGCGGATGCGATTGACCAGCTAGCGAGCGATGCGCAGGGGGAAAAAGGCGAGGTCGGGTCCGGTGCGCTGGCCGCGCGGGTCGCCGAGCTCTGGCTGATGGTCAGTGCCCTGGACCCCGAGCTGGCCAGGCGCGCGCGCGGGTACACGAGACCAGCCGACGGCGCGCCTTCGTCGTGAAGGCACACCGCCGGCTGGTTGCTGTGGATACAGCCGAGCCTGTGGAGACCGCTGTGGACGGAGTCTCGCGGGCCTGTGGAATCAGCCCGCGGTGACCTCGATGGTCACGGGAGCGCTCACCTCGGGGTGCAGCCGCACCTGGACGCGGTGCGAGCCGGCCGTCTTGATCGGGTCCGGCACGAGGATCTTGCGCCGGTCGAGATCCGGCCCCCCCGCGTCGCGGACGGCCGCGGCGATGTCGGACGGTCCCACCGACCCGAACAGCCGCCCGTTCGACCCGGCGCGCCGCTTCAGCCGGACGGTCAGCCGCTCCAGCCGCCCGGCGACCGCCTGGGCGTCCTCGAGGCTGCGTATCTCGCGCGCCTCACGCGCCCGCTTGATCAGGCCGATCTGCTTCTCCGCGCCGCGCGTCCACGGCAGCGCGAACCCGCGCGGCAGCAGGTAGTTGCGGCCATAGCCCGCGGCCACGTCCACCACGTCACCGGGTGCGCCGAGGCCACCGACTTCCTGGGTCAGGATCAGCTTCATACGAGACATCGGTCCGTTCCTCCCCTGCCTCAGCGAGCCGTGCTTGTGTAGGGGAGCAGCGCCATCTCGCGGGCGTTCTTGATCGCCGTCGCGACGTCGCGCTGGTGCCTCGTGCAGTTTCCGGTCACCCGGCGGGCACGGATCTTGCCCCGGTCGGAGATGAACTTGCGGAGCAGCCCCGTGTCCTTGTAGTCCACGTAGCTGATCTTGTCATGGCAGAACGCACAGACCTTCTTCTTAGGCTTGCGCATTACTGGCTTCGCCATCGTGGTGCTCCTTAGCAGAGCCCCGCATCAGCGGGGATGGTGTCGTCCGGTGTCATCCGGACATCGGATATTTGTCTAGAAGGGAGGCTCGTCGGAGTAGCCGCCATTGTCGGAGGCCCATGGGTCCTCCTGGCGGCCGCCGCCGGACGAGCCCTGCTGGCCGCCGTAGCCACCGCCCTGGCCACCCTGGCCACCCTGACCGCCCTGGCCGCCGCCGTACCCGCCGCCGCTGCGGTTGGCGCGG
>Ga0187807_1000698_pt1 | contig 10706 bp, 8 predicted proteins | sample NC_wetland_sal_i_4_FD_132432 | JGI IMG/M metagenome (GOLD analysis project Ga0187807, IMG submission 132432) | Wetland sediment microbial communities from Neuse River Estuary, North Carolina, USA - ASW_2 | ecosystem: Environmental > Aquatic > Freshwater > Wetlands > Sediment | place: USA: North...
ATCACCCGCAAGGACGCCGAGCGCGCGAAGAACATGTTCGCGCTCGGCCTGCTGTCCTGGCTGTACGGGCGCCCGGCGGAAGGCACTCTGGCGTTCTTGAAGGCCAGGTTCGCCCGCAAGCCGGAGATCATGGCGGCGAACGTGACCGCCTTCCAGGCCGGCTGGAACTTCGGCGAGACCACGGAGGCGTTCTCCGTCAGGTACGAGGTCAAGCCGGCGGCGCTCAGGCCGGGCAAGTACCGCAACATCACCGGCAACACCGCCCTGGCCTACGGCCTGATCGCGGCGGCGCAGCTGGCCAGGCTGCCGCTGTTCCTCGGCTCGTACCCGATCACTCCGGCCTCGGACATCCTGCACGAGCTCGCCAAGCACAAGAAGTTCGGCGTGCGCACGTTCCAGGCGGAGGACGAGATCGCGAGCGTCGGCGCGGCTCTTGGCGCGTCGTTCGGCGGGTCGCTGAGCGTCACCACCACCAGCGGGCCCGGCATGGCGCTCAAAGCTGAGACAGTGGGCCTGGCCGTTGCGGTGGAACTGCCGCTGATCGTCGTCGACGTGCAGCGCTCGGGGCCGTCCACCGGGATGCCGACCAAGACCGAGCAGGCAGACCTGCTGATGGCGCTGTTCGGCCGCAACGGCGAATCCCCTGTGCCGGTCATCGCGGCGGCCAGCCCGTCGGACTGCTTCCACGCGGCTATCGAAGCGGCGCGCATCGCGGTCACTTACCGGACGCCGGTGATCCTGCTTTCCGACGGGTACCTGGCGAACGGCTCCGAGCCCTGGCTCATCCCGGACATCGCCTCGCTGCCCGACCTGAGCAGCCAGTTCGCGTTCGCGACCGCGGCCAATGGCGACGGCTTCCAGCCGTTCCGCCGCGACCCGGTCACGCTGGCCAGGCCATGGGCCATTCCCGGCACGCCGGGTCTTGAGCACCGCCTCGGCGGCATCGAGAAGGCCGACGGCACCGGGGAGATCTCCTACGACCCGGACAACCACGACCTCATGGTGCGCACGCGGCAGGCCAAGATCGACGGCATCGCCTCGTCCATCGCGCCGCTCGCGGTCGACGACCCGGCGGGCGATGCGAAGGTGCTGGTGCTCGGCTGGGGCTCCACCTACGGCTCGATCGGCGCGGCCGTGCGGCGCGCGCGCCGGGCGGGACACTCGGTAGCCCACGCGCACCTGCGGCACCTCAACCCGTTCCCGCCGAACCTCGGCGAGGTGCTGCGCCGCTACGACAAGGTGCTGGTCCCCGAGATCAACCTGGGCCAGCTGGCGCTGCTGCTGCGCGGCCGCTTCCTGGTGGACGTGATCTCCTACAACCGCGTCCGCGGGCTGCCGTTCCGCGCCGCTGAGCTGGCTGAGGCGATTGAGGAAGTGATCGCACATGCTTGACAACCATGAGGTCCCGAACGGATCGGGGCGGCTGCGTTCGCTAGAGCTGGTCCCCCACGCGACCGGCCTGGCAATGAAGGACTTCAAGTCCGACCAGGAAGTCCGCTGGTGCCCAGGGTGCGGCGACTACGCGATCCTCGCCGCCTTCCAGTCGTTCCTGCCCGAGCTGCAGGTGCCGCGGGAGAACGTGGTCGTCATCTCCGGCATCGGCTGTTCGTCGCGGCTGCCGTACTACGTGGACACCTTCGGCATGCACTCCATCCACGGCCGGGCGCCCGCGATCGCCACCGGCCTGGCGACCTCCCGGCCCGACCTGTCGGTCTGGGTGATCACCGGCGACGGCGACGCGCTGTCCATCGGCGGCAACCACCTGATCCACTCGCTACGCCGCAACGTGAACATCAAGATCCTGCTGTTCAACAATCGGATCTACGGGCTGACCAAGGGCCAGTACTCGCCGACGTCGGAGCAGGGCAAGGTGACGAAGTCCACCCCGTACGGGTCGCTCGACCACCCGTTCAACCCGGTGTCGCTCGCCCTAGGGGCGGAAGCCTCGTTCGTGGCCCGGTCGGTCGACTCCGACCGCAAGCACCTGCAGTCGGTGCTGCGCGCGGCCGCGGACCACCCGGGCGCCGCCTTCATCGAGATCTTCCAGAACTGCCCGATCTTCAACGACGACGCGTTCGCCCCCATCAAGGAGGCGTCGGCTCCAGGGCTGATCAAGCTGGCCGACGGCGAGCAAGTGCGGTTCGGGCCCGGCGGGGCGATGGGGCTGACCTACGGCCCCTACGGTGCGCTGATGCCGGTTGCTTGTGACGCGGTGCCGGAGTCGGAGCTTGTGGTCCACGACGTCGCGCGGCAGGACCCGTCGTACGCGTTCGCGCTTTCCCGGCTGGACAGCGGCGACTTCTCGCACACGCCGATCGGCGTGTTCCGCTCGGTGGACCGGCCGTCTTACGACTCGCTGATGGCGGGCCAGATCGAAGCCGCCCGCGCCGGCGGCGAGGGCGACCTGGCCACCCTGCTGGCCGGCAACGACACGTGGGAAGTCAGCTAACCGGTTCAGGGCTGACCGAGATGGCGCCGCTGCCCTCCCGGTACCGGCCGGGTGATGTGCCGAATTCGCGCTTGAATGCCTTGGACAGCGAGGCGCTGGTGCCGTAGCCGGTACGGCCGGCGATTGCCTCGACGCTGAGCCTGGTCGTCGTGAGGTACCAGGCCGCCTGGCCGAGCCTTATCTTGGCCAGGTGCCGCATCGGGCTCTCGCCGACGACGGCACGGAACCGGGCCGCGAACAGCGTCCGCGACATGCCAGCCTGGCCGGCCAGTCTGGCCAGCGTCCAGTTGATCGCGGGCCGGTCGTGCAGCGCGTCCAGCGCCGTCGCAATCGCCTTGTCAAGCGCCTGCTGCGGTCGCAGCAGGCCCGCCTGCTCGGCACCGGCGAGGTAGGTCCGCAGCGCCTGCGATAGGAAGACGTCGGCCAGCTTGGCGAAGATCGCCTGCGCGCCGGGCGCGCTGTTGCCGGCCTCCTGGCGCAGCAGCGTGAGGACGGGCTCCAGCCAGGCGGTGATGTCGGCCGAACGCGAGTTCATCTGCAGCACCGGCGGGAGCACGCTGATCAGCGCCTCCGGCGCCGGATCGTCCAGGACGAACCCGCCGCAGAGCAGTCTGGTGAGCGTACCGGTCCCGCCATATGTGAGGCGCGCGCTGGGGTCGAGCGGATGACTGGCCAGGATCAGATCCAGGTTGTCAGCCGCTGAGCCCGGCCGATCGCCCATGACATGGCGCTCGCCGCGGGAGAGGATGACCAGGTCGCCCGTCTGAAGCTGGACAGGCTCATGCCCGGCGAGGTTCAGCCAGCACGTCCCGGCGAGCACCAGATGAAATTTGGCCACGCTGGCCCCGTCGACCTCGAACCCCCACGGCTCGCGCAGCTCCGACAGGCAGTAGACGGTGCTGCGCACCCGCAGCGTCGCGAGCAGTTCGCTGACCGCGTCACGTGGCGCGGTGTTCAGCAGTTCCATGGGCACGTCTCCGTGGACGCTTGGACAAGCTATGTGTCCTTTCGAACATAGCGAGCCGTGAGCGGCTCGCGCAATCATTGCGTGACGAGGCGTAACTGGCTGACCGATCGGAGGATGTCCTATGCCTACGTACCTGATCACCTACCACGGCAACGGTGGCCCGCCGCCGTCACCCGAGGCGCGGGACCAGATGATGGCCGCGTTCGGCGCCTGGGTCGCCAGCGTCGGCGACCACATGGTCGACCCGGGCGCTCCGCTCGGTCCCTCGAAGACCGTATCGCCCGAGGGCGTCGCGGATGGCGGGACGCACGCAGCCATTGGCGGCTACTCGCTGATCAAGGCCGACGACCTGGACGCGGCCGTCGGCCTGGTCAAGAGCCACCCGTTCGTCGCCAGAGGCGGTTCACTCCAGGTCATCGAGTCAGTCGCGCCGTAGCCACCGCGTGCAGCGGCCCGCCACCCGGTGCGGGTGACGGGCCGTTCTCTCGCAGGCGGACAGGCGCGTCAGTCGGCGCTGATCAGGCCGACGGGCAGCTCACGCCCGTGCTGTGATCCGGGCAGCAGCCGTTCGGGACCTTGTACAGGTACTGCTGGTGGTAGTCCTCGGCGGACTGTAAACACAGTTCAGCTATCTGCGCGGTTGTTCTATGCTTCGCCCTGGCCTGTGCGTTTGTCATCTCATTGATTCTCGTCATTTACGGCGTGTTCCGGATGTCATGTGCCCTCAATGTGCCCCTGATCGGCGTCATGTCTGACGCTTCAGTGTCACCCTTGGTCGCGACCACCTCGGTGCGAACTAGTTGCATGCAGGTCGATGGATCTCATTGATGCAGGTCACAGGCCTACACAGATCGGATGTGGTCGATACCGTCCGGCGGGTTGCTGTACTTCTGTGCTATATGGATGAACGCGGTGACCTTCGTCCCTTGCCTGAACAGCATGACCTCTGGCTGACTACAAGCAGCAGTGTTCCTCGCCCGCCGTACGGAGCACCGCGCCCGGGACCGGTGCGCCCCACCCGCCTGGCACAAGCTTCGGGTGGGGTAAGTCGGCCTGTAGACCGGGTCTGCGGCAAGGACATGAGCCGTCATTGAGGAGATCTTCAGTAGAAGCTGACAGGGAGGCCAAAGACAATGGCTAACACCTCCAGCCAGGAAGAGTTCCTGGCCGTCATCCGTAAGAGCCAGGAGGCCGTGATCGCCGTGGTCAGGAACTTGGCCGAAACCGTCAGGACAGCCAGCCCGAAGCTGGCTTCCGTTTATGCGCCGCTCACGGACAACCTTCCCAAGCCGCCGTCCGTCAGTGTGCCCTTCGGGGACAAGCTGCCCGGGCCAGAGGACGCCGTGGCCCGCGCCTACGACTTCGGCGAGCAGCTGCTTGCCAGCCAGCGGAAGTTCGCCGAGCACCTGCTGAAGGCGAAGCCGGAGGGCGCCGTGGCCAGCACCTACGACTTCGCCGAGGAACTGCTTGCCAGCCAGCGGAAGTTCGCCGAGGACCTGCTGAAGGCGGCGGAGCCGCTGATGCCTGGCCGCGCCGAGAGCGCGTCGGCGACCGAGACCTACAGGCCAGGCCAGGTCGTTCCTCGCGACGGGACCGTCGAATGCACGCGGCACCACGATGTCCAAGACCACGTGAAAGCCGGTACTCGATTCGCACCGTGCAGTCATCACCATGAGCACAGTGAGGGATGTACCTGGCAATACGTCTAGCGCGTGGCAGAACTCGCTGCAGGACATCTTCCCTTCTCCGCAATCGCTGTAAAGCAGCAGACGCAGCTCTGCAACGCCTCACCGCGACTCGACCCTAGCTCTCGTGGGAACTCGCCCACTACCGTCAACGCGGACTTGACGACAGCGTCTGGCTCATTCCGTCTCGGTCACCACAACGCAGGGTCAGTTCCACATCGGCGGAGCAGGCCGCGCTGAAGCGGGCCGGAATCACCTGCGACCGGTACCACATGATGCACGTGACCCGGCACACGTTCGCGTCTGCCTGTCTGTCTGCTGGCATCAGCGTCCGGGCTGTGGCTGAGTTCCTGGGCGACACCGAAGCGACCGTGCAGGAGACCTACTCGCACATGATGCCTGACGACCGGGAACGAGCCTGGAAAGCAATGGAGCGGTTTTTTACCCGGCCCGAAGCGGACGGCCGGAAGGCGTCAGGTGCTCGTGATGTGCCCTGAATGTGCCCTCCGGGCCGCCGCGTGCTTCGGCTGCACCCGCCGGAGCCGGGGCTACCTCACCCCAGGTTCAGGCCGACTGGGCAGCTCACGCCCGTGCTGTGATCCGGGCAGTAGCCGTTCGGGACCTTGTACAGGTACTGCTGGTGGTAGTCCTCGGCGAAGTAGAACTCGCCGGCCGGGACGATCTCGGTTGTGATCGCGCCGTAGCCGGACTCGGCGAGCTTCTTGCCGAAGTCGGCCGCGGACTTCTCGGCCGCCGCCTTCTGCGCCTCGCTCCTGTAGAAGATCGCCGACCGGTACTGCGTGCCGACGTCGTTGCCCTGGCGCATGCCCTGCGTCGGGTCGTGCGACTCCCAGAACACCTTGAGCAGCTGCTCGTAGGAGACCTTGCTCGGGTCGAACACGACACGGACGGTCTCCGCGTGCCCGGTGCGGCCGGTGCAGACCTCCTCGTAGGTGGGGTTCGGGGTGAACCCGCCCTCGTAGCCCACGGCCGTGGTAATCACGCCAGGCACCTGCCAGAAGTTGCGCTCCTCGCCCCAGAAACAGCCGAGCGCGAACTCCGCGATCTCGCTGCCCTCTGGGTACGGCGGCTTGAGTGGCGTGCCGAGCACCGCGTGCCGCTCGGGCACCTCCAGCGGCGTGCCACGGCCCGGCAGCGCCTCGTCCTGGGCGACCATCTGCGTCTTCCGGAACCCGAAAATGCTCATCGCGCCTCCTTCGGAATCGTTCCGTGCAGCACAACCACAGTACGGGGCGCGCTGTTCCGTGGTGCAGCACGACCTTGTCGCTGCCCCTGCCCCATCCGCCGCTGACTTGGTATACAGGCTGACCACTTGGTACATGAGCTGACCACTTGGTACATGAGCTGACCACTTTTGCGCCCGATATATCCCGATTTGAGTGGCGATTTCAGGTACCAAGACAGCCTAGGCATCGCGGAACTGCAACGGAAGAGGCGTCAGGGGCAGGGGTGGTGAGGGCGAGGGTGCGCCGCGCCTCGGCGCGCGGCACGGCGAGGCGGGTCAGGCGGGCCGCGCCCGGCGCGGGCCGCGCCTCGGCGCGACGGTTACGCGGTGCGGTTGACGACGAAGTCGCAGAGCGCCTCGAAGGCGGCGCGGGCCGGCACGGCGGGAAGCTGAACCACCAGGTCGCGGGCGCCCGCGATCCACGTGCGCACGGTCTGCCTGGCCTCCTCGAGCGCCGGGGAGGTCCGCAGCAGCGACAGCGCCTCGGCGTGCAGTGCGTGGTCGGTAAGGTCCGCGTCCCGCAGCAAGGCGTGCAGTCGCGACATCTGCGGGGTGGCGGCGCTGGCGCGCAGCGCGTAGAGCACCGGCAGCGTACGCACCCCTTGCCGCAGGTCCGTGCCCGGCTCCTTGCCGGACTGCGCCGACGTGCTGGCCACGTCGAGCACGTCGTCGGAGAGCTGCCAGGCGACGCCGATGCGCAGGCACGCCTCGGCGATCAGGTCCGCTATCTCGAAGGGCGCGCCTGAGAACATCGCGCCGAACCGCCCAGAGGTGGCGATCAGCGACCCGGTCTTCTCGGTGATCACGTGCATGTAGTGGTCGAGCGGGTCGACTCCCGGCTGGACGCCGATCGTCTCGGCGAGCTGCCCGTCCACCAGGCGGCTGAACGTCTCGGCCTGGATCCTGATGGCCTCGGGACCGAGGTCGGCGAGGATCTTCGACGCCCGGGCGAACAGGTAGTCACCGGCCAGGATGGCGACCGAATTCCCGAACATCGAGTTGGCCGACCGATGGCCCCGCCGCATGGTCGCCTCGTCCATCACGTCGTCGTGGAAGAGCGTGGCCAGGTGCGTCAGCTCGATCGCCACCGCCGCGGGCACGATCCGCTTGTCACGGCTGTCGCCGAACCGGGCGGCGAGCAGCACGAGCATGGCACGGAAGCGCTTGCCACCGGCCGCCATCATGTGCCTGGACACCTCGGCGAACATGGCGTTCCCGCCGAAATCGGTGTCGCGGAGAGCGGTTTCCACTACCGCCAGGTCTTCGGCCAGTTCGGCGGCGAGGGCCTCGTCGCCGAAGTGGACGGGAACAGCGATGGTCACTCGAACTCCATGGTCTCGGCGCACCTAACCCTGCACGGACACACCAGCATACGGAACGCGCAGCCAGCAGGAACACACCAGGGGTAGGTGACCGCATCCGCAGGGTCGTCAGCGGACGAACAACTGCGTGGCAGCGTGGTTGGCCAGGCTCAGCAGCGGCTGCGGCACGATGCCGAAGACGACCGTGGCCACCGTGCCGACGGCCACCGCCGTACCGGTGAACACGCTGGGCACGACGATCTCCGGTCCGTTTTCCACCGGGTCGCTGAAGAACATCAGCACGATGACGCGGACGTAGAAGAAGGCGGCGATCGCGCTCGATATCACGCCGATAATCACGAGCGGTGTCGCCCCGCCCGCGATGGCTGCCTGGAAGACGGCGAACTTCCCGGTAAACCCGCTGGTCAGCGGGATGCCGGCGAACGCGAGCAGGAACAGCGCGAAGATGCCCGCCACCAGCGGGGACCGCTTGCCGAGGCCCGCCCAGCGGGACAGGTGGTCGGCCTCCCCGCCCGGGTCACGGACCAGGGTGATCACGGCGAACGCTCCGACCGTGGTCAGCCCGTAGACCGCCAGGTAGAACAGCGACGAGGAGAGTCCCGCCACCGACGAGGAGATGACCGCGGTCAGGATGAACCCCGCGTGCGCGATCGAGGAGTAGGCGAGCAGTCGCTTGACATCGGTCTGGGTGATGGCGATCACCGCGCCGATGATCATCGTCAGGACGGTCACAACCCACAGCGCGGGACGCCAGTCCCACGTGAGGTTGCCGAACGCCACGTAGAACACCCGCAGCAGCGCACCGAACGCGGACACCACGGTGCACGACGCCATCAGCGCCGTGATCGGCGTGGGGGCGCCCTGGTAGACGTCCGGCTTCCAGCTCTGGAACGGCACCGCGCCAATCTTGAACAGCAGCCCGACGCCGGTGAGCGCGATCCCCGCGTACAGCAGCGTGTCGCTGCCCGTGTTGCTCGTGGCCGTGGCCGCGATCGCGGCGAGCGACACCGAGCCGGAGTACCCGTACAGCATCGCGATGCCGAACAGGAAGAACGCCGACGAGAACGCGCCGAGCAGGAAGTACTTCATCGCCGCCTCGTGCGACAGCAGGCGGCGGCGCCTGGCCAGGCCGCACAGCAGGTACAGCGGGAGCGACAGCACTTCGAGCGCCACGAACATTGTGAGCAGGTCGTTGGAGGCCGGGAACAGCATCATGCCGCCGACCGCGAACAGGGTCAGCGGGTAGATCTCGGTGTGCACGAGGCCGGCGAGCAGCCCTTCACGCTCTTCCGCTGACCCGGGCACCGCGGCGGCCTGCCCGGCGAACTCGGGCAAGTCGTGCGAGGCGTCGGCGATCAGCAGCACGCTGACGATGGCGAGCACCAGGATCGTGCCCTGGATGAACAGCGTCGGCCGGTCCACGGCGACCGCGCCCATGGCTGCCACGTGACCAGAGCTGCCGTGCCCGAATATCGACGAGGACGCCGCGATCACGCAGGTCCAGATGAAGGCCGCCGCGAGGCTGCCGAACGCGAGCAGCAGGTGCACGCTGCGGCGCAGTTCCCTGGGCACGAACGCTTCGACGAGGACGCCTACGATGGCGGCGCCGAACACGACCAGCATCGGCGCGAGCTGGGCGTACTCGATGTGCGGCGCCGGGATCGTGGCGGTCGTGGCAGCTGCAGCGGCGACGAAGTGGGTCACGGCTGGGTTCCATTCTGGGCGGCTGCGGGTACTGGGTGGGCGGGCACCGGGTCGGTGACGTGCACCTGGGACATCGTGGCCCGGACCGCTGGGTTGATCACGTCGAGCACCGGCTTGGGATAGACGCCCATCCCGATGATCAGCACGGCCAGCGGGACCACGGCGAGCAACTCACGCACCTTGAGGTCGGGCATGCCGGCGACCGACTCGGCGACCGGCCCGTTCATCGCGCGCTGGTACATCCACAGGACGTAGATCGCGGCCAGGATGATGCCCGCGGTGGCGAAGGTTGCCGCCACCTTGTACCGCGAGAACGTGCCCGCGAGCACCAGGAATTCGCTGACGAATGTGGACAGCCCCGGCAGGGACAGCAGGGCTAGACCGGACAGCAGGAACAGCCCGGCGAGCACCGGCGCGACACTCTGCACGCCGCCGTAGTCGGCGATCCGGTCCGAGCCTCGCCGGACGATCATGAACCCGGCGAGCAGGAGAATCGCGCCGGTGGCGAACCCGTGGTTGACCATGTACAGCGTCGCGCCCGACTGACCCTGCGTGGTGAACGCGAAGATTCCGAGCACGATGAATCCGAAGTGGGAGACCGAGGTGTACCCGATCAGCCGCTTGATCGACGTCTGCCCGATCGCCACGATCGCTCCGTAAAGGATGCTGATCACCGCCAGCGTGAGGATCAGCGGCGTGAAGTAGTGCGCGGCGGACGGGAACAGCTCGAGGCAGTACCGGATCATGCCGAACGTGCCGACCTTGTCCATCACGCCGAGCATCAGCACCGCGGCTCCGGGCTGGGCGGATGCGGCCGCGTCCGGCAGCCAGGTGTGGAATGGCCACAGCGGCGCCTTGATCGCGAAGGCGATGAAGAACCCGAGGAACAGCCACTTCTGGACCGTCGGCGACAGGGTGACGTGCACCAGGGTCGAGAACAGGAACGTGCCGTGGTGCCCGGTGGCCGCCGACTGGCCGGCGTACACGTAGAGCGCGATGACCGCGACCAGCATGAGCAGCCCGCCGAGCAGGCTGTACAGCAGGAACTTGACCGCCGCGTACTGCCGCTGCCCCACACCGAACGACCCGATCATGAAGTACATCGGGATCAGCATGGCCTCGAAGAACACGTAGAACAGGAACACGTCGGTGGCGGCGAAGACACCGATCATCATTGTCTCGAGGACGAGCATCAGGGCGAAGTACGTCTTCGGCGACCGCCTGGCGTTGTCCGCGTCGTGCCACGAGGCGAGGATGACGACCGGCATCAGCACGGCGGTCATGCCGATCAGCACGAGCGCGATCCCGTCCACGCCCACCGCGTAGTGCACCC
>Ga0187807_1000700_pt1 | contig 10698 bp, 5 predicted proteins | sample NC_wetland_sal_i_4_FD_132432 | JGI IMG/M metagenome (GOLD analysis project Ga0187807, IMG submission 132432) | Wetland sediment microbial communities from Neuse River Estuary, North Carolina, USA - ASW_2 | ecosystem: Environmental > Aquatic > Freshwater > Wetlands > Sediment | place: USA: North...
AGGATCTCGGCGGCGCGGTCCACCACGTAGCCGGGCATCCGGCTGTTGATCTCCTGCGCCAGCTCGACGAACCGGAACGGGTAGCTGAGCTCGGTCCTGACCTTGTAGCTGAGGTAGTTGGGGTCGATGGGGATGCAGTGCCCGCCGACGCCGGGGCCGGGGTAGAACGGCTGGAAGCCGAACGGCTTGGTCGCCGCGCAGTTGATCGCGTCCCACAGGTCCACGCCGAGCTCGTGACAGAAGATCGCCATCTCGTTGACCAGGGCGATGTTGACGTGCCTGTAGGTGTTCTCGAGCAGCTTGGCCATCTCGGCCTCGCGCGCCGACTTGGCGCGGACAACGGTGTCGCAGACGCTGCGGTAGAAGGCCGCCGCGGCCTCCGTGCAGGCCGGGGTGACGCCGCCGACGACCTTCGGGGTGTTGCGGACGCCGTAGACGGGGTTGCCTGGGTCGATGCGCTCGGGAGAGAACGCGAGGTTGAAGCCGATCCCCGCGGTCAGCCCGGACACCTTCTCGAGCAGCGGGCGGACCACCTCGTCGGTGGTGCCCGGGTAGGTGGTGGACTCCAGAACGACGAGGGTGCCGCTGCGCAGCAGCTGGCCGGCGCTTTCCGTGGCGGCGCGGACGGCGGTCAGGTCCGGGCCGTCGGACTCCGACAGCGGCGTGGGCACGCAGATGACGATGACATCGGGGTCCTGGCAGTCGCCGAGGTCGGTGGTGGCGCGGAAACCCTGCGCGACCATGGCGGCTATGTCGGCGTCGGTGAGGTCGTCGACGTGCGACCGGCCGCCGTTGAGCGCGTCCACGGTGACCTGCTTCACATCGAGGCCGGTGACGTTGAGCCCCACCCGCGCGGCCTCCCGGGCCAGCGGCAGGCCCACGTAGCCAAGCCCGATGATCACGACGTTCACGTAACCAGCCCTACTTTCCCGTTGGCACAAACCAGCCGGCTTTCCCTGCGATGACCCTCTATCGTAAGGGCTCTACAGGGCGCCGAGGCGGGCATACGCGGAGCGATACCGAGCGGCGTTGTGCTCCCAGGTGCGGTCGCGGGCGACCCATTCCCTGGCGTTGTCGCCGAGCTTCCTTCTGAGTTCAGGCGCCGTCAGCAGCTGCTGCAGTACGTCCGCGAGGGCCTGCGCGTCTTGCGGGGGAACCTGCATGCCCGTTGCCTTATCGTGGACTATCTCCCCGAGCGCCCGCACCGCGCTGACGACCACAGCGAGGCGGCTGGCCATCGCCTCGACGGGCTTCAGCGGCGTGACAAGCTGGCATACTCGGTCCGGGGTGCGGGGGACGACGAAGACATCGAGGACGGCGTGATAGTCACGGACTCTTGCCATCGGCACCCTGCCGGTGAAGATGGCGTCCAGGCCCAGTGTGGCGGCCTGGCGTTCGAGCGCGCCGCGTTCGGGTCCGTCGCCGACGATGAGCGCCCTCGTTTTGGTGCCCCCGTCATTGAGGATCTTGACCGCCTCGAGCAGGGTGCCGATGCCCTCGTGCGCGACCAGGCTGGACACCAGCCCCACGACGTGCTCTTTGTCCGTGATGCCCAGGTCTCTTCTGAGCTGCGTCGCGTCCGGGAGCGGCTGCAGGAACTCGTCACTGACCGCGTTGGGGACCAAGAGGATCTTGTCCTCAGGGACGCCGCGGGCGATGATCTCCTCGCGCATCGCCTCGCCGAGCGTCACCACCAGGTCGGCGGCCTGCATGCAATGCGTCTCCAGGGCGCGGCTGCGCTGGTACCTGTCGCTGGCGTCCAGGTCCGCGATGGCGTGCCTGGACAGCCAGGTGTCCTCCCAGAAGCCGCGGACCTCGTAGACGACCGGCAGTTGCGTCATGTCTTTGAGTGCCAGGGCGATCAGCGCGTTGGAGTAGTTGCTCGCCGCGTGCAGCACGGCGGGCTGGAGCCTGGTGACGAGCTTGGCGGCGCGGCGCAGGTGGGCCTGCGCGACCGTGTCCATCCGGCCGGGCATCACCCACGGCAGCAGCCGGTGGTACGGGACGCCGTCCACAGTGACGGTCCTGCGCCCGTCGATCTTCCCGGACGTGACCGGGAAGCCGACCCGCGTCACGATGTGCGGGTCCATGCCCGCGGCGCGCTGGGCGACCGCGATCTCCTGGGTGCGGATCGTGTACCCGGCGCTGGTGCTCGGCAGCGCGTCGGTGACGATGTGCAACACTCGGCCGGGGGTGCCGGGGCTGCGCGCGCCGTCGCGTGCCGCCGGCGCCGGCCTGGCATTGCGGGCGTGGCGGGGAGCTCCGTCGACGCGCAACCGTCCCGGCTGCAGCATCTTGATCTCGGCGGTAATCGACTTGCGCAGCCGGGCGGCGCGCCAGCCGCGGGCGCCTTCCAGTTCCCGGACAGCCTCGGTAAGCCGGCCCTCACGGTAGGCCAGCCGGGCGGCGAGCCTGGGCCGGGCGCTGTCGCCGTCCGGCACCCGGGCGAGCGCGGACCGCGCGACCTGCGGCTGGTCCACGGCCAGGCTGAACGCGGCCAGCCGGGCCGGGAACGCCTCCAGGGCGGTCAGCGCGGCACGCCGGTCCCCCGCGCCCCACAGCGCGGCGGCGCGGCCGTACCGCCCGGCGAACCTGAGCCAGCCGCGCAGCGGCCAGGGCAGCGCCCGCCAGGCGAGCGTCAGGGCCCGAACCGGGTCGTCGGTCACGTGCCGCAACATCACGGATGCGGCGAGCATGACCGCTCGCGGCGTCGGCTGTACAGTCACGCGGGCAGATATTAGCGGCGGGGCGCTGTGAACCGTAATCTCGACCGACAAACCGTCCCCAAAGGGACCGAATCAAGGAAGCCGATGGGCGCGACGATCACGCATGTACTCGGGGCCAGGCCGAACTTCGTCAAGGCGGCCCCGGTTATCAGGGCGCTCGCCGCGCTCGGCCACGAGCAGCGGATAGTCCACACCGGTCAGCACTACGACGAACGGATGTCCGACGTCTTCTTCGTCCAGCTCGGCCTGCCGGAACCGGACGTGAACCTGGGGGTGGGATCGGCCACCCAGGCCAGGCAGACTGCCGAGGTCATGGTCGGCATGGAGCAGGAGTTTACCCAGAATTCACCTTCCGTAGCCGTTCTGTACGGAGACGTGAATTCGACCATCGGGGCGGGGCTCGCCGGGGTCAAGCTGGGCGTCAAGCTCGCGCACGTCGAGGCCGGGCTGCGCAGCTTCGACGACACCATGCCAGAGGAGATCAACCGGCGGCTCACCGACCAGCTCTGCGACCTGCTCTTCGCCACCTCCCCCGAGGCGATCGGGCACCTTGCGCGCGAGGGGCGTCCGGTGGACTCGATCCACCTGGTCGGCAACCCGATGATCGACACGCTGCTCGCGAACCTTTCCAAGTTCGACGCTGCTCGCGCGCGTGCCGCGTACGGGCTGGACGGGCGGTACGTCGTCGCTACCCTGCACCGGCCGGCCAACGTCGACTCCCCCGCGCGCGCCACCGAGCTTGTCGCCGCGCTGCACGAGGTCGCCGCCGAACTGGACGTGATCATCCCGCTGCACCCGCGCGGCCGGGCCACGCTGGCCGCGGCCGGGCTGCTCGACGCGCCACGGGTCCGCGTGGTGGACCCGCTCGGCTACATCGAGTTCATGTCGCTGGTGCGCGGCGCGGCAGCGATCGTCACCGATTCGGGCGGCGTGCAAGAGGAGACTACGCTGCTGCGCGTGCCCTGCCTTACGCTGCGCCCGAACACCGAGCGGCCGATCACCATCACCAGCGGCAGCAACCGGCTCGTCACCACCGACGAGCTGGCGGCCGCCGTGCTCAAGGCGTGTGACGACGGCCCGTACGCGGGCGAGCTGCCGCCGCTGTGGGACGGCAAGGCCGGACCGCGGATCGCCGCGATCATGACGGCGTGGCTGAAGGCGGCCCGATGACCGACGTGACGCCAACCGGGGCCCCTGCGGGCGGCGACGCCGGGCTTTCCGTCCTGGGTGCGGACGGGGGGCACGAGGCCGAACGCGAGCGGCTCGCCCGCCAGCTTCGGGAGACCCGGCTGCAGCTGGCGATGACCCAGGCGCGGCTGTCCGCGCTCGAGCAGTCGTCGACGATGGTCTTCGGCCGCACCGTGGCCAACGTGGCCCGCCGCCCGTGGCCGCGCGCCGTGCAGCTGCCCAGGGACCTGTACCGGCTGTGGCGCGAGCGGGGCCTGCCGAAGAGCGGCGCGCAGAACGCCGCGACCGCGCTGGCGTCCGCGGCGCTCGCCGACCTGGCCGGGACCGGGGAGCAGTACCTGTCCGCGCTCACCGCGCCTGGCGTGCTGAACCTGGCCGACCCGGCGCTGACGCTCGCCGGGACGCGGCAGGCGGGCACCCTGGTGATCACCGGCGCGCTCAGCGCGCTCGGCTGCGCCACGCTGGCGCCGGACGCGGTGGTGCAGCCGCTGCTCCCGCACGACGCGGACGTGCTGCTCGAAGGCACAGGCGCGGACCTGGTTCTCGTCGAGGCGGCCGCGCTGCTGCCCGGCGCCCCGTGGGCGTACGCCACCGACCCGGCGGCGGCGGACCGGGGCCGGCGGCTGGCGCGGATGATCGTCATGGCCCGCTCGCTCGGCAAGCCCGTGGTCCTGATCGCGAACGTGCCGCAGGCGCTGATGCCGGGCATCGGCTGGCTCGCGGCGAGCTGCGACGCGGTTGTCGACGACGGGCTCGGCGTGCAGCTCGCCCGGTTCAACCCGGTCGGGGTGACCTCGGCACGGCCGACCGAGCCGCTGTACGCCGGGGACAGGGACCAGCGGGAGGCGCCGGCCGTCCGCGCGCAGCTCGACGGGCTGACGGGCGGCGCGCAGGCGCTGGTCCGGCTGGCCGGGGCGCTAGGCCCGCGCGGCTGGCGCGCCCTGCCGGGGCTGTACCGCGAGCACGCGGTGTTCGTCGCCGCCGACGCCGGCCAGGCGCGGGAGCAGCTCGCCTGCGGCGCCCGGGTGATCGGCATCGGGCCGCTGCTCGAGGGCGGCGCGGACTCGCTGGCGGGGCGGATCGAGGCCGCCCGCGCCGCCCGCCCGCTCGACCTGACCCAGATGCGGGTGGCGCTGCGCGACATCTTCACCAGCCACGCCACGCCCGCGCGGCTCGCCGCGCTGGCCCGGGCCGCCGGCCTGCCGGCCGGTCTCGTCGGCGGCCGCCAGATCAGCGTCCTGGTTCGGGTGGCTGACACGGATCAGGCGGGCAGGCTGGCCGGCGCGCTGCTCGGCCAGCGGCTGCGCCCGGCCGAGGTCGTCGTCGCGGCGCCCGCCGCCGCGGCCGGGGCGCTGGGCCAGGTGCGGGACGCGCTCGCCGGGCTCGCCGACGCCGGCGTGTCCGTGGTGGGCACCGACGCCGCCGAGCTTGACGGCGGACCGGACTGGCCGCGCTCGCTCGCCCGGTTCGCGACCTCGCCGTGGCTGGCGCCGTGGACGGCGGACGGCGCGCAGCCGGACACGTACCTGCTCGACCTGGCGTGCGCCAGGGAGTGCGCCCAGGCGGACGCGGTGGGGTTCGGCGCCGGCGAGTACGAGTTCACCCGCTGGCTCGACTCACCCGCCCTGGCCCGCCACGACCTGCTCGCACCCGGCGGGCCGGCCGTCGGCGACTGGGGCAGTCACGGCCTGCGGCTGTTCACTATCACACGCGCTGACGCTTGATCGATGCAGCACAAGGAGCTTCCAGTGGCCGGATCCCGACCAAGCGCGCTGGTCTACGGTGACGTCGACCTGAACCTGCTCGACGGCTCGGCCATCTGGCTGCAGTCGGTGACCCAGGCGCTCGCCGCCGCCGGGTGCGCGGTGACGGTGGTGCTCAAGGCGCCGGTCCGCACCCACCGGCTCGTCGCGCCGATGCGGGACATCGAGGGGGTGACGATCCGCAGCCCGCACGCCGAACAGCTGCTGCCGGGTCTTACCGAGGCCAGCCTGACCGTGCCGCAGGCGGTCTCCGTGCTCGCCGCCGTCGACTCGGGCCGCCGCCACGACCTGGTGGTGCTGCGCGGCCGGGCGCTCGTCGCCGCCGCCGCGAAGGACGGCACGTTCCACGGCCGGCTCTGGTCGTACCTGACCGACGTCCCGCAGGCGGTCCCCGCGGTGACTCCGAAGGCGGCCGAGGACCTCGCGATGATCGCGAAGGCGTCCCGCTACCTGCTGTGCCAGACTGAGGAGCTGCGGTGCTTCCTCGAAGGCAGCGTCGCGGCCGCCTGCGGTAAGTCGGTGCTGTTCCCGCCGGTGCTGCCAGCAGAAGATCTGCACCGGGATCCCGAACGGCCGGTGGCGGCGGCCGGCGCGCCACTGCGACTCGTCTATACGGGCAAGTTCGCGCCGCGCTGGAACACGCTGGAGATGACGCGGCTGCCCGCGCTGCTCGCCGGCCGCGGCATGGCCGCCGAGGTGCACATGGTCGGCGACAAGATCCACGACGACCGGACGGACGCCGGCTACAAGCGCCGGATGCGCGCCGCTCTCGGCGAGGTCGGCTCCCCCGCGGTGCCCGGGGTGATCTGGCACGGCGGGCAGCCGCGGGCGGAGGCGATGCGGCTGGCCGCCGCGTGTGATATCGGGCTGTCCTGGCGGCACCCCGAACTCGACGCCTCGCTCGAGCTGTCCACGAAGGTGCTCGAGTTCGGCCAGCTCGGGCTGCCGGTGATCCTGAACAGGACGCCGATGCACGAGGCGCTGCTCGGCGCGGACTACCCGCTGTTCGCCGCCAGCCTCGACGACGTGGCCGACGTGGCCGCGGCGGCGCTCGACCCCGCGGTGTTCGCGCTCGCGGCCGGCCGGACCGCCGCGGCCGCGGCCGAGTTCACCCTGGACGCCGCCGCCGGGCGGCTGCGCCGCTATCTGTCACGGGCGGTGGCCTCCGCGGTCGCTGTCGATGGCGGGCAGCCCGCACTGCGGGTGGTGATCGCGGGCCACGACCTGAAGTTCTGCACCCCGCTGATCGAGTATTTCCGGCTGCAGCCGGACATCGAGGTGCGGGTCGACCAGTGGGCATCGCTCGGCGAGCACGACGAGGCGGTCTCCAAGGAGCTGGCCGAATGGGCCGACGTGGTGATCTGCGAGTGGTGCTGCCCGAACGCGGTCTGGTACAGCCGCCACAAGCGCCGCGGCTCCCGGCTGCTCGTCCACCTGCACCGGTTCGAGCTGTACTCGCACTACCCGGGCCAGGTGAAGATCGGGAACGTGGACCAGGTGATCTGCGTCAGCGACCACTACGCGCGGCTGACCCGCGAGCACACCGGCTGGCCCGCCGCCAAGGTGGTGACCGTGCCGAACCCGCTCGACGTGTCGCAGCTCGACCGGCCCAAGCTCGACGGCGCCGCGTTCCACCTGGGCATGATCGGCATCGTGCCGTCCCGCAAGCGCCTCGACCTCACGCTCGACGTGCTCGAGGAGCTGCGCCGCTACGACGACAGGTACCTGCTCTACGTGAAGTCCGGCATGCCGTGGGAGCACTGGTGGGTGTGGCAGAACCCGGCCGAGCGGGAGCACTACTCCGCCGCGCTGCGCCGTGCGCAGCGGTCGCCGCTGCTGCGCGATGCCGTGGTGTTCGACGACGCCGGGCCGGACGTGGCCGCCTGGCTGCGCCGCGTCGGCTACGTCCTGTCGACGAGCGACGACGAGTCGTTCCACGTCGCGCCCGCCGAGGGCATGGCGTCCGGCGCGGTGCCGGTGATCAGGCACTGGCCGGGCGCCGAGACGATCTACGACCGGCGCTGGATCAGGGACACCCCGGCGGAGATGGCCGAGTTCATCGCCTCGCTCGCCGCGGCGGACGCCTGGCGGGCGGCCGGCCAGGCGGCGCGCGAGCAGGCGACGGCGTTCGAGCTCGGCGCGGTCTGCCGGACATGGCACCGGCTGCTCACCAGCGACCTGGCGCCTGCCGCCGGCGGGCCGGTCTACCAGCTGCAGGGCTCCGGCTGACGGGGATGTACTTCACGCTCGCGGTCAGTGCCACGACGCCGGCGGGCTGCGCGGCGCTGACCGACCGGGCGCGGATCGCCGATCCCGCGGTGCTGCCGGTCCCCGGGCCGCCCGTGGTGGTCTGGCGCGCCGAAGACGGCCGCGCCGCGCTGCTGCGCTGGGGCGGCTCGCCGGGCGACGAGACCGTGCTCGGCGGGGTGGCCACCTCGCACGCGGGGACGATCTGGGCGGGCAACCCGACGCCGGGCAGCGGCCGCGCGCCGGTCTACGCCAGGACCTCGGTCACCCGGGTCGACCCGGTGTACGTCGCGCGGGTGCCCGACGGCGTGATCATCGGCGACCGGGCGACCTGGGCCGCCTGGACGGCTGGCCGGCTCGATGACCACGATCCGCGGCATCTGTGCGCGCTGCTCAACCCCGGCTTCCCGCTCGGGTCGGTGACGCCGTTCCGCGGCGTGTCCGCGGTTGCCCCGTCCACCACCCTGCACGTCCTGTCCGGCACGCTCACCAGCACCGCCAACCCGTCTGGTGCTGCGGGCTCCCCCGGGGCGTCCCGGGCGCCCGTGGCGCCCTCGACGCCGGGGGCCCGGGACGTCGCGGCCGCGCTGGTCCAGGCGGTGGCGCCGCTGCTCGCGGCCGGCCAGCCCGTCGAGCTCAGCCTGACCGGCGGCAAGGACAGCCGGCTTGTCGCCGCCGCGCTGGCCGTGGCCGGGGTCCCGGTGCACACCAGGACGCACGGATTCGACGGCGATCCGGACGTCGTGCTGGCGGCGCAGATCGCCGCCAGGCTCGGCATCGAGCACACGGTCACCGCGCCCGCCGCGCCCGGCCAGCAGACCGACGTGCTCGGCCGGCTCCGCGCCACGGTGCTCGTCGCCGACGGCATGCTGTCGGCGTTCGAGAACGTGGGCCGTCCGGACCCGGCGCCGTCTGCCGCGGTCACCGCCGGAGGGCACGGCGGGGAACTGCTGCGCGGCGGCTACGCCGAGGCGGCGGCCGGGCGGCGGGCCACCCCGCTGCGGGCCGGTGAGCTGCTGCGCCGCCTCACCACAAGGCACCTCGGCCTGCTCCGCCGCGGCGCCGCGGCCGGCTACCTGGCCAGCCTGACCCCGTGGACGACGGCGCTCGCCCGCGGCCCGATGCAGGCGCTCGACGACTTCTACCTGGTGAACCGGGCGGGCCGCTGGTCGGCCGCGGCCAGGCAGGCGTACCTGATCAGGGAGTCCCTGGTGCAGCCGCTGTTCGACGAGCAGGTGGTGCTCGCGGCGCGCGCCATCCCGCTCGCCGACCGGGTCAGCGGCGCCTTGTCCCGCGCCGTGCTCGCCGAACTGTGCCCCGCGCTCGCCGACGTGCCGCTGGCCGGCAAGGGTGCGCACGCCTCCTTCGACTGGCGCCGCCAGTACGGCGACACGATCGCGTCGTTCCTGCGCGACTACGCCCTCGACAACGGCACGTCCGGCGGCCTCTTCGACGTGGTCAGCCGCCCCGCCGCGGAGAAGCTGCTGACCCCGCCGCAGGCGGACCGCGCCACCGTCTGGGCGCTCGCCACGCTCGCCTGCCTCGTCTCCGGCGACTACCGCAACGCCCGCGAGCAATCGCCGCTGCTCAGTGTTGCCTAGATCGAATTAGCGTGGCGGATCCGGCTACCCCCAGCGGGCCGGATCCTCCACGATATCGAGGGACTAGGCGTTGGCGGCGGCTACCAGCTTGTCCAGGGTCTCCTGGGTCAGCGGGCTGCCGGGGAACGCGGCCATCCGGGCCAGCGGCAAGCTGGCGATGAACGACAGCAGTTCCGGGTTGAGGAAGTGCTGGGCGGCAAAGCCCTTGTCTCCGTTCGCCATCACGGCGAACGCCTGGCCGAGCAGTTCGCCGCCACGCGGGTCGGCCAGCCATTCGCCGACCGAAGAGTCCCCTGTCAGCGGCACCCGGATGTCGTCGCCGGCGACTACGGCCACCGCGGTCGATCGCAGGTCCCGCGAGGAGGCGCCGACGGCGCAGCGGTACTCGCCGCCTTCGACGGCCCAGCGGCCTAGCCGGGTGTCCCAGTAAGCGAGGTCGTCGCGCGCAATGGTGAGCAGCACGTCGGCGGTCTGCCCGGCGGCGATCTCGACGCTGGCGAACGCCTTGAGCTCGCGCGGCGGGCGGCGGACCCGCGAGCCGGGCACGCTCACGTACACCTGGACCACTTCGCGCCCGTCCCTGTCGCCGGTGTTGCTGACCGGGATCCGCACCTCGATGCCGGCGCTGGTGACGGCGGCGGTGGCCTGGCCGTAGCCGAAGGTGGTGTATGACAGGCCGAAGCCGAATGGGTAGGCCACCTCCTGTTCCCTGGCGTCGAAGCCGCGGTAGCCGACGTGCAGGCCCTCGCCGTACCGGACGTGCCCGTGCTCGCCTGGGAAGTCCAGGTACGACGGGTGGTCGGCGAGTCGCAGCGGGATCGTCTCGGCCAGCCGGCCGGACGGGTTCACCCGGCCGAACAGCACGTCGGCGATCGCGCTGCCGCCGGCCTGGCCGAGCAGCCAGCCCTCGACGAGCGCCGGGACGCGTCCGTCCCAGGGCGTGGTGCGCAGCACGGCCCCGTTGGACAGCACCACGACGGTGCGCGGGTTGACGGCCGCGACCTGCTCGATCAGCGCCTGGTGCGCGGCCGGCAGGTCGATGCCGTCCCGGTCCGAGCCCTCGGTCTCGTGCAGGCTGCCGGCGAACACCAGCGCCACGTCGCAGCCCGCGGCCAGGTCCACCGCCTCGGCGATCAGCGTTTCGTCCAGAGAGCCATCGGCCGTGTAGCCGGG
>Ga0187807_1000701_pt1 | contig 10697 bp, 7 predicted proteins | sample NC_wetland_sal_i_4_FD_132432 | JGI IMG/M metagenome (GOLD analysis project Ga0187807, IMG submission 132432) | Wetland sediment microbial communities from Neuse River Estuary, North Carolina, USA - ASW_2 | ecosystem: Environmental > Aquatic > Freshwater > Wetlands > Sediment | place: USA: North...
CGCCACCGCGTCGCCCGGGGCCGTAGTTGCCGCCGCCACCGCGTCGCCCGGGGCCGTAGTTGCCGCCGCCACCGCGTCGCCCGGGGCCGCGGCCGCAGACGGGAAAGCCGCCAAGCCCCGCGACTCCGCGAACGCGGCCGCGACCCGCGACTCCGCCAAGCCCGGCACGTCTCGCGACTCCGCGAAGGCGAAGACCTCCGCCACGCGATCCACCGCCGCGTCGCCCACCGCTGCCGACTAGCCACCGCCGCTTGCCGCTCGGATCGGCCACGGCCCGCCGCGGCGCGGGCCGGCCACCGCCGCCCCCACCTGCGCAGGCCGGCCACCGCCGCTCCACCTGCGCGGGCCGGCCACCGCCGCCCTCGGGCGCCAAGCGGCCCGCCAGCCGCGCTGGCGCCGCCTCGTCGGCTTGGGGGGCCGTTTCGGGTAGTCCCCGCCTTCACACAGGCATCACGCGTGTTATTTGCGAACTTTCGCCGGGCAGGCCACCCGCGGGGAACCTGAAGCGGGTGATCGCGGCCGCGGCAAGCCCTGTCATCGCCGAGCTTATGCCCGTTTTGCCCGTAATTGCCTGAAGCATGCATTGAACTCTATGCACGTCATGTCATGATCAGGAAAGTATTTAGGTGCTATAGCGCGAATAATTTACGCGCTGAAAAATATTTTCGAGATCATGAGCCAGCCTGGGCGCTGGGATGGACATGGCCGAGTCCCCCGGCGACTCACGTGGCGGTTGTTGCGCCGAGAGCCGGCGATCGCGACCTTCGTGGCCGATCCGTGGCCCTTGAGGAACCCGAGAGGAACCAGGAGGAGGTTGAAGCGTGGAGCCCCGGCCAGCGCCGTGTTGAGACTGGCGCTGCCATAGCACGCGCGCCGGACGCAAGGGGCGGAGCTAGGAGCTAAGAGCGCCGGCGGCGTTCGCGCCACCAGGTGCCGACGACTACGCGGGCGAACCTGGCCCCGTAGAAGATGTTGTTCACGCCGGGGAGGTGCAGGTTGTAGAAGGGGTTCTGGCCCTTCTTGCTCTCGCCGACCTTCCGCTTGTGAATGGTGGCCGGCACCTCGAGCACCCGGTAGCCGTGCGTGATTACCCCGATGAGCAGCTCGGACGCCTGGTACTGCGGCTGTTCCAGCTGGACGGCCCCGGTCACCTCGGCACGCATCGCCCGCAGGCCGAACGTCGTGTCGCTGATCCGCTGGCCGGTAAGCAGGCTCACCATGAAGGCGAAGAACCGCACGCCCGCCCGGCGGACCGGGTCCTTGGTCTCCTCGCTGCCCATCCGGCGCGACCCGGTGACGAAGTCCGCCTTGCCGGCGATGATGGGAGCGAGCAGGGACTCGATCTCCAGGGGGTTGTACTGGCCGTCGGCGTCGGTCGTGACGATGTACTGCGCGCCGCCCTCGCGGGCGATCCGGTAGCCGAGCCGCAGCGCGGCGCCCTGGCCTCGGTTGACCGGCACGTCGCAGACGAGGGCGCCGGCCGCGTCGGCCTCCTTGGCGGTGGCGTCGGCGCAGCCGTCTGCGACCACGATCACCTCGGCGGCCAGGCCGCAGACCGTGCGGGGCAGCGCCTCGACGACGGGTCCGACGGCGCCTTCCTCGTTGTAGGCGGCGATAATCAAGGCGAGTGGCGGAAGCTTGGTGGCGCGCTCACCGTAGCTCTTGGCGAGCGTCGCAAGCGCGTCGGCGTCGATCGCGGCGTCAGCTGGGTTGGAGTAGAACACGCTCATGCCTCCGTCGCATGGTCACGGTCGGACTGCGGCCAGACGGTCGCCGGGCCCGCGTCGGGGTCGTACGCGGGATTGCGGCCGAGTGCCCGGCCGGCGCCCTCGGGCACAATGGCAGGCATCGCGCCACGGGAACCCGATTCCCTCGCCATCCATGCTCCGTTCGCTCCTGCGGACCGCTGGGTCCACGCGACATCTGTGACTGCGCCGGCTGGAGACTACCCGCCCTTGCTGGGAGTTCGCTGAAGTCGTCCGGTGTGGCCGGCCGCGGCCAGGCGTACATCACCGGACAAGCCCGCGCGCCGCAAGTGTATCGGCCTCCTGTTAGAACGTGCTGGCATTGCACGTGACGTGCCGTACGTGTTATCACCCGCGATTACCCGGCTTGCGGGTAAATACGCAACTTTCGCCCAAGAAGGCGCCCCGCTCGTTACCGGAAAGTAATCTTCGGTCGCAGTGCGTGCTCATGGACACGCCGGCGCGGTGACTGGATCGGCCGGCATGGTGATGATTGGGTCAGCAGGTATGAGCGAGGTGAGCTCCGCTGTCATCGACCCGGCACAGGCCGAGTCGTACCGCGTCCTCAGGTCCCGGATTGACCTGAGCGGGATGCCGCCGCTGACTCGCGCGGTCACCGAGGCGGTGCTGGCCGCGACCGCTGATTTCGACTACGTCACAGACCTCGCCTGCGACGAGGCTTCCCTCGCCGCAGGGGTGCGCGCCGTCGCGGCCGGAGCGAAGGTGGTGGCCGACGCGCCGACGGTAGCCGCCGGGATCACCGGCTGCCCGGTGATCTGCAAGACGGCCGAGGCGCTCGCCATCCGGCTGGCACGGACCACGGGGATCACGGTGCCCGCCGCCGGGGTCCGGCTGGGGTTCGGCGAGGCCGGGCCTGGGGCGGTCTGGGTGGTCGGCGGCGCGCCGGACGCGCTCGCGGAGATCCTGCGCCGGGTGGTCGAGCCGGCGCTGGTGATCGGGGTGCCTGCCGGTTTCGCCTGGGCAGCGGAGGCGAAGGACGAACTGCGGGCCAGTGGTCTGCCCGCGCTGACCAACATGTCGGAAAAGGGCGGCCCGGTGGTGGCGGCCGCCGCCTTCGGCGCACTGCTGCGTGTCGCACGCGGCGAGCCGGAACCGTGACCTGACCCCGGCAAGCCCGTGGCATCGCCGGGAGCCCGTTTGGGTACGTTACGTCCTGGAAGTAACGCGAGTCGCGAGAACAGGCACCACCCGAGAGGCTGCCGTGGCGAGAAGTCAGGATGAGGCGTACCTGCTCGGCCTGCGGCTACGCGGCAAGAAGGTCCTCGTCGTGGGCGGCGGCGCGGTGGCGGCCCGCCGGGTGCCGAGGCTGCTCGCCGCCGGCGCGGACGTCGAACTCGTCTCGCCGGCCGTCACCGCGTCCTTGGAGGATCTCGCGGCCGCGAAGAAGATCACCTGGCTGAACCGGGATTACCGGGCCGGGGACTGCGAAGGCGCCTGGCTCGTCTGCGCCTGCGCGGGCCCTCCGCGGGTGAACGCCCAGGTGGCGGCGGAAGCGGAGAGCCTGCACACCTGGTGCGTGCGAGCCGACGACGCGTCGGGGTCAAGCGCCTGGACACCCGCCGCCGGCCAGGCCGCCGACAACGTGCGCGTCGGCGTGCTCACCGGCGACCCGAGGCGCAGCGCGCAGGTCAGGGACGCCATCCTCGCCGGGCTGCAGGCGGGCACGATCGCCGCCCGCCACCACCGGCAGCGCCGCGCCGGCGTGGCGCTCGTGGGCGGCGGGCCCGGCGACCCAGGACTGATAACAGTAAGAGGCAGGCAGCTGCTTGCCGAGGCCGACGTGGTGGTCGCCGACCGGCTGGCGCCGCGCGAACTGCTCGCCGAACTGCCGCCGGACGTGCTCGTGATCGATGCAGGCAAGGTCCCGTACGGCCGGGCGATGTCCCAGGACGAGATCAACGCGGCCCTTGTCACGCACGCGAAGAGCGGCCGGTTCGTGGTCAGGCTGAAGGGCGGGGACCCGTTTGTCTTCGGCCGCGGCGGGGAGGAGATGCAAGCGTGCCTGCGCGCCGGCATCCCGGTCACGGTGGTTCCCGGCGTCAGCAGCGCGGTCGGCGTGCCGACGGCGGCCGGCCTGCCGGTGACACATCGCGGCATCGCGCAGGACTTTCACGTGATATCCGTGCACGTGCCGCCGGACGACGAGCGGTCCACTGTGGACTGGGAAGCACTCGCGAAAAGCGATGGGACAGTGGTGCTCCTGATGGCCTTGGAAAGGCTTGGGGCGGTAACACGGGCACTGATGCGCAACGGGCGCCCGGGGACCAGTCCTGTTTCGGTAATCGCGGACGGTACCATGCCGACTCAGCGCACAATTTACTCAACACTGGATGAAGTCGAGAGGAAAGTCGCGAACGAGGGGATCCGGCCCCCGGCTGTGGTGGTTATCGGCGACGTGGTGACCATCGCGGCGGAACTGGCCGGGCTCGCGCGGGCCCTAGGCTCGGCCCCTGCGCCGGTACCCCCGCTGGCGGAGGATACTTAACGAGCATAAAACCAGGCGGCAGGATGGAAGGAAAGGGCGTGACGGCGGAAGAATCGCCGTCGCCCGAGATTGAGCGGCGAAACGGCGCGGTTGCCGACGGCGCGGCGGATATGGTCAATTCCATGGCGGCGCCTGACGGCGAAATGGGTGCGTCAGGTGATGACGCCGTGCCCCGGCACGGCGCTGACTCACCACGAGGCGGGCAGGAGCCGGGCGTGCCCGGTGCCCGGCAGCAGTCGCGGGTCCGGGTAGACGCGCGGCTACTTGAGGCTACCCTCCTTAATCTCAGGAAGCGGATCGCCGCCATCCCGCTGGTCTTCGATACCCCTGGTGCGGACGAGGTGTCCGCGGAACGCGCCAAGCTGCTCAGCCAGATAGACGACTACCTGTTGCCACGAGTCCGTCAGTCGGCGGCGCCGATCCTGGTCGCGCTCGTGGGCTCCACGGGAGCCGGGAAGTCCACGCTCGTCAACAGCCTGGTCGGAACCCAGGTGAGCCTTACCGGGGTAAGAAGGCCGACCACGAACTCGCCGGTGCTCGCCTGCCATCCCGACGACATCGGCTGGTTCGCGGAGAACATATTCCTGCCCACGCTGCCGCGCGTGCGCCAGGAAGGCCTGGCGCGGCCGGGCCGTGACGGGCTGCTCGTGCTCGCCGCCTGCGAGGGGCTGCCTAAGGGCGTCGCGCTGCTCGACACCCCCGACATCGACTCGGTGGTCCGCGCGCACTATGAATTCGCCTACCAGTTCCTCGACGCCTCTGACCTATGGCTGTTCATGACCAGCGCGAGCCGGTACGCGGACGCCCCGGTGTGGGAGATCCTGCAGCACGCCAGGGAGCGCGGCGCCGCGCTCGGCGTGGTGCTGAGCAGGGTACCGCCGGGCCATCGGGCCGAACTCGTGGGCCACTTCAACGCAATGCTCGACTTGAACGGCATTACGACACGCGACCGGTTCGTCATCCCGGAGACCGGCATCGTGGACGGCATGCTGCCCGCCGACGTCTTCAAGCCGATCAGGGACTGGCTCACCGAGACCGCACAGCGGGCCGACAGGCGGGTCGCGGTGCTCAGCCAGACGATGGCCGGGGTGCTCGACACGTTCAAGGCGCGGGTGCCAAAGCTAGCCGCGCACGTGGACGCGCAGGTGGTGCTGCGCACTAGGCTGCGCCGTGACGCGGAGGCTGCGTACACGGCCGCGCTCAGCGAGTTCGACGCCGGAACGCGCGGCGCCCGGCTGCTGCGCGGCGAGGTGCTGGCCCGCTGGGAGGACTACGCGGCCAGCGGCGATCTCGGCGCCGCGCTGCGCGGCAAGCGGCCGGCGCGCAAGGGCAGGCGCGCCAGGCGGGGCACGAGCACCACGAGGGTGAGCGCGCTCGACAGCGCGCTGCGGACGGCGCTGCAGGGGCTCGTAGTGTCGGTCGCGGACCGGGCCGCTGAGCAGGTGACGCACGGCTGGCGTGCCGACTCGGCGGGTGCCGCGCTGCTCGCCGCGGCGGAGGCGAGCCGGGCCCGCGGTGAGCGGGCCAAGCGGGAGTTCGAAACCGCCTTCGGCGACATCCCGCAACCCGGCGACATCCCGCAACCCGGCGACATCCCGCAACCTGGGGACACCCCGCAAGCGGGGGCCGGGCCGGCGGGCCTCGACCGGTCCTCGCCCGACCTGGCCCCGCGGGTCACGCGCGCTGTCAGCGCGTGGCAAGATCAGCTGCTGCGCCTTGTCCAGGCGGAGAACCTGGCGAAACGCGCCGGCGGCACGACTTACGACATCGAGCCGCTGAGCATTGTTACGCTGGTTGCCATGCTCGGCGAGGACGGGGAGGCGGGCGCGCGCGGTGCGGAAGACGGCACCCGCGAGATCGTCACCATCCCCGCGGAACTGCTGGCTTCCGCTTTCGGCGCCTTCGAGTCCAAGAACCTCCTCGACAAGGCCCGCGCGGACCTGGGGGACCGGATCCGGTTGCTGCTCGACGAGGAGCTGCTGCGGTTCATCGAGGTCCTTGACGGGGCCGGGCCGGTCGATCCGGTGGCGGCGGTCCGGCTGTACCAGGCGGAGTACGCGCTAGAGGCGGCACGATGACCGCCCTGCCTTCGGTCGGCCCGCCGCAGGTGGCCGAGCAGAACCTGTCGGGCAGGCTGGACGCGCTCGCCGAGATTATCAGGATCGCCAGGCCCAGGGAGGGCCAGGACGGGTTCGCCGCGTCATTGCTCGACGACTCAGAGGCGCTGCTAAGAAGAGCCGGCGAACGCCTCAGGCTGTCCGCCAACCACACCGTGGTGGCGCTGGCGGGCGGCACGGGAAGCGGGAAGTCTACGCTGTTCAACGCGCTGTCCGGGGCCACTTTCTCGCCGGTGGGCGTGACCAGGCCGACGACCAGGCACGTCCATGCGTGCGTGTGGGGGATGCAGGGCGCGGCCCCGCTGCTTGACTGGCTTGGCGTCCAGCGCCGTCACCGGTACGCGCGCGCCAGCGCGCTCGATTCCGGCGAGTCCGCGCTGAACGGCCTGCTCCTGCTCGACCTGCCCGACCACGACTCCGTGGTCACCGCGTCGATGGCGGCGGTGGACAGGCTCAGCAAGCTGGCAGACATGCTGATCTGGGTGCTCGACCCGCAGAAGTACGCCGACGCCGCCGTGCACAACAGGTACCTGATTCCGCTGGCCGGGCACGCCGGCGTGTTCACCGTGGTGCTCAACCAGATCGACCAGCTCAGCCCGGAGCAGGCCAAGGACTGCGAGAACGACCTGCGTCGGCTGCTCGATGCCGAGGGGCTCACCGACACCCCCTTGCTGCCGGTCTCCGCCAGCACCGGGGCCGGCCTTGCCGACCTGCGCGTGCTGCTCACCGACGTAGTGGGCGCCAGCCAGGCGGCCAGCGAGCGGATCTCCGCGGACATCGACTCGGTGATCGGCGGCTTCGCGGTGCACGCCGCCGGGCAGGTCGCGCCGGACCACGCGCTCGCCGCGGCTGCCACGGCGGAGTCGGCCACGGCCAAGGCGGCTGCGGAGGCGGACGAGACCGGGCCGCCGTCGCGCCCGCCCTGGGAGATCGATGACGATGCCGAGCCGGGCGCCGTCAAGCAGCAGCCACCCTGGGAGGACGCGACACCGGAAGGCGAAAGGCGCGAGAGCGTGGACCCGGTGGCCAACGTGCCCGAGGGGCCGGCCCGGGTGCTCACGGCGGCGTTCGTGAAGGCGGCTGGGCTGGCCGCGGTGGCGGAGGCGCTCGCGGGCGCCCGCGAGGCGCAGGCGGCGCGGTTCGTCGGCTGGCCCCTTGGCAGGCTGCTGCGCGGGCGGCGCGACCCGGTACGCGCGCTCCGGGCGACGGCCAGCCGCTCCGGCGGCGGCAAGGATACGGTCGCGGCCGCGGTCGGGGAGGCGCAGCAGTCCGAGGTCGACAACGCGATCACCGCCTTCGCTGACACGGTGGGCGGCGAACTGCCCGCACCGTGGTCCGCGTCGCTGCGGGAGGCGACCAGGTCCAACGCGGCCACGATCCCGTCCGCGCTGGCCGGCGCGGTGCGCGAGGCGGTGCCGGCCGGGGGCGTGCAGGTACCCGCCTGGTGGCGGGTGATCAACGCCTGGCAGTGGCTGCTGACGGTGCTCGCCGTCGCCGCGGTGGTCTGGTCCGTGGTGATCGCGGTGGGGCACGGCGGGCAGGAGCGGTCCACGCTGCTCGGCGACACCTCGCTGATCCCGTGGCTACTGGTCATGGCGGCGGCCACGCTGCTGCTCGGCTTCCTGACCGCCGCCGGCTGCCAGAACATGGTGCTAGTCGCCGCCGACCGCGAGCGCGAACGCGCGGAGAACGCGATGCGGGCGAAGGTGGCGGCAGTGGCCCGCGACCTGGTGCTTGTCCCCGCGGGACGCGAGATCGGACACTACGAGCGCTTCAGGCGTGAGCTCGCGGTGGCGCAGGGCCCGCACGGACCCTGGCCCGGCGCGTCCGCGACCGCCTAGGAGTATCCCGAACGATCCCGGCAGACTGCCCGGGACCGTTCGGGATAATGTTTTCTAATTCTTTACTTGTACAGCGAAGCTGATCCGTCTGCATTGATGATCTCCATGGCGGACAGGACCTGGCTGATGTTCTCGTAGTTGGACGGGGTCCTGTCCCACACGATGCCCAGCGTGTTGATGTCCAAGTGCTGGAGCTTTTGCATGATCGTGGTCTCGTCCAGGTTGCCAGCCTGCTGGATCGCCCAGGTGACCTCGAGCCCGGCGTCCCAGCCTTCCTGGCTGTTGTCGATCTGGTCTTCCGCGCCGAGGCCGGCCGCCTTCATCCCGGCCATGTACTGCTCCAGGCCCGCGGCCGTGGCCTTCGCCTGCGGCGAGGTGCCCTTCTCTGCCTTGTCCAGCCACTGCGACATGGAGCCGAGCACGTAGATGTTCTTCATTACCGAGGCGCCGCCGGCTGCCGCGATGAAGCTGGGCAGCTCGCAGGCCGAGCACTCGCTGATCGGGATGGTCGGGTTCTGCGCGCGGATCGCGCGGATCGCCGTGATCGAGTCGGTGCCGGGCACCAGGCCGAACAGGATGATCTGCGGATGCGCGTTCAGCATGTTGATCACCTCGGGGGTGACGTCGGTGGCGCCCACCTGGTCGATCTGGGTGGAGACCAACTGGAAGCCGTACTTGCTAGCCAGCGCCTGCACCGAGCCCTGGTTGGCCAGGCAGACCGAGCCGCAGTTGTCCTCGAGCAGCGCGACGCGGGTGTAGTGCCGCGGCACGATGAGGTTCTGCACCGAGTCGTACTGGTCCTGGTAGAAGACGTCGTAGAAGCCGGGGAAGCCCCAGGAGTTGAGTTCGCTCGCCGGGTAGCCGTTGGTCTGCCAGCCGGAGGACAGGCTGATCAGGATCGTCTTGTTGGCGATCGCGAGCGGCAGCGCGGACTCGGTGTCGGCGCCGGACTCGGGCCCGATGATGAACTGCGCGTGGTAGGTGTCGATGCACTTCCTCGCGATCAGCTCGGACTCTGAGGCACTGGACTGGTTGTTGAAGTTGATGTAGTTGACATGGTGGCCGAGGATGCCGCCCTTCGAGTTGATGTACTTGAAGTAGGCGGTGGCACCCCAGTTGTCCGTCTCGCCGATCTGGGCGTACGGACCGGCGAGCGCGAGGTCGCCGCAGGCGACGATGGTGGAGTTTGCGCTGGCGGAGTTGCCCCCGCCACCGGAGCTGCAGGCGGCGAGAACGCCGGCCAGCAGGACTGCCGCCGCGGCGGCGAAGGGGATGAAGCGTCTTCGCATCATATGGTTCGAACCTCCTAGAGACCGACAAGGAGAGAGTTCACGATTGGTGAGGAGCGGAAATCGCCCGGTCCGCCGTCGAAGACCAGACGGCCGCCGGACAGGACGAAGATCCGCTGGCTGACCTGCGCGACCAGATCCAGGTCGTGTTCGATGAGGAACACGCAGGTCATTTCGCCGACCGTGCGTAGCAGGTCGGCGAGTCGGTACCGCTGCTGTTCGGACAGCCCGGAGGCGGGCTCGTCGAGCAGCAGCAGCCTCGGCCCCGGCGCGAGCGCGCGGGCCAGTTCGACCATCCGCTGGGTTTCCAGCGTCAGGCTCGATACCTCGCGGCTTGCCAGGTTCTGCATGCCGAGGTCTTTGAGGGTTTGCGCGGCCTTGTCCCTGGCGTCGTCAAGGCGGCTGTGCGCGACCCGGGTGACGATGCTCGACTTGTGCGAGGCCAGGCAGGCGACGGCCACGTTGTCGAGCACGGTGCGGCCCTTGATCAGGTGCACCGCCTGGAAGGTCCGGCTGATCCCCAGGTAGAAGCGCTCGTGCGGCGGCTTCCTCGTGATGTCCTCGCCGTCGAGCAGGACCTGGCCACGGGACGGCGGCACGCTGCCGCCGACGACGTTGAGCAGGGTGGTCTTGCCCGCGCCGTTCGGGCCGCACAGGCCGAACAGGCCGAGCTTGGGCAGCGCGATCGAGACGTCGTAGAGCACGGAAAGCCCGCCGTACTCCTTGCCGACGGCTTTGCACTCGAGCAGCGCGGTCGTCGCGGCAGGTGCGGCTGCCCTCGCCGCGACGACCTCCCCCTCACGCGTGCCGTCGCCCGCCCCGTCGCCAAGGACGGGCTCGCTGGCGCTGAAGCCTTGACCGGTCATAGCCGACGGCCTGATCTTCAGCGCTATCGGTTCGTGCTGGTCCGCGGCACCGCTGGATACCGAAGGCTGCGGCGTGCGGAGGAACCGGTCGCCGGACCGGCCGCGCAGCCACGCGATGCCGGTGTTCACCATCCCCGCGAGCCCCTCCGGGTCCACCAGCAGCACCAGCGTGAGCAGCACGCCCTCCACCACCAGAATGTTCACGCTCACCCAGTTGCTGGCGCCTTGCAGGTACTGGATGACCAGCGCGCCGACGACCGCGCCGAGGACCGACCGCCGCCCGCCGATGAACAGCATGATCAGCAGCGCCAGCTCGGCGGTCGGGTCGACCAG
>Ga0187807_1000702_pt1 | contig 10677 bp, 6 predicted proteins | sample NC_wetland_sal_i_4_FD_132432 | JGI IMG/M metagenome (GOLD analysis project Ga0187807, IMG submission 132432) | Wetland sediment microbial communities from Neuse River Estuary, North Carolina, USA - ASW_2 | ecosystem: Environmental > Aquatic > Freshwater > Wetlands > Sediment | place: USA: North...
GAGCTGGCCGAGGGGCCGGTCTGGGACGCCGCCCGCGGGCTGCTCCGGTGGGTGGACATCCTGCCCGGCCACGTGCACGCGCTTGACCCGGTCACCGGCGCCCACACCCGGTTCGAGGCCGGCGACCCGGTCGGCACCTTCGGGCTGACCCGCGGCGGCGGGCTGGTGCTCGCCCTGGTGGACGGGTTCGCCCTGGCCGGTCCGGACGGTCAGGACCTGCGGCGGCTGGGCGAGTTCTCCGTCGACCGGGCCGTGGTCAGGTTCAACGACGGCAAGCCGGACCCGTGGGGGAACTTCTGGGCGGGCACCATGGCGTGGCAGGAGCAGAGCGGCCCGCCGTGCAGCCTGTACCGGCTCAGTCCGGATGGCGCGGTCACCGAACTGTTCGGCGGCGTCGGCCTGTCCAACGGACTTGACTGGTCCGATGACCGGAAGGCGTTCTACTACGCGGACAGCCTCAGCGGGGGAGTGGACGTGTTCGGCACCGACCCGGACACTGGCGCGCTTTCCGGTCGGCGCCGCTTCATCACCGTTTCCGGCGGCATCCCCGACGGCCTGACCCTGGACGCCGAAGGCTGCCTGTGGCTGGCCGTCTGGGGCACCGGTGAGCTGCACCGCTACACCCGCGACGGCACGCTCGACACCGTCGTCCGCCTCCCGGTCAGCCAGGTCACCTCCGCCGCGTTCGGCGGCACGGACTTGAGCACCCTGTACATCACGACCGCCCGGGAGAACTTCACCCCCGCCGACCGGCAAGCTCAGCCCCAGGCCGGTGACATCTTCGCCTGCACTCCCGGCGTAACCGGCCGGCTGCCATACTTGTTCGGTGCCTGACCTGGTCACGCTCCTGGACGGTTACCGCCCGCAGGGCGATGCCGAAATGGCCGACATCCAGCGGGTGCGGGCGCTGACCCAGACCGTCGCCGACCCGTACCGGCGCGACCTCCCGCTGCACGTCACCGCGTCCGCGCTGATCGTGCACCCGTCTACGGCGCGGGTGCTCCTGCGCTGGCACCAGCGCCAGCAGGCCTGGCTGCAGGTAGGCGGCCACGGTGACCCGGGCGAGACCGACCCGCTCGCCATCGTGCGGCGGGAAGCGGAGGAGGAGACCGGCCTGGCCGACCTGGAACCGTGGCCGGACGCCGCGATCAAGCAGGTGGTCATCGTCGATGTCCCTCCCGGCAAGGGCGAACCCGCCCACGAGCACGCCGACGTCCGGTTCTTCATGACCACCCAGACCCCCGACGCGGTACGCCCGGAGAGCGACCACGCGCCGCTGCGCTGGCTATCCCTGATGGCGGCACAGGACCTGACCTCCGAGCCCAACCTCAGGGAAACCCTGGCCCGTCTGGAGCCGCTACTTGGGCACGACCACGGCTCGCCCACGTGCTAACGGGCTGCGGCGCTAATCCCGGACTCCTCGATCTGAATCCCTCGATGCCGAACGGCGTCGGACCGAAAAGCTTCATCCAGGCCAGGAGACTGGATTCCTTGACATCGACCTGGACCTGCGAGTAGCCCGTCAGGCCGAGATCGTGCCTGATCACGGTTTCGTAGATGAATGTCGACGCGATGACGGCGAGGCTGGCCTGGCCCTTTTTCATCGCGTCCTTGAAGAGCGGGGCCTCGACCAGCCGCGCCGTGACGATGATGGCCTCGCCGGAAACCCCCATGGTATCGGTGGTCACGGGCCCGACATTGATGGCGACCCGCAGCTGGATCCGGGCGGACTCACCGTGGGCCCGGTTGTGCTCCTCGAGGGCCGCGGGTAGCTCCTTGTGCAGATGCTCGATGATTTTCGCGGTGGGGACGCTTGGCGGGACAACCGTCAGCAAGCCGTCGCCTCGGTCGTCCCATGACCACACATCGGGCAGGTCCTGCAGGGCCATATGCGTCATGCTGAACAGTGCTTCCCTGATGACGCGGCGATCTTCGTCGGTACGCGTACGGGCCCCGAACCCGACCACGTCACTCAGGATGACGGTGCAGTTCTCCCCGTTCAGCGGTTGCGGGTGCTGCGCTGTGCCCCCCGCGGAAAGGGATCGGCTGAGCCAGTCGGCGGTGGTCGTCTCGCCAACAGAAAAGTCGGCGAAGGCATCTGGGCCATATCTGGCCGGATCTTCGGTGAGGCGGTCGTAGAACTGACTCTTCACGATTTCGAGCACCGTTGGATGAGCGCTGATGAAGGCCGCGAAGTCCCCCGTCCGCACCACCAGGGCCCGCACCGTCTCAAGCGCTATCACACTCGCGGAGCGGACACTGATCTGCAGCGCGGCGCGCTCACCGACTAGCTGGCCTGGGCCACGCTCGGCGAGGACGCGTTCCCTGCCGTTCTCCTCGACGCAGATCTTGGTCCGGCCGCTGAGGATCACGATCACGTGGTCCGCCTGATCACCTTCCTCTATGAGCCTGGCCCCGGCCGCGAACGTGCGCGACGACGCGACCGACCTGAACGCGTCCCGTTCGATCGGGTCCAGTGCCTCCCAGAAGACAACCGTGGCGGTATCGGGTCGCCGAGGTCTCAGCAGGGGTCTGATGGATCGAGCCTGATAAGGCCGTCCGTCACGGAGCGCAGCAGGCTCCTGTGCCTCAGCCGACACTGGCCCTGCATCATCCAGGCGTTTTATGCCGGGCTTCCGCTTGGCTGTCAAGCGACCGATCGACCGCACCAGGTCGCTCAGGAAGCCGCTGCGGCCGCCTGGATCATGATGCGCGGGACCGCTATCCCGGACTCGCGGGATATCATGCGATGCGGGAAACCCGGTGGGCAAGTACACGATGCCACCTCCTTCCGCGATATCGGCCGCTAGAGCCGATATCAAAGGTGAAGGAGCCTTTTGGGATTCCCGTCATGCCGCTTGCCTGCAGAGGATTTAGCTGGTCATTGTTGCAGGTGTTTCGAGTAGCGAGATCTCCTGATATCGGGAACACCCGCTCACTTCCGGATGGTGGCTTCTGAGTCTCACCAGGACCGTCACTTGAGAGCCTGGTGACAATAAGAGCAGGATATTCATTTGCCTGGTGGCGTGTCGCATAGCCACGGCGTATACTACCGGTGCCGTAACAGACAACTTGCCTGGTCAACAAGAAGGCGGCAGCTGTCATATCCGGCTTGGTCCGAGTGGGCACTGCCGATGCCTTCGACGTGCTTCGATTGTCGTGAGATGTCATATCGATGCCCTTCTACTGGCGAGTAAGTCTGAGCGGCCCCCCGGGGCCGCCCCTATTCCTTTCGATCCGTGGTTGCCTACCGGTTGATCGAAGAGGTAGCAGGGGCGGTCCTGCCTCTGTGGGCCTCAGTGAGATTGCCTGTCGCCGTGCGTCGTCGCCTCCCTCGCCGCGGTATCGGGAGCGTTGGCACTGGCGGTTGCCTGCGACCCTAAGTTACACAAGGTAGCTTTCTGTATGCGGTCTTGGTCGTAGTCTGGCCTGTTCTTACCTGCATGCTAACGTCTGTCCTGCCACGTAGCAAGTTGTCGCCTTGCAAATCACCTGATTGTGTTGTAGAACATGGCGGCGTGGAGTGGTACGCTCAGGGGCATTGCCATCCGGGGCCGTGGCGCGTCAGCGCTCCGCGGTGGCGAGTTCGCGGTTTAGCTTGTGGCGACATGACAGGCACGATAATGTCTGCTTGCTCATTGCAACCTAGCAATAAGCTAGGTTGCATCCACATGCGACAACAGAGAGTAAGAGGGTAACTTCCTCCGATGGCCACCGATCAGGGACCGGTTGTTAACAGCGCCCAGCTCCGGGGCGAGCTCGTCCGTTTGCGCCGGGAAGGCGGGCTGACCCAGCAGCAAGTCGCCAGGGACCTCGAGTGGTCGACATCCAAGCTGATCAGGGTGGAGGGCGGGCACAGCGCGATCACCATGGTTGATCTTGACGCCCTCCTCACAAGATACGGTGTCTCTTCCGAGAGCCAGCGCGACCGGCTGCAGGCCCTCAACCGGGGAGCGAAGGAGCCAGCCTGGTGGGACAGCTACCGGGGCATCTACCCGACCTACCTGAACTATGTGGGCTTCGAAGCGGGAGCGGCTTTCATCAGGCAGTTGCAGATCGGGTCCATACCTGGCCTGCTGCAGACTGCTGAGTACGCCAGAGCGGTCACCCTCATCGGTTCAGTCGACCCAGAGGACGAAGACAGCATTGCCTCGGTTGTCGGGCTGCGGCTGCAGCGTCAGGCGGAGCTAGCGCGCCGGCAGGTTCCGCCTCACCAGTACTTCGCGATCGACGAAGGGGTGATCCGCCGGCACGTCGCAGTCAAGACGGACCGGGCCATCATGCCGGACCAGCTCCGCCACATCGCCGACAAGGCGGAACGAGATAAGCGGGTAACGGTGCGCATCATTCCTTTCGGCGCCGGCGAGCATCCCGGGCTATTCGGCCCATTCACTCTGCTGGAATTCGACAGCGGGCTGCCCGACGTCCTTTATCTCGACACTGGCCGCAGCGCGGGCAATATGATCACGGGCGACGATCCCCTGGTGGCCGAGTACGCGGATGACTTCGAGGAACTGCTTGAGGGCGCGTTGTCCGCGGACGAGTCAATCGAGCTCATACGAAGCGTAGCGGACGAGATGTCGTGAGCTAGCCCGCTTCGTGGCTAACTTCCTCCGGGCTGCCTGTCAACCATCTGTTGCACCGTCACAGATACATCAGTGGCTACATAGCTGCCCATCTCTTACTGCCAGACGGATCCCGCGCACTCGCACGTATATGCGGGCAAAGCGTTGCCATTTACACTCTATGGCGGGGATGTCCACAGAGTAGTGGCTGGTCACTCTTTGTGGATTCCTGTATGTTCGAAGGTCTTGTCCCGAGGAGTCGGGAACTTTCGAAATGTCCCGCGAACAGAGGAATTGCTTGATGGCCGCTCAGCCGAACCGGCACCCGACACTCACCTGGCGTAGGAGCAGTGCCAGCACCGGGGGTGGCGAGTGCGTTGAAGTGGCCCAGTCGGAGTCGTCTGTCCTGGTCAGGGATTCGCGTGATCAATCAGGGGCGCTGCTTAAGTTCACGATGCCCCAGTGGCGTGGGCTCGTGCTCCGCGTCAAGACTGGGGAGGCCGTGCGCTAGCCGAGCCCAAGTGCGCCACCTGAGCCAGCGCTTATTCGCCGTCGTCCAGCAACTCCCTGAGGCGCTGCCGTCGCTCATCCCGCTCGGCGGCGAACCGCTCGAGGGCCGCCAGGATGTGCGCCTCGTCTAGGTGCGCCTCCTCGATGACCTCGTCCACCGAGCCGCCGGTGCGCCACCGGTCGTCCCAGTCCGACGACAGCGAGTATTCCCTGACCAGGGGCCCGTCGGCCCATTCCCGCATCAGCTTGAACGCGCCGTTGGTGATGATCATGGCATCGAGCCGTTCCGCCGGGCTGGCCACCGACCGCCGGTACGACGAAGGCTGGCGCGCGAACAACTGCGGGCTGACCGCCGCGACGATCTTCACGTTGATCCCGCGCGCGGATAGCTCGGGCAGCACGTTCACCAGGTTCCGCGTCGGCATGGTCCCGCGGACGAACACGGTGCCGCCGCGAGGCAGCCCCGGCTGGTAGTCGCGGAGCACGTAGGCGCCGCGCGCCGCGGCCAGGTGGGACGGGATGCCCAGCGCTTCCCGGTCGGGGATCTCCACCGGCGGGCGGGTCAGGTGCAACGCCACGATCGGGACGTCGAGCCCGAACGCGGTGCCCAGCAGGACGGGCACCTCGTTGTACTCCCACGGGTGCAGGTCGATGACGTGCCCTTCGGGGAACAGCTGGGTGACCCCGATGGAGAAGATGCCGAAATGGGTGCGGGAATCCTCCGCCGTCTCGGGCCCCGAATGGCCCGCGATCCACAGCACCTTGCCGACCTTGAGCTCGCTGTCCTGGGCCAGCTGGCTGAACAGCCGCATCAGCCCGTACTTCAGGTAGGAGAACGACCCGTACGTCGAGCACGCGCCCCAGAAGCCGTCGAATCCGGTGAACGGGTCCGGGGCCAGGTTGACCGTGGCCAACCCGGCGACCATGCCGGCGTTGGTGAACTCGGTGATCTCCGTTGGCAGCAGCGCCCCGAAAGGATTCTCGGACCGCTCGTACCAGCCGGTCCCCGGCGAGCCGTCGAAGTCGTGGCCGAACCCCGCGATGTTGGTGGACTCGGCTAGGTCGGCGGAGGCCGCGATGAACAGCGGCCTGCCGTGCTCGCGTAGCGCGACCGAGTTCACGTAAGCGCCCCAGGCGGCCAGCCCGGCCCGGTTAGGCGCCTTCTCGCCCGGCTTCTTCCACATGCTCTCGGGGTAGCTCGCCACGTCGAAGATGCGCCGGTCGGTGAAGACCCCAGGCGAGCCGAGCCGGAACCCGTCGACCGACTCGGGCACCGTGCCCGCGATCGCCCGCAGCCGGTCCGACAGCCAGGTCACCAGGTCGTCGTCACGCCGCAGCACGCTCATCGCCACCCGCAGGTTCGCCTCCGCCTGCGCCTGCACGGCGGCGGCGCCAGCCGGGGCGGGGGAGTCGACGCCCTCATAAGCCACCCCGTAGCGGTCCATGAACTCCTTGCGCACCGCCCAGAACTGCGGGGCGTTCATCGGCCAGGCCGTGCCGTGACTGGCCGCGTCGACCTTGCCGTAGCCGCGGCCCTTCTGCGTGACGAACCACGCCATGGTCGGTACCCGATCGGCATTGGCGCCGCGCGAAGCCTCCAGGACCGTCCGGGTGACCGGTCCCCACTCCATGCCGTGCTCGGTGCCGGTGACCCGCCAGCCGTACGGCCCGAACCAGTCCGTCGGCGTCCCCGCCACCACGCTCGAGGCCGGCCGCGGGTCGATGCCGAAGTCGTTCCAGTCGACCATGAAGACCAGGTTGTCCAGGCCCAGGCCCCACGCGGTGTTCTTGGTCTCGTGCGCCGAACCCGGAGTGAGGCCGCCTTCGCCCTCGAATACGAAGACCTTCACCTGCCCCGCGCCGGCCAGCTTCAGGGCGAGCGCCTCGCCCGCGGCCGGCGGCATGCCGTGCCCGGACGGGCCGGTGTTGAACTTCAGGAAGAGCGTCCTGCCCTCCATCTCGGCGTGCCCGGGCAGGCCGCCGCGCCGGCGCAGGCGGAGCAGCCATTCCCAGGTCAGCGCCCACCGGCCGTCGTCAGGGAAGGCGAACTCGGCCGCCCCGGTGCGCTCGTGCCGGGCACGGACAGCCTCGTTGAGCACCGCGAGGGTGGCGTAGACCAGCGGCACCGTATGGCCGGCGGAGAGCACGAAACGGTCGCCGAACCGCCGCCACGGCCGCAGCACGTCCCAGCGCATGGCGCCGGACAGCAGCAGGGCCAGCATCATGTGCACCTTGGACCGTGACCCGCCGGGGTGCCCGCTCTGCCGGTAGTTGAGCGACAGGTCGATGCACTCGTCCACGAGGTCCTTGATCACCTCGTAGCGGGCGAAGTCCGCCTCGGCCGCGGCGAATAGCTGCTCCGGGTCATCGGGCATTTCCCGCACCTCCCAAGATCACGACACTCTTATCATCAAACGCTCACAGACCTATCATCAGGCCATGACAGGTATCCGGCTCGCAGACCGCATGGCCAGGCTCGGCACCGAGTCCGCCTTCGAGGTGCTCGCCCGCGCCCGGGCCATCGAGGACGCCGGCGGGAAGATCATCCACCTGGAGATCGGCGAGCCGGACTTCCCGACCGCCCCGCACATCGTCGAGGCCGCGGTCGAGGCCCTGCGCGCGGGCGCGACCCACTACGTGCCCGCGCCCGGCATCCCGCCGCTGCGCCAGGCCGTGGCGGCCTTCCTCGAGCGCACCGGCCGGATGCGGGTGACCCCGGACCGCGTCGTGGTGACCCCGGGAGCCAAGCCGATCATGTTCTTCACCATCCTCGCCCTGGCCGACGAGGGTGACGAGGTGCTCTATCCCGATCCCGGGTTCCCGATGTACGAATCGATCACCTCGTTCGCCGGGGCGGTCCCGGTGCCCGTCCCGTTGCGCGAGCGCAACGGGTTCCGCATCGACACCGATGAGCTCGAGCAGCTGATCACGGACCGGAGCAAGCTGCTCATCATCAACTCACCGCATAACCCGTGCGGCAGCGCGCTCACCCGCCAGGACTGCGAGGCGATCGCCGCCATCGCCCTGCGCCACGACCTGACCGTGCTGACCGACGAGGTGTACTGGGCCATCAGGTACGGCAGTGCTGACCCCGGGGGGAACGATCCCCCCCAGACCCCCCCTGCTCATGGAGGGGCTGCCCGCCCCCCCATACCCCCCTGGCCCCGAGGGGCCAGCGTGCTCGACGTCGACGGGATGGCCGACCGGACGATCCTGCTCGACGGGTGGTCCAAGACCTTCGCGATGACCGGCTGGCGGCTCGGCTTCGGCGTCTTCCCGCCCGCCCTGGTCGAGCCGGTCACCAGGCTGGCCATCAACTCGGTGTCGTGCACGTCCGCGTTCAGCCAGTACGCGGCGATCGCCGCCCTGGAGGGCCCGTGGGATCCGGTCGATCAGATGGTGGCCGAGTTCCGCCGCCGCCGGGACATCATCGTGGCCGGCCTCAACGACATTCCCGGCATCAGCTGCCTTGAGCCGCAGGGTGCGTTCTACGTCTTCCCGAACATCACCGAGACCGGCCAGACCTCAGCTGATCTGCAGGCCAGGTTGCTGAACGACGCCGGGGTGGCGGCCTTGTCCGGTACCGCTTTCGGCTCGTGCGGCGAGGGTTTCCTGCGGTTCTCCTACGCGAACTCGGTCGAGAACATCAGGCTCGCGCTCCAGGCCATCAGGGCGCAGCTGTAAGTGCGGCCGGTGCCGGGACAGCATGCGACGGAGCTGCCTCAGGAACGCGACCTCTCGCTGGGTCCTGCCCGTTTCGTATTCGGCATAGCTGCCCACTGCCGGGGCCGCGAGGTAAGTCCCGGTCAGGTCGCTTATCGTCAGGCGCAGATACTCGTGCCCATCGTCTGGCTTGCCGTCCTGGGACAGCCGCAGCACATCATCCAGGATCCGCAGCATCGCGCTGATCTCCGCCGGCGTGCGGGCCGCCAGCCACGGCCCGGTGATCGCGAGGAGGTCCTCACGGCGTGCGGAGCTGGCCGCCGCCTTGCCCCACAGCACCGCCACCTCCACTGGATCAGCGGCGGACCGCCGCACCGCCGCGCGGAGCCGGGCCGAAGGATCACGCAGGGCCGGGCGCAGGCGCTCGACCCGCGTCCACCAGTCGGCGGTCAGCCGGGGATCATCAAGCAGCCCCGGAGCGGCCTCGAGCACCTCGCTGATGGCGTCCGCGACCGTGTCATCGAGCGGGATGCGGTCGTCCCGCACGACACCGAGGAGCAGCGTGATGACCGGTTCGCCGAACGGACTCACATGATCTTGTTCCAGCGCGGCCGCGGCAGGCAACAGGGCCTCGAGCAGGCGGGCCGCGAGGACCGCGACATCCTCTTCGACCGGCGGCTCCGACCACAACTCCCACAGCGCGTCCAGGTACCGTCGGCCTGCGGAGGAAGTCCCGGTGAATGGGAAGTAGCGGGGCGGCAGCTTCGCATATAGCCGCAGCGTGTCCAGCCGGACGGCGGGCACGGGGTCCTGGAAGTCATCGTCGATTTCCTCCAGCAGCGCGATCAGGTCGGCACACGCTGGGTCGTCCGCTGGCGTTTCCAGCCGGTCCTGCGTCAGCCTCAGCAGAGCCGGCCACCATTCCCCAGCGACCCGCGGCAGAGGGGCCTGGCGGCAGGCCAGCCGTGCGATCAGCGCCACGTCCTCCGCCTCGACACCGGCTGGGGTGTCACCGGGCCAGGGGAACGGCGCGTCGGGTTGTCTCAGTGCGGTGTACGGGCGGAGCCAGGAGGGTGCTGTCTCCTCCGTCGGCTCCAGCCAATCCAGCCACGCCTGGGCATCGGGCCAGGCCTGAGCATCGGCGCCGCCATGAAGCGACTGGCGCAACAGCCACCGGGCGAGCTGCGGCTGCCGCAGTACCGCGCGGCGGACGCTGGGCAGTTCGCCACACGCTGGCGTGATCAGGCCTGCGATTAGGTCCGCGACGGTCCTGGCCGGGACAGCCGCGCCGTCGCTGGCCTGGCCTTCCGCGATGGTCGCCAGGAAGCTGTCAGCATCTCCGCGCTCGGCCGTGAGCGCGTACAGCCGCCGGGCATTAGGACTCGTGCCGGCCGCCGCGACCTCGCCGAGCACCGCACGGGCGGCGAGCGGCGCCGTGCGATCTGACCAGCCTGCGGAGATTTCGTTCTCGGCTTCACTGTCGTCCTGGACCAGCAGGTAGGTTTCGAGCACATCGAGGGCACCCTGGTCAAGCCAGTCGCCGCCGTAGCGCCTAGCGTCCACAACGCGCCCTATGGATGCTTGTCCATCCAGTACCGCCTCGACGACGAGGCCGGGCTGGCCCAGCGAGCAGAGGATCTGGCATGCCTCCTTCGCGTCGTCCGGTGCGAGCGGTTCGCGATGACGGCCGAGGTGCCCGATCAACCGCGCAACGCCGAACTCCTTGGACCGTGCCCTAAGGGCGCGCAGGTACTCACGGGCCGGGCCCTCGGCCGGCTGCGGGATCTGCTCGCCGTAGGCGGCCACGGCCTGGCCGCGCGCCGCGAACGGCCCGTAGGCCAGCCTGAACGGGCCGGCCTGAGTGCCGTCCTGCCAGGAAGCGAGGGCCGTTCCGGCCCGCATTCCCGCTGGTAGCAGCGCCATGACCCGGTCGAATTCC
>Ga0187807_1000703_pt1 | contig 10677 bp, 8 predicted proteins | sample NC_wetland_sal_i_4_FD_132432 | JGI IMG/M metagenome (GOLD analysis project Ga0187807, IMG submission 132432) | Wetland sediment microbial communities from Neuse River Estuary, North Carolina, USA - ASW_2 | ecosystem: Environmental > Aquatic > Freshwater > Wetlands > Sediment | place: USA: North...
CCACGGTCACTGCCGCACTGACGCCGGCTCCACGGTCCGCTTGCCCCCATAGGGCGTGCGCGGAGAGGGCGCGAGCAGGCCCAATTCACCGGCCCGCCTGACGGCTTCGGCCCGCCGGTGCGTGCCGAGCTTGGCGTACAGGTGACGCATGTGGGTTTTGACGGTGTTCGCGGAGAGGTACAGTTCGCTCGCGATCTCCTCCCTTGACAGGTGGGTGGGCAAGTAGCGCAGTACCTGGATCTCGCTCTGACTCAGCGGATCCACCAGTTGCGAATCTGACCCTCCAAGACCTCCCTGCTCATGGCGGGATGCCATCTCCCCGTACCCTCCTGGCTCCCATGGTGACCTGCCGGGCTCCGCTCGCAGCAGGCTGAGGATCTCGGCGGCCTGCGAGGCGTGCGCGGCGCAGTCCCGGGCGTGCCGCTCCAGCAGCCTAGGCGCGGGGAAGACGAGGAACGGCAGGAGAATGTGGTCGGGCTCAGCAGCATCGAGTGCGCTCTCGAGCGCGCGTCCGGCGGTGGCCGGGTCGCCGAGCGCTTCCTGGACGACTGCCTCCACCAGCAAAGCGATTACCAGCCAGTTCCGCCGGACCATGAGAGCGGAGCCGTCGCGGACCGGCGTCAGTGCCGCGGACGCCGCGCGCGGATTGCCCTGGGCAAGCCGCAGCACCGCGACGGCGACTCGTGTCTCCCCGACGTCGCCGTCCTCGTCACCAAGGCCAGCGAGGACGCGCTCGGCAGCTTCTTTGTCACCCATGCGCACCAGGGCGACCAGCCGCGATGTCCGCGCCCGCGGAACGATCAGGTGCACGTCGCTGAGGACGCCGGATAGCCGTTCGGCAGCCTGGAAGGCGGCTACCGCGGCGGCGTCACGGCCGCGCCCCAACTCGATCAGCCCGCGCACGAAGTAGGCCAGCACCGCTGTCGTGGGCTCGGTTTCGGCTCTGACGGTGCGCTCGCCGCGCTGGATCCAGGGTTCTGCCTCCTCCAGCCGCCCCTGCCAGGCCAGCACGTACGCGAGTGTCATGTAGGCGACGCCGGCGGCCGGCTCGTCAGCCCAGCCGTGCCGCCGCGCCAGCTCGATCGCCTGCCTGCTCCGCTCGGCCGACAGCGCGAACGACCGGTCAAGCACGCCCGGCGCCTGGTACGCGAGGCCGGTGAACTCGAGGTAGGGCCGCCCGAGCTTTCGCGCCAATGCCACGCCCTCCTCCAGGTGCCGCACTGCCTCCTCGAACCGGGCCGCCCAGTACTCGGTGGTGCCCAGGCTGACCAGCGCCAGCGCTCGCAGCTCTTCATCCAGGCCGTGCTGCCCGTCCTTCGCGGCCGCCTGTAGCCGCCGGGCCTCCTCAGCCGCGGCCGGCAGGTCAGCGCGCTGGCGGGCCAGCAGCAGCCGGACAACGCTGAGCAGCAGCTGCGCCTGCCAGCGCCGGCTGGCCGGCACCGACGCCGCTCCCCGCGACGCCGACCTGAGATGCTGCTCCGCCGCGTCCAGCGATCCCTGCGCCAGCTCGTCAGCCGCGGCGAGCATCGCCAGCTCGGCATCGGCCGCGGCGGCCCCGGACGGAAACGCGGCCAGGATCGCGTGCACGGTCGCGGCCTGCCCGCTGAGCTGCAGCCCTGGCCAGTGGTCGGCGAGCAGGCGGACGGCCATGCCCCAGTCCTGCGCCGCCTGGGCGTGCCCGATGGCCTCCACCGGGGACCCGTGCTCCGCGAACCATTCCGCGGCCGCCCGGTGCAGCCCGGTGACCTCTTCCGGGGCGGTGCGCCGCAGCTCCAGCTGAAGCAAGTCGGCGAACAGGTGGTGGTAGCGGAACCAGGACCGCGCCGCGTCCAGCGACACCACGAACGCGTTGGCCTCCTCCATCTGCTGCAAGATCCGTTCGCCGTCCGGACGCCCCGTTACGGCATAGGCGAGCGGGCCGGACACCCGCTCGAGCACCGAGGTCCGCAGCAGCATCAGCCGGACGTCTGCGGGCTGGCGGTCCAGCACTTCGGCCAGCAGGTACTCCGCCACCGTCCGCTCGGTGCCGGAGAACTCGGCCGCGAACCGCTCCGGATCGTCATGCCCTGCCAGCGACAGTGCAGCCAACCGCAGCCCCGCCGCCCACCCCTCGGTCCGCTCATGCGACAGGGCGAGCGCCGGGTCGGACAGCCGCACCCCGGCCGCCTGGAACATGTCCCGGGCCTCGCCCGGACTGAACCGCAGATCATCAGCTCGTATCTCGGTCAGCTCGCCTTCCAGCCGCAGCCGGTGCAGCCCCAACTGCACGTCCTGCCGGGTCGCGAGCACGAACCGCAGATCCCGTGGGGCACGCAGCAGCAGCAGTTCCAGCTGGCGCAGCGCCTCAGCCGGGCTGAGCTCGTGCACGTCGTCGATCACCAGCCAGATCCGGTCCTGCAGCGAGGCTAGGTCCTTCAGCAGCAGCTCGGTAATCGCCCAACAGTCCAGGTCCGGCGCAGGCGTCAGGTCCCGCACCAGGCCCGACCCGGCCGAAGTCCGCCGCAGTGCACTCAGCACCGACAGCCAGAACCGCTGCGGATCTTGTTCATGCCGCCCGATCGTCACCCACGCGGTGCGGCCCGCCAGGCCCGCCGCACCGATCCACGACCGCAGCAGCACGGTTTTCCCGCTCCCGGCCGGCCCCGAGACCACCGTCACCCGCGCCGAGGCCCCGAGCCGCTCGAACAGCCCCAGGCGCGCAACGACACCGCCCGCTCCAGGACGCACGTCACGCCCGGCAACGGACTCCGTCCCCCCGACGAACCCCATAACCCATCATCGCACGACAAGACCCGGCGTCCTAAAACGCCATCCGCCCGGGACGGCCACGTACCGTGCCCGTCACCCACTGTGGGTGAATCGCTGCCGGGAGTCCGCCGCGGGTGCGCTCGCGGCCCACCGCTCGTCATCAGCGAATCACTTCAATGGTGTGATGCCATTCACCCCGCCATGGCGGAGGCTCTCAGACAGGGCAAGCAAGGGAACGAGCCTGCCGAGTGTTCCGCGGAAGGACAAGCACGTCTTGGCCGTACCCGCTGGCGGTGCTGGGGCTGGCCGGAGTCGGGTCGGCGTACCGAGCCGGAGGGCCAGAACACAAGTGACCGCAGGCACCCACACGGCGCTGCCGTGCCCGGCACGATCGGAGTGAAGGTTGGAAACGTCTGCGCTCATGCTGGTGCAGTCCATGTTCGCGCGCGTCGCGTGCGCGCAGCGTACCCCCGAGGATCTGCACGCCCTGCGGGACAGCATTGACCAGGCGTGCGCACTCTCGGCCGATGCGGCCTGGGACCGGAAGGCCGCCGCGCACGCGGAGTTTCACCGCCTGCTGGCCGAGGCCACCGGCGCGTCGGGGTATGGACTGCTGGCACGGTTCATCCATGGCAGTGTGCAGGAGATCATTACCCGGGCGGGTCCCGCCGCCGAGGACCTCATCATCGACTCCCGTCGGCGCCTGCTCGGCCATCTCGTCTCCCGCGACGCCGACGGCGCGGCGCGGGAGATGGAAGACAACATGGCGCGACTGTTCCAGCAAGTGCTGGAGCATACGGCGTGTGACCGGACTGGGTTACCGGGCAGCACCGAAGTCAAGGCCCCTGGGCTCGGCGGCCAGCGGCTTGCGCGCGATCGGGGTAACGGGCACGTCGGTACTGACGACCTCGAAGCGCGGGGCGGCGAGGTCCACCGCCCCGGCTCCGCCCAGCAGCACGCCGAAATGCACCGAGGCCGCGTCCTCGCCAACGTCGAGCACGTTGGCCGCCTCCGTCCAGCCGGTGGTCCCGCGAAGCGGCCGGTCCTGCATGTTGTCGAGCACCTTTTCCCGGCTCGCCGAGTCGACCCGTAGCCATATGCCGGCCCAGTCGGTAATTTCCCGGCCCCGGATCACGGCGCTGAACCGCACCCGGCAGCCCCGGTAGCGCGCCGCGTCGATGCTCTGCATGACGGTGCCGAAGCCGCCCGGCGTCCCACCGGCACGGAATCGCAGCTCTATCACGCGCTTTCCATTGTAGGCGCAGTCACCCGGCATCAGCCCGGCCTCGTATTCCGCCCGATGGCTGCCGGACATGTGCCACCCGTCTGGCAGCGGGTCCAGCCCGGTCTCGCTGAGAAGCGCGGACAGCGCCTGGGTGTAGTTCTCGCCGGTCTCGTCCATACGGGCGCGGACCAGCCGCTTGAGGTCCTTGTGCTGCGGCACGGTAACAGCCTCCGTCTCGGCGGCCGCCCCAACGCTCCGGACCGGAGCCAGCCAGACGGAAGTCCGGGTGCTGCAGGTACCGGCCCGGGAGTGTGCCCCCCTTCGGCCTGACAACGCCCCGTTGGGGAAGGGCTGCCGGCCTCGGCGTCGAACCGCGCCACCCCCATCATCACCGAAGGCGCGGCCGAGGGTCAACCGCGCCATCACCAGCGCAGAAGGAGACGCCCGGGGCTCATGGCTGATCGTGTCTTGGGGGCATTACGAGGACAAGGAACTCGCCGACCGCTGGGACGGGCGGCGAACCGGTAGGAAAGCCCGTCTACGCGCTTGCTGCCGTCGGCATCAAGTCCTGAGTTGATGCTTCGGCTCACGCAGGCCCGGCCGGGCCGATGGCGGCGAAATCCGTTAGCCGGTCGCCTGGCCGGAAGCTAGCCTGGATACGTGACCGAAGTGCTGCTACGGCGATTTCCCGTCTCCCGGCCCCCGCGGGTGGGCCGCCGGAGGCGCGTGCCGTGCTAGGCCGGTGACCGTGCTCAGGTGACCCGCCGGGGCCGGAGAGGAACCCTTCCCCCGGTTCGCCTGAACGAGGAGTCACCGTGTCCGCCCCCGTCTCTGATCTCACCTATCTCACCCCGCCGCAACTCGCCCGCGACCTTGCCGTCAGGGACCTGTCCGATCCAGCCGAAGGCCCGCACGCCATTCAGGTCCTCATCGACACGGCCGTCCAGACCCTGTCCCGCGCGTGGGGCTGCGACGTCCGCTGGTGCCGCGGCACCCGGATCGTGCCGGTCGCCGACAACTACGACCGGCTGAACTACCCCGCCGACTCCATCACCAGGGAAACCTGCTACACCCGGTACGCCTCCGCCGACCGCATGCTCCGCAGCCACTCGACCGCGATGGTCCCGCCCGCGCTCCGCGGTCTCGCCGCCGACCCCGCCGATTCCGACGGCGACGTGCTGCTCGTCTGTCCCGGGATCGTGTACCGCAGGGACGCCATCGACTGGCAGCACACCGGCACGCCGCACCAGCTCGACCTGTGGCGCGTCACGCGCCGCCCCGCGAGCGGCAAAGACATGACGGACATGATCGCCATCCTGCTCGCCGCGCTCGTCCCGGGAATGCCCTGGCGGCGGCTGCCGCGGTCGCATCCCTACACCAGGAACGGCTGGCAGGTCGACGTGCGCCACGACGGCCGCTGGGTCGAGGTCTGGGAGTGCGGCCAGGCGCATCCCGGTGTCCTGGCCGCCGCCGGTCTGCGCCACCATAGCGGCCTGGCCCTCGGCATGGGGCTGGACCGCGTGCTCATGATCGCCAAGGGCGTCCCCGACATCCGCCTGCTGCGGTCCGCCGATCCACGGATCGCCCGCCAGATGCTCGGCCTCGCGCCGTACCAGCGGGTGTCGGTGATGCCGGCGATCGGCCGCGACCTGTCGGTCACGGTGTCCGGCGAGGAGGACGAGGAGACCCTCGGGGACCGGGTCAGGGATGCCCTGGGCCCGGACGCGCGCTGCGTCGAGGAGGTCAGGGTGCTGTCAACCACGGCGTACGAACGGCTGCCAGCCGCGGCGATCGCCCGGCTCGGCGCCCGGCCCGGTCAGCGGAACCTGCTGGTCCGGGTCACCCTGCGGGACCTGGACGCGACGCTCACGAACGAGGCCGCCAACAGGCTCCGTGACCGGATCTACGCGGCGCTGCACGAGGGAACGCGCTACGAGTGGTCGGCGTGACGCACTAGCCGTTGAGCGGGGACATGTCCGCGTAACGGTCGCCGACCGGGGCGCGAACCGCCTCCAGCCGCGCTAGCTGCGCGCCGCTCAGCACGAGGTCCGCGGCGGCCAGGTTCTCCTCGAGCCGGGAGACCCGCTTCGTCCCCGGGATCGGCACGATGTCGTCGCCCCGGGCGAGCACCCACGCGAGCGCCACCTGCGCCGCCGTCGCACCGGTCTCGCGCGCGACAGCCTCGACCTCATCGACGATCCGCAGGTTGTCCTCGAGGTTAGCGGCCGCGAACCGGGGGTTGCTGGTCCGCCAGTCGGCGGCCTCGAGTTGGCTGGCCGAGCGGATCTGCCCGGTCAGGAAGCCGCGCCCGAGCGGCGAGTAGGCGACGAACCCGATGCCCAGTTCCCGGACGGCCGGCAGGATCTCCGCCTCCGGGTCCCTCGTCCACAGCGAGTACTCGGTCTGCAGCGCGGTAACCGGATGGACAGCGTGCGCCCGCCGGATCGTCGCCACGGACGCCTCCGATAGCCCGATATAACGGACTTTTCCGGCGGCAATGAACTCCGTCAGCGTGCCGATGACGTCCTCGATCGGCGTGGCCGGGTCGACGCGGTGCTGGTAGTACAGGTCGATGTAGTCGGTGCCGAGCCGCTTCAGCGACCCGTCGATGGCGGTCCGGATGTTGTCCGGGTTGCTGTCGATGCCGTGGCGCGGGCTCCCGTCGCGGTGCGTCATCAGGCCGAACTTGGTCGCCAGCACCACCTCATCGCGGCGGCCTGCGATCGCCCGGCCGACGAGCTCCTCGTTCTCGAACGGCCCGTAGACCTCGGCGGTGTCGATCAGCGTGACGCCCAGGTCGAGCGCGCGGCGGATGGTCCGGACTGATTCGGCGTCGTCCCGGTCCGCTTCCGCGTAGGCATGCGACATGCCCATCGTCCCGAGCCCCAGCCGTGATACCGGAAGGGTTCCTAGCAGCACTTTTTTCATTCCGAACGTACCTTTCATGACTGTCGTCCCCTACCCATCCTGTGGCGAGGTAGCGGACCGGTACCAGGCTGCCTCGTTCCTGGTAGCCGGAATGATGGGACTCACGCGGCCACCTTCCCGGCGCGATCGGGCCGTACGGTGGAGACATGGACGGTGACACCCGGCTCGCGGATTTCCTGCGCGCGCGTCGCGAACTGGCGCGGCCCGCCGACTTCGGGCTGCCGGAGACGGGGCGGCGGCGGGTCCGCGGCCTGCGGCGCGAGGAGCTGGCGATGCTGGCCGGGGTGAGCACCGACTACTACGTCCGGCTGGAGCAGGGGCGGGACCGGCACCCGTCGGAGGAGGTCCTCACCGCGCTGGCCCGTGTCCTCGGGCTGGACGAGGACGCGCTCGCGCACATGCGCCAGCTGGCCGCGCCGCGGCCACGGCGCCGCAAGGCGGCCGCGAAACCGGAGCGGGTAAGCCCGGGCCTGCTCCAGTTGCTGCGCCAGTGGCCGGACCAGCCGGTCTGCGTGGTCAGCCGGTTCAGGGACGTGCTCGCCTGCAACACGCTGTTCGCCGCGCTGCACCCAGGGCTGGCATGTGGGCACGGCACGATGTCCGCTTCAAGCTGCCGGGCAACAAGCGCTTCAGCCATCCGGTCGTCGGCGAGTTCACGCTCGGCTACGAGACGTTCTCCGTGACCGCCAGCCCCGGGCAGACGATGATCGTCTACCACGCCGAACCCGGCGGCCCCGACGCCGACGCCCTTTCCCTGCTGGCCAGCCACGCCGCGACCGCGGCCGCCGACCGCTCACCGGGCCAGGTGCTCCAGTTCGGCGCCGCCCCCAGCTAGTGTGCGTCAGGCGGCGCGGCGGCGGACCAGCCAGATGGTCGCGGCGATGAGCAGCGCTGACAGCGCGAGCAGCCAGCCGCCCTCGATCCACTGGAAGGGCCAGAACCGGCTGGCCGGCTGGTAGCTGGTCCACATCGTGTACCCGTGCGGAGCGAGGCACTGCGCGAATGGGTTCACCGAGGAAGAAGGGCCGCCACCCGGGCCGCCGCCCTTCCCCCCTGGAGATTGAGTGAAACTGCAGAACTGGTTGAGGAGGCTGGCGGGGGGATTGCCGGCGAAGGCGAACCTGCCGTCCTTGGTCCACGACTGGCCGAGGAGCCACGCGGTGCCGGGCACGTTCGGGCTGCTGGTGACCAGCGGCGTCAGGTAGTGCTCGCGCAGGAGGCCCGCGGCCGCGATGGCGAGCCCGGCGTAGACGGCCAGGCTGGCGACGATCGCGGGGACGACACGGCGGATGAGCATCCCGGCCAGGGCACCGGTCGCGAAGGCGGCCAGCGTCCAGGCGGGGAACGTGACCTCGCGCAGGCTGAACACGACAGCGAACGGGGTGTTCCCGTAAACCGCCGGGTCCTGGTTGCCGGCGGCGGAAAACGGCTGGTAACACCAGGACACCAGGGCGCCGAACGCGACGCCGGCCGCGGCCAGCACGACCGCGAGCGCCGCCAGCTTGGCCAGCGCCCAGCGCCACCGGTCGAAGCCTTGCGTCCAGGCGAACCGGAAGGTGCCGGTCTCCAGCTCCCGGGCCAGCACCGGCGCCCCGGCGAACGCCCCGATCAACGCGGGCACCACCTGCAGCAGGATGGCCGGGATCGACATGAGGTCCCACGTGCTGTTGAACGCGGTGGCAGCGTCTTGGCAGGCGGGCGAGAATGCCGGGTGGCAGGCGGTCGCGGCATCCCAGGCGTGGTGCACCGATGTGCCTTGGATCCACAGCCATACCGCCAGCGCGCCCAGCAGCACGGCCACGCCGGCCAGGGCGATCCGGTGCTGCCGCCAGGTGACCCCGGCCATTCGCCGCCACGGCAGCGGCCGCGGGTCGGCGTCGTCTTCTGAGTCCGGGCGGGAGGGCGTGGTCAGCGCGGTCACCGATTCACCTCTGGGGGAACTTGTTCACGGGCATGGCGTCTCCTCAGGCGGCGCGGCGCTGGACGAGCAAGACGGTGACGGCGATGAGCAGCGCGGACAGGGCGAGCAGCCAGCCGCCCTCGATCCACTGGAAGGGCCAGAGTCGGCTGGCCGGCTGGTAGCTGGCCCACTGCACGTAGCCGTGCGGGGCCAGGCACTGGGTGAACACCGCCCCGGGCGGACCGCTCTTCGCCCCCGAGCTGGACCCGCAGTACTGGTTGACGAGGTTCAGCGGCGGGTCGCCGGCGTAGGCGAATCGGCCGTTCAACGTCGACCACTGGCCGATGACCCACGCGGTGCTGGCGCCGGGCAGGCTCACGGCGGTGGTGACCAGCGGTGTCAGGTAGTGCTCGCGCAGCAGCCCCGCGGTCGCGAAGGCGAGCCCGGCGCAGACGGTTAGGGTGGCGACGATCGCGGGCACGACCCGGCGGATGAGCATCCCGGCTAGGGCGGCGATCGCGAACGCGGCCACCGTCCAGGCGGGGAACGTGACCTCGCGCAGGCTGAACAGGTCACCGAACGGGGAGTTCTCGAAGAGGCCAGGGACCTGGGGGCTGGCGCCGCCGTACGGCTGGAAGTACCAGGCCACCAGGGCGCCGAACGCGGCGGTGGCGACGGCTAGGACGACCGCGAGCAGCACTAGCTTGGCCAGCGCCCAGCGCCAGCGGACGAAGCCCTGCGTCCAGGCGAACCGGAAGGTGCCAGTCTCCAGCTCCCGGGCCAGCACTGGCGCCCCGGCGAACGCCCCGATCAGCGCGGGCAGCACCTGCAGCAGGACGCCGCCCGGGCCCTTGCTCCCCATGAAGTGGCCGTCGGCGCTGGAACTGAAGCCGACGACGAGGTCCTGGCAGGCGGCCGAGGCCGCCGGGTGGCAGGCGACGGCGGCGGCGTAGGCCTGGTGTAGCGGCACGCCCATGCGCCACAGCCACACCGCCAGCGCGCCTAGCAGCACGGCCACGCCGCCGAGCGCGATCCGGTGCTGGCGCCAGGTGACCCCGGCCATCCGCCGCCACGGTATCGGCTGCGGGCTTGCGTCGCCGGAGTCAGGGCGGGCGGGCACCCTCAGCGCGGTCATCGCGTCACCTCCGGCGTGGTCTCGCGCAGGTAGGCCATGGCGAGTTCTTCCATGCTGGCCTGGCCGTGGGCGGCGAGCAGGTCACCGACCTCCCCGGCCAGCCGCACCTGACCCCGCGACAGCAGGATGAGGAAATTGGCCACCCGCTCGAGCTCGGTGAGCACGTGCGAGGACAGCAGCACCGACACCCCGCCGTCCTCCGCCGCCGCAAGTACCGTGGCCATGAAGTCGTGCCGGGCGACCGGGTCCAGCATCGCCACCGGCTCGTCGAGCACCAGCAGCCGCGGCCGGCGGGCCAGTGCCAGCGTCAGCGCCAGCTGCGCCTGCTGGCCGCCGGACAGCTTCCCCGCCTTGCGCTTGGCCGGGATGCCGAGCTCGTCTAGCCGGGCCTTCGCGTAGCGCTGGTCGAAGCGCCGGTTCAGGCTGCGGGTCACGTAGATCATGTCCGCGACCGACAGGCTCTTGTACAGCGGCGTGTCCTGGGCCACGAACGCGATCCCGTCAAGCGCGGCCCGCGACCCCGCCCGGCGGCCGCCCAGCACGGTGACCGCGCCCGCCGACGGCGCCGTCAGGCCGACCGCGAGGTTCAGCAGCGTGGTCTTGCCTGCCCCGTTCGGCCCGATCAGCGCTGTCACCCGCCCGGCGGGTATTCCCAGCGTGCACTCGCGCAGCGCCCAGGTACGGCCGTAGCGCTTGCCCAGGCCGCTGGCCTCGACGACGTTCATCGATCTCCTCCCATGC
>Ga0187807_1000704_pt1 | contig 10676 bp, 9 predicted proteins | sample NC_wetland_sal_i_4_FD_132432 | JGI IMG/M metagenome (GOLD analysis project Ga0187807, IMG submission 132432) | Wetland sediment microbial communities from Neuse River Estuary, North Carolina, USA - ASW_2 | ecosystem: Environmental > Aquatic > Freshwater > Wetlands > Sediment | place: USA: North...
AGGCCATCGCGGACTGCATGCGGACGCCGAGCACGTCGAGCTTGATCACGCCGGCGATCTCCGCGTCGTCCTTGTCGAGCTGGCTGAGCTGGAACCCCTCGGCGCTCCGCTGCACCGCCGTGCGGTCGAGCAGCGTCTTGTCGGACAGCAGCACGCCGCACGGGTGCATGGCGACGTGCCGCGGCAGGCCGTCGAGCTGCTCCGCCAGCTGGAAGATGGCGGCGAGCTGCGGCGCGGCAAGCCGGGAGCGGCGCAGCTCGGGGAGCTCGGCGAGCGCGGCGGTGATATTACTCGCGCGGATGTGCGGGAAGGCCTTGGCGATGGCGCCGATCTCGTCGGGGGGCAGGGACATCGCGGCGGCCACATCCCTGATGGCGCTCCTCGCCCGGTACGTCTCCATCATGCAGACGCAGGCGGTGCGCTCCCCCCCGTAGGCGCCGAAGATGATCTCGTAGGCCTCGAGCCGGCGGGCCGACTCCACGTCGAGGTCGATGTCGGGCAGCGTGCTCCGCACCGGGGAGAGGAACCGCTCCATGAGCAGGTCGTGCTCGAGCGGGTCGATCGCGCTGATGCCGAGCAGGTGGTTGACGAAGCTGCCCGCGCCCGAGCCGCGGATGGCACAGCGGATGTCGTGGGCGCGGATGCGGTCCGCGACGTCGGCCACCGTGAGGAAGTAGGAGGCCATGCCGGTTTGCGCGATGATGGTCAGCTCGTGATCGAGGCGTTCCCTGGCCGCCCTGGCGGCGCTCCTGCGGCTGGTTCCCCGCGGGCGCTCGGCGGCCGACCGGTAGCGGCCGTCCAGGAGCGCGCGCTCGCAGCGGGCGCGGAGTTCCTGCTGCTGCCGTTCCGCGCTGTCCGCGGTCTCGGGCAGGTGGCGGGCGCCGATGCCCAGGTCCTCCCCAGGGTCGAGAGCGCAGCGCGCCGCCAGGTCGGCGGTGGCCTGCAGGAACTTGATGGCGGTGCTCCTGGTGTGCGGGCCGCTCATGGTGGCGGCCACGCGCTCGGCGATGGCCGCCATGTCGGCGGGGCCGGCCAGGTAGGCGCGGCCGTTGTGCGGGACCAGTTGCGGTGAGCCGAGCGGGACCAGGTACCGCGCCGCGTCGAGCACCTGAGCGGCGAGGCTGTCGGCCGGGTCCAGGTACCTGACGGCGTTGGTCAGCACCGCGGGCACGCCGGCGTCGCCGGCGAGCTCGGCCATCCGCACCGCGCGGAACGTGCTGCTCGGCTCCAGGTGGTCGACGATCTCGACGACCGCTTCCGTGTGGTGCCGCCAGCGGGCCAGGGCCCTTCTGGCCAGGTCCGGGCGGCGGGCGGCGATCGCCTGCCCGACGTCGCTGGCCGGCCCGAGGAGGACGACGAGGCCAGCCGCGTGTTCGGCGATCAGGCCAGGGGTCACGGCCAGGGCGTCGTCACGGTCGCCGGTGAGGTCAGCGGCGGACGCGACGACGCGGGCGGCGGGTGCGGCGAGGCGCGCGGCGGGGGCCGCGGGGCGGACGGCGGACGCGGCGGCGTGCGCGGTGCTGACCAGGCGGCAGAGGGAAGCCCAGCCCTGGCGGCCGGCCGCGAGCAGCGTCACCCGCCCCGTCATCGGTCCGGCGCCCCCGGCGCTCCTATCGCGCCTGCCGCCCTCGTCCCGTTCGCCGTCTCCGTAGCGCAGTGCCAGGTCGGCGCCGAGCAGCGGCTTGATCCCGGCGTCGGTGCAGGCCTTGACGTGCTTGAACGCGCCGTACAGCCCGTCCCTGTCGGTCAGCGCGAGCGCCGGCATGCCGAGTTCCGCCGCCCGCGCGACCAGCTTCGCCGGGCTCGCCGTGCCGTAGCGCAGCGAGTACGACGACGCGGCGTGCAGGTGCGCGAACCCGGTGACCGTCAATCCTCGACCCGGAGCAGCGTCCAGGCGCCGGCCGCCGCGTCCCGGCGCAGCTCGTAGGTGCCCGCCGGCAGGCCCTGGCCTGCCGCGGCCTCGACCCGCCAGAACTCCAGCCCGGGCTGCGCGGGAACCGGGTCGGGTTCCCGCCACCACTCCCGGTTGACCATCCAGTGTTCGACGATTGAGCGCACCGTATAGAGCCTCCCTCGCCACACGAGCCGGACCGGCCGACCGTCATCCCTCGTGTGCACCTCAGCCGGTTCCCCGTACACCCGAACCACGTGTTCGAATATAGATTCAATCGAACACGTGGTCAAATATATCTAATGATGCTGCTGTTACTTAGTTCAGAGTGTTACCGGGACTGGGGCGCTCAAACGCCGGCCGCGCCGGGCAACGGGGAAGATCACAGTTATCCGGAACGGACCGGGGCCTCCCGCCCACGAGGTCAACTGCGCCATGCCCGGTGCGGTCGCGGCGGCGATGTGGCCGCGAGGCGGCCGACGCCGTCGGCGGCGCGAGCCGGGAACGACCGGGACTGGCGGCTACGGAGTCGGCGCCCAGCCCGGGGCGGGAAAGGCCGCGAGCAGGTCGCGGATCTCGGCGGCGATGCGGTCAAGGGGGGCCTCGTCGTCCTTGGCGGCGGCGGTGATGGCCTCGTCCATCCAGGCCGCCAGCTGCGGCATGTGCTGCTCGGTCAGCCCGCGGGTGGTGATCGCGGGGGTGCCGAGCCGGATGCCGGACGGATCCGCCGGGCGGCGCGGGTCGAACGGGACCGTGTTGAAGTTCAGCTCGATGCCGGCCCGGTCCAGGGCCTTGGCGGCCGGCTTGCCGCCGATCCCCTTGGCGGTGAGGTCCACGAGCAGCAGGTGGTTGTCGGTTCCGCCGGACACCAGGTCGTAGTCGCGCTCCCGCAGGGCCGAGGCGAGCGCCGCGGCGTTGGCGACCACCTGGGCGGCGTAGGTGCGGAACGAGGGCTGGGCCGCCTCGTGAAGCGCGACCGCAACTCCGGCCGTCGTGTGGTTGTGCGGGCCGCCCTGGAGGCCGGGGAAGACCGCCTTGTCGATCGCGGACGCGTGCGCAGCGTCGGTCATGATCATCGCGCCGCGCGGGCCGCGCAGGGTCTTGTGCGTGGTCGTGGTGATCACCGGGGCGTGACCGACCGGGGACGGGTGCGCGCCGCCCGCGATCAGCCCGGCGATGTGCGCGATGTCCGCGACCAGCACCGCGTCCACCTCGGCGGCGATGGCAGCGAAGGCGGGGTAGTCGATAGTGCGCGGAACCGCGGTGCCGCCGCAGAAGATGATCTTCGGCCGCTCCTTCCTGGCGAGGTCCCGCACCTCGTCCAGGTCGATCCGCCCGGTGTCGCGCCGCACGCCGTAGGGCACGGGCCGGAACCACTTGCCGGTCACCGACACCGGCGACCCGTGGCTGAGGTGGCCGCCCGCCGACAGGTTCATCGCCATGAACGTGTCGCCCGGCTGGGCGAACGCCAGGTAGACCGCGAGGTTCGCCGGCGACCCCGAGTACGGCTGCACGTTCGCGTGCTCCACCCCGAACAGCGCCTCGGCCCGCTCCCTCGTGATCGTCTCGAGCGGGTCGATGAACTGCTGGCCCTCGTAGTACCGCCGGCCCGGGTACCCCTCGGAGTACTTGTTGGTCAGCACCGTGCCACAGGCTTCGAGCACGGCGAGCGACACGTAGTTCTCCGACGGGATGAGCCGCATCTTCTCGGCCTGGCGGCGTGCCTCGTCGTGTATGAGCCCGGCGATCTCCGGGTCGGTCGCGTCGATCTGCGGGATGGGCGGCTGGTGCATGTTACGGTGACCTCCCTCGTCGTCTGTGAGAGGCTATCAGCACCATGAGCACCAGGGTCATTCTCGACTGCGACCCCGGCATCGACGACGCGCTCGCGATCGCGTTCGCGGCCGGGCACCCGGGGATCGAGCTCGCCGGGATCACCACCGTGGCCGGCAACGTGGAGCTGGCCAAGACCACAGCGAACGCCCTGGCCGTCGCGACGTTCGCCGGCGCGGCCGACGTGCCGGTGACGGCGGGATGCGCGGCGCCGCTGCTGCGCCCGGCGCGCGCCGCGGGGCACGTGCACGGCGAGTCGGGCCTCGGCGGCGCGGTGCTCCCGCTGCCGGCGACCGGCCCGCGCGACGGGCACGCCATCGATTTCATCATCGCCGCGACCGCCGCCGCGCCCGGCGAGGTCACGCTGGTCGCGACCGGGCCGCTGACCAACGTGGCGCTGGCGGTGCGCCGCGAGCCGCGGCTGCCCGAGTGGGTGCGGGAGTTCGTGATCATGGGCGGCTCGGCCGGCCGCGGCAACGTGAACCACGCCGCCGAATTCAACATCTGGGCGGATCCCGAGGCGGCCGCCGTGGTGTTCGCGGCGGGCTGGACGGTGCGGATGATCGGCCTCGACGTCACCCTGCGGGCGCGGGCGACGGCGGCCGTGCAAGAGCGGATGCGGGCGCTTGGCACGCTCGGCTCCAGGCTGCTGCTGCCGGCGCTCGCGCGGTACCGGGACTCGCACGCCGGGGCGGGCGAACCGCCTGTGCACGATGTGTGCGCGGTCGTTTCCGTCGTGGAGCCGTCGGCGTTCACCTTCACGCCGGCGCTGGTGCAGGTAGAGACGGCGGGCACGCTGACGGCGGGAATGACGGTGACTGACTTCTCACCGCCGGCCGGACCGAACGCTCTCGTGGCGACTGATATCGACGTCGACCGGTTCTGGGATGTCGTGCTGCGTACCTACGGGTCGCTCGCAGACAGCCTGGGCTAGCAGCCCTATCGGCTTCCCGGCCTAGCGGCTGAGCGGCGCGGCGAGGCGCCCGGCGTGGCGGCTTTTGCGAGCGGCGCGGGGCTCGGCCGCGTCGGCCAGCGACTCGTACGCCTCGACGGCCTGCTCGGCGACCTCGACGAGGTCGCCGTAGGTCCACCGGCTGCTGCCGATCCCGGGGGCGCGCAGCCAGGCCACGTCGCCGCAGCACCAGAGCGAGAGGCCGCGGCACACCGATAGCACGGCCATGTCCTCGGCGGGGTCGTCGGCGCGGAGCATCTGGCCGGCGAAACCGCGGGCGGCCAGCGCTTCCTCGAACTGGGACATGGCGGCGCTCGCGGACACCCGCGGGGGCGCCTGAGGCGCCTGGACGGCGGGGGCCGACGTCGGCACGGCGAACCAGACGGCCTTGCCGCGCACCTGCCAGCCGCCTAGCCGGGCACGGGTCATGTGGTAGCCCCAGCGGCCGTGGGACAGCTCGTGCACCACCTCGAGACCGCGCCCGCTGATCGCGTCGGCCCGCGCCCGGTGCAGGCCGTGCCCGGGCACGTTCCCTTCCAGCCAGCCGGGAAGCGCGTCGAAGACCTTGCACACCAGCTGTCTGTTGGGGCCGGCGCCGCCCCGCAGGTACAGCCATAGTTCGGGGGCGACGACGCGCTGCTCGCCCTGCTGGCGCTGTTCCCGCCGGGCGTGCAGCGTGTTGGCGGCGAGCTCGCTGACCATCGTCATGCCGTCGTCGGCGACGTCGGGGTCGAGAGCCAGCGCGCCGGCGACGCGCCGAAACGTGCGCCGGGCGACGCTGGCGCACGTCGGGTCTCCCGGCAGCGGCCAGGCGCCACAGGCGCCGACCTCCACCGTTCGCAACCCGTCGTTCATGTCCCCGCCGCCAGCCGCAGCCGCCGGCGTCCAGTCGCAAACGCCGTCCACGTCGCCGGACCCCCTGCCGGTCTCTGAGTGCCAATCTGTGAAGCACAGGTTCTGAGTCATGTGCGTCACTTCACACTACTCTCGACCGCCGATATTAGGAAGGAAATCGTCTGCCTAGCGGAGATATTTGGCGCACGCAAATTAGGTCGGATGGTGCTATTAGCCGCATTTTCGAGGTGGCAAGGATGACATTACCCCAGGGTGCTAATGCGCTGCCTTGGGCGCTCGACGTTCCGGTCGCCACCGGACATTCCGCGCAATAACGGCGGATTTAGCGGGGGCAATTGTTGACTAGATTAACGCGACTCACTCGGATCCGCAATCGCTTCGCGAGCCCCCGTGACCACAGTCGATCCTGGCAGGCCTGAGACAGGGCTCACGAAAACACGAAGGTCCCCCGGGGATACAGCCCGGGGGACCTTCGTGCCGTGCGTCGCGACCGCTAGCCGGCGTTCCTAAGCTAAATGCCTGAGCTAGATGTCGTAACGCCCCCCCTGCACGTCGGCCAGGAACCTGGCGAACGCCGCCCGGTCGACGACGAGCGCGCCGTCGTCCGGGCGCTTGCTGTCCCTGAGCGCCGTGGCGCCAGGGAGATTGGCGGCGACCTCAACGCATCCGCCGTTGTGCGCGCTCAGGCTCGCCTTCCGCCAGATGGCTTGAGACAGGTCAACCATCAGTTACTCCATTCGTCTTGCGAGGTTTTCGAGGTACACCGTGGTGTCCCCGGGTTCAAGCGCGGCGTCGCACGCCCGCTCGAATGACTGGATGTAACCGTCCACGGATTCGGGCTTGCTTACTTCTTCTATGGAGTAGTCGGTCTCCACGAAAACGATCGGCGGCTCGCTGTCGGGAAAACCGAAAATGTTCACCATCGAATAGATGCCGGTAGCCGGCCCGTCGTCGAACCGCTGGATCCGCAGTTCGACGTTGCGCCGCCGGCTCAGCTCCGCCAGGTGCTCTATTTGCTCCCTGCGGTCCTCGTGCATGCCCCACCGGTACAGCAGCGACGCCTCCGTGATCACGCCGGACAGGCTCGGCGCGGTCCCGTCGGTCCTGTCGAGGATTTCCTGCCGGCGCAGCCGGGCCTCGACCGCCTTCCGCCGCCAGGCCGGGGGGCGCGGACCGGTCTTGAGCTGGGCCGCCATGTAGGCACGCGTCTGGAGCAGGCCGGGCAGGACCAGCGGCATGAAGACGCGGATGCTCGTCGCGTCGTTCTCGTATCCGGGGAATTCGTTGTCGAAGATTTCGCCGTACTCGCGCCACCAGGGGCGGACCCGGCTGCGAACCGCCAGGTCCTCGATCTCGTCGCGGGTTCCCCCGTCGATGCAGTAGACGCGGACGAGATCGCGGATGTCGCTCATTTCCGGGCGCTTCCACTGGTTGGCCTCGAAGCGGCCGACCTTGCCGCGCCCCCAGTTCAGGATGTCGCAGACGTGGTTAGCGGTGTAGCCGGTCTCCGTGCGGAGTTCTGCCAGGCGCCGGGACAGGCGCCGCTTCGCGAGCGTCGCGCCGTAGGCGTCGTCGCTCATCCAGGGCCTCCCTCCCGAATATGTAACATTTCGCCCTTATACCGGCCTTGTCAGTGATTTCGGCCTGCCCAGACGATCACGGCGGATGTGTGATCCAGTTAGGACGGTACCCAAATTGCGAATCACAAAGCAAGCTTTTCCCAGATGAACGGCAGATGTGGACGCTAGCGCGGCCTTATTGGGACGGCTTGCCCCTTTTTCCTGATTCTGGCGATTTCGCCGATTCCTGCGATTCCGGTGGCTCCGCCCCGCCGGGCTCCGCCGTCTCCGCGCTCGCGTCGTCGAACTCGCCGTTCCTGGCGCCGTCGATGAAGCATTCCCATTCGTTCCGGTCGAATACCAGGATCCGTGCGGCGGGATCGCCGGCCACCCGCATGAGCACCCAGTCGCCGCGCGCCCACTGACCTGCCGGGAACGCGACCTCGATCGAACCGTCGCCGTCCCCCGACCGCTCCCAGTCCAGGTCCGCCGGGTCGATGCCGAGGTCCGTGGGGGCCGGCTTGGGGCCGCCGCCCGCGGTGCCGGGCGTCACGGGATCCTTGCCACCGCGCAGTACAGCCACCGGGACCCGTCGCTGTCAGCGAGTTCCGGGTCCTCCGCGCCCCACACGCCGCTGTAGGTGAGCCCGGGCTCGGCGCCCGGGTAGGGCGGCACTATCTCGAGGCCGTCGAAGAACCGCGCCACCGCGGCCTTCGGGCGGAAGTACAGCTGCTCCGTCGCGTCGTCGAAGACCCGCCGGAGCCCCTCAACGGCGGCCGGCGGCTTGGCGTCGTCGGTCAGGTGGGACAGCGAGAGATAGCTGCCAGGCGCCATCGCCCGCACGTACCGCGACACCAGGGCCCAAGGATCGGCCTCGTCGGAGACGAAGTTCATGACGCCGGTGAGGAGCAGGCCGGCCGGCTCCCGCGGGTCGATCAGCGCCTTGACGCTGGGATTGCCCAGGATCGCGTCCGGCTCGCGCACGTCACCGCACAACACGCCGACCGTCCCGCCCGTGTCGAGGGTGGCCTGGCCGTGCAGTTCCACCATCGGGTCGTTGTCCACGTAGACCACCCGGGCCTCCGGGTGGATCTTCTTGACCACCTCGTGCGTGTTGCCCACCGTCGGCAGCCCGGAGCCGAGGTCAAGGAACTGACGCCCGCCCTGCCTGGCGATCCAGGTGACAGCCCGCTGGTGGTAACCGCGGTTCGCCCACGCGGTATCCCCGATTTCCGGCACCACGCTCAGAATGCGCTCCGCGGCCCGGGCATCGGCGTCGAAATGCAGGTCACCGCCGAGCATGTAGTCGTAGATTCGCGCCGGAGACGGCCGGGTAACGTCCAGCCCGTCCGGGACATGCAATCCCTTGCGCATTAAGGGCCCCCCGGGAGTAATGCCGCAAGACATCAGTCTTACACGGGGTTATGCGGTCAGGAACGGCCGCGCGGCAAACATCCGCACATATCCGTATCGTCCGGTTCTCGGGATCCGCGGTGGTCACGCGCCTTTACCGAAGCCATTTTCCCAGGTTTCTCTCAGGATTTCCTTTCAGGTGTCCCAGCCGCCCGGGTCATACTCCGCGACATGATCAGTGTGCAGGGCAGCGGACGGCCGGCGATGGCGACCGGTCCCGCCGGGCGGCGAGACGGGGCACAATGACTGTGAAGCAGGAAAGGCAGGAGAGCTCGTACCGGACCGCCATGACAGAAGGTGACCCGATCCCGAAGGTACTAGTCGTCGACGACGAGCCGAACATCCGTGAGCTCGTCCAAGTCGCCCTCAAGTTCCATGGCTGCACGGTGACGACCAGCGGCACCGGCATGGACGCGCTCGCGCTCGCCGGAACAGCCAAGCCCGACCTGATCCTCCTCGATGTGGTGCTGCCCGACATCGACGGCTTCGAGGTCTGCCGCCGGCTTCGCGCGAACGACAACGACGTGCCGGTCATCTTCCTCACTGCCAGGGACACCACGTCCGATACCGTCACGGGGCTGACTCTCGGCGGCGACGACTACATCACCAAGCCGTTTTCTGTCGAGGCCCTGGTCGCCCGCGTGCGGGCGGTGCTGCGCCGCGCGGCCAAGCGGGACAGCGCGGAGAACGGCGACGCGGGCGACGGGCCGACGCTGCGCGTGGCCGACCTGGAACTCGACGAGGAGCACTGGACGGTGCGCCGGGCGGGCGTTCCTGTTGAGCTGTCACCGACGGAGTTCCGGCTGCTCGCCTACCTGATGCGCAACCAGGGGCTGATGCTCAGCCGCAAGCAGCTGCTGGAAAACGTGTGGGGCTGGGAGTACGCCGGGCAGTCCCAGGTCCTCGAGACATACGTGAGCTACCTGCGGCACAAGCTCGACCCGCTCGGCCCGCCGTTGATCCACACCCAGCGCGGCGTCGGTTACAGCCTGCGCCCGCCGTGACCGCGGCGACGCCGCGCCGCCGGTCGCTGTCGGTGCGGACCCGGCTGCTGGCCGGCCTGATCGCGCTGACCGCGGTCTTTCTCGTGGTGATGGGCGTGGTCAGCACCGTGGTGCTGCGCACGCTCGAGCAGAACCAGTTCAACGCGGAACTCGGGCTGGCCACCCGGCAGTCGGTCGAGGAGATCGCGCAGGGAACCGGCGGTTTCGCCGCCGCCTACCTGTCGCTGCGCACCGGGACCACCGGTGAGCTGACGCCTTCCTCGCCGGCCGCGGCGGAACTGCGGACGCTGCTGTCCGGCCTCGCCGGCCAGCCGACCGCCCAGGTGCGCGCGTACCTGACCGGGCTGGCCGCCAGCGGCGAGCCGTTCAGCGTCGCGCTGGCCGGCGCCCCGCCGCTGCGCGCCGCGTGGCGAGGGGTCAACATCGTCACCAGCCGTCAGGGCGCCGGCGTGATGCCGCCGGGAGCGGCCGTCGTGCTCGTCGGCGGTTCGCCGGACGCCAGCGACGTGCCCGGCCTCGTGCTGGCCGAGCTGATCACCGGCGGCGTGCTGCTCGCCCTGCTCGCCATCTGCGGCAACTGGCTGATCGGCCGCGGCCTCGCCCCGCTCGACCGGATGGCCAGCACCGCCGACATGATCACGAGCAGCGGTGACCTGGCGGCGCGGATGCCCGACCCCGGAGACCACCAGGAGACCGGCCGGCTCGCCGCGGCGATCAACACGATGCTCGACCGCATCCAGCAGGCCTTCGGCGCGCGGCTGCGGTCAGAGCAGAAGGTACGGCAGTTCGCCGCGGACGCCTCGCACGAGCTGCGCACCCCGCTGACCACGATCCGCGGGTACGCCGAGCTTGTCCGGCAGGGCGCGTTCGGCCCCGCCGAGTTGCCCAACGCCATGCGGCGCATCGAGCAGGAGGCCGAGCGGATGAGCATGCTCGTCGCCGAACTGCTCGAACTCGCGCGCCTCGACCGCACGTCTTCCCTCGACCTGACCGAGACCGACCTGGCCATCCTGGCCAGGGACGCGGTGGCCGACGCGCGGGCGGTCGAGCCGGACCGGGAGGTCTCGGCGCAGGTGCCGCCGAGCCTGGTGGTCACCGCCGACGAGTCGCGGATCCGCCAGGTGCTCGCGAACCTGCTCGGCAACGTCCGCGCGCACACCCCGCCCGGC
>Ga0187807_1000705_pt1 | contig 10674 bp, 7 predicted proteins | sample NC_wetland_sal_i_4_FD_132432 | JGI IMG/M metagenome (GOLD analysis project Ga0187807, IMG submission 132432) | Wetland sediment microbial communities from Neuse River Estuary, North Carolina, USA - ASW_2 | ecosystem: Environmental > Aquatic > Freshwater > Wetlands > Sediment | place: USA: North...
CCAACCAGCGCGGGACCGCGCTCAGCGTGAACTCGATCGCGGCGATCGCCGGGTCGTTCCTCGGCCTGCTCCTCGGCGGCGTGCTCGCCCCGATCAACTGGCACCTGATCTTCCTCGTCTCGGCGCCGATCGGCGTGTTCGGCACCATCTGGGCGTACTTCATGCTGCACGACATCGGGATGCGTAAGCACGCGCAGGTGGACTGGTGGGGCAACCTGCTGTTCGGCGCCGGTCTGGTCGCCATCCTGGTCGGCATCACGTATGGCCTGCTGCCGTATGGCGGTCACCCGATGGGCTGGACCAACCCGTGGGTGCTCACCGCTCTGTTCGGCGGGCTGGCGCTGCTTGTCGTCTTCGTGTACGTCGAGACCAAGGTCCCCGAGCCGCTGTTCCGGATCTCGCTGTTCAGGATCAGGGCGTTCGCCGCCGGCAACATCGCGAGCCTGATGCTGGCGATGGGCCGAGGCGGCATGCAGTTCATGCTGATCATCTGGCTGCAAGGCATCTGGCTGCCGCTGCACGGCTACAGCTTCAGCCAGACCCCGCTGTGGGCCGGCATCTACCTGGTGCCGCTCACGGTGGGCTTCCTGCTGTCGGCGCCGACGTCTGGCATCCTCTCGGACAAGTTCGGCGCCAAGGCGTTCACGGTGGGCGGGGCGCTGCTGACGGCAGCGAGCTTCCTGGCCCTGGCGTTCCTGCCGGTTAACTTCCACTACTGGCTGTTCGCGCTGCTCCTTGTCTTCAACGGCTTCGGGAGCGGGCTGTTCGTCTCGCCGAACCGCGCCGAGATGATGAACGCCGTGCCTGCCAACCAGCGCGGTGCCGCGGGCGGAATGATCGCCACGTTCATGAACTCCGCTTCCGTGCTCTCGATCGGCATCTTCTTCTCGCTGATGGTCGCCGGCCTGTCCAGCAAGCTGCCGTCGACGATGTTCAGCGGGCTGACCACGCAGGGCGTACCGGCCGCCACCGCGACGCCGATCTCGCACCTGCCGCCGATCGGCGTGCTGTTCGCCGCATTCCTGGGCTACAACCCGATGCAGCAGCTGCTCGGGCCGCTGCTGGCGCACCTGAATCCGGCGCACGCCGCGTACCTGGTCGGCCGGGAGTTCTTCCCGAATCTGATCGCCGGCCCGTTCCACGACGGGATCGGCGTCGCCTTCGGGTTCGCGATCGCGGTCTGCGTGATCGGTGCCGTCGCCTCGGCGCTGACCGGCCGTCGCAAGCCGCCACGCGCCGCCGGGCACGAGTCGCTCGGGTCCGAACTGGCCGCCGTGGCCGCCGAGGGCAGCGGGATCGAACCAAGTGAGCTGGTGATCCCCGACATGGTGGTGGATGCGAAGGAAGCGGCAGACAAGCCGGGAAGGGCTGGCCTAGGCTGACGACTCCGAGGGCCGCCGGTACGGGGCTTCTCGCCTCGTCTGTAACGGCTGTCTCCCCGTCTTGGCTACGGGACGGTATCCTGCGGATGAGGAGCGGGTAAACAGATTTGCCGTCGCTCCGATCAGTGGGGTTCCCGGGGATGATTGCCCTGGACAATATTCGGCGCGATACCCGAGGAGACCGTTGCGCGTGAGCGAAAGTCGCCCGGCCGCAGTCATGATCCTCGCCGCGGGCGAGGGCAAGCGCATGAAATCGCGTGTCCCCAAGGTGCTGCATTCGCTGTGCGGGCGGACCATGCTCGGGCACGCACTTGCCGTCGCCGCAGAGCTTGACCCTGAGCAGATCGTGGTCGTCATTGGGCACGGCAAGGACCAGGTAACCGCGGAGGCAGTCAGGCAGCAGCCGCGGGTGCGGGTGGTCGTCCAGGAGGAGCAACTCGGTACCGGCCACGCCGTCCGGATGGTCACCGAGGCGCTCGGCGTCCTGCACGGCACCGTCCTCGTGACGTACGCCGACATGCCGCTGCTTCGGGCCGGCACCCTGCGCGAGCTCGCGGACCGGCACCACGCGGCGGGCAACGCCGTCACGGTGCTTACGGCGAGGGGCGACGCCGCGGGCTACGGGCGGATCGTGCGGGACTCCGACGGCGGGTTCCTGAGGATCGTCGAGGAGCGCGACGCCACGCCGGCTGAACTCGCCATCGAGGAGTACAACTCCGGGTGCTACGCCTTCGAGGGAGCGCTGCTCGCGGACGCGATCAAGCGGGTGACGACCGACAACAAGCAGAATCAGGAATACCTCACCGACGTGGTGGAGATCTTGCGCGGCGACGGCTACCCGATCGGGAGCATGCTCGCGGCCGACGCGGCGGAGATCCAGGGCATCAATGACCGGGTCCAGCTGGCCGCGGCGCGGCGTGCGCTCAACGACCGGATCCTCGAGGACTGGATGCGGGCCGGCGTGACCATCACCGACCCGGCCAGCACCTGGATCGACGTCACCGTCACCATCGGGCAGGATGCCGAGATCGGCCCGCAGACGCAGCTGGAGGGGAGCACCTCCATCGGCAGCGGCGCCCGCATCGGCCCCGGCTGCCTGCTCGAGGACACCGCGGTCGGCGAGGACGCCATGGTGCTGCACGCGGTGTGCCGCAAATCCGAGATCGGTCCCGGTGCGACCGTGGGGCCCTATGCCTATCTCCGCCCGGGGGTCAAGGTCGAGCGGAACGCGCACATCGGGGCGCACGTAGAGCTCAAGAACTCGGTGGTCGGGGCTGGGGCGAAGGTGCCTCACCTTACCTACGTCGGGGACGCGCACATCGGTGAGCGTGCCAACATCGGCGCGGAACGATCTTCGCGAACTACGACGGCGTGGCCAAGCACCGCACCACGGTTGGCCCAGACGCCTTCATCGGCAGCGACACCGTGCTGGTGGCGCCGCTCACGGTAGGCGACGGCGCCTATACCGCCGCCGGCTCGGCGATCACCGAGGACGTGCCCCCGGGCGCGCTCGGCATCGCCCGGGGCCGGCAGCACAACTCCGAGGGCTGGGTGGACCGCAACCGTCAAGGAACACGTTCCGCCCAGGCAGCAAGACGCGCCCGTTCCGAAGCTCAAGGAGCCGACAGGGACGGTCCGCCTCAGCCCGCGGAATAGGACAGTTACCAGTGTGGCGCGAAGGAGATTTTCCCAGGTGAGCGGCATGACGGCGCCCAATCAGAAGAAGATGATGCTATTCGGCGGGCGGGCGTACCCAGAACTCGCCGCCGAGGTCGCCGACTGCCTGGATATCGAACCGGCGCCGGCCACCCTTTACGACTTCGCCAACGGCGAGATCATGGTCCGGTTCCTCGAGTCGGTTCGCGGCTGCGACGCGTTCGTGCTGCAGAGTCACACCGCGCCGATCAACCAGTGGATCATGGAACAGCTGATCATGGTTGACGCGCTCAAGCGGGCATCGGCGAAGCGCATCACGGTGGTGATGCCGTTCTTCGGCTACGCACGGCAAGACAAGAAGAGCCGCGGGCGTGAGCCGATATCGGCCCGTCTGGTCGCCGACCTGTTCGCTGCCGCGGGCGCCGACAGGCTGATGGCGGTCGACCTGCACACCGCGCAGATCCAGGGCTTCTTCGACGGTCCGGTCGACCACCTGTTCGCGCTGCCGATCCTGGCCGGATACCTGGAGGGCAAGCTGAACGTCAGGAACGTGACGGTTGTCGCGCCGGACGCGGGCCGGGTCCGGGTCTGCGAGCGGTGGACGGACCGGATGGGCGCTCCGCTGGCCATCATCCACAAGCGGCGTGACCCGAACGTGGCCAATCAGGTCAAGGTATTCGAGGTGGTCGGTGAGGTGGCCGGCCGGACCTGCGTCCTGGTGGACGACATGATCGACACCGGCGGGACAATCGCCAAGGCGGCTGAGGCTCTCTTCGAGCAGGGCGCCGACCGGGTCATCGTCGCCGCGACCCACGGTGTGCTTTCCGGGCCCGCGGTCGACATCTTGAAGAACTCCCGGATCAGCGAGGTGGTCATCACCAACACGCTGCCAGTGGCTCAGGAAAAGCGGTTCGACAAGCTGACCGTGCTCTCGATCGCGCCGCTGCTCGCGCGGGCTATCAACGAGGTGTTCAGCGACGGCTCGGTGACGAGCCTCTTCGACGGCCAGAGCTTAGGCAGAGAGCGGCCCCTGGTCCAGGAGTGGCCCACACCCTGGACCAGGGTCGCTGGCCCGTCCCGCCATTCCCCGGTTCGGCGGGACGGGGGTTGTGCGCGCTGGGGCCGTCCACCCCACGGTCCCTGCGATCAGCTTCAGGCCCCGGGCCGTGTCCCGTGACGTGACGGACGGCGCCCCGGTAAAACCGTCCGTCACGACACGGGACACAGACCCAGCCCCCGCGCTCTGTGGCACCGGAAAAAGCGTCCCAGGCGGCACTTTCGCGCCGCTTAAGCCGGGGCAGCCACACGCTTAATCGCTGCCTCGCTCAGCCCGTTGTGCCGTGTCACCGTGCACGGTCCGCGATGACCTTGGTGCAACTCGGTGACATCATTGCGTGTCCGTTTTACGGCTTGCTTGAGTCGTGATTAAGTGGGTCTACAACCGCCCGGAGATTTGCCCGCGGGCCCAGATACCCGGCGGGGGCAGTGCTGCCTTGCCGGACACTGGCGCGACCCAAGAGGCGGAGGAGATGGTGAGTTCGGACGGGCTGGCCTGATGCGCTTTCGCATCCTGGGTCCGCTTGAGGTCTGGTCCGAGAAAGGCTGGACGGCAGTCGGTGCCGCCAAGTGGCGGTCTCTGCTCGCCTGCCTGCTGCTGCACCGAGGGCAGCTCGTCTCCACCGAAAGCCTGATTCTCGAGCTCTGGGGTGACAGCCCGCCCGCCAAGGCGAACAACCTGGTCAGCATCTACGTGCACCGGCTGCGTCGGCTGATCGGCGACGCGGAGGGCCGGGTGCTGGTGTACCGGGCGCCCGGCTACCTGCTCCGGGTCGAATCGGGCGACCTCGACTTGCACGAGTTCGAGTCGCTCGTGGAGGACGGCAGGAACGCGCTTGCGGCTTCGGACCCGGAAAGCGCTGCCGCCCTGCTCACGGAGGCGCTCACGCTGTGGCGGGGGCCGCTGCTCGCCGACGTCCCGCCGTCCGGCCAGATCACGACGGAGGCCAACCAGGCGGGTGAGCTTCACCTGGCCGCCGCCGAACTCCGCATCGAGGCGAACCTGGCATGCGGCCGGTCCGCCCAGGTAATACCGGAATTGCGCAGGCTCGTGGCGGAGAACCCGATCCGCGAGGGGCTGTGGGTGTTGCTGATGCGCGCCCTGAAGGAGTCGGGTCGGCGTGCCGAGGCGCTGGACACGTATGCCCAGGCCCGGCAGGTCATCGCCGAGGAACTCGGCATCGAGCCGGGTGCCGAACTGCAGCGGCTCTACGCGGAGTTGCTCGCCGAGGACGCCGCGTCCGCGCCGCCGCCGAGGCGGCGCCAGCGTACCGATCGCCCGGTGCAGGCGCCTAGGGCGCCGGGCGAGCCGTCCAAAGCGGACGCGATGCGCGGCGAGGACCAGGCCAACCACCAGCAGCCGGACGCCGACGAGTCTGACGGCGAGATCCCGCACGGCGAGGCACCAGGATTGATCGCCGTCGGCACGTTCACCGAACCCGGCGACACCCCTGCCACGCCCGCGACCTCGCCAGGACTTGCCGGTCCATCGATAGCGCGTCCGGCGCAGCTTCCGGCGGACATCGGCGACTTCACTGGGCGCGGCACCCAGGTCCAGCACCTATCCGACATGCTGACTCGCAACGACGAAGCAAGCAGTCCCGGTGCGGTCCGGATCGCCGTGGTGGCCGGCGCGGCCGGCTTGGGCAAGACCACCCTTGCCGTGCACGCGGCGCACAAGGTGCGCGGGTCATTCCCCGACGGGCAGCTCTACGTCGACCTGTCCGGTGCGACCGCACAGCCGGCGGCGCCAGGGGAGGTGCTCGCGCGCTTCCTCAGGGACCTGGGTGTGGAAGGGGACAAGGTCCCCGCCGGCGACGAAGAACGGGCGGCGCTGTACCGCACGCGGCTCACCGGCCGGAAGGTTCTGATCCTGCTCGACAACGCGCGCGACGCTGCCCAGATCAGGCCGCTGCTCCCGGGGAGCGCTTCCTGCTCGGTGCTGGTGACCACCCGCAACCGGACGCCGGACCTGGCCAGCACCAGATTCGTTGACCTGAACGAGCTGGCTGATACCGAGGCGCTGGCCCTGTTCTCCCGCATAGTCGGCGACGAGCGGCCGACGGCCGAGCCGGACGCAACCGCGGAGATCCTGGTTGCCTGCGCGGGGCTTCCGCTCGCGATCAGGATCTGCGCCGCCCGTCTGGCGGCGCGCAAGCAATGGAAGATCGCCACGTTGGCGAATCGCCTCCGTGACGAGCGGCGTCGCCTGGATGAGCTGGAGACCGGGGACCTGGCCGTGCGGGCCAGCTTCAAGGTGAGCTACGACACCCTACGCGCGGGCAGGCACGGCGTCGACCCGGCGCGAGCGTTCCGGCTGCTCGCCCTCTGGCATGGGCAGTCGATCAGCTTGTCAGCCGCCACGGCCCTGCTTGGTGAACCTGAGGATGACGTTGTGGACGCGCTCGAGGCGCTCGTCGACGCCAACCTGCTGGAGTCGCCCGCCCCGGACCAGTACCGCTTCCACGACCTGCTCCGGTTCTATGCCATCGAGCGTGCCCAAGCCGAGGAGTCGACGGCGGCGCGAGACGAGGCAGTTGGCCGGTTGCTTCGCTGGTATATGGTCACCGCCGACGCCGGGGCGAGCGTCGTCTCCCCGCACCGGTACAGCATCCCGCTCGAGGATGCACCGGAGGTGGCTCCCCTGCGGTTCGACTCCGTGGAGGAAGCACTCCACTGGTACGACAGCGAGCGGGTGAACGTGATCCACGCGGTGCGCCAGGCGGCCGAGATGGGCATGCACGAGGTGGCCTGGCGGCTGCCGACGGCGCTGTCGGTGCTTTTCAGCCGGCGTGACAACCAGGTGGACTGCATCACCGCCAGCCGGATCGCGGTGGAAAGCGCGCGCATCGCCGGGCAGCGCAAGGGGCAGGCGTGGGCGTTGCAGAATCTGGGGGCGGCCCTCATCCGGATCCGGGACAGCGAGGCTCTGGAGGTCATCGAGCAGGCCCTGCTCATTCGCAGGGACATAGGTGACCGCATGGGCGAGGCGCAGTCGGCCATCTCGCTCGCGGACGCGTATCACAAACAGCAAGGCCCGCAGGCTGCGTTCGAGTATTCACTCGCCTGTTTGAAGGTGCTCAGGGAGGTCGGTAACGCTCCGCTGCTCGGGACGGGGCTGAACAATCACGGCGAGTACTGCCTCGAACTTGGCAAGCTTGACGAAGCCGCCGCCTGTTTCACCGAATGCAGGGAGATATGGCGTGAAATCGGCGCCTACGGGCAGGGGTACGCCCTGCACAACCTCGGCCGCGTCTACCTGCAGTCGGGCCGCACCGCGGACGCGATCGCCAGCCTGACTGAGGCGCATCGCTTCCACCAGGCCTCCGGAGACCTGATCGGGCAAGCCATTGCGCTGAAGTACCTAGGCCAGGCGCGGCAGGCCGTCGGCGACGAGGACGCGGCGCGGCAGGCATGGACGGCGGCGCTCGCGATCTTCGAAAACCTCGGCTCGGACACAGATGTGGCGGACGTCAAAGCCGCCCTCGCGGGACTTTCGACCCATGCCATATGAGCGAGGCCGCGACTAGAATGCCGGCTGCGCGGTTAATGCCATAATCACCCTTGGCGGCCGGAAACCGGGGAATTTGTCTCAGGCCGCCAGGCCAACGGGAAGGACGGGAAATGACTGACAACGCGCCCGAGCAGGGAACGCCGGAAACGATGACGCCGGACACGATGACCCCCGACACCATGACGCCGGACACGATGACCCCCGACACCATGACGCCGGACACGATGACCCCCGACACGATGACCCCCGACACGATGACCCCGGACGACGAGGACGAGTCCTGAGCCTCGCGAGCCGACCCTAGTGACTCGAGGTCGTGCGTGCGGATGCTGAACGCCGGCATCCGCACGCACGCGGGTTCTCGGCTACACTTCGTTCCCGCACCGCATGTATCCGTATTGAGGAGTGACTGACCGTGCCTGAGGTCCGTATCGAAGCCGAACTGCGTACCGAGTTCGGCAAGGGTGCAGCCCGCCGCACCCGCCGGGCGGGTCGCGTGCCCGCTGTGATGTACGGGCACGGCGCGCAGACCCGCCACCTGTCGCTGCCCGAGCACGAGCTCATGCTCGCCCTCAAGACCCCGAACGCGCTGCTCCGTATCGAAGGCCTGCCGGGCCAGGCGGGCCTCGCGCTGCCGAAGGCGGTGCAGCGGAACGCGCTCAAGGGCGTGATCGAGCACGTGGACCTGATCGAGGTCCGCCGCGGTGAGAAGGTCACCGTCGAGATCCCGGTCCGGGCGAGCGGCGCAGTGTTCCCCGGCGGCCTGCTGGACCAGCAGATGGTGCAGATCGCGGTAGAGGCTGAAGCCACGCAGATCCCGGACGGCGTCGACGTGGACGTCGAAGGCATGGAGATCGGCACCGCGGTGCACGCCAAGGACCTGGCGCTGCCGCAGGGCGCCACCCTGCAGGTCGATCCCGAGGCGCTGGTGCTGCACGTGCTCGCGGCCCCGACCGCGGAGCAGATCGAGGCCGAACTCGGCGAGGCCGCGCCAGAGGCCGAGGAGGTTCCCGAGGTGCCTGAGGCCCCGGCTGCCGCCGCCGCCGCAGAAACCGCCGCTGAGGAAGCAGAGTAGCCCGGCGGGTGGCGCACCCCCGCTAGCCAGCACTGTGGATGAACGATGGATTATCGCCGGCCTCGGAAATCCGGGGCCGGCGTACGCGGAGACCAGGCACAACGCCGGGCAGATGGTCCTCGTCCTGCTCGCCGAGCGGATGGGCGCCCGGTTCAAGGCGCACCGGAGCCGCAATGACATCGCGGAGGGCCGCCTCGCCGGGCAGCAGGTGACGCTCGCCAGGCCACAGTCGTACATGAACCTGTCGGGCGGACCGGTCGCCGCGCTCGCCGCGTTCTACAAGCTCCCGGCGCAGCGCGTGGTCGTGCTGCACGACGAGCTAGACATCCCGTTCGGCGCGGTGCGGCTCAAGTTCGGTGGCGGCGACAACGGTCACAACGGCCTGCGGTCGGTCACGGCGTCGCTCGGCACCCGCGACTACTATCGCGTCCGCTTCGGCATCGGCCGCCCGCCTGGCCGGATGGATCCCGCGGCCTTCGTGCTGCGCGAGTTCTCCCCGGCCGAGCGCAAGGAGCTTCCCCTCGCGATCGACCGGTGCGCCGACGCCGCGGAGACCCTGATCACCAAGGGCCTCACGGAGGCACAGAACATCTATCACACCGACCCCGCCTAGCCTCTCGAGGCCGAACGGAGGATCCAGTTGAGGACAGCCGACGACCATGTGCTCGCACGGGATCTCGCGGCGGAAGCCGGCCGGCTGCTGCTCGGCCTGCGGGCCCGCGGCGGTGACCCGGACGTGCTGCGGAAAGCCGGCGACCGGCTGTCGCACGAGTTCCTCACCGCCGAACTGGCCGCGCGCCGCCCCGGCGACGCCGTGCTGTCGGAGGAGGGTACCGACGACAGGGCGCGGCTGGCCGCCGACCGGGTGTGGATCGTGGATCCGCTGGACGGGACGAGGGAGTTCGGCGAGGAGGGCCGGGCGGACTGGGCGGTGCACGTGGCGCTGTGGGAACGGGGGAGCGGCGCGGGCGGGCTTACAGTCGGCGCGGTGGCTCTGCCTGCTCAGGGGCGGGTGCTATCCACTGCCCAGCCACCCACGGCCCCGGTGGCCGATGTGCCGACGGAACCTTTGAAACTGGTGGTGAGCCGCAGCCGAGCACCGCGGCTGGTCGAGGACGTGGCGGAACGCCTCAAGGCGGAACTCGTAACGTGCGGGTCGGCCGGAGCCAAGGTCGCGACCGTGCTGAGCGGGGAGACCGACGCCTACGTGCACGCCGGCGGGTTCTACGAGTGGGACACCGCCGCGCCGGTGGCGGTAGCGGTCGCGGGCGGCTACCACGCCTCCCGGATAGACGGCGCTGACCTGACTTATAACCAGGCGGACCCGCTGATGCCGGATATCCTAGTTTGCCGGCCCGCCATCGCGGGTCTGCTGCTGGAAGCGATCCGGGAAGCGACTCATGCGATCTGACTACCTGTTGTCCCAGCTAGACGTGCTCGAGGCCGAGGCGATCCACATCATGCGCGAGGTGGCCGCCGAGTTCGAGCGGCCGGCGCTGCTGTTCTCGGGCGGCAAGGACTCCATCGTGATGCTCGCGCTGGCGGAGAAGGCGTTCCGCCCAGCGAACATCCCGTTCCCCGTTATGCACGTGGACACCGGGCACAACTTCGCCGAGGTGCTCGACTTCAGGGACCGGCGGGTAGAAGAGCTTGGGGTCCGGCTCGTCGTCGCGAGCGTTCAGGAGTCAATCGACTCCGGACGGGCGGTCGAGGAGACCGGCCGGTGGGCCAGCAGGAACAGGCTGCAGACCGTGACCCTGCTCGACGCCATCGAGGAGCATCGATTCGACGCGCTGTTCGGCGGCGCGCGGCGGGATGAAGAGAAGGCGCGGGCGAAGGAACGCGTGTTCAGCTTCCGCGATGAGTTCGGGCAGTGGGACCCGAAGAACCAGCGGCCCGAGCTGTGGAACCTCTACAACACGCGGATCAGGCGCGGCGAGCACATCCGGGTGTTCCCGCTGTCCAACTGGACTGAGCTTGACGTCTGGGCG
>Ga0187807_1000706_pt1 | contig 10670 bp, 9 predicted proteins | sample NC_wetland_sal_i_4_FD_132432 | JGI IMG/M metagenome (GOLD analysis project Ga0187807, IMG submission 132432) | Wetland sediment microbial communities from Neuse River Estuary, North Carolina, USA - ASW_2 | ecosystem: Environmental > Aquatic > Freshwater > Wetlands > Sediment | place: USA: North...
GCGCGGCTGTCCTCGGCCAGGGCGCCGATGTCGGCCGCGAACCGGTCGATCCAGGCGGCGCGTTCGGGGTCGGTGCGGAGCAGGGGGAACATCAGGACTCCTTCAGGTCGCGTGCGAGTGACCACATCTGGCGGGCTCGTTCGATCTCCACGGCCCGGTCCCACGCGCCGGGGTCGTGGACCGTCCGGTGCAGATCGGCGGCCAGGGCGCGGGCGAGGGCAGGATCGGCCGCCAGGTGCGCCACCATCGAGCGGACCGTGCCGGGCAGGTCGGCGCCGGTGACGACGGCTGACACCAGGCCTGCGGAAAGGGCCTGGTCGGCGCCCATCCGCTGGCCGAACACACCCAGGTGCGCGGCGGCACTGGCGCCCGCGGCCCGGGCGATCAGGTGCAGGTGGCCGCCGCCGGGGTGCATGCCGAGCGAGGCGAACCCGGAGATGAAGACCGCATCGGTGCTCGCGACGCGCAGGTCGGCGGTCAGCGCGAGGTTGAGCCCGGCACCGACCGCCGCGCCGTTGACCGCGGCGACGGTGGGCACCTTCAGCGCAGCGAAGCGGCGGAAGCCTACGTACAGCTCATCGAGTCCTTCGTAGGACTCGTCCGGCGATGCGGTACGGATGCGGTTCAGGATGGCGGTGTCGGCGCCCGAGCAGAAGGCGCGACCGGTGCCGGTGATGACGACAACCCCGAGGGCGGAGTCGGCGTCGACGGTGTCGCAGATCGCCGCCAGGTCTCGCGCGGCCCGGGCGTCGAGGGCGTTGCGCCGTTCCGGGCCGTCCAGGGTGATCCAAGCGGCGCCCGCCTCGACGGTGAGACTGACCTTCGTGCTGGTCATCAGAAGACCATCCCAACGGCCGTGCCCTGTACAGCATGAGAGAACCGCTGGATGCGCAGCGGCGTCACGTCCACGCTGCTGATCTGGCCGGTGACTACTTCCTCGGCCACCAGCCGGCCGATCTCGGGGGCCTGCATGAAGCCGTGGCCGGAGAAACCGCAGGCGTTGAACCACGCCGGGGCGTCCGGGTGCGGGCCGAGGATGCCCTGGCTGTCCGGGGACATCTCGTAAGTGCCGGCCCACGAGGCGGCACGGTCCAGGGGCAGGTCGGCGAGCCACGAGAAGCGCGGCATCCCCCGGTGCAGCACCTCCTCCATCCAGGCCCAGTCGACCTCGGTGGAGTAGCCCGCCGAGCTAGGGGACGCCGGGCCGCCGAACAGCAGCCGGTCCCCCTCAGTGCGGACGTAGACGCCGCTGGCCAGGTCGATCGTCATCGGCAGCGCCCGGTCAAGCGCGCCAGGTGCGCTGGCGTAGATGTTGCGGCGGGAGTGGACCACTGGCACGTCGAGCCCGGCCAGCGCGGCGACCTGACCTGCCCAGCCGCCGGCCGCGTTGACGACGAGGCCTGCGGCGAACTCCTCCGGCCCGGCGTGCACGACCCATCCCGACGCAGCCGGGTCCAGCGATGTGACCGCGTGCCGGAACCTGACGTCGGCCCCGCGAGCTCGCGCGAGCTCGAGGTAGGCCACGGTGAGCCCGTGCGGGTCGACCACGCCGTCGGCGGGGCCCCAGGTGGCGCCGGCTATGCCAGCCGACTCGAACGGGGTGATCTCGGTCGCCCGGGCAATATCGAGGACATCGACGGGAACGCCGTGTGCCCGCTGCCGCTGCACGGCCGCCAGGTGCGTGGGCCACGCCTCGTGCGGGACGGCGAACAGGTAGCCCCTCGCCGCGTACCCGACGTCGATTCCGTGTTCGTCGGGGAACGAGCGGAACGCCTGGATGCTGTGCCAGGACAGCTCGATGTTCAGGTCGTCGGCCCACTGCCCGCGGACCGAGGCGAAGCACCGGCCGGTGCTGCCTTCTGCGGGGCCGCCGAACTGGTCGACGACCACGGTGCGCAGGCCAGCGCGTGCGAGGTGGAAAGCGCAGCTCGCGCCGACGGCGCCCGCCCCGATCACCAGGGCATCTGCGGACGTAACCATGGGACCTCCTTGATCAGGTGTCCTCACGGTAGGCCGCGTCCCGCCGGCGGCGGATCGGCGCCAGAGCGGAACTTCGGCGGGTTCTTCCGACAGATGTCGAAGGCAGCGGGTAATTCAGCCGCCGGCCTGGCGGTAGGCCGCCAGCCACAGGGCGAGCTGAAGGTCGGTGCGCCCGGCCCCGGCGCGCAGGTCGACGCCGGTCAGCTCCTGGATCCGGTCGAGCCGGTAATACAGCGTGGTGCGGTGGACGCGCAGCGCCTCGGCGGCCGCGGCGACGTCGCCGCCCAGGTCGAGAACGACGCGGGCGGTGGCCAGCAGGTCGGTGCGCGGGGCCGAGGCAAGGACCTCGGCCCCGGGGTGGATCTCGGAGACAGCGAGCGATTGCGGTGCCTCGACGACGAGCCGCCACACGCCGAGCGCGTCCCATGACGGGCGTTCGAGCCGCGCGCCGGCCGCGAGCGCCCGCCGGGTGCAGGCCGCCCGGCGGACCGCCTCGCGCAGCTCGACCAGGGGCAGCGCCCGGCCGCTGGCCGCCGGCGCGGCCCGCGGCCGCCACACGTGCAGGCTCATGCCTCCCGGCAGCTTCCACCCGCCGGCCAGCGCCGGCGCCCGCACGACGACGGTCACGTCGTGCGCCAGATGCTCGAGCGCCGCGAGCTCGCGCGCCGCCTCCTCATCGGCGTCGTGGAGCAGCCGATCGATCAGCGCCGAGCGCCGGCGGGCCAGGTCCTCATAGGTGGATCGATCGCGGGCCAGGACATCGGCAGCCAGGTCGGCGCCCTCCTGGAGCCGCGGCAGCTGGTCCTGTCCGACCTGACCATGGTCGTCTTCGACCCACAGGTAGCCGAGGTGGGTCCCGCCCGAGCGGATCGGCACGCACCAGCGTTCGCGCATGCCGATCTCGGCGATCTCGGGCGTCCGCACCGGATGGGCGGCGCGGGCCAGCCGCAGCCGGCGGACCATTGCCTTGGCCTCGGGCGCGACCATGCGCTGCAGGATGGTGCCCATCCGGACCTCGTCTACCGATCCCTGGGCGCTCCACCACAGCGGCTGGTGCTCGGCGTCCTCGATCAGCACCGGGCAGCCCAGATCGGCGGCGAGCGCGTCGACCACGGCCTGGAGGCCAGACGGGTCGGTCATTCGACAAGTGTAGGAAATCGGCGGCCAAGTTCCGCGCCGCGGCCGAAGCCTCCCGGGCGGTGGCTTGGTTACGGTCGAGATGTTCGATCATCTCTGCCAAGGAGTGACGCCATGACCGCACCTGCCGGGCGTACCGGCCTGTTCCCCATCGGCCCCACGGCCCCGCGCCAGTTCGCGCCGGGCTCGCCCGAACGAGCGGCGACCACGGCCGCCCTCGCCGAGGTACGCGCCGCCGGCTACGACGTGCCGAACCTGATCGGCTCCCAGGAGGTACGGACCGGGCGCACCACCCCGGTCGTCACCCCGCACGACCACCACACCCGGATCGGCGAGGTGCACTACGCGTCGCAGCCGGACGTGGCCGCCGCGATCGATGCCGCGCTGGCGGCGTCGAGCTGGTGGTCGCGCCTGCCGTGGGAGCAGCGGGTCGCGCCGTTCCTGCGGGCGGCCGACATGCTGGAGTACGGACCCTGGCGGGAGCGGCTCAACGCCGCCACCATGCTCGAGCTGTCGAAGACGACCTACCAGGCCGACATCGACGCGGCCTGCGAGACCATCGACTTCGTCCGGGCCAACGTCAAGAACATGCTGGACATGTACGACGTGCAGCCGGGATCGCTGCCTGGCATGTGGAACCAGGTCGAGTACCGGCCGCTGGAGGGCTTCGTTTTCGCCGTCACGCCGTTCAACTTCACCTGCATGAACAACCTCGCGTTCGGCCCCGCGGTGCTGGGCAACACGGTCGTGTGGAAGCCGGCCGAGAGCGCCTCGCTGGTGGCGCACCTGTCCATGCAGCTGCTGCGGGAGGCGGGCCTGCCCGACGGCGTCATCAACGTCGTCTACGGCACCGGCCCCGAAGTCGGGCAGGTCGCCCTCACCCACCGCGACCTCGCCGCCGTGCACTTCACCGGGTCGACCGCCACCTTCCAGCACATCTGGCGGACGGTCGGCCAGAACGTGGCCGGCTACAAGAACTACCCGCGGCTGGTCGGCGAGACCGGCGGCAAGGACTTCATCCTGGCCCACCCCAGCGCCGACCTCGACGCGCTGGCCGTGGCCTGCGTCCGCGGTTCGTATGAGTTCCAGGGCCAGAAGTGCTCGGCAGCCTCCCGCCTGTACGCGCCCCGCAGCATATGGCCCGCGCTCCGGGAGCGGCTCGTGGACCTGACCAAGTCGGTGGTCGTCGGCGACCCGACCGAGCCGGAGACGTTCGTCGGCGCCGTCATCAACCAGCGGCAGCACGCCAAGCACGCCCAGGCGCTGGCCCGGGCCCGGGCCGAGGGAATCGTCGTCGTCGGCGGCACCACCGACGCGTCGAAGGGCTGGTTCGTCGACCCGACCGTGCTCGAGGTCTCCGACCCGCGCTCGCCGTTCATCACCGAGGAGCTGTTCGCGCCGGTGCTGACCGCCTACGTGTACGACGACCACGACTGGGCGGGGACGCTGCGGCTGGTCGATGAAAGCACGGCCTACGGCCTGACCGGCGCGGTGTTCGCCGCCGACGAGCACGCCGTCGCCGAAGCGGGTGACGCCCTGCGCTACACCGCGGGCAACTTCTACGTCAACGACAAGCCCACCGGTTCGGTCGTCGGCGAGCAGCCGTTCGGCGGCGCCCGCGCGTCGGGCACCAACGACAAGGCAGGCACCGTGTGGAACCTGATCCGCTTCGCCAGCCCGCGGGCTACCAAGCGGAACCACCTGCCGGTGCGCGACTACCGCTATCCGCACCTGGAGCCCTAGCCTACCGCTCGAACCGAAGCCGCCTCGCGCGGGCTGGCCCATCAGACCCGGCGGACGCGAGGCGGCTCCGTGACCGGATGCACGAACCCCGTTTCGTTCGGCCAAAGAGTCTCTGACGGTCCGCCGAGCCACCCACGCGGGGCCCACGACGGAAGGATCGCGGTCAGATCCCAGGCGCGGGCCTGACGCGCGGACAGCCGCAGCAGGATCCCAGGAGTGGTTGTAGGCGCCGACGCACACGATTACCTCATCTCAGATGATGCCCTGCTCGCGCAACGGCGTGCCGTCCGCCAGCCGCTGCCAGCCGAAGCGGCTCAGGTCGATGGTCTGGTAGCTGCTGGTCACCAGGAGTTCGGCCAGGGCCCGGCCGCAGCCGGGGGCGTGCATGAGGCCGTGGCCGGAGAACCCGGCGAGCATGTGGAAGTTGCGGAGTCCGCCGGCCCCGGGGCCGATGATGACGTTGCCGTCGAAGTCGTTCTGGTCGTACAGGCCGGGCAGAGTGCGCAGGCACCGGGTCCGCTGGAACTGGGGGAACCGGTGCGCCAGGGCGGGCCAGACGGCTTTCTCGAAGTAGGCGCCGTCAACGTCAAACGTGTAGCCCCGGGGTTCGGCCAGGTCCGGCACGCCGCCGGAGTAGCCCGCTCCCTCCGGCCGAAACGCCAGCTTTCCCGTGTCCTTGATGTAAGGGAGAGACTCGATCGGGTCCTGGCACTGGAAGTAGTGCTCGTAGCGGCGCAATGGTTCGATGGGGACCGGCACATCGATCATGGCGCAGACCTCCTTGGCCCACGCGCCGGCGGCGTTCACTACGTGCGCCGCCTCGAGTCGCCGGCCGGAGGCCAGCCGGGCCGCAGTGACGCGGTGACCCCGACGGACCAGTCCGGTGACCTCGTCGGCCAGGAACCGTGCGCCCATGGCCCGCGCCTTGTTCCGGAAGCCCGTCAGGACGCTGTGCGGGTCGAGCCAGCCGTCGTCTGGCGAGTAGACGACGGCGCCGAGGTCGGCGACGTTCATCGAGGGGAACCGGTGCTTGAGCTCGTCGAGCTCGAGCCAGACCACCTGGCAGCCCAGGTGCTGCTGGAGGTCGAAGTTTCGGCTCCGCGTCGGCCAGCCCCGCCGCGAGGGCCTGGCCGACGAGGGACATCAGCAGCGGCTTCTCCGGTTCGCTCGTGCAGAAGTAGAGGTTGCCCCCGGTGGCCAGCTCGACGTCGTGGCCGGGGTCCTCGTGGGCGGCCTGGTTCCACAGCCGCAGCACCCTGGAGGCCGTCCTGCCCGGCGGCCGGATAGTCCTCACTCTGGTGACCCTGCAGGCCCTCACCTCACCCGCCGTCCGGTTCAACGCCTACCTGCCCGCCGACGCCGCGACGGCCGCCCTGCTCGGCGCGGGGCCCACGACTCCGACCGCCACGCCCTAGCCGGCCGATGTCGACCCGAGCCACTCGAGGGCCGCCTCGACATCGGCGGTCGCAGTGGCCGGCGGCGGGTTCTGGGCCGCGGCCCTGGTCGTCCGCACGAATACTTGCTGGCTGGCCGAGAGCATCGATGCTGGCAGTCCCATCGAGGTCAGCTGAGCCTCGGCGCGCTGTACTTCGTGCAGCCGCCTGCCACTGTGCTGGATATGGGTACGCACCAGCATGTCTAGGAAGCTGGTGAAGCCAGTCGCATCGACGTCGTGCATGGCGTCATAGAGTTCTCTCCTGATGCCTTGCCTCTCGGCCGCCACCAGGCACTCGACGGCAAGTGCCTCCAGACCCTTGGTCAGAATGGTCCGCAAGAGCTTGAGCGCCGCGGCGTCGCCGACCCTGGCTTGCGGGAGTATCCGGACGGGCGCTCCGAGGTCGGCGAAGTCGCGCATTGCTTCGGGGCCGGCCGGCCCCGCGGCCAGCAGCGGCGTGGCCGCCGCGGTGAGCGCGATCGCGCCGAGGATGACCGCGTCCACGTACTGAACGTCATGCTGGGCGGCGAGGTCGAAGGCGCTTCGCTTGTCGCCGGGCGCCGCGGTGGTCAAGTCGACCACGACGGTCCCTGGTCTCAGCCGCCAGAGGAGGTCGCGGCAGACGGAGAGGGTCAGGTCGCCCGTTACGCACAGCCACACCCGGTCGGCGTCCGCGAGCCATGTTCCGGCCTCGCGATGCAGCTCCAATCCGGCTTCGCTGACGAATCGCAGCGTCGCGTCATTCGGATACGGATCGCACAAGATCGCGGTATGCGCCGACTGCTCCGCCACGGCCCTTGCGTACGTCCGGCCCACTTCTCCAGCCCCGATGATGGCGATGTTCATGTGCTTGTCCTCTTATGTGCCCGCTGTCCTCGACGTGCGGTGACGGGTGATCACGTGGGGATCGGTGCCGAGTGAGTGACCAGACCGTTGATCTGGCGGCAAGTAGGTGGATATCGAACGTGAGCAGAGTAGGCATGGCGCCTCGCAGAATGCTTCGGTCGCAGCGAGAAATCGGCGCAGCGCATCTCTACAAGTGTCGAATTTGCCAGTTCGGGGGCTTGACTCCGGCTAGCCCATGACTGCCGCTCGCCTGATCAGGGCAGCGGTTCACGTCTCGAAACGCTGGAGCGCCCGTAGCGATCGGCAGCTGAGAGAGAAGTCATGGTAGCGACTCCGCCGGGTTCGACATCTGTAGAAACATGATGCGGCATTTTGCTCGGCGTCACCGAAGCGCCGCTGCGCCGCTAGCTCCTACGCTGTGCTGGTCGGACTCATCGCGTGCCCATGGGAGTAGCACAAAACCCGAGTGATGCGGCCTGTGAAACCCACTCGCCCGTGACCGAGGCAAGCGTGTCGAATTCTGGGCTGTACCAGCCTGTGGGCGATATACGGCAAGCCGGCCGAGAGGGGAACCACGTGTCTCATTCTGCTTATGCCACCCGCGTCGAGCGGATCAGGACATCACCCAGCCTGGCCGCGGCGGCGCGGGCGCGCGAACTGTCCGCCGCCGGACGTGATGTCCTTGACCTCACGCTGGGCGAGCCTGACTTCGACACCCCGCACCACATCAAGGACGCGGCGATCGCCGCGATCGAAGCCGGACAGACGAAGTACACCGCGGTGAACGGCACGCCCGAACTGCGTCGGGCGATCATCGGCCATGTCTTCAGGCGCACCGGCATCGGCTACGGCGACGCGGAGGTCAGTGTCAGCGGCGGCGCCAAGCAGGTCATCCACCTCGCTCTCGCCGCCACTCTCGACCGCGGCGACGAGGTCATTATCCCCGCGCCGTACTGGGTCTCCTACCCCGACATGGTCCTCGCCAACGACGGGAAGCCGGTCATCGTCCCGTGCCCGGCCACCGATGGTTTCCTGCTCACCCCCGGGGCGCTCGACGCCGCGATCGGCCCCCGCACCCGCTGGGTCATGCTCAACACGCCGGGCAACCCGACCGGGGCGGTTTACTCCGCCGAGCAGCTGCGGGCCCTGGCCGACGTCCTGCTTTCGCACCCCCACGTCCGCATCCTCACCGATGAGATCTACGACGCGATCTACTTCGGCCCGGACGAGCTACGCTCTATCGTCTCCGTCGAACCCGGGCTGGCCGACCGCATCGTCGTCGTCAACGGCGTCTCCAAGGCCTACGCGATGACGGGCTGGCGCATCGGTTACGCGGTGGGACCCGCAGGGCTCATCGCCGCCATGAACAAGCTGCAGGGACAGATCTCGACCTGCCCGTCCTCGATCAGCCAGGCCGCGGCCGTGGCCGCCCTGGAGGGTGACCAGTCCCCGGTGCACGACATGGTGAAGGCCTACCGGCGACGGCGCGACCTGACCGTCGAGTTGGTGCGCACCGTTCCCGGCTTGACCGTCGTCCCGCCGGCCGCCGCCTTCTACCTCTTCCCGCACTGCGGCGAGCTGCTGGGCCGGCGCACCCGCGATGGGGAAGTACTGCGCACCGACGAGGACGTCGTGCTGTACCTGCTCGACGCGGCCGGCGTCGCCACCGTCCACGGCGCGGCCTACGGCCTGTCCCCGCACTTCCGCATCTCCTTCGCCACCTCAGAAGAGGTTCTCACCGATGCCGTCACCCGTATTGCGGTCGCCGTGGCCGACCTCCGCTGACCGCGCCGCCGCGCGCCCGCCCCAGCACCGCCGACGCTCAACCCGAGGAACTGTCATGACCACGACGACGCACCCCGCGAACCTGGCCCGCGCGATCACCGCACAGGCCGCCACCCGGCCAGGCCTGCGGCTGGGCACACTCGACGAGCAGCTCACCCTGCGGGACGCCCTCGGATTCGCCGCAAGCCGGGCACACGTCCTACTTGACTCCGGGCTGCGGCCCGGCCAGCGGGTGGCCATGGTCGACTCGACCTCAACGGACTACCTGGTCACCTGGCTAGCGTGCCTGCTGGCCGGTACACCGGTCGCGCTGGTCAATCCGACATATCCCGCGGATCTGATCGGGCGGATGCTGGAACCGCTGGGTCCGGACCGCGTCCTAAGCCCGGAGGCCATCGCGCAGGCGCGCACCACCGGTAAGGCCGAGCCGGACGGGCTGCCCGGGCTCGACGCCGGCCCGTTCGACGTCGTGTCCTACATGCACACCTCCGGAACCACCGGCCTGCCGAAGTTCTGCATCCAGACCCACGATTACTTCCGCCGGATGGCCACGGCGATGGCGGAAGCGCTCCACCTGACACGGGACGACCGGGTGCTCGCGCCGCTGCCGCTGTTTCACATCAACCCGATGGGCTACGGCATCGTCACCGCGCTGCTCACCGGCGCCGACGCTCTTACGGTGCCGAAGTTCTCCGCTCGCCGGTTCTGGCCTTCGGTGGTATCCGAACAGGTCACCGTGCTGATCCTGCACGCGCCGCCGGTGGAGATCCTCAAGCGGGCCACTACCGGCGCGGACGCGGCCGGCCACCGGGTGCGCACCGTGTTCTACGCCGACGCGGAGTTCCTGCGCCGGTTCGCGATCCCGGCCGCGGTGTCCGGCTACGGCTCGACCGAGGCCGGCGGGGTGTCGCACCTGCGCCGCTGGCTGGCGACCGATGACATCCCCGCCGACGCCAGCCGGCACGGCGGCCCGGGCCGCGCCGACATCGAGTGGCGGGTCGATCCGGACGGCACTATCTTCGTGCGGGAACGGGAGCACGCGGCGCTATTCGGCGGTTACGTCACTGCCCGCGGGGACAACTCCGCCCGCGACGCCGACGGCTGGTTCGACACCGGCGACATCGGCCGCGCGGACGGGCCCGACTATTTCGTCTTCCTCGAACGCCGCGCCGAGTCGATCCGGGTGAAGGGCGAGTTCGTGCCCATCCCGTTCGTGGAGAACCACCTGGCCGGCATCCCAGGCATCGCCGACCACGCCTTGTGGAAGCGGCGTGGCGAACTGGTAGACGAAGAGGTCGTGCTCTATGTCGTCGCCGGCAGTCTTCCGCTCGACGAGGTCAAGCAGCGCATCGCCGAGCTTCCCGCGTTCATGCGGCCCGCCGCGGTGGCCCAGGTCGCGGCGCTACCCCGCGACGCCGCCGCCGGAAAGGTGCAGCGCCGGCTGCTGACCGAGCAGCCCGTCCTGAGCTGGAGCGAACTAGGATGACCCGCGCTCAGAACCGAAGGTCAGTTGGTCCTAGCGGTGCCGGATTCTGCCGTAAGCACGTATTGTTCCGCCGTGAGCTGGTGTAGCCCGGTGTCCGGGCCGGATGTCCCCCCAGCCCGCGGTTGCGGCACGCTCCTATATCGCCAGCAAGGTCCTGCGCATCGACGGCGGCCAGCCGCTCGTCATAGGCTCGCGGCTGCCGGTCGTGTAAGGTCCGCCAGAGCCCGGCCCAGCTCCCGGCGCGAACTGATGCCGAGC
>Ga0187807_1000707_pt1 | contig 10668 bp, 11 predicted proteins | sample NC_wetland_sal_i_4_FD_132432 | JGI IMG/M metagenome (GOLD analysis project Ga0187807, IMG submission 132432) | Wetland sediment microbial communities from Neuse River Estuary, North Carolina, USA - ASW_2 | ecosystem: Environmental > Aquatic > Freshwater > Wetlands > Sediment | place: USA: North...
ACAGTGCGCTTTCCTAACCCCGAAGAGCCGGGCGCGCTCGACCTGGCGATGGCGCAGGCGCGACGGTCCGGCGCCGACCTGGTGATAGCCAACGACCCGGACGGCGACCGGCTCGCGGTCGCGATTCCCGACCCTGACGCACCGGGTGGTTACCGGCAGCTGACCGGCGATCAGGTAGGCGCGCTGCTCGGCTCGTTCGTACTCGGCCGGCTAGCCGGTGTTCCCTCCGTCGTCATGTCGGAGCAGCTCGTCGTCAGCACCGTGGTGTCCGGCTCGCTGCTGTCCGAGCTCGCGGCCGCGGCCGGGGCGCAGCACGCGCAGACTCTCACCGGGTTCAAGTGGATCGTCCGCGCCGCCGACCTGCGCGAGGGCATCCACTTCGCCTACGGCTACGAAGAGGCACTCGGCTACGCGATCACGGGCGCCGTCCGTGACAAGGATGGCATCAGCGCTGCGCTCGCCGTGCTGAGCCTGGCTGCGTCCGCGCGGTCGGCCGGGGAGTCGTTGCAAGACCTCTACGACCGGCTGGAGCAGCGGCACGGCGTCCACCTGACCGGGCAGCTGAGCGTGCTCACCGACGCCGCGGTCGACATCATGGCCCGGCTGCGGGCCACGCCGCCTGCCGACCTGGCCGGGCAGCCAGTCATGACCGCGACCGACTACACCGGGGGCTGGGACCTGCCGTCGGCCGACATGCTCGGCTATCAGCTGCCAGGCGCGCGGGTGGTGATCAGGCCGAGCGGGACCGAGCCCAAGATCAAGGCCTACCTCGAGGTTGTCGAGCTGGTGACCGGCCGCGCGCTGGCTAGTGCCCGGCAGCTGGCGGAGGAAAGGATGTCCCGGCTGCGCGCGGCGGTGGCTGAGCTACTCAGCTAGTCGGCTACCGCGAGAATCACGTCCGAGGCCTTCACAATCGCCGTGACCTCGCTGCCCTCGGTCAGGCCGAGCTCAGCAGCCGCTTCAACCGTGATGGACGCCACCAGCCGGATACCACCGGCGTCCAGGACCACGTTCGCCGTTGCCTCGCCTCTGGTGATGCTGGTGACGGTCGCGTTGATCTTGTTGCGCGCGCTGAGACGCATAGCTGCTCCGATTCGTCCGGCGGCTGGTCCGCCGCTGGCTGCTAAATACCCGGTTGACTCGCGTCAATCGTGCCCTGAAACGCGCGTCCTACGGCCGGCATTTGCCGGGTCCGCGAGCCGGGTGGCAAGCTCGTACCCATGGCGAGCGCGGAACACAACCACGACCACGACGGCCAGCACCACGAACACGAGCACACCGGACCTGCCGGGCACGGTCAACCCGGCCATGTGCACGACGAGAGCTGCGCGATCGCGCACGGCACCGTGGCGGCGTCGCCCGCGGCGGACAAGGTGCTTGTCGCCGTGTTCGCGAGCCCGGTGGCCAGCTATCTGCTCCGCTACGCCGCGGACGCCGGCTACCGCGCGATGCTCATCGAGCCCGACGCCGTCCGCGCCAAGGCCGTCGCTGACGACGGCATCGAACTGGCCGACGGCCTGGATGCCGCCGCCGCGGCGAAGACGGACGTCGTCGTGACCGATCATCACCGGCCCGAGCTCGGCATGCAGCTGCGTGACGCGCTGGCGGCTGGTGCGCGCTGGGTGGGCATCATGGGCAATCCGCGGGTCGAGGCGCCGCACATCGCCGCGCTGACCGAGCTCGGCGTCCCGGCGACCGAGATCGCGAAGGTGCACCGGCCGATCGGCGTCAACATCGGCTCGCGTACTCCGGCCGAGATCGCCATCGCGACTATCGCCGGCCTGATCGCCGACCGCAACAACAAGCCGGGCGGTTTCACGTTCTGACCGGCAGCGGCTGGGGGGAGGGCACCGAATTGCCAGCGCAGGCCGGCTACTCAGGTACCCCGCTGCCGCGCAAGCTCGGCATCGGTGAGGGCGACGAGGTCGCGCTGATCGGCGCGCCCGAGTGGCTCGAGGACACCCTGCACGCCATGCCGGACGTCGCGAGCGTGCACACCGACCTATCAGAGGACGCACGGTACGACGTGATCGTCGCGTTCGTAACCCAGCGCGCCGAACTGGAGTCCCAGCTGCCGCGGCTGCGCGCCCGGATGGCGCCCGCGTGCGGACTGTGGATCGCCTGGCCCAAGCGCGCCGCCAGCTTGCCAACCGACATGAGCGACAACACGGTGCGCGAGATCGCCCTGCCGACCGGTCTGGTGGACAACAAGGTGTGCGCGATCGACGAGACCTGGACCGCGCTGCGACTGGTGATCCGCCGGGAGAACCGTTTATCTCGCAGCGGTCCGGCGCCTCGCCGGCCGGGCGCGCACCGGCGCGGTATCCGGGTCAGATAGGGGACGTTCCGGATAGCGGGCGGACGCAACCCCCGGCAGTGTGGAGTACATGAACAGCACCACCCAAGACCCGCAGTACCGGGGCCAGTCCGACGAGGCCGACCCGGACGGCGCCGACACCGCGTCCGCCCGGCCGCCACTGCGCAGGCCCGCGCACGGCCGGATGGTGGCCGGTGTCGCCGCTGCCATCAGCCAGCACTTCGGCATCGACGTCACGATCGTCCGCGTTGCCTTTGCCGTGCTGACCGTCGTCGGCTTCACCGGCCTGGCGTTCTTCGGCGGCTTGCCGCTCTACCTCGGCGGCATACCGCTGTACCTCGGCTGCTGGCTGCTGATTCCCGAGGAGGGCAGCGACCACTCGATCGCAGGCCGGTTCTTTGCCGACCGGCAGCACCGGGCTGGCTGACCGGCACCGGGCTAGCTGACCGGTCGGGCTGGCGTGCGGGGGTCCCGGGGGTCGTCCCCCGGGCTAGTACAACTACTCGACCAGCAGCTCGCCCTCGAACCTGCCGAGATCCTCCCGGTACAGTTCCAGGCCGACGCCGTTCGGGTCGCGGAAGTACATGCTGTTGTCCGCGCCGCGGTCTGGACCCAGGTAGTCAACGCCAGCCGCCTCGAGCTTCTTCTTAGCCGCCTCGAACTGATCGGCGGTCACGGAGATGGCCAGGTGCTGCACGCCGCCGATCGTCTCCTGCCACCCCGGGTGCTCATATCCGGGGAAGTCGAAGAAGCCGAGCAGGTTGTGATTGCCGATGTCGAAGAAGAAGTGGTTCGAGCCGGCGTAGTCCCGGTTCTCCACCAGCTCCACCAGCGGGAAGCCAAGGAACTCCTGATAGAACCTGATGGTTTCGCCGGCGTCCTTGCAGATCAGCGCCAGGTGATGGACGCCGCTGACCGTGCTCGGCGGCCGCTCGGCCAGCGGCCGGAGGTACCTTTTGCGCAGCTCCTCCCGGTGCGCACGCACCCGGGCTAGCTCCTCGCCTTGTGGCTCTGGCATCGCGCTGACTCCTTCGCTCGCTGGCCTGCAGCGTAACTCCGGCAGTGCGGCTAGGCGTCCGCGGCGTGCAATCGGATGGTCTCCGAGTGCATACGGTGCCGGACCAGCCAGCCGTGCAGACCGTGCAGCTGGTCGGCGAGCCGCGACGGCGGCACCGCGATGACGGGACAGCCCGCGTGGCCCAGGCAGTACCTGCTGACCCGGCACGCGAGCAGACGCCGCAGTCCGCCGTGCCGGCCGGTGCCGATCACGAGCACGTCGCCGGGCTCGGCCGCCACCTCGGTGAGGACCTGGCCCGCCTGCCCGCGGATGACCGCCGGACTGAACGCAACGTCGCCGGGCGGTCCGCCGATGGCCAGGTCAATCGCGCGCCACAGCCGGTCCCACGCCGCGTCCTGCCACGCGCGCCGCAGCTCCGGACAGGGATAGGAACGGTCGGCGAGCTGGCCGCCGGGCGGGATCCAGGCAAGCACGGGCGCCAGGATCGCGCCATCGCTCCTGGCTAGCTGTGCGGCGTGGCGCAGCGCCTGCAGGCTGCCGGCTGAGCCGCTGACTCCGACGACAAATCTACGCGCGGGCACCTCACGCGCTCCTTCACGGTTCCGAGGCCTCCAGTCAACCGCAGGAAGTGGCTGCAAGCTACCCCGCTAACAGGATCCAAACGGCCGATCGGCCCAGGCATACGGGGCTCATGCGAGCTGGGGGTCGAGGCAGGTTGTGAGACCAGCTTGTATTTGATAGCGTCTCTCATATTAGAGAAGCTCACATGATGAGGCAGCCTCATGAACGATCTCCAGCTCCCTGGCGCAGCTGGGCAGCGTCGCTGGTGGGCGCTCGGCGCCCTGGCACTGAGCGTGCTCGTCGTCGGTCTCGACCTGTTCGTCCTGTCGCTGGCGCTGCCGACGCTCTCGGTTGACCTGCACGCGTCCACTTCAGACCTGCAGTGGTTCGTCGACGCCTACAGCCTCGTGCTGGCCGCCGCCCTGCTGCCGGCCGGGCTGCTGGGCGACCGGATCGGCCGGAAGCGACTGCTGACCGCGGCGCTCATCCTGTTCGGTGTCGCGTCCCTGGCCTGTGCGTACTCGACGTCGACCGGCGAGCTGATCGCAGCGCGCGCCGTGCTCGGCCTCGCGGCCGCCGTCATCCTGCCGCTGTCACTCGCCGTGCTGCCCGTGATGTTCACGCCCGAGGAGCGCCCGCGCGCCATCGCCATCGTCGGCGGCGCGACGTTTATCGGCTACCCGCTGGGCCCGATCCTGGGCGGCTGGCTGCTCGACAATTTCTGGTGGGGCTCGGTCTTCCTGATCAACGTGCCGATCGTGGTGCTAGCGCTGGTCGCCGTCGCCTTCCTGATGCCGGAGTCGCGCGGCACCACCACGTTCCGGATTGATGTCACGGGGGTGCTGATTTCCAGCGCCGGCCTGGCCGCGCTGACCTACGGTTTCATCAGAGCAGGTAACAGCGGCTGGGCAGACCCGGCCGCGATCGCCACCATGACGGCCGGAGCCGCGGCGGTCGTGCTCTTCGTGGCCTCCGAGCGGTCGGTCAAGCGCGCTGGCCGGCTGCCGCTCGTGGATATCGACCTGTTCCGGTCCGCGGGGTTCACCTGGGGGACGACGCTGGCCACGATGATCTCCTTCGCGTTGTTCGGCCTGACATTCGCGATGCCGCAGTTCTTCCTCGACGTCAAGGGCCTTAACTCGCTGGGCAGCGGGGTCAGGATGCTGCCCATGATCGGCGGGCTGGCCGTCGGCCTCGCTGTCGGCCAGCGGCTGCAGAGCGTGCGAAAGGCGCGTGACGGCGGGCCGGATAAGCCGCCGCTCGTCGGCGCGCGGCCGATGGGCGCCATCGGATTCGCGATCATGGGCGTAGCCCTGGGCATCGGCACCGCGACTAGCCCGGCCAGTGGCACCGGTTTCATCTCCGCGTGGTCGGCACTGACTGGCGCGGGCCTCGGAATCGCGATGCCGACGATGCTGAACGCGGCACTCGGCGCACTCAGCCCGGAGCGCAGCGGCTCTGGCTCGGCACTGCTGACAGCCGCCCGCCAGGTCGGCGCCACGATTGGCATTGCCGTTCTCGGCACCGCGCTCAGTACGGTCTACCGGAGCAGGCTGAGCCTGCCGGGCGTGCCGCCCGCCATCGCGTCGGCGACCCGCAGCAGCGTGGGGACGGGCGTCGCGGTGGCTGAGCGGCTGCGCTCGGCCCCGGTGCTCGGTGCCGTGCATGCCGCCTACGCCAGCGGCCTGGACGTGATGCTGTGGGTCTGCGCCGCGATCGCGATCGTGGCCGCGATGCTGGCCGCGGCGTTCCTGCCGCGCCAGGCGGCCAGAGCAGCCGATCAGGGGGCAGCGGCCGGCGACGTCCGGCCCGCCGGCCGGGTGAGAGCAGAATGACCGCCATGAGCGAGCCGCCTGCGAGGCAAGCCGGCCTGCGCGAGCGGAAGAAGGCCAGAACGCGGGCTGCCATCCGGCAGCACGCGCTCCGGCTGTTCAAGGAACAGGGCTACTACGCCACGACGATCGAGCAGATCGCCGACGCGGCCGAAGTGTCGCCGGCCACGTTCTTCCGCTACTTCCCGAGCAAGGAAGACGTGGTGTTGCAGGACGACATCGACGTGATCTCGCTTGCGGCGATCGACAACCAGCCGCCAGAACTCGGGCCGATCGCCGCGTTCCGCGCCGCAGCGGCGGCTACGTTCGCGGCCCTGAGCCCGGACGACCTGGTCCGGTTCCGCGAGACCGTGGAGCTTACGACCGGCATTCCGGAGATCCGGGCGCGCGCGATCGACGAGTTCGTCCGCACGATCAACCAGATAGCCGACGCGATCGCGCTGCGGACCGGCCGCAGCGCCGACGACTTCGAGGTGCGCACCATGGCGGGGGCGCTGGTCGGCGTCATCATGTCGGTCACCGTGCCGGCGAGCACCGCCACCTGGACCGCCGAGGGGATGTCCGACGTCGCCGGCCTGTTCGCGCGCATCGACAAGGCGCTGGAGCACCTAGAGCGCGGCCTGCCACTGTGATCTCCGGTCCGGCAGGGACGCCGTCGCGAGCGGTTGAGTCCGGCCGGCCAGCACGCCTGACGCACTGGCCGGCCGGGGTCTGCGGGTTACTTCACCTGGGTCACGACCTGCTGCACCAGCTGGGAGGCCTGCGCCTCCCACTGCGCGTACGCGAGCGGAGCGCCAGACTTCTGCACCGCCTGAGCGTTGGACCACAGCGGCTGGGTGGCCCAGCCGGGGTCGCTGCCCTGGTACTGCTGGAGCGCGGTCAGGAACGCGTCAGCCGAGTAGGCGGGATCCGTGATCTGCTGCGCGCTACCCCAGCCCATCGACGGGCGCTGCTGGAACAGCCCGAGCGAGTCGCTGGTGCCGTAGTTGATGTTCTGCAGCTGCGACTCCTGCATGGCGGTTGCCACGGCGATGACCGCCGATCGGATGCCCATCTTCTTAGCCAAGGCCTGCTGCACGATCGTGGTCGCGTTGGCCATCTGGTCGCCCGAGATCGCCATCGAGTTCTGCGCGCCCTCGGTGCCGACCGGGTTCAGCTGGTTCGCTGCCGGGTCCGCGGGGTTCTGCTGGCTGCCGACCTGCTGCTCGATCTGGCTCCAGGACTCGGGGGCCGGAGCAGCGGGCGCGACGGCGGGCTTCGCCGGCGCCGCGGCGGCACCGTGCGTCTTGGCCGCGATCAGCTGCGCGGGCTTGGCGGCCGCCGTGTGCACGGCGTGGGGGTGGGGTGCGTGGGAAGTCGTTGCAACTGTGGCCGCGCTGGCGGTGCCGACACCCACGAGGGCGGCTGCCGCGCCGGCAACGGTGACGGCCGCGGCCCGGCTGCGGAGGGCACCAGGAAGTCGGACAGGGTTGCGCATTGGCTTCCTTCCGTCGGTTCGCGCCACCTCCCGGTCAGTTCGGGGAGCGGGAGCGCGGCGTGGTTACGTCGAGTTACGGGGTCTTCGACGCGAGCCGTCGGCCGGCGGGTTTCGCGATGAGACGCAGATCACTACTGGCGGGTAACAAATGAGATGCAGGTCACAAGACCCGAGTTACGCAGCGGGAATAGGACGCGGGACAAGGATGCGGACCCCGGCGGGGAATGTTGCGCGTTCAATTAATGTTGGCGGGGGCATGCTAGCCAGGAGCCAACGGAGGAGGACGCCATGCCAGCAGTGACCGTCCAGGACATGCTGCTGCTACCGCGGATCACCGAGCCGGACCTGGCGGTCAGCCGTGACCGGAAGGTGCTGGCCGTCACCACCGCGCCGTCGGCCTACGAAGGCGAGGGCTTTCCCGTGCGCCGGGCGTTCGCGGGCGTCGAGCTCAGGGCGCTCGACCCGTTCATCCACATGGACCAGATGGGCGAGGTCGACTACGCGCCGGGTGAGCCCAAGGGGACGTCCTGGCACCCGCACCGCGGCTTCGAAACCGTCACGTACCTGATCGATGGCACCTTCCGGCACCAGGACTCCAACGGCGGCGGCGGCCTGATCACCAACGGCGACACCCAGTGGATGACGGCGGGCGGCGGCATCCTGCACATCGAAGAGCCGCCCGAGGACCTGGTGGTGAGCGGCGGCCTGTTCCACGGGTTCCAGCTCTGGGTGAACCTGCCGGCCCGCCTGAAGATGACTCCGCCGCGGTACCAGGACATCAGGGCCGGGCAGGTCGCGCTCCTCAGCTCGGCCGACGGCGGCGCGCTCATCCGGGTGATCACCGGTGCGGTCGACGGCCACTCCGGCCCCGGCGTGACACACACGCCGATCACCCTGCTGCACGTGACGGTCGAGCCGGGCGCCGAGATCCGGCTGCCGTGGCGGCCTGACTTCAACGCGCTCGGCTACGTGCTGGCAGGCGCCGGCACCGTGGGTGCCGAGCGACGCGAAGTCCGCACCGGCCAGCTAGCCGTGTTCGGTCCCGGCGAGGTGCTGACCTTCGGAGCTCAGCGCCGGATGGACGGCCCGAGCGACAAGCTCGACATCCTGGTGCTCGGCGGCCAGCCGATCCGGGAGCCGGTAGCCGCCTATGGCCCGTTCGTCATGAACACCCGGGCCGAGCTGGTGCAGGCGTTCGATGACTATCAGGCGGGACGGCTCGGCTCGATCCCGGCGGTCCGCGCCAAAGTGGTGCCCGAGGAGCCACACCCGGGCCACGACGTCCTCTGACCAGCTCAGCCGTCCGCGCGGGCGCGCTGCCTCTCGCAGCGCGGCCCGCGCCGCGCCCGGCCACCGCCAGCCGGTAGCGCAGCGGCTAGCTCGTCGGCAGGCCGCTGAGCGGGGCCGGGGCGACCTGGCTGGCGAGCGGGACCGCCGTCTGCACCGCCTGGTTGGCAGCCGTATAGACGATGGTCGTGACGGTGCGCTGACCGCCGATCGTCGCGGTCGTCTGGATCTCGCGGAAGTTGTGCCGACCGTCGATCCACGCAACGAAGCTGATCTGCCCGCTGACGGACTTGAGCTCGGGGGCCAGCAGCCGGCCCAGCGTGAGCGATCGTCCCGCGAGCGCCGCCGGGTCGAGGGTGCCCACATAGCGGCTGGTCCGCACTCTCCCGATGGTCGCGGATCCGGCCAGCCGCGCATCGCCTGCCACGGCGAGCAAGCCGGCTTGGCCCGTCGGGATGGCGATGGTCTGATAGAGCTCCGCAAGTGCCGGGTCAGCGGTGAGCTCTGCCACCGGAACGCCGGCCCACGGCTTGCCGGTCGCCTGAGCAAGCGCAGGAATCGCCAGGTAGACCTCGGTATTGTTGACGATCTCGTGGACTGCGAACCGGTCGGCGCCGTCGACGGTCGTCATCGCGAAGGCCGCCAGCGGCGTCGGCCGGAGCTCCTCCTGAACCGATCCGAACGCGACCGTCAGGCCGTTGAGCTGGGTGGTGAAGGTCGCGCTGATCGAATTCAGGGCCGCCGACCGAGCTGCCGCTTGGTGGATCGCCTGCAGCGGCTTTGGCGGTGGCGGCGGCGGCCGATGCACGCGCAGGTAATAGCCTCCGGCTGCCAGCGCCGCAAGCGTGAGAATCGCAGCCGGCCACAGCCGCCATACGGACCGCGCCCGGGCGCGAGCCAACGGCTGGCGAGACGGTACGGTGCGGCTATGGCGGCCGACCTGCGGCGGTGCCTCCCGCCACTGCCCGGGACGTGCGGGCGTTCCCGGCATATTTCCCCCGTGTCGATTCCGGTGCGAAGATCATAGCGGCGAGCCCGGCCTGGCTGCACGAGGAAGCTGTCTCAGCCGGCCGGCGGCGACGCGGCGCTGGGGCCAACCTGCGGTTACCACGTCGACGACATCAGCCTCGCCCTGGGTCACCTGGTCCGCGACGTCGCCGACGCGGCGGCAGCCTGGTCGTCGGCGCACCACTGACGGTTGGCTGGCCCACCGGGTGAGCTACCTCGCCGCTGCCGCGGCCAGCCGCCGCAATGCGCCGCGGACGAGCTGCGGATCGTAGGTCTGCCAGTACGGCGGCAGTGACGCCCGCAGGAAGCCACCGTAGGTGGCCGTGGCCAGCCGCGGGTCGAGGATGGCCACGACGCCGCGGTCGTCGATGGTGCGCAGCAGCCGGCCGGTCCCCTGGGCCAGCAGCAGCGCCGCCTGCGCGGCCGCCACCGCCATGAATCCGTTGCCGCCGCGCGCCGCGACGGCTCGCTGGCGGGCCGATGCGAGCGGATCGTCCGGCCGCGGGAACGGGATGCGGTCGATGACGACCAGTTGCAGCGACCGGCCTGGCACGTCGACGCCCTGCCACAGCGACAGCGTGCCGAACAGGCAGCTCACCTCGTCTGCGGCAAACCTGCTGACCAGCAGGCCGGTCGAGTCGTCACCCTGGCAGAGCAGCGGCACGCCCAGCTCGTCGCGGAGTGCGTCGGCGGCCTGGCGGGCGGCTCGCATGGAGGAGAACAGCCCGAGCGTCCGGCCGCCTGCCGCCTCGATCAGTTCGCCCAGTTCGCGCACGTAGGCGTCCGGCAGCCCGTCCCGGCCGGGCGGCGGCAAATGTCTGGCCACGTACAGGATCGCGTTGCGGCGGTGGTCGAACGGCGAGCCGACGTCGAGGCCAGTCCAGTCCAGCCCGTCCGGTGTGACACCAGGCGCGGTGTCGGCCATCACGGCAGCCTGCGTTGCTGCATCGGGCGGGCCGAGCTGCGGCAGGCCCCATTGCCGCGCCAGCGGCTCGAACGACCCCCCAAGCGTGAGCGTCGCCGATGTCAGCACGACCGTGCGCGGCTTGAACAAGCGCTCGGCGAGCAGCGCGCCGACCGTGAGGGGCGCCACCCGCAACGTGTCCGGTGCTAGCCCGGGGGGACGACCCCCCGAATCCCCCCGCGGTGCCTTCCCGGGGGCAGCGTC
>Ga0187807_1000708_pt1 | contig 10667 bp, 6 predicted proteins | sample NC_wetland_sal_i_4_FD_132432 | JGI IMG/M metagenome (GOLD analysis project Ga0187807, IMG submission 132432) | Wetland sediment microbial communities from Neuse River Estuary, North Carolina, USA - ASW_2 | ecosystem: Environmental > Aquatic > Freshwater > Wetlands > Sediment | place: USA: North...
AGCCTGGTCCAACGGCAGGCCCGCCTACCGGTGCCGCCACGGCTACACCAGCGCCGCCAGTCCGGACCCCGCCCGGCCGAGAAACACTTACGTGCGTGAGGACCAGATCCTGCCGCACCTGGCCGCTATCGGCATCCTGCTCGCCGGCCGTATCAGCGAACTGGCCTGCGGGGACCGCGGTCCCGGCCAGGTGACCGGCCCCGCCGACGCGGCAGGCCTGATCGACCAGCTCCGCGCCGGCGGCATCGTCCTCACCTATCACCCGGACGACCGGACCCTGCGCGCCGGTGACCACGACGCGCCGGTAACCATCGGCAAGGACCACTGACACCGGAACCAGGAGAAGGAGGCCCGCCCAGCGAGAAGAAAGAACCGATACGCCAGGTTCTCCTCGCCATCACCTGCCGCCCAGGGCTAAGCTGGCGATTCCTGAGTCAGGGCAGGCTCCAGTGCTGGTTGCGCGTGTCCGAGCAGGCGTAGACGATGAGCTGAGTCCCGTTGGTGGTGGAGTACGCCGGGTCGTCCAGGCACAGCTTGCCGCGGTTGGCCTTCAGCACGTACTCGCCGTTGGACTGGTGAACCCAGATCTCGTTCGGCGACCCGTTACAGGGCCACAAGATCACCTTGCTGCCGCTTGTGCCTGTGCCCTTGGCGTTGACGCACATGTCGCCGTGGATCTCCAGCTCGTCTCCTTTATACGTCCATCCCTGCCCCGGCGCGGTGGGGTCGCACTTCCAGATCACGATCCTGGTCCGCCGCGCCGCGCTGTCCCCCGTGTCCCGCAGGCAGGTCCCGTCGAATCCGCGCACCAGATGCACAGCTGACGCGGAAGACGACGCCGACGGTGACGGGGCGGGCGCTGGCGGGGCGCCGTCCGTCAGTACGTCGAGGTAGACGATGTTGGGTTCGCTGTAGCTCGGGTTGCCGCTGACCGCGGCGGTCACGGTCACGGTGCATGAGGCCGGATCCGTGAATGGCAGCTGGACGCCTACCGTGAGGGGCGAGGTGTCGTTCGCGCCGGCTTCCGGGATAGCTGTCGTCTGACCGTCCAGCGTGCAGGAACCGCTCCAGCTCGCGCCGCCAGTGATCCACGAAGCCTGCGGCGCCCACGAGACCTTCAGCGTGATGTATGTCGGCGCGGTCAGCGTCGCCTTGATCGTGCACTCGGCCGCGGGCGCCGTGTAGTTTCCCTGGCACGTTATCTCGGTGTCCGCGCGGGCTGTCGCGGTGAGGGCGGTGACCCCGCCGGCTCCTAGCAGGATGCTGGCTGCCACGGCGAGGACTATACGCCGGGTTCTCCGCATTATCACGTGCCTCCGCAGGCTCGACTGACGAATACCGGCGCTATGTTTACACGGGCTGCATCACTTTTGCGTAAAGGGCTGCTGTCCGTGCGGCAACGGTGCCCCAGCCGAACTCGGCGGCGGATTCTGGTGTCTGCCGGCACCGATCTTCGGCGAGCTACTGGCCAGGTCCGCAGTCTTGGCTCCGCGATCGCTGCGCGACCCCTGACCTGCCCGTCCGCTCGCAGGACCGGCAGCTATCAGGGTCAGGGAGGAATACGGGCAGGGGCTACCGGCTCTCCAGGATTATCTCGACAGAATCTCTCCAGATGGAAAGGCTCATCGAACTGCGGCGAGACGCTGAAGCGCAAAAGCTCCTAACAACGGCACGCTTCACTCGCGACGGTGCTCTCCCGACCCCAGCGCCAGCCCGGCCGACGCAAAGATGTAGGTCCAGGGTGGGGCCACAATACGCGACGTCCTCTATTCGGTCGAACTGCCGGCCGCCGAGGCCGCCCGGATCGAGCGCCTGACCAGGAACTACGCAGCCGGGCTCCTCACCCGCGCCCGCCTCGCCTTCCATCTCCGCTGGTCACACTGGCGACGCCGCCACCAGGCCCGCGCCCGCTGGCACCACTACAGCACCCGCCTCCAGGCCCTCGCCACCTGACCCATAACGGACGAAAGGAGGTGACACAACGTAACCGATGCCTCTTAACCATGCGCCACGCTGAGCTGCAGCGCGGTCACCAACCGAAAAACAGCGACTGTAATACAGGGCTGAGGCCGTTAAAGCCATTTCATCAGTACCTCTTCGGCCGCCCTCTCGCCCGCGGTGGCGGCGCCGTCGAAGTAGCCGAACCATTCGGTGGCTGTCTCAGTGCCGGCCCAGGAAATCCTGCCGAACGGCTCGCGGAGCGCACTGCCGAAGGAAGTCCAGCCGCCGGGGGGCAGATAAGCGTTGTAGGCACCGCCGGTGAGCTGGTCCTGGGGCCAGAGCGCCTCGACATAGTCTGCGGGATTCCTGGCATTTTCCCCGAAGAGGTCGACGAGGTCGTGAATGAGCGATTCCTTGCGGTCGTCCGGTGGGAGCCCGATCCACTCGAGAAGCATGTCGCCCTGGATGAAACTGGTCAGGACGCCCGGCCCCTCATCGCCTGGCAGGCCGCTGTCGGCCGTTTGCCCCACTAGCCTGTCTTTACTGAAGGACGTCCCGCTCAGCCCTTCATTGGACGTGCGCCACCACGGCGTGTCGTAGACGCATGCGATCTTGGCGATCGTCCCCATCGCCATCCGTTGAGTGAGCTGCATTCGCCGGGCCGGCAGGTCTGGCTGGCGCGGGACACTTGACGTGTAGCTGATGGCCCCGGTGAGCCACGGCGGTATGGCCATGATTACCGCCTTGGCTTCATAATCTTTATATCCTTGCGGGGTCATGGCGCTCACCGTGACACCGTCGCTGGCCTGATGAATGGCAACAACCTTTGAGCTGAGCCGGACCACTTCGTCGCCGCCGAGTTGTTCAGACAGAAGGGGCGGGATTTGCCCAGCCGCCCCCCTGAGGTAGTACTTATCAGGCTCACCCTCGGGTGGGTTGGCCTTCGTCTCGAACAGGGAGTGCAGCAGCGAGACCTCGCGCGGCGCGCCGCCAGGCTGGTCGAACGTCACGATATTGCCCACATAGAATCTGGCGTAGTCATGGTCGGAAGTCGCGTCAATCCACTGGCCGATCGTGAGCCGGTCATATTCGGACGCAAGCGGCGAGGCCCACGGCTTGGAGGCATCGGGCACCACGAGGTCGGCGGTCTGCGACAGTGCTTCCAGCAGATCTTCGGCCGCCTTGCGGTCCCGAGTGCTCGGTGCCGCTATTTCGTTGTCATCCAGGTAGCGGTGACCGTCATACCGGACTACGTCGAGGCCGTCCGTGTACTGCTCGAAGATTTCGAGACCGAGTTCCTTGGCCAGCTCTCTGATTCTGGCCTGCTCTTCTCCGAGCCATTGGCCGCCGAGATCGATCCAGCCCTTTCTTTCCCCCCCGGCCTGCTGCGCGAACATGCGGCCACCTACGCGGTCGCGGGCCTCCAGGACCACCACCGACGCAGTCTCGTGCAACTTCAGGATTTTTCGTGCCGCCATCAGCCCAGAGAGCCCAGCACCCACGACGATTACATCGTCCATGCCCACCCCTACCGCATCGCAGTTAGTTCCCCTCGGCCATCGTAGTATGCCAGTACCCGATAGAAAAATAGCCGCCATATCAAGCCGCGGGGAGATTCGTCCAGTTTTGGTGTATTCGTCTCTTGCTGTCCTGGGCCGCGTCGGCACTTAAGTCATGGTTCCTGTGTTGGCGTGCCAGACCGTCATGGGAGGCCTGACCTGGAGAGACGCCCGGGATTCTTGTGAAGTTAGCGCAGCCGCCCGCCGATCATGCGCTTGTGAGTTATAAAATGAGTCCGGGGGCGGCTGTTGCTGCCAGCAGAGGTGCACGGCGCGCCGTCCCGGGAAGGTCCGCGCTGATGGGTGGGCTGAGGCCGCGCTTCGCCCGGAAGCAGACGTGGAAGTATGTGAGCGTCGGCACTGAGCCTCCTCAGGCTGCTCGCCCTCTTTTGAGCACCCTTTCGGGCACCGCTTAGGGCACCTAACACTTACCTACGATGAGGCAGGTGAGGTACACATATGGGAAAGCGAATTGAGTCGCAGGGGTCAGTGCGGCCGCAGATGCAGATGATGCGAGTGTGGACGGAGGGGCGAACGGGTGGACGTTAACACCAGCGGCGCCCAAGGGGTGCAGGTCGGCCATAACAACCTGCAGTACAACGTGTACCAGGTGGGCCAGCGGTTGGACGCTGCATCCCTCGTGGATGTCGGTCCGCACCGAGCTGCCGACATTATCGGGGCGATGGGGCACGACGAAGGGGTAGTCCTGCTGGCCCAGGCTGAAGATGACGCCGCGGTCGTGGTCCTTGAGATGCTGCTGGAGGCGGATGAGGCACTGGCGGTCTCGCTCCTGGCCGATATCGGCCAGGACAAAGCGGGCAAGCTGATCGCGGCGGTAACAGCAGGTACCCCCGGCAGGGAATGGCTGCGACCGTTGCCGGAAGTTGCCAAGGCGATCAGCGACCGCGGCGCCGAGCTGAAGTGGACCGGCGGGCTGGAGCGCGCGCAATACTACCGCCTGATTTCCAGTCCTGGTCCCCTGCGACGCGGGAAGAAACCGAAAAAAGTCTCCCAGGGCTATCGCCGTATATACGAAGACGGAAGAATCTACTGGAGTGAGGAGGGAGGTGCCCGGGCGGTCACGGGCGCCATCCTCGATCACTACCTATCTTCCAGCGAATGCAGCGGGCAGTTCGGGATCCCTACCGGCGAGGAGATCCCGATAACGGCTGAGGCCGGCCAGCGTTGGATGCAACGCTTTAGCTCCGGTGCCGTCTATCGTCATGAATCCAGCGTGATTCCGGTCCAGCAGCGAGTGGTTGACTACCTAGACTCGCATGGCGGCGCCGATCGGTTCTATCCGCTCGCCGAGAGGGCTACTGCAGCGACGTCCCCGCCCCCGTACGGAACCCATGGATGGATACAGCGTTTCCAGGCATCGGGTAACGCATTCAGCGAGACGCTCTACGACGCGGGAACGGTGTACGGGGTCGGCGGGGACATAGAGAGCTTTTATAACCGGCTTGGCGGGACGAGTTCCTGGCTTGGGTACCCGACCTCCAACGCTACCCGTCTCGGCTCGCATTTGACGCAGGATTTTGAGGGCGGCACGGTTTTCGCCGGGATACCTGCGGCAAGGGTAGTCGCGGTTCCGGCCGCGAGTATGAATCTGATCAAGCACGAGAGTGTTCGAGAACGGCTCGGGTTCCCGGTAGCGGCGGAGGAACCGGCTGGGAACGGTGTCGGCCGGTGGCAGTTCTTTGAGAACGGGGTCGTGACCTTCAGGGACGGAAAGCTCGACGTATGGGTACGACCCGACCAAGCGTAGACCAGTGATCCCAGCAGGCGTTAGCCGGCTGATGCTGCCGAATCGCAGAGTCGCGAGGCTGGGCGAATCGTTCCCAACCGCCGAGAAAACGAGTACGTCATAGAAAATGCGGAATCAGCGCGGGGACGCAATCAAAGGTGATCAATGTTGAATCGGCCTTCTCTTTTCTTGAAATCAACCGAGCCTGCTGCAGATGAAGGAGCTCTGATGATGCGGCTAATCACGAGAGACCACGCAAGTTCGCGGAAGCGAACGGGAACCAACAGCTCGGATACGGTTGTCAGAATCGAGGGGTCTAAGCGCGTCGGGGACGTTGCGGGCATGGCCAGCGACACCGGTAGGCAGACACGCGCATCTCGGCCGGTGCTGATATGACGTCCCCCGGCCCGCGCCCCTTCTCCCGGCGCCTCGCTCAGCAGCGCGACGAGATCCTGGCGCACGTGAACGACCCGGCCGTGCCCTTTTACCGCTTTGATGTCGTCGGCGACGTCGGCTCGGGAAAAACGATGCTGCGGCAGGCGGTCGCCGACCACTGCACGGGCCGCGGCCTGCTGGTCTTGAACGTTCGCGCGCCTCGCGTCACCTACGCTGGCGGTAACCTGGCTCAGGACCGGGAACTGGCCGATCTGTACGCGTGCTCGGACCTGATTGCTAGCTTCATCGACAGCATCGACGGGTTCGGGGCAGCGCATCCCGAATCGCGGGCGGCCGCCGACCGCGCGATTGAGTCTCTCCGGAGAATCCGCAGCATTCAGCGGCTTCACCACCTGGTGGTGACGGAGCGCGTCGACGACGTGCTCACGCAGCAGGAGCGGCTTGCCGTGGTCCGGGACGAGACCGAGTCGGTCCTGCGCGGTCTCGCGCATGAATACAACCTGGCGATACTGATCGATGACGTGCACCTGCTTGACAACACGTCCACCCAGGACTGGCTGCGCGCGCTCCTGCGGCGGATACCGACGCTGTGCACCGTGACGTCCCGGCTCCCCGGAAGCGATTCCTGGCGCCAGGGCCAGACCGGCGACGACCGGACCCTCGAGCTCCGGAACATGACCCTTGAGGAAGTCCGTGAGTACCTGAGGGACCGGCAGCTCGCGTTCACCGAGGACGAGGCACGCCAGCTGTTCGAGTGGACAGGGGGTCACGGGTTCGCCGTCGCGACGTGGTGCGACCTGGCGCTTGACGCCGGCGTCGGCGGGTTCACGGAGCTCGTGAGCCGCGCCCGGCAGGCGGCGGGCGACCCGGGCTTCACCAGCCTCACCGAGCGCGTCCAGCTGGCGGTCGACCAGATTCCGGTGGACGTACTCGGTTATCAGCTGCCGCTGTTCGCGCTGCTGACGATCGCCGAGACGGTTACCACCGGGCTTATCGCCATGCTGGAAGGCGAGGAGGGGCGGAGGCCGTCGGAGCGGGAGGCGCAGGAGATCTACCGCCGGCTGGCCTCCCGGCGGTTCATCTCCGAGGCCGGCGCCGGGGAAGGCGTCTACCTGACCCGCGCGATCAGCGACGTGGCCTGGCGGCGGCTGCGCGAGCAGGACCCGGTGGTGTTCCGGAGAATGCACTCCTACGCCGAGGCGTACCAGCGTGACCTGGTGGACCTGGACGCAGAGCTGGTGGACAGGGCGACGCCGTTCGCGTTCTGGCTGCGGTTCGAGAATCCCGCGTGGGTCCGGGGCGTGGCGCGCTGGCTGGACCACGCCAAGTGGCTCGACCCGCAGCAGTTCGAGCAGATGAAGCCGGCTCTGGTGAAGATCTACCTCGACGCGTTCTGGTGGTGGGACGACTACCTCCGCTCCGCCGCCACCAGCCTGCTGCTCCCCGCGCTGCGGAGAGTCGCCGACCAGCAGCAGGACGAGCTGTGGGCCAACGCCCTCGAGAAGTTCTCTGATCACTGGGTGTCCAGCTGGGACGAGGCCGTGCTCCGCGCTAGCCCCCGGGAATGGCGCCTGGCCCTGGACGCGATCAGGCGCCTGTTCAGCATGTTCGGCCTGGAGCGCGGCGTCATCCCGGAGGATCCGAAGCTGAGGCGCGTATACATCCTGCTGTGCAACTTCTACGGGAAAGCGCTGTGGTACGCCGGGGAAGCCGACGAGAGCCGCGCCGAGGAGGCCGACAAGTGGCTCGCGGACGCCGAGCTCGCCTGCGTGACGCGGGACGGCGAGGAAGACGAGGATAACCCGAACGGGTGGATCGGCTCCTGGGCGCTGCTCCGCCGGGCCGAGATCTGGTCGACGCTGGATCAGCAGCGCGCTCGCGGGTATCTCAACGGGCTCGACCGCAAAGCGATCGATGACCAAGACAGCGATCTGCGCGTTGGCATCGCCATGCTGATCGGCGACCTGTTGTGGCGAAACGGCGAGCTCGGGCCGGCGCTGCACGCGTACTCGCGCGCCCTGCTCATCAGCTATGCCTACAACGTCAAGCAGGAATCGAGGAGGAAGGCCCCCAATCTCTACACGAAATCGCTGTATGCGTCAGCCATCGGGCGGGTAGAAAAGCGGGCCGCAGAGCTGCAGCAGGCCGGTGAGCTCCAAGTGCTCGGCATGGCGCTGGACACCATGCGGCAGCTTTTCAAGCCGTACTGGGACCGCGTGCGCGACTGGCCGGATCCGCCACCCGCACTGCCCAGGTTCGCGCTTCCAGTGCCGCCGCCGCCTGAGGGCGGCGAGATTTCCACACTCGAGACCGAAGACGAGATTTCCAAACTCAACAACGAATACGTCGATGCTCTGGAAGATCTAGCCCTGAGCCAGGCAATCATCATCAACCAGGAAATCATCATCAAAGTGACCGTCGATAAGCCGCTCAGCGGCGGCAGCCGGGGAAGACACGGGGACGGGACGCGCATCTACGAGGTACCGGGACCGGGACCGGTGATCGAAGCCTTTTACCACCAGATCATGCAGCCGTCGTTTCCAGCGGATGCGCTCATCGACCTTGACGAACTGCAAGGCATAGCAGCAGCCAGCGATAAAGCGTCGGTCTGGCTGGCCGAGGCCGATGACGGGACCATCCTCGGCGGTGCCGTCGCCGAGTGGGACGAATCGGTGCGGGTAGTGCTCCTGGACTACCTGGCCGTGCGCCCGAGAATCCGGGGCGGCGGCGTCGGCGGGCCGCTGTACTTGGCGGCGCTCGATTCCTGGCGTCAGCGATTCAAGCCGTGCCTCGTCCTCGCCGAGATCGAGGACCCGGCAGTCCACAGCGACAGCGAAGGCTACGGAGACCCGGCCGCCCGCCTGCGGTTCTACCTCAACCGCGGTAGCCGGATACTGGACATCCCGTACTTCCAGCCCGCCCTGGACCCGGACAGCGACCGCATCTCAGGGCTCCTGCTCATTGTCCTCCACGCCGATCCGGACTTCGCAGGCGCTGACGACGGCACCATCGACGCCGGCGTCGTGCGCAAATTCCTGGAGAACTATCAGATTCAGTACGAAGGAAAGATCGCAATGGACGACCAGGCGATGGCCATGTGGCGGGTGCTCGACCGTCCGGAAGGCGTTCACCTCCGAGACCAGTGACGGGACTGCTCTAAGCGGCCCTCAGGCCCGCAGCGCCCTACGCCAGTCGTCACGTCCACGATGCCACCACCGCCGTCAAAGCAGTAGTGCACCGGGATGAGTCTGGCTCGGCAGTGTCCTTCGGGCAGGTGCGCTGGCAGGTGCCCGCCCGACAGCCCTTGTTGGTTGCGGGCTTGTGTCACTCCGTTGAGCACTTCTTCGGGATGATCCCTCGCGCGTGCTCACCGGCCCTCACTTCCTCCGCACAACCGCAGCTCCCAGACGACCGCGTGCACCGCCAGGACCAGCTGTAGCCGGCTTTCTCTTGGGCTTGCGGGTTGGGGTTCCTGGGGCTTAGCTGCGCTACGCGCCGAACAGCCAGTCGAGCAGCGCGCCCGCGTTGTTGCCGATCGAACCGGGCTGGCGAGCTTGCCCTCCTGGCGACCAAAGCCGCCAGGAGGGCAAGCTTAGGATCGACGGCCGGGGGGCGATTACGCGCCGCGATCCCGGCGTAAACGCGAACCGATATGGCCGGGTCGAGGACGCGGGTTATCGACGCCCATAGTCGCCCATATCGGGTCCATCTGAGCACGGGGACCGCCGTGTCGGCGTCACAGTCAGCCGTGTCCGGTTCGGCGGCACGGCCGAACCCGCCGGTCTCGGCGAGCAAGGCCGGGTAGCGGCAGCTCTCCAGGACGATGCCGTTGACCAGCGCGCGGGCCAGGTGCTCCCGACCGTGGCTGAGGTCAAGGCCGACGACGGCCTCGCGCAGCAGCGGATCTGGCCGTGGCCAGGGCAGCCGCGCGTCCCCATGGGGAGCCCAGCGCGGCATGGGGCGGCAAGTCAGGAGGCGGCGGGATATTGAGCCGGGACTACGGGACGCTCGCTACCGAGGCAAACTCGGGTGCCGTTTCTCTTCCGGGTACCCGGCGTAACCGAGATACTGCTAGTGATCGATAGCCGGCAATTCTGCGGCGGTCGGCCGGGCGTGAGAGGAGCGCGGGGATGGAACCGATCTCGCTGATCTTGGCGGCTTTGGTAGCGGGCGTGGCGAAGGGTACCGGTCAGAGCGCGGCAAATGCGATACAGGACGCCTACAAGGGCCTGCGGGACGCACTGAAGCGGCGACTGGCAGACAAGCCGGCCGCGCAGGAAGCGGTTGAGCAGTACACCAACGATCCTGAGGCCTGGAGGGGCAACCTCGAGGTCCACCTCAAACAGGCCGGAGCGGACCAGGATCGGGCCGTCGTCGATGCCGCGTCTTCGGTGATGCGCCTAGCGGACCCGGCCGGGGCGAGCGAGGGGAAATATAACGTCAATCTCGCCGGCGCGCAGGGCGTGCAAGTCGGTGAGGGCAATACGCAGACCAACTATTTTGGGCCTGCGCGGGGCTAGCTGCGACCGGTACAGGTGCCGGGCGGCCAGGGTGTGTCTGCCGTCCGACCTCCGGGCAGCGGGGTCATCTCGCCGGATTGCTAAGCTTCGATCCACCGGTCAATTAGGGGTGTTTTCGAGCGCGTCAGCATGAAAGGTGCCCTCTGACCTGGGATAATGGGAGTTGCTGAAGCTTCCAGTACCCGGTTTGAGAGGACACCCTGTAGGTGCGATTGTTGTATAGCCTCGCGAAGACGCACGCATCCTGTGCCGCTCGAATAATCGATTGAGTGGCTGACCTGCGCTGTCGTCGGCATGCTCGGCGCCGTCATGGTTGGCTGGCCGGGTGCCGCTCAAGATCGTCTACCTGCTAGTTCGCCGGGTCCTCGGCCTAGCCGTCCTGGTGTTCCTCACGGACCTGGCGAAGGATGCCGAACTACTGGTACTCCGGCACGAGAACGCGGTGTTGCGCCGCCAGGCCAGCCGGGTATGTTACGAGCCGGCCGACCGGGTCTGGCTCGCCGC